>Ga0326513_10000235_pt1 | contig 44518 bp, 56 predicted proteins | sample 2_2465_0518_D_FD_203654 | JGI IMG/M metagenome (GOLD analysis project Ga0326513, IMG submission 203654) | Bovine rumen microbial communities from UC Davis, California, United States - 2_2465_0518 | ecosystem: Host-associated > Mammals > Digestive system > Stomach > Rumen | place: USA... | reverse complement strand
CAGCTGACGGTATGGCTTACGGGGATCGTTCTCCAGTCCTCCCACATACACCACGCCGATGCTGTTGCTGTTGTGCCCTTCGACATGCGCACCGGCAATATCCACATCACGCCCTAATTGCAGAGCGCCGTCGAGCGTCACCACATAGTGATAGCCGATGTCGCTCCATCCCAGCGCCCTGTGTTCGCGGCGTAGCTGCTCCACCGTGCGCGCCTGTCCCTCTGGTGTGGCGGTGCAGTGGACGACAATGTAGTCTATGCGCCGGCGTGACTTCTTGATGACCTTGCCCTGAAACATGGTGTAATAGACCTTCTGCGGCGTGACGGCCTGCACAGCTGCGCTGATTCCCATTTTTGCCAGCGTCGCCGGACCAGCCAGGCCGTCGGCCTTCAACCCCTTAGCCCTCTGAAATACCCTCACCGCCTCTGTGGTAAGCGGCCCCCAGATGCCGTCGTCAATCACTCCGAAGCCAGCCTGCTTCAATGCTCTCTGAATCTGTTTTACGACAGCTCCTCTGCTGCCCTCTCTGTAAACTGTTGTCATATTTCGTATCTCAGTTAAACCAATGTATCTCTGGTGCTCCGTCATATCCCTTCTCCCAAATGAACCAGGCATACGCCGTGGCGCTTCCCGGTGAATGCTCGAAGTCCCCGTTCTTAGCGCACAGCAGCCGCGCATGGCTGACCCACACCCGTCGGGGGGGGTAATTTTCAAACAGCGCCGCCCGGCGTTTTCCTTCAAGGAATGTCAGCTTCAGGAACATCGCCACCTTCCTGCCCTCCGGGATGATCGCCAGTGCCTTCTCCACAAACTCCTGCGCAAAGGCATACGGCGGGTTCGTCACGATGTCGCCGTCCCACCGCGTATTCTCCGGCGCCAGGAAGTCGGCCACCTCGCCATACCCACGGTCTGCCAGGTCACGGCTCGTCACCTCGTACCCTGCTCTGATAAGCTGCCGCGAGATGTGTCCCTCGCCACAACTCGGCTCCAGTATCGGCCCGTCGAAGTGCTCAATGCGACAGAGCCAGTCCGTCGCCACCGGTTCCGTGGCATAGTAGTCCTTGTCCGCCCTGTCGTGCTCGCAGTGATTACTTGCCCCTATCGTCTTGAATGTGGAAGCCATGCCTCCTTTCCAGTCTCTCGCCATTTCACAACCTTGTGATATTTGTGGATAATCTGTCTTCTTCGTTCTTTGCGGTGCGATTGCATCGCGCCATCAGTGGTAAATGGTACATGGGACTCCGAGCTTTGCTCGCCTGAGCACCTACGGAGCGCAAGAAATTGTACATAATTTCATTCCACTTCCTCCGCTTCCTCCCAACCTGTGTCGGGTACATAATCATCGCGCTCCTTTAGGAGCATCACCCGCTGGCTGCCCAGCCACTGCCAGCGGAATCCTCTCGCCAATAGCTCCTGTTCTGCTGTAGGCCACGGGTCTCCCCAGTCCATGCTTGCCCGAAGCCCCATAGCGTCACGCAGCTGCCTTACGTCCATCACCTCGCAGTCCAATCCGAACTTGGGCATGGACATCCATCGAGAGGCGAACTCTTGCACTGCCGTCGTCACATTGTTAGCAACGGCATCAATATCCGTCACCTTCTTAGCTGATTTTTCTTCTTCTGCCATAGTCAATTCTCATCGTACAGCTCTTCGTCCACGCACAGACTCAGGGGCTCCGCTCGCGAGATTTGTACCAGTATCCCGAACCAGCCGTTCTCTATCGGGCCGACGGTGTTGATCATCAGCATGCTATTCTCCAGGTCTATCATTGCAAAGTCACCCTTGATATTCGTTTCCATCTCCTGCAGGTGTTTGTTCCAGAGCCATGTCAGGAAGTTCTGCGCGTGCCAAAGCGCCTCCTCCTTAGCGGCGGCAGCTTCATCACCGTCGGCCATTTTCTCCGCCTTCACAAAGAAGTAAATTGGGTAGTTACGGTACGGCATCGTAAAATCTCCGCTTATCTCCACGTCGCTCTCCATCATTACGAAGGGCGAGAACTTATCCGAGATAGACTTTGCCATATCCACCACGCCGTCCCTGGAGTCGGTCAGGTAAAACCGCTTATTACCGTTCTCTATGTTATCCAGCATTGGCTTATATGTCTTACACCACTGCCGTACTATACTGTGAAATGTCATGTTATTTACAATTTACCGCTCAATGTTTAATTTTTTCTGCCTTTGTTCGTTGCCAGGAGAATTTAATTCGCCGACAACTATCAGACTTTAGTCCTCGCCCTTCATCGTTGCCTTTGCCGCGTCGGTAAGCACAAGTCCGTAGTGCTCCATCGCCGCAAGGATCTTCTCGTCCTTCATCGCCTTCTCTATTGGCTCCAGTGCGAGGTACGCCTTGAAGGCTTCGTTCCATTTCTTCAGGTGCTCCTCGCGTGTCTTACCGTTGCCCCTGCGCGTGTCTGTCAAGAACTTCCTCAGATCTCTGCGTCGCGCCTTCTGCCCGGTGGTTAATGGTTCAGGGTTCATGGTTCGCTCGGCGCTTTGTGACGCTTGCGTAGCATCGTGGAGCAAGAATGATTCCTGAGCGGTAGCCGATTTTTCACTGTTCACTTTTCCCTGTTCAGTTTCAATGACGTGCGCATTGCCCATGTCATCAACCGTCACCCTGCCGCTCTCCACCAGCTTCTCCCATTCGGCGTCAAGCTCACGGTATATCGCTCCCACCTGAGAGTCAATCTTCGTCGCCTTGCTCGCCCATGCAGCCCTGTCGCTCTGACTCGCCTGCGGCGCGTCCATCAGCAACCGCACCTTCTCCCGTGCGTAGTCCAGATCCGTCAGCAGCTGCTTCACCTTCGCCGCTTTCTCCTGCGTGCTCTTAGACAAGAGGTGAACATACTGGTCGATATGCCGTGGCCTTACCGGCACAGGCCGTGTGCCTTCCGCTGCTCCTACTGTTCCCTTCACCGTTTCTGTCGTTTCTGCTGCTCCTGCAGCTGACGGCTGATGTGCAGGCATTACTTCGGGCTGCACCCTCACCGTGTCCGTTGCGGCATCATATCCCCTGCTCACCGTCTCGATTGTCGGCAGCGGCTTCTTCAGCTGCCCCGTTACAGTGTTGTCAGTCTTTGTCGCCGCCGCTCCTGCTCTCGCTGTTCCTGCTCCCGCTGCTCCTGGTTTGCCTGCTCTCGCGCCCACCGTCGGCATCGGTATCTTCTTCTGTTGTGAGGCGATACCATCGCCGTCCCCTCCGGCGGCAGCCTTAAGCACCCCGCCTTCAGCCACTGTCGTCAAGCAGCTTATCATGTGCCTTGTTACCCTATACACCGATCTGATATATAGCTGTGAGGGCAGCATGGTGTCCGTCACGCCCACCAGCGCGCTGAGCAATACCACGCCCTGCAGGAACGCCTCACAATAGTTTTTGTCCCAGCGTCGCACCAAAACCGTGATATTCTGACTCTTCGCCATCGGACGGTCCGTCGCCCCCATGAGCATACTTCCGTTACATGCCAGCCACTCCCCTACCCTCTTCCGGTAATCCTTGCGCTCGGCATCAGTCATCTGCTCATATCCCTTCAGATACTCGCTGCTTTTTAATTTTGTTATCATCACACTTTTTGATATTTTTCTTTTATGCTTCTTGCGATGTAATATATACAACACTCTCCCCACGGTCAAGGGCAGAGAGCCCACGCTCCAATACTCAATGCTCCGCTCGGCACTTTGTGACGCTTGTGTAACATCGTGGAGCACTTCTGCCTTTGTTCGTTGCAGGTGAATTTAATTCGCCGTATTACTGTATTACGGCAATACTGCAATACTGCAATATAGTTAAATTGCGTTAAAACATTACTGCAATTATGCAATAAGTCAATAATACTTTGTAACTTTGCACCTGCTACATTTAGAGTCCCTTGATAAGGGACGGCTATGATGCAGGGATTGGCTACAACGTCCCGAACTAACGTACTCTTAAAATTTTACATTATGGCTAAGAAAGTCAAGACGCAGTTGCGTGCTGTCATCGGCATAGGCAACTACAAGGGCGGCGTAGGCAAGACTACGACCACGCTCAATCTCGCTATGGCCCTGCACTTGCAAGGCTACCGTGTAATGGTCATCGACATGGACCGTCAAGCAAATCTCTCCAGCTGCACCGACTGGGACCCAGACATGGAGCTACAGCACTACCCCACTATCTACAATGTGCTCTGCGAGGATGCTCCCATCCCTGTCTATAAGAGCAGCAGCGGACTCTACTATTGCCCGTCCACCTCTATAATGAATAAGGTGGACCAGCAGCTGCCTACCATGCGCAACCCCGCGATGAAGCTGACACGTGCCCTGCAGAAAGCCCCCGACGACCGTACCGGCGAAGGACTGACCGACTGGACTACCGACTTCGACTTTATCCTTATCGACTCGCCCGTCGGTCCTCAGGTGCTCATCGACAACATCCTCATCGCCGCCAACGCCGTGCTCATCCCCATCAACCTCGAAGGCTTCGCCCTCAACGGCCTGCAGAATTACCTCGCCTATATCCAGGAGATCCGTGAGACGGAGAACGATGAGCTGGTGAACCTCGGCTTCCTCATCAGCAGGCGCAAGCCCTACATCAGAGGGCACCGTGAGGCCGAGGAACAGCTGCGCCAGCGTTACGGCAAGGAAGTGCTGTCTGTAAGCATCAGCGAGCGCGAAGCCGTCAACAAGAGCCAACGAGAGTTTACCACCGTCTATGACACACCGCGCGCCGACGTTCCACGCAACGAGTTCAATACCCTGGCCCGGGAAATCATCAAGCGCACCAAGGGACTGATATAGCATTATTGCTCATGCCGTATTGCAGTATTGCAATAATGTATTACCGCATTATTACAATACTGTAGTACCGTAATACTGCAATAACGCAATGATGCAATATCGCAATACAGTAACAAATAATGCCGCAATAATGCAATAACCTAATAAAACAATAACGCAATAAGACATGAGTATAAAATTCAAGGTAATCATCGAGGACGGAAACGCTGAGACTGGCATCGCCCGTCGAACTATCGACTGCGAACATCTGAGCGAGGCTATTCAGGAATACCGCAAGGCACTCGACACCCACGACCAGTCGCAAATCAAATTGGCAAGAGTAATGCCGTAGTGCAATACTTCTATAACACCGTATTGCAATAATGCAGTAATTTTATAATACAATAATTCAATAATTCAATAAAACAGTATAACATGAGTGCAATAGGAAAAAAGAAACAAGACAAGTCGCCGCAGATGCTCAGTCAGTCACCCGACGAAATCCTGCAGCGCAAGCGTGCATTAGAGAGTAGGGTAGGGGAGGGTAGTGTCTCGACGAGCAGCGAGCCGGAACCTACAGGCATGGCAGCCGAGAAAGCTGTCGGTGCCCTGTGCTACCTTCCCAAGTCCATCCACCGTCTGGCCTCCCGCGCCGCCGAAGATCGTGACATAACTGCCAAGCGGTTCTTCTTCGAGGCCGTCATCAGCAGCCTGCATCAACAGGGCATCATCACCGACGAGCAGCAGACCGAAGCCCTCACGCTCCCCAACGAGTACGGATGGAAAGGCCGTAAGGCTGTAGCACAGTAAATTAATAATTAATAATGCAAAATTCAAAATGCCCCTCGCCTTTGGAGAGGGCCGGGTGAGGTTACTTCCTGCAATAACACAATAATGCAGTATTGCAATAATGTTAACGCAGGATTGTAATACTGCTATAACTCCATACTACAATGATGCAATATAACACTATTGCAATAATTTACTAATCAAAATCAAAAAAACTATGAAAAGTCAATTTCCAAAAACAGCAAGACTCATGGCAGTCTTTGCACTTGTATGCACCACATTTTTTGGCTTAGCCTCTTGCGGGGGCGACGACGAGGGCACAGGTACAGGCACAGGCACTAACACCCCACAGCCCAGACCCAGCGAGTCGGAACTGTCTGAAGAGACTACGCCTGTGAAATTTGAAACGGGTTATGGCAACAGATTCTTCTTTGACTATGGCGGCGGCGAATATCTCGGTTCTGACACCCTGACAAAAGGCTGGGGTACAACCTATGATTTGCGTCAAGGCATGCACCACCTGGTATGGCTTAAAGATCTGGACAAAAACGGATTTTACATCAATGCCCCAGAAGAATATGACTATGGCGTTCACTATAACCCTGTGAAGCGTGTCGTAAAGCTCTACGACTTCGATGATTTGACGACAGAATACCCCACATATCCAAAGGAAACATATATCCCTTGCGTGCAGTGTGCCGAAATGGACCTTCAGGTATATCCTACGTTGTTACCGACACAGAAAGTAAACTTTACCCACCTTACATGCGGTATCAGTATTACAGCCACCGATATGACATCGGGACTTGCTAAGCCGGAACTTAACCCGAATCCCAATTCAGGCACGTACACAGAGCCAGTAGTAGGCGAGGTTACTATTCCTTACATCTATTCTCTGTCACTCAAAGATAACAGCATCGAAAAAGATGAGCGAGTTTCAAAGATACGGACCTACGCCAAGAACTGGGATCCTCAGACCCTCGTATATGAGAATATCGGAATCATGGTAGGAGGAGCTGTTATGCTCTGTCCTCCAGAGGGTATGCAGAATATCCAGATAAAGACAAAGGTATATGATCGCAACGGCAAAGATATTCCAACCACCCCGTTACCTGCAATTTCCGTTAAGAGAGGTTATACTACCGTCTTGGAGGGGCCGCTTTTTTCCGGCACTCAGTCAGACTGGAAGGTGTCCTATGAACCTTACCAGGAATAACCAAACTATCCGGTGACAATCCGTCACCAATTCAGTGCAGCCGCCAGACAGTCCATCGTGACAGCCTGGCGGCTTCGTTTGTGGGGTAGGGTAGGGAAAGTCACATACCACCCATCGGGTGCGTTGCACTAAACTTCGGACATGCTTGCTGCGACAGCAGCACACAGAACTCGCACTCCGGACACCGTCCAAGTGTCGGTTGCCTGTCCTTTATCGTCAGCGTATGGAATTTCATTACCGGTGTGCAGCATGCGCACTCACCACACGTATGTTTCAGGTATTCCTTCCTGCCACCCTGTTCGGCAGCCGTTTTCTTTGTGTAATTGTATTTTGCCATGCCAGCAATATACAGGACCTCCCACAAAAAAGCAAGGCGCATATCCTATCAGGAACAGAAGCTATGAATTTGTCCGAATTCTTTTCCTCCTGAAAAAATATATAAATGTCCGAGTTTTGAATATAAATTATCTTAGCATAGTAGGAAATATAGAATAAGGGAAGCCTAACTTGTTAATAACCAATAGAGTAGGGTAGTGTTTTCGGACACATTCATAGTTTTTCTCTGACACATTCACAGGTCTTTTCGGACAGATTAACAGCCATTCTCCGACATATTCATAGGTTTTCCTGGACGGATTAACAGATAGCAGCAGGACATTTCTCCGGACGGATTAATAGTTTTGTGCGCTTTTCTCGGACAGATTAACAGGTTTTTCTTGGACACATATATAGTTTTCGCTTCCGTTCTCGGACATATATATAGTTATCGCGCGCTAAACGCGGACGGATTTATAGTTTTCGCGCGTTAGGCAAACTCTGCGAAAACGCGGACAAATTTATAGGTTTTCAAAACGCGGACACATTTATAGGTTTTGAATTATTTTTGTAACTAACTGAAAATAAATGTGAAAAAGTTTGGAGGTTTACGGACAATTTTATAACTTTGCAGCGCTACAACGAATTAATATCATTTTGATTATGGCAAGAAAGTCAAAGAAAGCCGAACAGCGCAGGCAGGAGATTATCAGCAATGTGCCTGCCGAACAGCGCAAGATGATTACGCAACCCATCACCTTCGCCTATCTCAACGGCGACATGTCCGTCATGCACGCCCGCATTCAGGCCACCATCATGGACAAGCTGCAGGAGCGTATTGCCCGTGCTGTCAAGAAACAGCATGAACAGGAGAAAGGGTTTGCGGGCAGTCTGTTCAGAGAGGAGGATTTCCGGCCCCTCAAAGGAGTGTCCGGCAATTACCTTGCCTTCTCAGTTAAGTACTCCGAACTCGGAGTCGATCCTGCCAATTACCGTTACGTCAGCGATGCTGCGCGCGCCATGCGGGGCACGCTGTTCTATGAAAAGGAAATAGATGGTTACATCAGGAGTATCGACGTATTTCCGGTCATTGACGTACCCGACGAGACCAAGAAGGAGCGGCGCACCGACATCAAACTCTACATGACGGAGAGTACTGCCAAGGACCTGTTCACCTTCACCCGCTACCAGAAGTACCTGAAAGATGCGGTATTCTGCTTCTCGTCGGGCTACGCAGGTCGCATCTACCTTCTCATCAACGCCAACAAGTACGCCGGCACGTGGACTATTGAGTACGAGAAGCTGCGCAAGATCCTGCTTACTACCAAGGACGAGAAGACCGGCAAATACGTAGTAGATAAGTACAAAGACATCAACGACTTTAAGAAGCGCGTACTGGAGCCTGCCAAGCGCGAGATAGCCGAAGCAGCCGACCATATCGACTGCACCTTCGATTATGAGTTCCGCTATCCTGCAGGCAAGAAGCGAGGAACCCCGGAGGCAATAGTATTCCATATCCACCTCACCGACACAGGGCGCAATATCAAGCAACAACAGATAGAGGCCCACGATGCCATCGTACAACGAGCGTCGGGAAACGGCAGCGGCAATGCCGTCCAAAAGGCAGGGGAGGCAAGAGAGCTGCAGGCAGCCGACACGCCCCAGACTCATAGGCCTGCCGTTGTCAAGAGCGCTCAGTCTGCTGCAGAACCGGACATGCTCGAATTTTAACCACCCGCAAGAGAAAAAAATAAAAGACTATGCAACAAAACAAATGGCAGCACTGCCTCCAGCTTATCCGGGAGTACTTACCTAAAGACAAGGAGCTTATTCCCAACGACGATGCGAAATGGGTATATGAGACATGGTTTGCGCCCGTCACCTGCGAGAGCTACGACGACGCGACCGGCGTACTGGAACTCGTTGTGCCAAGCAAACATGTGGCGCTCTATATTGAACATTACCACATGAAACTGTGGAAATGGGCCGTGCGCACCGCCTTCGGCCCTACGGTGAAGGTATATTACAGGTCCTCGTCCGTTGTCCCTCAGAAGGGCCATCTCTCTGCCTCTCCGGGCCAGCGCCTGCAGTTCTCTGTCCCCAACGCCCGCGAGCGCATGGAGGAAGAGCTGCGGCGTGTCGTGGGCGCAGATTTCCGGTGGCTGCGCTGCCAGGGACAGAACGGCAGCGACATCTGCTATGACAAGATTGCCGACTGGCTCACCGACAACAAAGGCAAGGGACTGCTCTTCGTAGGCCCTACGGGAGCCGGCAAGTCCAAGATGTGCTGTGACATCCTACCCGCCATCATCGGCGGCGACGACAGGCAGAAGATCCCTGTCGTGGCTGCCAGAGAGATGCGTTCCCGCATCGACGAACTGAAGAAGGCCCGCGTCGTAGTCATCGACGGCCTGGGGCGCGAGGACCGCAAGAACTACGGCAACGACGATAACACCTTCCTCGACCTCTGCGATGCCTCCGTACAGGGCGGCCCGCTGCTCATCGTCAACACCCAGCTCTCCACCACACCGGTCCACTCCAAGGACTTCCCCCTATCCATCGAGGAGCGCTACGGACGCGAAGTCCTCGACCGCCTCGCCTCCGTCACCACCATGGCACTCTACACCGGCGACAGTTTGTGGAGTTGACCATTGACCATTGACCATTGACCATTGACCATTGATGATTGACCATTGACCATTGACCATTGGCAATGTATCGCTCCTTCGTTTGTTGTTGGGTGAATTTAATTCGTCCAATGGTCAATGGTCAATGGTCAATCATCAATGGTCCTCCCTCTTCACTCTTCTCTGCCATTCGCGTCTTATCTCTTCCACATACGTATCGCGCGTCCCTGTGTCTTTGCAGAATGCCTCTATCATATCTATTGCCGCATAGCGCTTGCCTTCTGCAGCCAGTGCGTAGTCCTGGTCATATTCCCTCACCGCTTCCCAGAACGCCTCTCTGACAAGTCGCTGCAGGGCGGCGGCCTGCCGTTGCCCGAAGCGCACATTGTCCGTCCACGGGCGCAGCACGCCGTCTTGCGTCATACACAGACGCGGACACTCCACCGGCACATACTGTGCCAGCTCCTCGCGCGTCATGCTGTACAGCCGCTCCACCGTGCCGGTGTCTATCCGCAGTGCAGCGTCTATGCAGCTGTACTTCGCCGCCGATATGCTCTGCTCCGGTTCGTCACGGTCCATCACGTCTGTCTCCGTCTCCATGCGCAGCACATCGCGTGCGCCCCTCAGGTGCTGGATACATATCACCGGCACGCCGTTGACCTGTGCCCTCCCGCCGAACTCATACTTCAGCCAGTCTCTTATGTAGCCGGTCATCTTTATCCATGCTATTGATGGTGGTCTGTTTGTCTTGTCTGTCATGGTTAGTCGCAAGTTGGTTCTGCAAAGATTTTTTCTTCGCGCAAAGGTACTATTTTTTATCAGAAAACGCCGTTTTTATCAGGATTTATCTGATTTATCTGCCCATTTATCTGAACTTCTGATAACTCCAACACGTTGAGCCCCAAACAGTTGAATTTCAAAAATGGCGATTTATCAGAAAATGGCGAGATTTCCCAAACTATATTTATTTTTTAATCATTACATTAATCTTCCAATACAGGCATATATCATGACATGTGCGCGCAACTCCCTTACACCCACTTTATATAAAAAGACGTATGTCAAATAAAATAAAATGCTTATTATCAATAAATTATATTATATATATATTATATTATAAATAATTTTTTCAACAAAAAAATAAATGAAAAAAGCGCAGATGAATAGATAAATAACTCTTAAATAACACATTTTCAAACAGTTAAGAATAATTCGCGCAAAAATAACGCAAAAATAACAAGATAAAAAGCGCAAAAAGAAAGCGGGAGCCGGACAGCTGGGGATAAGCGGAGGGGATATTTTTTTGCACGAATTTTCTCCGGGGCGAAAGATAAATCCATACAAATTTGCGCAAGCCGTAAGAAAGCAGTATCTTTGCACGTGCATTATTTGGAGAGATACTGTTAAATTCAAGTATGTTACAATTTTCCACGCTGTGAAGCGTTAAGTAGATTTGCAGAAAATTTTCGAGAAAGAATTGGGCCACCGCATGTTGTAGCAAACTTCGCGGTGGCCTTTTTAATTAATAATGAAAAATTCAAAATTCAAAATGACCGGTAATCAAAGCGTCACAAAGTGCCGGGCGGACCATTGGTCTCCATCAGCGATAATTTTGAATTTTGAATTTTGAATTTTGATTATGTTTTGCCGAGCCTATGCACGCGTGAAGCGCGTAATGCTTTGGTTGTCAGCGGATAAACGCGCAGGGTGTTTGTCGCACACTTTTAACAATGCTTAACACAGAGTCTGTGAAGGCGCTGATGCACGGGAGAAAGGGTGCAGCGCCGATTCACTCTTCAAAATTGTACATTCTTGCTCCACGATGTTACGCAAGCGTCACAAAGTGCCGAGCGGTACATACTCCCTCTTTCCTTCACGATGCCCTTGTGTCACGCGTTGGTATGCGTTATATTGAGAGCGTTAAGCATTGAGCATTAAGCATTGAGCATTAGCCTCACCCCCCGGCCCCTCTCCAAAGGCGAGGGAGTTCATTCTGAATTTTGCATTACTAATTTTTAATTTAATATATGACTGACAATTACTTCAACCCCCAAGAGCTCCGACAGGAGATGTCGGAGATGTCACGGCTGTCTAAGGACAGTCCTTTGTACGTCGGCGCGCGTGCGGCGGTAGCTCTCTTCTGCGGCGCTATGGCGTTGCTGGTCTTCAGCCTGGCGGCGATGGCGCTGCTGGGATCATGCACCACCGTACGTGAGACAACATCCTCCGTGGACCGTCACCGCGTGGAGCGGATGATGAACAGGATGGACTCACTGATGCACACGCGTACCGTGACACAGCACGACAGCGCATGGCGCGAGAGCGTGATGCGTGAGTTCTTGATGATACGCGAGAAGAGCGACACCAACCGCACCGTGACCCTCAACGCCGCCGGCGACACGATAAGGGAGCGGATCATCATCAATAACATACGCGAGACGGCGAGCGAGAAGGAGCAGAAGGAGCGCGAGGTGATGATGCGGACGATAGAGGCGATGGACTCGGTCATCAATGTGATGCGCGAGCACCAGAGCGTCACCGATTCACTGCTGCAACAGCGCGAGAGGGTGACAGAGAAGGAGGTGCCGGCACAACTGACATGGTGGCAGCAGGCACGCCTGTGGCTCAGCAACGCCGTACTGATAGCACTGGCCGTAGCCGCCGCGGTATGGCTGATAAGGAAGCGCGCCTGGTGGCTGGGACTGTTGCTAAGGAAATAGAACCTCACCCAGCCCCTCTCCAAAGGCGAGGGAGGTCATTTTGAATTTTGAATTTTTAATTATTAATTTATGAACACTTTTCCTCCTATCTCTGCCCGCATCTATATTTCAGGGCAGATCAGCGGCCTGGACCGCAATGAGTTCATGGAACGCTTCGCAGAGGCAGAGCGACTGCTGCGCGAGGCTGGTTATACCAACATCGTCAATCCCACACGGATGTGGTTTGACCGCTGGCCGTGGGTGCACCGCCTGCTGAACCGCGTCCTGGGCGAACAGACGACCTATGCCGTCATACTGCTCTATGACCTGTGGGTGCTCATGCGCTGCCAGCGCATCTACAAGATTCCCGGATGGAAGGAATCGCGCGGAGCGAACATAGAGAGCGCCGTGGCCTTTAACATGGGACTTTATACGCTCATGGGCGCGGAGCGCGAGATGATAGACAAAGGCATGGAGCAATTTTTGGAAAACCGTTAATTCCCCACCGCTATGGCAAGAACGAAGATACACGACCATAAGCGGCACCTGCTGAGTGCCGTAGTGAAGCGCTCCGGCATCAGCCGCATTACGGTGGAGCTGGTGACGCGCGCCGTATTCGATGAGATACGCTATCAGCTGACCGAGGGCTCTGAATGTGTGGCCATCGACAGCTTCGGCTCATTCGGACTGGTACACGTGCCGGAGCGGCAGCGCCATTATAGGTATAAGGACATCGACGAGATCAGGACGCTGCCACCTACCATACGCCTGAGGTTCAAACCCTCGAAGAACCTCATGCGCGAGGTGCTGGAGCGCCGCTTTGACCCCACCAGGGAATCGCTCGTGCGGCATCCTGATGACCCGAAGATAAAAACGACGAAGAGCTTCAAATATAACAAGCGCAAGGAGGTGCATGTTATAAACCTCACCCCGGCCCTCTCCAAAGGCGAGGGGAGCTGATTTTGAATTTTGCATTATTAATTATTAATTCATGAAGGTTCTCCATCTCTCTGAGTTGCGCCGCGTGGCGGAGCGCACACACATGGTTCCCAAAATGGTCAATGGCCAATGGTCAATGGTCAATGAAAGGGTGCCCTGGCGCGTGTGGTATGTGTCAGCCAGTAATGGCGATGTCATCAGCGGGCAGGAATGTGTCACCATCTCCGTCACTGTGCCACCCTTTTGCCCAGGTGCCTTCCCGTCGCGCCTGGTACAATTCACGGCATCAGGACAGGTGCGCCGCCTGCGTGACGCCTGCATCCTGCAGGCCGACGACTTCGTGCTGCGAACACGTTGAGCATTGACCTCACCTCCCCGGCCCCTCTCCAAAGGCGAGGGAGGTCATTTTGAATTTTGAATTTTGCATTATTAATTAATCAAACCTGTCCCTTTGATTATGGTCAACGGTCAATGTTCAATGATAAATCGTCCGCTCGGCACTCTGTGACGCTTGCGTAGCAGCTGTGCGGAGCAAGAATGTTCAACGGTCAATGTTCAATGTTCAATGGGGGAAAGCAGGTCTTTTACCCGGTAATAGCAGGTCTTTTACCTCCTAATAGCAGGTCTTTTAGGCAGTAAAAGACCTGCTATTGCCGCTCGGCGCGAACAGCGACGCTTGCGGAGAGTAACGGAGCAAGAATACATTGATAATCAGGCGGTTTTGAACTGCCGTTTTGTCAGCCCCCATACTTTATCGGTGAATGGCCACCTTCAGCACGAATACCCATAAATTACACAAATTGCACGAAAGCCCCCCTTGATTTTGAATTTTGAATTTTGCATTATTAATTAATGTACGCCCTCGCACGAGGCATCATGCCGCCCGGAAAATTTTGCACTCGAAACGAAACTTTTTCCCGAAAAAATTTGCACGGTTCAAAAACTATTCCTACCTTTGCAACGTCAAAATCATAGTGGTGGCATGAAGAGAGGCCGCCGAAACCGAGCGGCATTTTTTGTGTCCGTACCATAACGAAGAGGGTTTGTCCTCCGAAGATAAATTCCAACTGCACCGCGTGGGCGTCCCGCAAGGGACATGCGAAAGCACCCAAAGGTATCACCACTATGAACCTTGACAGCGCGTAGTGCAGTTTTTTATTGTCAAAATACATAGTGATTATGAGTAAAAGAATCAAAACCCCGCAGTCGCAGGGACGCGACTACAAGAAGATGCTGAAGGACTACTTCGGCAAGTTCCTCTACGGACTTGAGGTGACCCACGTCGCCGGACAGGTGCAGGCCCAGGTAGTCTATTTCGATTTCAAACACATTGAGACCGTGCGCCGCGAGCTGGCGCAGATGATGCCAGAGGTGGAGTTTACCAAACTGAAGCGCGACTTCACCGATGTCGCCGAGACGTGGGCGCTCTGCCGTCTCCTCAACCCCGGCAACTGGGACCGGGAACCAGTGCTCTACGTACAGCAGGGTGACAACCTCATCAAGACCACCCTGCACGACATAGCCCGTGCTGAACTCAGTCAGCTGGAGCTCGACGATGACGACCCCATCGACTACGACCACAGCAACGACCTCCGCCTCTGCTGCAATGAAGAACATCTGCGACAGAACGCCTGGGACTAACCACGATTAAAACTCACCACCGCTTATGCTACGCGCTTATAAATACCGCATCTACCCCACCGACGAGCAGAAACAGAAGCTCGCCAAGACCTTCGGCTGCTGCCGCTACGTGTACAACTGGGCACTGGAGCTGAAGGAGAAGGAGTACTGGCAGAATGGGGAGCGCATCAGCGAGTTCGACATGAACTCACGGGTGCGTCACGAACTGCGGGAGTCTGCACCGTGGCTGACCGAGGTCGATTCAAAGGCGATAGAGTTCACCGTTGCCGACCTCTATGCGGGCTACAAGAACTTCTTTGAGAAGAGAACAGAGAAGCCCATCAAGCGCCGCAAGCGCAATCGTCAGCACTACCACACGCGCGGCAGCATCAAGGTGAACTTCAGGCAGGGGCTGCTCTCCATCCCCGGCATCAAGAACATTCCCTGCGTATATCATCGCCGCTTCGATACCGCCGGCATCGCCATCAAGCAGGCAGGCATAGAACTGCTGCCGTCGGGTGTCTATCGTGCCAGCATCCTCGTGGACGACAAGAAGCCGCTGCCCGCAAAGGCCCCAATCGACCCCGGCAAGACCATCGGCATAGACACGGGACTGAAGCATTTCGCCGTGCTGAGCGACGGACAAGTCTATGAGCCTGCCCACGAAGCCAAGAAGCAGAAGCGCCGACTGAAACTGCTGAGCCGCCGACTCTCCAAGAAGGAGTACGACAGCCGACAGTTCCGCATATTGAAGCACCGCATAGCCCGGCTGCACGAGCACGTCAGCAACCGCCGCATCGACCACATTCACAAGCTGACACACTATCTGGCCTGCGAGAACCAAGCTACGACCATCTGTGTGGAAGACCTGAACGTGAAGGGCATGGTGAAGAATAAGCACCTGGCCTACAACCTGGCAGATGCCGGCATCGGTGAGTTCTGCCGACAGCTGGAGTATAAGTGTCAGTGGGCTGGCAAGAACTATATTAAGATTGACCGCTTTGCCCCGTCGTCGAAACGGTGCAGCCACTGCGGCCACATCTACCGAGGGCTGAAACTGAGCGAGCGCGAATGGACGTGTCCCGTGTGCGGCACACGTCACGACCGCGACCTTAATGCAGCCCTGAATATCAAACACTTTGGTCTGAGTGAAAACGAGACCCTACCTTCGGTACGAAGGAAAGTTAAGCCTGTGGAGCAACCTCTGGTGGACGACCGCTCTCGCACTTCGGTGTCAGAGTCTAAGAAGCCATGTCGCTGTGGTTCCACCCGACGAGATCGGGAGGATAATCAGCGACCCTCGTTGCGCAACCGTCCGACGTGTTCGGGCGGGCGAAGCAGGAAAAGTGAAGGACAGAGATGTTCAAACGGAGCGTCCGACGTCCTGATGCCCGAATTTTCTCAACCCATTCCAAGCCGAACGCCCTCGCCCTCTGAGACTTCCGGCTTATAGGTTGGAGGTGACTGACAAAAATGAGGGTAGTTACAACCGGGGTCTTTTTCGCGTTTTGTATTGAATCGTTGGAAGCGACTGACAAAATGAGGGTAGTTACAACCGTTCCCTCGACTGTGTGAAAACGGCCACGTTGGATGTGGTTGAAAAAATGAGGTAGTTACAACAGTGTAGTTAATTTGTTTCAATCACAGAAGTTGGAGGTGGCTGACAAAGCCTGTCCCCTTGATTAGCAAAGCAGGGCAAGTAAATATATATATCAGCCCATCGGTAGAAATATCGGTGGGCTGTTCTATTTAATAAATGTTAAAAATTAAAAGATGCGAGAAATAGTTACTTAAATACTTTGTTGTATAAAATAAAATATATAACTTTGCAGCCGAAATCAAAAGCTACAACAAACTATGGAGAAAATCAAAGTATCGCAAGACACTCTATATCAGTATCTGGTGGACCACGACGTAAAGATGATACGTCTGGCGGAGCTGATGGGAATGTCAAGAGCATCAGTGACTTCTTGCTTTAAGCATCAGATTATCAATGGAGGTGTGGCGCGTTCCTTTACGCCTGCCGCTATTGGCCGTATTAATGATGCGCTGTCGGTAATATCAGGGCGGCTGCGCAGCGGACTGTTGCAATTCGGTAGCAGCCAGGTGTTTACGAGTTCTCGCGGAACGGCTTATGACCCTGCCCTGATAGAGCCATTGAAGCAGATTGGCGAAGTGGTGAACCTGACAGCGTTGCTACAGCGTGCTTTAGGATGGAGCAAGGCGAAGAAGATGAGTGTGATTGTTACGGAAAAATCCCAGGCCTACGGCCACATCACCAAAGAAGATACCGACCGTATCAATGCCGAATTGCTCTCCATTGCCGCCGTGCTGGAGAGCTATGAGGTAGTAGCCGACGGCAAATAATTAGTATAGGAAATGTTAAAATGAAATGTTAAAATACTGCCTTGATTAACATTTATAGTGCATTGTAGTTAATTATAGATAACTATACCGATATTGCTGCGGGCTTTCCAGATTTGGGAAGTTCGCAGTTTTATTATGCTTTCTGGTGTATAAAATACACTATCAACGCCTCCGAATTTTTCTGATTAAATACGAAACGTGAGAGAGACCCGCCGCCTCGCTGGATCGGCGGGCTGGCGCGGGTTGTGTGTCGTTTCTTGCATATATGCCGCCGCAGCTACACAGAACGCCGCCGCCGAAGCCACCGCCGCCGCCGTTCCGGAAAGCGCCGAAAAGCGCCGAAAAGCCGCAAAATAATTGATAAATATCAAAAATAAAACAAAATAAGTAAAAAAAAATACGCATTTTCTTTTTCATATAAAACAGAATAAGTAATTTCGCCGCAGAATTAACGCCGTTTGGCATATTGTTTAACACTCAAAAATTAAAAGTTATGAAAAAGAATGCACAGAACGCCGCCGCCGGTACACAGAACGCCGCCGCAGCAACACAGAACGCCACCGGTACACAGAACGCCGCGCCGCGTAATTACGCCGAAGCGCATAAAATCGCCGATGCTTTGCAGCGCCGCGCCGATACAAAAAAACGCCTTATAAATAAGTATAAGGAAAGCGCCGACAAAGCCAAAGCCGACAAAGATGCCGCCAAAGCACGCCGCGCCGATATTGGCGCAGAATATAAGAAAGCGCAGCGCGCCGGAGATGCTAAAGAAATGCATCGCCTTGAAAAACAGAACGCCACCGCAGAACGCGCCGAAAAAAGCGCCGCCGGACGTTTTGAGATGTGGACAAAGCGCCGCCGCGAAGCCGAAGCCGAATTAAAGGAAATAAACGCCGCCGCCAAAGCCGCCACCGCCACCGCAAACAAAATGAAGCGCGCCGATGCCGGTGCACGCCGCGCCGCCGAAGCCGCCGAAAAGCGCACAAGCGCCGCGCTTCGCGCCGATGCCGATGCCGCCGCCGCCGCCGCCGATGATGCCGCCACCAAAGCCGGTGCAAAGCGCACCGCCGCCAAAGATGCCGCCGCCGAAGCCACCGCCGCCGAAGATGTAGCACGCCGCCGCCGTTTGGACTTAGCTTTTGCCAATTCCAAAGCCGGCACCGCCACCGCCGAAGATGCCGCATTAATAGCTGAAGCCGCCGCCAATGATAATGCCGCCGCCGTTTGGAACGCCGCCGCCGGTATGCTCAAGGAATTACGCGCCGGAGATGCGTATAAAAACGCATGGAGAAATTTTCGTGCCGATGTTACTTCATTATCCCGCGCTTGTAAAGATGTGGTAAAAATGTGGCGTTCTGTTGTGCCGGTACTGAATGCCGCCGGTGTTGGCACCGCCGCCGCCGATATTACACCGGCATTATTCGCGCCGGAACGCGTTTCACCGTTCCTTTGTGTGCCTACATCATCCGGAATTAAAGTAGGTATTTTAGGCCGCACGAAAATTAACGCCGTGAACGCATGGAACGCCGAAAAGGTAGTAACATTATTAGTAATGAATGCAATAATGCAGCGCGTCACGGCCGCCGATGCCAAAGCCACCAAAGCCGCCGAAGCGCAGAAAGATTTATTAATAGATGCCGCGCAGAAATTACAAGCCGCCGCCGAAGCCGCCGCCGAAGCACGCAAGAAAAGCGCCGCCGCCGCCGGTGCAAAGCGCACCGCCGCCGCCGCCGCCGGTATTGATGCATTCACCGCCGCCGAAGCCACCGCCGCCGCCAAAGCCGGTGCCGCCGCCAAAGCGCGCCGCGCCGCCGATGCCGCCGCCGGTGCCGCCGCCGATGCCACCACCGCCGCCGCCGCCGGTGCTAAAGATATGCAGCGCACCGCCAAAGCCGAAGCCACCGCCGCCGCATAAGATAACAAAGGAAAGCCGGAAATTTTCCGGCTTTCCGTTTGGCTTTTTTGGAACGCGCCACAAGCGCGCCGCGTTCAACTCGCGGAAAGCCACCAAACGCAAGCGAAACGCTTGCACCGCCGTGCAGCAATACCGAAACGGAACGCCGCGCAGCACAAGCCAATAATAACACAATAAAAGCCGCCGCCACCGATGCCACCGGCACCGATGCAGCGAAGCCACCGGAACGCCACAAGCGCGCCGGTAAACTTTTTTTGTGCTAAAAAAGCGCACCGCCGAAGCGCCACCGATGCCACCGGCACCGGAACGCCGCCGAAGCCGCCGCCGAAGCGCCGCCGATGCCACCGGCACCGGAACGCCGCCGAAGCGCACACGCCGAAGCGTAAAAGCTGAAGCGTGGGTGGGTAAGGTATGCGCATACGCGTGAAGATCTGAATTGGCTAAACGCGCAACAGATGTGGACGAAAATCCCTGAGAGAAAAAGATCTCCTAAACGCACGAAAAACGTGGACGGAATTTGAAAGCAAAATCCTCAGTCTATTGCGTTTGAAAATCATAGGCGAAATGCTTATGTATATTTGAGGCATCAAATAGCGAAATGCTATGATGCGTACGGTTGCAACAGTCGTTAAATGTTGCGTGGTATGGCGAGACTACATGAACGTGGCGCTAAAGCCTGATGCACTATCTGTCGCGAGACAGGTTGCATGACGCCAGTCACATAGCCCAGCGAACCGCTGTCTATCGCTTTTGCGGCGATAGGATCCGAGCTATCGGAACATAGGTGCGGGGACTGAAAGTCAAGTGGGAAGTTCAGCCCACAGCGGGGAGGCACCCGGACTATAAACAACAACAGAAATAATAAAGTAGTCGCTATGAAATCTTTGCGGTAGAACAAATGCGCCTATGCGCGGCGGCTACAAAGAAAACCGCATGAGGTCGTGCTATGGCAGTCACGAATGAGGACTGCGATGGCACATATATGGGAGGAGTGCATGACATCACGGACGAGTCATGGGCGTATCTATCCGGGTACGTATGGGGGTTCGAGACCCCCCACTCTTACAAAATCTATTCACTAAAATTTGGAGGATAAAAGTATGACAAAGAAAATGGAGCGCAAGGATGATCAGTGCGCTATCAAGTTTATGATGATGGGCAGGAACTATCTGTACCTGTCGGAGCCTTTGCAGCTGGAGGATGAAACTATCATCGCGCTCACATGGATGGGCAGCGAGGTGGCCTATACGGACGATAACGGGTGCCAGGTGGGTGTGGGCATACTATGCACGGACGAGCTGGCACAGCTGAGGAAAGAATTGCATAACACTATCAAAACATTATAGGAGGATAAAACTATGACAACATTTTCAATCGTTGATGATAATCTGAATATCCATATTTTGGATTTCGTTGCTATGAGTCTCAAGTCCTATCGTAGGCGTGAGGCAAAGCGATCTCGCGCGCATCGCGTGTATAGCTATCGCACGTATTTGCGTGCTCGTATGTACTACCTTTGCCTGTCGCACGGCTGCGATCCACAGTATTTTCATGTAGAAAGAACATATAGGAGGAACAGATAACTATCGGAGGACAAAACTATGCAGTATCACGATCCTATCGGCAGTATGAACGCTGCCATGAACGGCACGACTATGTGCGTAGCCGCCATCCGCGAACTGTGGGCAAAGCCTAATGATGGCGACGCCTTTGCGGTTCACTCTATTATCGACGAGACAACGGACGACCTGCCGTTCTACTTCGTCTATGTGACGGACTATAAGGGCAACCGCTACGGCTTCGAGACGCTGACGCGCGAGAGCCAGTGCGAGCTGTGTGACTTCGCTATCGACGAACTATACTAAAACAATCGGAGGACAGAACTATGACAGCTATTTGGATGTTAGACGCCTTAGACCGCTGCGGTATAAAGGCGGGTGCCTGGGGTATGGTGCCTATGGGCGAGGACTATCAGTTTGAAAAATTCTTCGGCGCAAAGCTCGATGGGCGCTTTGTGCCTGGGCGTTACGTCTATGTAGATGCGTCGCACATCAGCGATGACGCCTTTGAGTATCTGACAAATGCAGCAGACCACACACTATTCGGACCGGATCCGGAGGTGCAGTGTAATATGTTATTCCGTATCGAAGACAACCCTTAAACACAGAATTGCCTATGGCAGAAAAAGCTTTGATCTTAGAGATGCGCCCCAAGGCCCAGGAATTGAGGAGCGCACGTAAGTACACAGAAGAACAGGTAAAGAGCATACTATACGCCTTTGCCCGTGACCTGGGATGTAAGTGGCGCGCAGACAAGCTGCGTAAATTTGTGGACACCGTCTTCGAGGAATGAAGGCGGTGTCTTTTGTTAATACGAATTACAAAAATCAAATAAAACAGAAAGGACAAAACTATGACAAGACTATTCAAAGTGATAATGGCCACGATTGTGGCTATGGGTATGGCAAGCATCGCGCTGATGCACGGTGCGAGTGACAGAACAGCGATTGCACTCTATATGCTCACAGGCGTGGGCGTGGCAGCGCTTATCGGCGCGTTCGACGTGGACGAGCCGGAGCGTAAGAACCGACACCTGACAATCGGGCAGGGGATAGGGTACATTAGCCACCGAAGGGTGGCGTAATGTACAATTTACCATTTACAATGTACTATTGACCATTCTTGCTCCACTATGTTACGCAAGCGTCACAGAGTGCCGAGCGGACCATTGACTATTGACCATTGACAACTCAAAAAATTTACAGCTATGAAAGTACGTAAAGGACTGAAGGCTACCATCATTGCTATGGCAGCGTTTACTAACACGAACGCCTCTGAGGAGGCACAGGCAATGCGTGTCGCTATGGGCGATATCGCGGACGAGTACGGCCACAAGGCCATCATCATCGACATCAACAACCCGTTTGGTGGATTTGTCGCGTGAGAGAGTGAACACGAATTTCACGAATTAAACGAATTAGGAGGACTGGACTATGACAGCGAAGGACGTATTGACATGGCTCGTGAACCAGACTATCACGACTGAGGGCATGGGCTTTATCGACATCGACAGTGAATTTGACTTCGAGAGTTTCTTCGGCTACAAGCCAGAGGGCGACGTGCCCGATGGCGAGTATCTGTACTTCTATGGCGACATGGTGCTGCAAATGGACGTGGACTTTCTGGAGGCGTCTGCGCACGAAAAGCTCTATCGCATACCGACAAAAGAGGAGGACCACAAGAATGAATGTAAAATGACTATCTACCTGATAAAGCTGGAGGACTGAACTATGGCAAAGAATTATTCATCTCCCCTGCGGTATAGGGTAGCGACATACAAAAGTGAGAGTCCTGCTATGGAGGGCATCACGTGGCAGCAGTCAGCTATGACGGGCGATATGCGTGACCTCGACACGGCGAAGGATGTGTTTGACCGTGCGTCGCGTATGCTGCAGAGTGCCGACAGCCGTAACGTCCTGCGCGAGAGGCAGGAGGAGCGCGACGCGCTGGAGGCGCTGCGTCACAGAGGCACATCTATGCGCTTCGAGACATGGGAGCGCTATGAGGGCGACAAGCGTTGCTGGTTCGGCCTGGCGCTATACGTACTCATACCCAGGGCAGCATGAAACCATGTACCATGTACCATGTACAATGTACAATTTGCAATTTTGCTTAAAAAAACGAAGTGAACTATGGACGAGCCTAAGAATGTATGCGAGATGAGCCGCAGGCAAATCAACGCTTATTTCCGTGAGAACGACGAGAGCCATAAGTGGCCTATATGTGGACGGTTCAACGCTACCGAGCGTGCCATTCGCCGTGTGCGCCGCTATGGGTTCGGTGTGTATGGTGGGCTGGAGTACTATCTGGCAGTGGAACATGAACTGACTGAAATCGTAAATGCAGCGTAATTATGAAAGCAAATTTGGAGAATCTGAAAGAGGCTATGCAGGAGTGTGCTACGGCGCATGGTGCCAACTTCTGCGACTGGAGTGACGAAGACCAGCTGGCTATCGACAAGGCTAACGTGCCCGTGATGGCCGACGTGAGAATGATTTGCGAGGCGTTCTTCGGGACGTTCTCGCCTATAGACGAGGACTGGGGCTATACGGTCGTATGGCTCGGCACGCCCTTCCTGTATGAGGTAAACGAACAGCTGCTTGCTATGGCTCTGCCTGCAAGGATGGCAGCATGATGGCTATGCACAATTTCTTGCGCTCCGTAGGTGCTCAGGCGAGCAAAGCTCGGAGTCCCATGTACAATTTACAATCGCTCAGACCACGACGGAAGTTACTCAGGAGCACGACGGAAGTTACTCAGGAGCATGACGGAAGTTACTCAGGAGCATGACGGAAGTTACTATTTGAAAACTTAAATTTTTGAAAAACTAAAACAAACAAGACTATGGCAAAGAAAATAAACATCAAAAAGACTCGTCGCGCCCTGAGCGTGGCGTATGACGTGAACCCAAAGTTTATCCCCGAGGAAATCGAGGACCAGTTTATAACCTACAGAAAAGCGGCGTAATGCTATGGCTAACTATCCTATGGCGCTCAGAAAGGTGAGCGCAGACAAGAAACTGAGACTGACGGTGTGGTACGAGGAAGGCGCAGAGCATCCGCTGGAGTGGTGCGACTTCCCGCTGCACTTAGACGACTGGGGCCGTGACGGGTCTATCAACCCTTGCCGGTTTGTCCGAGACGAAAGTTATCGCGAGCACTATGACAGCCGTCAGGAGTGCATGCGCTATCTGGTGAACCAGTTCGGCGACGCGAAGAAAGTTATCGACCGCTTGATTGCCAACGGTAAGGCTACCGAGCACGACCGCTACGACGAGGTACTGGTGTACGACAAGAGCCGTAAGGAATGGCTGCTGATGTCGTGGGTTCCTGCCTATCGCAGCTATACAGGAGAGCGCATCGAGGCCCACTGGGACGAGTACGATAGCTTCGACTGTAAGCGCGAGGAGCTGGATCTGTATTCGCTGACGTACAATATGAGCGACGAGATGCTGGCCGACCTGATAGAGCACTGTCTGACGGACAAGGTGAAGGTGATGTCGTATAGCACCGGCTACTACGGCGGCGTGAGCTTCTACGGCAACGTGGACGGCGACTGCGAGGGTATCGCCTGGCTGGAGCATGACGAAGCCGTGGGCGAGGGCAAGTGTCTGACGGAAGAGCGGTGGCGCACCGAGGACTGCTATTCGCTGACGGAGGGTGTGCGTGAGGATATTGACGCATGGTCGGAGGGTCAGGTGTTCTGGTTCGAGGTGGAGAAGAACGTGCGCTGGAAGGTGCATCGTGAGTGCCTGAGCGAGGAGCGCGACGACGAGGACTATGAGGAGGAAGAGTGGGAGCGGATTGACTCCTGCGGTGGCTTCTACGGACTGGAGAATGCGGTGCGTGGTGCTATCGAGTGTAATAACCTGCCGCCGATGATTGAGGCGGCGTAAACGATTACGAGTATGGACTACAAGGATTACATCAAGGCCGGCAACAAGGTGTTGTACGTGCCTTACAACGAGAACTGGTGGCTTGCTGAGTGGAACGAGGTAAAGCCCATGGTGGTGACTATCGGCGAGTACCATCCCTACTATACGGACGGAACGCCCGACCCCAAGCCCGACGAGTACGAGGGATGCTGCCTGGTGGAGGTGGAGGAGTGTCTGGAAGAGAAACAGCTGCGACTCAACCGACTGTTCCCTATCGAGCAGAAAGAGGACAAGGTGCTCTACGAGGGTAAGGTGTACGACGTGTATGGCTATGCTACGGGTAGTGGCGACTGCGACTATGACGAGGACACGGACTACTGCATCCTGAAGGACGGCGATGAGCTGAAAGTGGTAGAGGAGGACGATGTACATTCGCCTCGCACTATCGACGAACTGAGCCGTGACGAGCTGATGACGCTATGGGGTGACATCCGGCGTGGCTCTATATACTACGATGACTACCGCAATACGGTGGACGTGCCCGACGGCGTGGCTATGCAGGCGTGGGAGGACTTCTATAACGAGCTGTATCATGAGTACGGCGAGGCCCATGCAGATGAGCACGACACGGCTGAGGAGTTTGCAGAATGGTATGGGTATCAACTGGCGGCGTGATGGCTATGTACCATGTACCATGTACAATGTACAATTTTCAAAAACTTTGAGTTATGGCAACAGAGATTAAGATAAAGATTGCTCCCGACATTGAGGAGATTAAGCGCGAGGGGAATGTGTTTACCGTTGACTTCAACGGCATGAAGATAAAGTGGTGCATCGGCGACGATTGCTCGGACATAGACGAGAGTACGGAGCAGACGCTGAAGCAGTGGCTGCAGACGGCTATCGGCATGAGCGGCAAGATGTGGCAGGTGCCCTTTATGCTGAACAAAAACCTGCCATTCCCGTCTATCGTGTATGTAGATGGGAAGGTAGTGGATTATCCTAAAGAGAGACAAGACTATGAAGAAACGGACGATTGACGGACGTGAGTATGACGTCTATACGGAGCAGGACTGGGAACGCGACCGCACTCTGAAAGTGCAGGTGGGGCAGGTGATTGAGCCTGCAGTGTTCTGGCAGCTGCTGAACAGTGTGCCGCCACAGACCTATGGGCGTGGCATCTTCCAGCCGGGCGAGCCCAATTCGCACGACTGGGACTCTGGGCGTGCCCTCTATCAGACCTTTGAGCAGATGGGCGAGGACTATTGGAAGTATGTTGGACTTAAAATTGCGTGAGACTATGTACCATTTCTTGCGCTCCGTAGGTGCTCAGGCGAGCAAAGCTCGGAGTCCCATGTACAATGTACAATTTACAACGTACCGCTCGGCCCTATGGGACGCTTGCGTAGCAGCCGTGCGGAGCAAGAATTTTGTGTAACGAATAAAAGCGACAAGACTATGAGCAATCCGAAAGTATATGTAGGCACTTGGGCGAAGTACAACCGTGGCAGTATCGCAGGCGGTTGGCTGGCGCTGAACGAGTGCAATGACTATCAGGCGTTCCTGCGTAAGTGTAAGCGCCTGCACCGTGGGGAACGCGACCCTGAGTTTATGATACAGGCCACGGAGGACTTTCCCGATGGGCTATCGTGTGGCGAATGGCTCAGCGAGCAGGACTTCCTGGATGTGAAGCAGGCAGTGAGCGAGGGCGACGGCTATCTGGCCGACGAGAGCGGCACGGCTATGTCGCTGGCCGAGCAGCTGCGTGTGGCACTGTTGGCACAGATAGGCAAGACGAGTGCTAAGACTGTGACGGCAAAGGCGAATGATAAGGCACTGCTGGAGGAGTATATGCAGGAGATGACCAAGGTGTATCCCGATGACAGCAGTATGCTGGACTATCACCGCAAGGAATGGTCCGGTGGTGTGAAACTGGCTAACGGCGGCATCCTCCACTTCGAGAAGCCGACGATAGACAGCTCGTTCTGCTTCCATGACGAGGGGCCGCAGTATGAGTTCTATCGCCACATGATGGACGACAGGGAGACACGGCTGCGCGACTACTTCCTGCACAAGAACCTGGACGCTATGGACGAGCAGATCCGTGCGCTGGAGTGCAACTGCCACTTCTCCGAGGACGAGTGTCATAGCAGTTACTTCAATAGCGAATGGTTTATCTATCGTGTGTGCTACAACAGCCAGCGTGAGCCGCTGAACGTATGGAGGCATCTGGCGCTGAGCTATTGGGACCGTGAACGGCAGGCCGAATGGTATAAAGACTTGCAGCCTATGTGCGACGAAGATCGCATGGCTATCCTCGAAGGACTGAAACGTGAGCGCGAGAAGTTCAACAAGCGCCTGCAGACCTACCTGAAGCGCTATGGCACGAGCAAGATACGGACGTGGACCTATTGGGCTGATGCGTGAACACGAATTTTCAAAACTATGTTCTAACAATCAAAAATTTACGAGATTATGGCAACAAACGAAGTAAAATACCGGCCTGCTACTATGGCCGAGATTGAGGGTCGCGACGTGAACCTCTACATGAACGGGGAGCAAGTGTGGGTGATGATGATTAATCGCTCAGGGACTATTGGCGAGGGCGAACACAAGGTGGACTATATCATGCTGACGAACACAAAGAAAGTGCAGGTAGAAGACCTGCAAGTAATTGACAACAATAATAACGAACCAGAGGAGGACAAGACTATGGCAACGAAGAAGAACGAGAGTGCTAACGTGCAGAACGCACAGGTTAAAAACGAGACTATCGACGTGAACGTCGGCGAGGTGACGGTGGATAGCATTATGCCGGTGATGCAGCCGGTTGAGAGTGAAGAGTTAAAAGTGAAGAGTGAAGAATTGGCTGCGCCTGAGAAGCCCGCCGTAACCGTGCCACTGGGCAGTCACGGCACGCTGGTCATCGGCGGCTGCGGGTTTACGCCCAAGACCACCAAGAGCGCCGAGCGTAAGCCTAAGACCACAAAGGCATCATCTATTGACCATTCACCATTGACCATTGACCATTCACCATTAACCATGAACCCTGAACCATCATCCCTGCCTCGTGTGACGCTGGTTGTATATACAACTAAGCGCGGCGAGCAAGCCCCGCGTATCGAGGGCTTCGGCGGCGAGGGAGACCCCCGCTGGAAGCGCCACTATGACGAGAAGGTGCGCCTGGCCAAGGAGAAGAAAGAGGCTGACAAGTTCAACGAGAAGCTACAGGCCCAGATGAAGGGCAAGAGCAAGGACGAGCGCGAGAAGCTGCGCAAGCAGTGGAAGAGCGTGGGCAGCGACCCGTTCGGAGCCAGCTACTTCACCGACCGCACCACGGGCGACAAGTACTACCAGATGACGATGGGTGCCAAGTACATGGAGGTGGCCCGCGAACTGGTGGATGCCTACAACAGCGGCGACGAACAGACTATTGCCGCTGCCGAGCAGGCTGTCATCGACTGCAAGAACGGCATCGTGAAGGACATCGAGGCACAGCGAGACGCAAAGCGCGCCGAGCGTAAGAAGAACCTCACCCCCGACCCCTCTCCAAAGGGTGAGGGGAGTATGAGCACCGAGGACGCCGCGCTGTTCGACCTGTTCAAGAAATTCATGGCGGGCGACAAGGACGCTATGGCAAAGGTAGGCGCGGTGCTGCAGGCAGCGTGAGAGCCATTGAACATTGACCATTGAACATTGACCATTGAACATTGACCATTGAACATTGACCATTGAGCATTGAACATTGACCATTAAGGCTGGCGCACGAGGACAGAAATGGTCAATGGTCAATCATCAATGGTCAATAATTAATAATTATAGGCTGTGCTATCGGCATGACGGGCAATGACTATGAACATATTGGATGCTTTCAAGGCTGCTGCCGCTGCGGAGGTGCAGGACAGCGCACAGAAACAGGAGGCTGCGCCTAAGAGCGAGCCTAAGACCAAGGCCAAGGCAGCACCGAAGACCAAGGCTGCGCCGAAGGCTAAGAGTGAACACAAGGACACGCCCAAGACTAAGGGTGGTGCCAAGTACGTAATCCCTGCCAGCTTCAAGCAGGCTATTGAGGCGCACCTGAATAGTAGGGCCGACATGGTGGAGATGCTGAAGAAGCCGGGTAAGACTATTGACGGCTGCTGCGACTACATATTCGACGTGATGCGTAAGAGGGCTGAGAAAGAGCGGGCAGGCAAGAGTGCAGTAGGCATGTATGCCGAGCCCGACGAGATATTCGGGCTGGCCGTGCATTACTATGACGAGAGTGACGAGGACTTGAAAAAAGAGAAATAGACTATGGCACGGAAACTGACTGCATTTGAGAAACAATGCACAACTATCAATAACCGACTGAACGGCCATCCATGTGAGCGGGTGGCTATGCAGATATACCGTCAGGTGTTTCAGCCTGGCCTTATCTTCCGCAAGTATCGTAGCAAGTACTATCCCATGAAGCACTATTGCTCTGAGTGTGGCGCACAGATCGGTGTGGCTACCCAGAAGGAGTGTCCTGTATGCCATGCCAAGTGGACGGCAGAAACCAAAGAGGACACAAGACGATGGGAGCGGTTCTACCACATGGAACTGGAGGCCAAGGGCGACATTCAGCTGACTCGCATTTACCGTGTGGAGCGACACACCAGACTGGGGCATGAGACGGAGCGCGACGTGTGGGAGGTGGAGCGCATCATGTACGCTCCCGACGGACGACGTTGTGTGTTCACGATAGGCTTCAGCACGATGGGTTACTACTACGATGCTTTCAGTAGATGGGGCGACATGAAGTTGCGCCATGAGCATAGTCAGATGACCTATAGTGCTACCAACCGCTATAATCTGGACATGACAAGTTTTCATATCCGTAGCTTGACAAAGCAGTGGCAGTATAAAGACATACCCGCATTGCTGGAGGACTTCAAGGGCGATACGGGCGTGCTGAAGATTATTGCCCATCCGTGGGCTGAGACGCTTCGCAAGACGGGACACGAGCGACTGTTCCGCTATCTGGTAAAGGACTTGCGGAAGTTGACCAAGGTGCAGGTGCAGGCTATCAACATCTGCAACCGCAACCATTACCTGCCAAGTGACTATGGTATCTGGCTGGACTATCTGGGGATGTTGCAGGAGTTGCATCTGGATACGCACAATGCACACTACGTATGCCCCAAGGACTTGATGGGGGCGCACGACAAGATGCTGACACGCCTGAACCGCAACAAAGACCGCCAGCGTATAGAACAGAAACTGTTGGCTATCAGCGACGATGAACGCAAGTCGTATGTGAAGCGTATGGGCGGGCTGTTGAATGTCAGGCTGACGGGCCAGAACCTGAGCGTGCATCCCCTGCAGTCGGTGGACGAGTTCGCCGACGAGGGTATCCACATGCACCACTGTGTGTTCGACAACGGCTACTACAAGCGTGCTAACGTGGTGATCCTGTCGGCGCGCGACGGAGAGGGGCACAGGCTGGCCACCGTGGAATATAACCTTGTATCGAAGTCTATCATGCAGTGCCGTTCGGCTGGCAACAAGGTGCCCAAGCGCGACGCGGAGATACGGCAGCTTATCACGAGCCACCGGCAGGACTTTGAACGCCTGGCGGCGTGAAGTCATTTACCGCTCGGCACTTTGTGACGCTTGCGTAGCAGTGCGGAGCAAGAACTTACCATTTACAATTTACCATTTACGACTATGAAGATTTATGTTATTTCTATTGACTTGCTGGAGAATGCAGACAAGTCATTCAGTGAGATGACCGACGAGGAGGTTGTGGCCCTGTGCGCTAAGGATATGGGCATGAAGGACCATGACGTGTATGACAGTGCGGAAGAACTCGCAGTCAACTGGAACAGCGAAGATATATACTACCCCAGCCACTCCTATATGCGAGTGATTGAGGAGCCGAAGGACGAGTTCCCTATCACCAGTGTATGCAGGGAAGACCTGGAGGCGAAAGGGTTTGATGTGAGCGAGGTAGATGATGATACTATGGAGCGGCTGGCAAGCAAGATGGCCGATGACTATTGCGAGCAGCTGTTCTGGACGTCAATGGAGATAATCGCCGAGTACATGGATATACCCAAGAAAGGCGAGGAAGATGAAGATGAAGATGAAGATGAATAAAACGTAACGACTATGGATAAGAATTTGGAACGCATTGCGCAAGACGAGGATTTGATGGAGGATTTTTTCATCACATTTAGTGACGAGTTCGCTTCGGACGATGAGCCCGCAAGAAAGAAATTCTGTAGGCTGTATGATGCCTACAAAGAACACTCTGAGATTGTAAACGACATCTTGATGACGCTGTGCGGATGGAAGATGGAAACATTGGCAAAGAAAACTTTTGAGTGACTATGGGAAAAGTATTACAGGCGTTCTCCGAACCGGAGGAACTGGAGTTCTATAGCATAGAGCCAGACGGCGAAGGCTGGCAGAAAAATCCACATCGGCGCAATTATTGACTATCACTATTAAACAATACGACTATGAAATCAGAACAACTGGAACAGGTTAGGGAGGCGTGCAAGCAGCAGTTGCTTGACACGCTGATGACGCTGGTCAGGGAGAACGGCGACGACTATAACGACTGCTACTACCGCAACGAGCACGGCATTGAGGAGGACGAGGACTACACCATCGTAAAGGTGCTGGACATCGCCAGCTTCGGGTGTCATATAGGACTGCCGCTGGCGTGTCGTGTGGAGATTGATTACGATGCCGATCCGACGCCGGAGCAACTGTCCGACTGGTACGGCTATCATGCCTACTGGACGCTGTACATCGAGCGTGACAGCACGGGCTACGAGACGCTGATGCTCTATCAGTTCTGCAACGATGGCGTGAACTGGCAGAGTGATGATGCAGAACCCGGCCACTCGCCCGCATCGGAACTGTCGCTGGCAGAGCTGGACTATCTGACGCAGGCTATCTACGGACATTTGACCATTGACCATTGAGCATTGACCATTGAGCATTAGGCGAATTAAATTCGCCTGGCAACAAACGAAGGGACAGTAAATTGTCAATCGTCAATGGTCAATGATTTACGACTACGAATAACACTAATTAAACGAATGGATTGAGACTATGACTTTATTGGAACAGAGATTCATGGAGCGGGTTCCAGGCCTGCTCCGTAATTTGACCGAGGCTATACAGGGCCTCGCGGAGAGGATGCCGGAGAAAGAGCCGGCGAAACAAGACGGGTGGGAGTTTGACGAGCAGGCGTTTATCGAGCGCTACTGTCCCATGGAAGGCGGTAACGACTATCTGGGATGGATTGACGACATCAATAAGCTGCTGGACGGCGAGGCAGAGCCGGGCGACGCAGCGAGCACTGGCGACTATGCCAATATGGATGCAGACGAACTGCATAAGGAGTTGAAGCGCCTGACGACTATCGTGCTGCACCAGGCGGTTGACAGGTATATGGAAGAGAATTATTAAACGGCAATGCTATGCTGAAAGACATCATTGAAGAATGTGCCAATGGGAAGGCGCGTGTTTATACGAGAAGGCAGTTAGTGCGCCGGCTGTTGGGGCCTGGCGCTTACGCTGCTGACATACCCTGGGAATTGGACGATGCACTATACTATGCCCGTCTTGTTTACCCGGATATGACGGTTGAGGAAATGAAAACCTATAAAGAGAATGACGACAATGGAAGATAAACTATTACAGATGTTCTTCGAGCCGGAGCGGTGGGAGTATGCCATCGCCAAGGGGATTGTGAAGGACGTGCCGAAGGCGGTGCTATACCAGTTGTGCAAGCCGGAGGTGAGGGCGAGGATGTATCAGGCCATCGCCAATGGCACGTATGAGATTGCACCGCCGCACACGGCGAAGATACCCAAGGAAGATGGCACGGACCGCATCGTGTATGTCAACGAGGGAGTGGACAGGGTGCAACTGTCTATTACGAATGACCTGCTGTTTGAGTTGATGCCCGACTGTGTTCATCCCGCCTGCAAGAGCTACCTGAAAGGGGTAGGGTGCGGCAAGGTGGTGCAGGAGGCGAGTCTCGCTATCGCTCGAAGTGAAGAGTTAAGAGTGAAGAGTGAAGAATTGGCTACCGCCGTCCCAAGGCTGGGTTGGAAGAGTGACCTGAGCAAGTACTTCGATAGTGTGCCTATTGAGTTTATCGACGCAGCGTTCGACATGGTGGAGCAGAGACATGGCGAGAGCAAGCTGATAGATGTGCTGCGCAAGTACTATCACAGTGATCTGTATATCGACGGCGAGACAAAGCAAGTGTGCAGCAAGTATCAGTCGCTGAAGCAGGGCTGCAGCGTGGCAAGCTGGCTGGCTGACGTGCTGCTGTATCATATCGACGAGAAGTTGAGCAAGCTCGACGGTTACTATGTGCGCTATTCGGACGATATGCTGTTCATCGGCAAGGATGCCGACAAGGCGATGGCTATCCTGACCGACGAGCTGGAGAAGATGCAGATGAAGCTCAACCCGAAGAAAGTGGAGTGGCTGGATGCCGAACACTGGTTCAAGTTCCTGGGCTTCTCTATCAAGGGCGAGAGCATTAGCATGAGTAACAGCCGTATCAAGAAGTTCCAGAAAGAAATCGAGGCGAGGACGGTGAAGAAACTTCGCGGGAAAACCGCGAAGCACAATAAGGCGGTAGCCAATTCTTCACTCTTCATTCTTCATTCTTCACTTAACGCAGTGAACAGATACCTCTATCACGGCGACGGTCAGGGACACTCATGGGCGACGGGTATTCTGGGTGTGGTGAATGTGTGTCAAGACATCGACACGCTCAATGCCTTTGCGATGGACTGCCTGCGGGCTGTCTATACCGGCAAGACGAAGATAGGCGGGCTGGGCTATGACAAGCAGGGTAAGACGGGCTGCATCGTCAGAGGCAGAGGACGCAATGTGAGCGCCAACAGACAGAAGACGGGCGACACCATCGACGGGTATATCTCGTTAGGGTGTATGCAAGACGCTATACGCACTTCGAGAGCGGCCTACGATACTCTTGTCCGCTCGCTCAGTTTTATTGACCATTCACCATTCTTGGACAAGCCAAGCGGCGAGGCCGAGCGGACCATTGACCATTCTGCAGCCGCCGACAATCCATCCTCAATCGTCAATGGTCAATCGTCAATGGCTAATGGCCAATGCTCAATGCTCAATGGTCAATCCTCAATGGTCAATGTCGAACAACTGGAAGCGGCGTATGAGGTGTATAAGCACTCAATACCGAGCGAGAAGACCATGCACCGCACGGCGCGGTTCTATGCCCTGCCGGAGAGCGAGCTGAGCGACGAGGATATGCTCTATGGCGTGCCGCGTGAGGAAGCCGAGCGGGAACTGGAGAAAGCGCTGGCAGGGTTCACGATGCCTGAGGGTAGCGGGTGGTTCTGGCAGAGCAAGAACGACCCGGACTTGGTGGTGCTGCGCAGCTGGACGAAAGAACTGACTGCTGACGAGCGGTTTCAACGGGCAATGGCAAGCATCGAAGAAGTCGCCTAATGACAGGCAGCGCACACTGCCACGTCTGCTTAGGGCGGCAAGATTTAATCTGCGGCGTGCTTAACCAGAGATTGCCATCCCGGATTCCGTCCAGGTGATTACCGTGGACGGATCCTGGATGTTGATTTCTGGCACACGCCGCATCATATCGCAAGACTATAGCGATGTGCCAAGCCGCAAGGAGCGGAGACCGTGTACAATGTACAATTTAGAGGAGTGAAGAATTGCTACCGCACGTAGCTATCCCTGCGTAGGGCGGTACATTCAGTCAGCAGGAGCTTATACCTGAAGTGAAGACTCGGAGCCAGCTCGCACCGAGCTGGAGCCGAGTCTGAACTTCAGGAAGCACCTGCTCATCATCGGAATGTTATCGTGACGTGCCATACCGCAAGGCGCAGGAACGGCAGCGCACACTGCCACGTCTGCTTAGGGCGGCAAGATTCATCAGAAGCGTGCTTAACCAGGACGATTCGCGGGGGCCAGCCTCCAGGGCTGTTCAGATTGTCCAGCCCAGGAGGCTGGAACCCGCGAATCGCTCTGCCACACGCTTCAGTAATCGCAAGACTATAGCGATGTGCCGGGCCGCAAGGAACAGAAATTTATGTACAATTTACCATTTACAATTTACCATTTACCATTAAACAACTAAACATCATGGCAACAACAAAGAAGACAACAGTGAAGAACGAGACTAAAGTGATGTGCCCCGTATGCGGCAGCGAGTTCGCTATCGGCGAGCATGAGCACACAGTGAAGAACGCTACCGTCATCGGTGCCGACTCAGGACTGGGCAGTGTCTATCTGCCCGTGAGCAAGCGCGGCGAGGCATTGCAGGCAGCTGGAATCGACACGAACAAGTATTTCAGCCTGCGTCTGCCGACTGGCGGCGAGCAGCTGATGACCTACGATGAGAACGGCATCCCTGTGGCAGTGAAGGCCGACGACCCTATCATGCAGCAGATTGTCAAGGGTGGCACGGTGCCCAACCGCAACCTGTTCCGTCGCTGGGTGATGTCGCAGGTATTCCACGGCCTGATGTGGGAGAGCCGCTACAGCGGCGACGGCTTCACGGGGTGGCTGAAGATGCACGGCTATAAGTACCAGTGGAAGATGCTGGTGGAGGAGCTGAGAGTGCAGGCCCGTCTCTACAAGCACGGCGACATGGAGAACTTCCGTGAACGTAACCGCTGGTTCAACAAGGGGCTGGCTGTCGAGATGGCCAGCGACCACGTCGAGCAGATGCGCAAGGATGCCAAAGGCCGTCCGCAGCACAAGTGCAAGGGTGTGCCCTACATCAAGTACGACTACACCAACTATTTCGTGGCCGACATCGAGAAGAAACTCATTGAGCCGATGTGCGGGTATGCCCTGAAGATACACACGGCGAAGAATCCGCAGCAGCTCTACGAAGCAGTGGCGCAGTTCTGTAATCATGCCCACCTGAGCGTGGCCGGTGACTTCAAGCAGAACGCCGATTGGAAGGATGCCTATAAGGGCATGGGCGCCCACGCTGTCATGCAGAACTTGCTGCGCTTCCACGGCTGCACGTTCCCCAAGGACAACGACTTCTATAAGCGTGGCCGCTCCGGGCTTGACTGTCTGGAGAATGCTGCCGAGAGCTATGCTAACGGCGAGGGCTGGAGGCTGTTCGGCCTGATGAAGCAGATGATAGAGGAGAACGGCATCGACATCAAGGCGAAGATGAAGCAGTGGGCGAAGGAGAAGAAGAACCATTGACCATTGAGCATTGACCATTGACCATTGGGCGAATCAAATTCGCCCGGCAACAAACGAAGAATTGTCAATGGTCAATCATCAATGGTCAATGATTAAGCCTCGCATAAGGCGTTTGTTCCGCAGGGCGGCAAACTTTTCAGCGGCAGATCACCTGAACAGAGATGGGCCCTGACCCTATGTCTCAGGGCCCGTCTCTTACGGTGATCTGCCTATCATCGAAAACGTATAGCCCTATGCCAAGCCGCCAGGCGGAACGCAAGTGAGCGGAGTGTGACGCTATGAGTCTTTGAGGCGTGCAACCCTTTAGCCCATCGACGGCATAATAGGCCGCGCTATGACTCAGCCGACAGGGACATTCCCTGTGGGCTGAAGTCATCGAGCCGCCTCTGCCGTCGATGTTACATCAAGTCTATACAGACACACACCGGGCACGATGAAAAGACTTTACCGCAGCACAGCGGACGCTGGCTATGAGGGCGGCACCATTTAGATGAAGACCTCGGAAAGCCGACGTTGCCATCTGGTGCAGCGCTGACTATCGCTGCTCAAGATGGAACGTCTGCGACGTCTTCATTTCCATCAAGCGGATAAAGTTATGTGCCACGCTGCAAGAATAGCCTATACCCAGCACAGGGAGACGGGTCGTGGCGAGGACGGCACCTCTTTAGGCATCCGGCTTGTCAAACGGAGAGCTCTATCCAGATGCCCGTGCTGATTCACACGGGCATCTGGATGAGCTTCCGGCAAGGCCGGTGCTTTCATCAAACGAATAAAGCTGATGTGCCATACCGTATGAGCCACGAACACAACCGCAGCACAGCGGACAACCTGCAGGGCGGACATGATTCAAGCAACAGTGATCAAAGCGCCGGTGAAGGTTCACCGACGCGCTTAACCCACCGCGTCGGTGAACCTTCACCGGCGCACTCACTGCCTGTTATCGAGCTGATAAAGCTATGTGCCGAGTCCGCAGAGCAGGAAAACCATTGACCATTGAACATTGAGCATTGACCATTAAGGCTGGCGCACGAGGACGAAAAAAAATCGTCAATCGTCAATGGTCAATGGTCAATGGTCAATCATCAAAGCTCAGCGCAGGGCTATTAAGGCCGCAAGGCATCCAATGTTTCAAACAGCCGTGTCACAATTTTACCTGGGAACACTGGGACATTCCCAGTCTGCCCAGGTAAGTTACTACGGCTATTATCAGCGCTATAAAGCGATGCGCCGGGGATGATAAGCGACTGCTATGTACAATTTACCATGTACGATGTACAATTTTGAAGAGTGAAGTCTGCGATTAAGCGAGAGCAGAGCGATGCTTGCATCAGCTATGCCGAGCGTGAGCAGACTCGATGTAAAACATCAAGAGTGAAGAATTGACTACCGCATAGTAGCTATACGAGACTGTAGGGCGGGATGATTCAGAGCACGAGTACATGATAATCTCGCTCAGTATGATCCGCCACCCTCAGGCACCGCTTTCGCTAAGCCACGAGGAGGGCGAGACCATACGAGCGAGCTTCCATGCTCGTGTATCATCAGAGAGATAAAGCAATATGCCGACCCGCAAGGCAGACCACTAATTACACGAATTTAACGAATTAAAAAAAAGAAGATTATGAGAAAGATTTTTGTTATCGCCGCAGCTGTAGTGCTGCTGGCAAGTTGTGTCAGTAAGGGTGAGTATGACATCCAGAAGGGTAAGGTTGACAGCCTGATGGCCGTGTGCAAGGATTTGCAGAAGGAAAACGACTCTATGCGTCAGGAGCTGGAGCAGTATAAGTACAGCCCCTCACGCCTGTTGGCGAATATCAAGGACAACTACAACAAGAAGAACTACACTGACCTGAAGAATAATTTCAGCCTGTTGAAGAAGTTCCACCCCGATGCAGAGGAGTTCAATACCGCCAACGGCATTTATATGCAGGGTCTGAAGGACGAGCAGGTGGCACGCAAGAAGGCGGAAGAGGCGGCAGCCAAGCGCGAGGCGGAGCGCAAGGCGAAGATGAAGCCCATCGAGCGTATCATGGAGAGGTATGACTGTGACGAATACACTGCGCAGCTTATACACGAGAAGCGTGTGCAGATAGGCATGACGACGGAGCAGTGCCGTGCTGCATGGGGCAGACCACGTGACATTAACCGCAGCGTGGGTTCCTTCGGCGTGCATGAGCAGTGGTGCTATAGCAACTCGTACCTGTACTTCGAGGACGGCATCCTGACGAGCTGGCAGAACTGACCATTGGATATGTACCATGTACAATTTACGATTGACTATTGAACATTCTTGCTCCGCGCAGCTGCTCCGCAAGCGTCCCACAGGGCCGAGCGGAACATTAAGGCTGGCGCACGAGGACGGAAAATGGTCAATCGTCAATGTTCAATAATTAAGCATTTACGAATTATGACAAAGATTTACGCACCTATTGACAACAAGAACTTGATGGAAGGCCCGTTCGAGGATGATGTGTTCCGTGACTTCTATTGGGCTCCCGACCATGGGACGGGCTCTAAGCGCCGCCATCTGGTGGGCATGGTGAAGACGGAGAACTGCGACGCTATAGTTGACGTGAGATGGTGTTGGGGCGAGCATCAGATAGACATCCAGGTTATCGGTATGCAGCCTGCGGAGGACATCGACGAGGTGCGCCGCGAGGTATTTGCGCACTATGAACAGACATTCAGGGCGTGGCAGTGCGATGACAACCCCGGTCTTGTGGTAGAGACCAAGCAAGTGCTGGGCATCCTGACTGTGAGCTTCTATTTTGAGTGTGAGGATGAGCCTGATGAGAGCAATGGCGACCCTGCACAGGAGGTGTATGCCGCCTATAGTGAGAATATGCGCAACGCGGTGGCATATATCAACGAGCAGCTGGAGCCGGAAGACAAGGCAATCATCTGTGCAACGGTTGACAAGAACTTCAAGCAACGCATGAACCCATCCTACGGTATCGACGACGGAAAGATCATCGACCTGCTGGAGGAGTACGGCGATGACCATGACCTCGGCGAAGGCTGGTGGGAGGACGAGTGTGAATTGGACGACATTGTGCTGCTGATACAGTTTGAGAACTGACCTACTATCCCGTAGCGGCTTTGACCTGTGCCTTTGATGGCGCTGCGGGAGCTATTGTGTGTGGCGGATTCAATCCGCCGGACAACGAACGAAGTAGTACATAACTTCTGTAAATTTTTGAGGATTCGGAGTGGCTCGTCGTGATGACGTGCCGCTCCTTTTCTACTACGGATTTTTAATGGAAAGAAATTATCAGAAATTAAACAAAAAAAACGAAACGACTATGCTTACGGAGAAAATGAAACAGGAGGTGACGGCGTATATTGCCGAGAACTATGGGACAAAACCCTTTGAGTGGTACAACAACCACTTCCAGGACTATCACGGTGCCGACGGCTACATCTTCAAGAACGAGCGGGCTGCACGACGATACATTCTGGGCGACATCCGCGAGTATGGCAGCACTTGTCAGAGTGCTGTGAGCGACGAGGACTGGGTCAGGATGCTGGTGGGTATCGACATGAGGGAGCACAACGCCCGCCGCATGGTAAAGGAAGGCCAGTGGGACAGGGTGGCCCGCCGGATGCTCGACTACTACGGCCCTTCGTTCTTCCTGAGTACCTATAGCGGCAGCGTGAGCGTAATGAGCGACGGCAGCCTGCTGTATTATTAACCCCTACAAAACATACGACTATGGCAAAGAGTAAGAAGATGATGACTATCACCGAGAAGCAACTGGAGAAGGACGGTGTCGTGGAGTTTGTTCGCAAGGACTGTTACGGCATCACGTATGAGATGAAGGCGTTCCGTATGGGCTATACACTCAACGGCAGGGTGCTGACGGAGGATGACCGGCTGATATTCCATAACGAGATGTCGTTTGACAGCTTCGAGAAGTTAAAGCAGTTGTTTGAACGCACAGTCGAGACGGTGGCTGACGACGAGTATCCTATCCACAAGAAATACGCAGACAAGGCGAAGGAGATGGGCGAGCCTACGCTGGCGGAAAGGCTAAGGCAGGCGCTGCTGAAGCAGATGCGACAGGCGGCGTGAAGTCATGTACCATGTACAATTTACAATGTACCATTAAATTCAAAACTATAAGAGAAAAGACTATGAAAAAGATTTCGGATATCTATGGCATCGTAAGAGAGAGCCGCGAGAGAATTATCAAGACCATGCAGGAGCGTGGTATCACTGAGTTGACAACCACCCTCCCGTACAGCGAATGGTGCAAGCAAGAAGAGTGTGAGCCGGAAGAGGATGAGGACCACGATGAAGCCTACCTCGACTACAGAGACCAGGAGGCGCCGTATGTGGTATTTCTTGGGAAGTATGACATGAACGACTACCGCATTGACAAGGTGACGCTGGTAGGCGACAGCTTCAAGTTCGAGGGTAACAGCAACGAGCTTGGCTACGACTGGGCGTGGGAGGATGACACCGTATGGGCTACCAGAATGTTCGTCTGGGAGAAACTGGAGGAGCTGCTTGGCATCGGTGACGAGCCGGAGAAAGTCTATGTGTTCACGGCAGAGCAGGCGTGGGACTGCGAGGTAATAGACACTATCGTCAAGACGTTCCGCACAAGGGAGGCGGCGCAGGAGTTTATGCACAAGTTCATACACGAGGACGGCGACGAGAGCATCAAGGACTACGTGAAGCGCAAAGGCTGGGAGGTGGAAATGGACGAGCCAGATTCGTACAGGGCATGTGAGTATGGACACTATTCCACCGACCACATAGAGCTTACAATCACGGAGTGTAACATGGAATGACAACGACCACGGATTACACAAATTAGCGCGAATTATTCATTAAAAACAATACGGGTTATGAAGACAAGGTTTAACCAGAAGATGGTGACGATAGAAATCAGTGACCATCACATGGACGAGAAAGAGATGCGCGACGAGAGGCTGTATCAGGCTACGCTTGCTTTTGCTAAGGCAGTGAGAAAGTCGGTCGTTGACGGCACCTTCAAAAAGATGGGCATGCCAGATGTGGCTTGCGTATGTTTGTTTAGTGAAGACAGTAGGTTTAGCGGCAAGTTCATACAGGTGATTATCTATGGCGTACCGAAAGAGAAGCAGCAGCTTGTGCTCTGGGGATGGAACGTGTGGGAGTTGCGGAGCGGCCTGCCAACGCACCGGCCGTGGTTCCGTGAGGACGAGGTAGGGCTGAACGTGGAGTTTTGCGACGGCGACGTATGCAACATCTACAGTCGAAACATTATAACGAGGAACAAATAAAAACAATTACGAGTTATGAATCTACCAAACTATTACAATGAGCTTGAAATGCGCAAGGCTATCCTTGATAAGTGCGCCCGTCTTATAGACCTGAGAGGGAAAGTCACTATCTGGCTGCGTGAAGAGATGTGGATTGTTACGCATGGCTACGAGTTTGTGGCCGACCGCATAGTAGTTACAAAAGTGTATAACTTAACGAGTATGGAGCTTTACGGGTCTTACGGCATCCATTGTAATGGCGTGCTGCTTGGTAAGGCACACTTGGTGGAATTGGCAAGGCTGCTGCCATTTGAATTTGAAAGGTTTAGAGACTAAATAAACAATAAAAAAAACGAAACAATATGAGCAATTTACAGAGACTTCGCGATAATATCGCGGCTATTGAGTTTGCGTTGACTGGCAAGGGCGACGCAGAGGTGTTGAACAAATATACCGGTTTCGGGGGTCTGGGATTTATCCTGAACCCCATCGAGGACAAGACGAAGTGGAACAAGACGGATGCGGTGTGCTATGACGATACCGTAAGGCTGCATGAGCTGCTGCGTGAGAACAGTGCCGATTCCCAGCAGTATAAGAAGTGGGTGGCAAGCCTGAAGGCAAGCACGCTCACGGCGTTCTATACGCCGGAGGAGGTGATATCTGAAATAGCATGCCGCGTCTTAGAACAGGACGGGATAACACCAACGTCCATTCTTGATCCGGCGGCAGGCAGCCATGGAAAGTTTGGCAGACTTCCTTGGTCTATGGTACGCGCTATAGGCAAGAATGCAATCTTTACGGCCTTCGAGAAAGATATTATATCTGGTGCAATCCTGAACGCTATTAAAAAACCTGGCATGCAGGTGTATGTTGACGGCTTCGAGCACTTCCCCGATGATGAGTTAGGGACGTATGACCTCGTGAGCACGAATGTTCCCTTTGGCGACATCAGTGTGTTCGATGATGCGTATAGCAATTCGGCCCTGCAGGTGCGTAGGGATGCGGCGAAGATGATACACCGCTACTATGTGCTGAAGGGTCTGGACTGTCTGCGTGAGGGTGGTATCGAGGCATATATTATTACGAGCAACTATATCAACCATGATGCGGAGCAGCTGCGGTATGCACTCAGTCAGGCGCATTTGATTGGGGCGTATAGGTTGGCTAATAACCTGTTCAGGGAGAACGGTACCACCGTGGGTACGGACTTGATAGTGCTGCAAAAGGACTCGAAGCGCGGGCCGCTGACGGAGGACGAAGAAGCTATCTGCGAGGAACTGATGGCCTCGGGTTGCCCGACGAGCAGGTACTTTGTCCGGAAGAGAGAGAACATCATTGCTACCGACGCGGTTATTGATACCGACGCCTACGGAAAGAAGGCGGTAATCTATTCGCATAAGGGCGGTGTGAAAGGGATTGCGGAACAGTTAGGTAAGGCGCTATCGAAAGACCTCGCTGCAAATCTTGACAGCGAGCTCTTTCGGAGTGAAGAGTTAAGAGTGAAAAGTGAAGAATATGCCACCGCCGCGACGGATGCACAGCCGGTGACTATCACTGTGGAGAACACGGAGAGCAAGCCGAAGGCGAAGAGCGGCAAGCGCATGACGAAGCAGGAGCAGGCACTCCTGGATATCTACATGACCTACAAGGACCTGTACTATAACGAGCACACCTTCCTGAAGGAGGACAACGAGAACCGCGAGAAGCTGAATACGCTCTATGACAAGTACGTGAAGGAGTATGGTTATCTGAACGGAGCCAAAAGCAAGAATATCTTGTCGAGAATATATACGGACCTGCTTGGGCTGGAGGTGAAGGACGAGGGCGGCAAGTGGATTAAGGCGGACATCATGCTGCGCCCTGTTGCTTTCTCGACGGAAGAGCAGGAGGCGGGCGCGATGACAGCGCATGAGGCACTGAGCAAGAGCCTGAATGAGTACGGCAAGCCGGTGATGAGTTATATCGCCGGACTGTGCGGGATGGATGCAGACGAACTTATCAAGGCGCTGGAAGGCGAGGTGTTCTGGAACCCGCTCAATGGAGAGTGGGAAGTCAGGGCGAAGTTTATCTCGGGCAATGTGATTGAGAAGATTGAGAAGATAGAGGCGATGGAAAACCTCACCCCCGACCCCTCTCCAAAGGGCGAGGGGAGTGAATACCACAAGCGCGACGGGCAAGCGGAAGAACTCTCAACTCTTCACTCTTCACTTAACGCCCTGAAGGCTGCGGTGCCGGCTCCTATTCCTTTTGAGCAGCTGGACTTCAACCTCGGTGAGCGATGGGTGGATGCAAGTGTGTATGAGAAGTTTGCAAGTGATTTCTTCTCCATGCCAGATGACAGGGTGAGGATTAAGGTGCGATACCAGAGCGTGATTGACCAGTATTCGGTGGCGTGTGTGTCATCAGCCAATGAGCGTATCAGGAGCCAGTTTGCGGTGGAGAGCGAGTGCAGCAACAAGATTGACGGCGTGGAGCTGCTGACGCACGCTTTGCACAATACGACCCCGAAGCTGATGCGCTATAAGAGAGACAAGCGCGGTATGATACTCTTCAGGGAGAAGAGCAATGGAGACGCCGAGGAAATCAAGGAGGAAGACCCCGAGGCTATGCAGTTGGCGAACGATAAGATTGAGGAGATTCGTCAGGGCTATATCGACTGGCTGCTGCGTCAGCCGAAGGATGTGCAGGACAAGATGGAGCGGGAGTATAACCGCCGCTATAACTGCATCGTGAAGCCGCAGTATGACGGCAGTCACCAGACATTCCCCGGACTGAACTACGAGGGACTGGCTGAGAAGTATGGCGTGAAGAGCCTCTATCAGAGTCAGAAGGACTGCATCTGGATGCTGTTACAGAATGGCGGCGGCATTTGCGACCATGAGGTAGGCAGTGGCAAGACGCTCATTATGGTCATCGCTGCCCACGAGATGAAGCGCTTAGGCATCTGCCACAAGCCGATGATTATCGGCATGAAGGCCAATGTGAGTGCCATCGCTGAGCAATATGCAGTGGCCTATCCTGATGCGAAGATTCTCTTTGCAAAGGAGGCCGACTATTCTTCCAGCAACCGCGTGGATTTCTTCAACAGGATGAAGAACAACGACTACGACTGCATCATCATGAGTCACGACCAGTTTGGCAAGATTCCACAGTCAGACGCTATTCAGGAGGAGCTGCTTGACGATGAGCTGCAGCAGCTGGAGGACGCGCTGAATGCTCTCGACGGTGCCGAGGGCTATGAGGTGACAAAGAAGATGCGCAAGGGATTGGAGATTCGCAAGAAGAACCTGGGCGTGAAGTTGCAGGCCCTGCGTCACAAGATGGAAAACAGGAAGGACGCGGTGGTTGACTTCGACATGATGGGT
>Ga0326513_10000234_pt1 | contig 44549 bp, 63 predicted proteins | sample 2_2465_0518_D_FD_203654 | JGI IMG/M metagenome (GOLD analysis project Ga0326513, IMG submission 203654) | Bovine rumen microbial communities from UC Davis, California, United States - 2_2465_0518 | ecosystem: Host-associated > Mammals > Digestive system > Stomach > Rumen | place: USA... | reverse complement strand
GTGTACGCTTGAACTCACTTTTTTTCATATCAAAGTATTTTTCAACAGCACGGTCTATAAATTGCCATTCGTGGTAGGATATGCCGTCGAGTGTTTTTATTATTTCTTTGATTTTTTCTTCCGTCATATCCTCACCCCCCTTCGTAGAATTTTTACTTCCGTTTTTAGCTAATTTTACCTCAAATTACATTTAAAGTGGAATCAGAGGGTAAAAAAGTGATATCATCATACTTGATGCTATACGCTTTTTCAATTAAGGGGAGAAAATCCACCGTGGGAAAAGTTATGAAATTTTCCCACTTACAAAGTGTTGTTTTGCTAATACCGATAAGTTTCGCTGCTTCACTTTGTGTTAAGCCTGCGTTTACTCGTGCAGCTTTTAATGTCAAAGCCATTAAATCAATCACCTCCATTACACTTAAAGTGTAATTATATTATATCACTTTAAGTGTAATAAGTCAAGCTTTTTTTAAATTTTTCTTGACTTTTTTTCACTTTTAATGTAAAATAAGAATACAAGAGGAGGTGCTTTATATGTCGGACGATAATAAAATAATTCTTGCAAAAAACCTTAAATACTATATGGATACAAATAATATAGATAGGAATAAATTTTGCGAAGATCTTGGCTTCAAGTATTCTACAGTAAGTGAATGGCTGACAGCCAATAAGTATCCCCGCATAGATAAGATAGAGAAAATAGCTGCGTATTTTGGTGTAAGCAAGTCTGAACTTATAGAAATCTCCAAGCCCTCAAACGCCCGACCTCTTCCACCTGTATACAACTGCAAGTATTATCATAGTGTATCTGCAGGGATAGGCACGTTTGCCGACGAAGATTGTGATACCTATAGTTATTTCTTTAATAGTCAGGCACAAGCGGATCACTGTTTTGCTGTTGACATCGAAGGCGACAGTATGCTCCCGGAACTGCGCAGCGGAGATGTTGCTATTGTAGATACAGAAAAAGAGCTCTGCAACGGTGATGTTGTTGTATTCGTTGACAAATCGGAAGATCTGGGGTATATAAAGCAGTATCACAAAACGGATAATGAAATTATGTTCATTTCATATAATTCCGCATATAAACCTATGATTTTCCCTCTGTCTGCTTTGAACGACAGGATAAAAATATGTGGAAAAGTAATCAAAAGTCTGCGTGATTTTTAAGGAGGGTATGCAATGAAATATAAAAAAATAATTCCGGCATTGCTCACTTTGTCGATGCTTACAGCCTGCGGTGGCCGTCCAAAAAATATATCCGAGGAAATGTACAATTACGCCGAGAGTGCTATCCGTGCTGCCGATGCGTATATGGATAACCAATTATCCTATGAAGAAGCATATCAAAAGATCGAAAGTTTAGGTGATAGCGCCGAAAAATTAAGCGATGAACATGAAAACGATGCTAATTACAGTAGTGACACCATAACATATCTCGGTATAGGTCTTGTTCGTAGTAGGATATATTTTGAACATTCAGGTATAGAAACATATGCCGATCTATTGGAATCCCGCAATATGCTTGCGAAACAAATAGGCTATTCTGAGCGTGACTGACCTTTGAAGGGAGTGATCCTATGCAATGTATAAAATGCAAAAAAGAAATACCCGACGGCTCGGCTTATTGTCTCCACTGCGGTAAAAAGCAAGCCGTAGAAAAGCGCAGAAGCCGCAAGCGAGCCAACAAGCAGGGGAGCGTGTATAAGCTGTCGGGCAACAGATCAAAGCCTTATGCAGTCGTACTCCCTGCCACATACGACAGCGAAGGCAACAAGAAGCAGAGCTACTACGGATACTATGCCACAAAGACCGAGGCACTCAACGCGCTTAACTCTGCCATATCAGGAGGAGTGACCGACAGAATTAATATGACACTCTCGGACATCTATGCGGAATGGTCCGAGGGAGCATATAAAGACCTGTCGAATAAGTCTATTAAGGCATATGAGACAGCCTACAAGCACCTGGAACCGCTTCACGACAATAAGATGAGAGATGTCAAGGCTAATGCTGTGCAGGAGATAATCGACGCTCTAGGTAAGCCTGAGGGCGGCAAAAAAATAAGAGTGCTGTTTTCCCAGCTTTGCAAGTATGCCATGAGCCAGGACATCATAACTCAGAATTATTCTCAGTTTATCAAGATAAGAGCAGGCGAAAAGGCAGAAAAAGAGATATTCACGACCGAGGAAATAAAAAAACTGCGGTACGCTGCCGATATGAGCGATACCGCAAAAATTATACTATTGATGATATACACAGGTACGAGAATCGGTGAGATAACGAGCATAAAGCATGATAACGTACATCTCGACATCGATACGCCGTACATGATAGGCGGCATAAAGACCGAGGCAGGCAAGAACAGAATTATCCCTGTTCACCCTGATATAGTCGGATATGTCGAGTACTTCTACAATAAGAACAAAGGCAGAAAGTATCTGCTTGTGAACGAGGCAGGCAATAAAATAGACTCTGATAACTTCAGAAAGCGCGATTATTATCCGTTGCTCTCAGATCTGGAGATAAAACCTAAGAATCCACACTGCACCCGCCACACTTACACATCGATGCTCCACGCCTCAGGAGCAAAAGAGGAGAACATAATCAAGCTTGTCGGCCATACCGATTTCAGAACTACCACAGAGAATTATATACACCAATCTGTCGGAGAACTCTATCAGACTGTCAAGCTCCTGAAAGTATGACCTGTAAGTAACCCTGTAAGTAACCGCATTTAATTACACACAATTCAGACCACTTAAACCCTATAAAATACGTACCTACGCCCTTTGTTTTTTCTTTCGTAATGAGCAGGTCGCAGGTTCGAGTCCCGTCACAAGCTCCATACAATCCTCGTAAATACGACATTTACGAGGATATTTTTTATTCATTTAATCATTTTGTAAGTAATGTGTAAGTAACATGCAAAGGAATTGAAAAGCAAAAAATACCGCCCGAGCCAAAGCCCGAGCGGTTTTATAACTTTTATATAAAAGACAACCCTCAAATTTGTGCAATAATTTTTATATATACTATTGACATTTATATAAAAGTATGCTATAATATAGACATAGTAAAGGAAACGGCAGACACCCCAAAGGTGCGGAAAGGATAAAAATATGAAAACTACAACAGCGAAAATGTATCTTGCATCTGACAGCACGATTGCAAGCGAAATGAATTACTTGCTTTTCACAGGCGGGAACGGTAAATGGTATTCGGTAGTCGGAAGCCGTATCGGGGAACTGACAATTGACGGCTCAGATCGTGATAGCGATACCGACAATGAGATCATAGCCGATGCACTCAGAGAAGCTATAAGCGGCGGTGATATAGTTTCAATTCGTGATTTTGTAATTGATGCTATGTCAAACAGCTCGGAGATAGCGAGCTATCAGGGTAAAACCATAGAAGATATAGACCACGAAAACAACTATCATGAAGACCTTGACAGCGGCGATATACTCCCCAACGAAAACGGTTGCCATGAATATTACTGGCTGATCGCAGAAGAAAAGCTTGAATGGGACGAGGACGGAGATCTGGTATAAAAAGCCCGGCGGAGCTTATCCGCCCACTGCCCCGGGAGTAAAACCCAAAAACCCACCGCTGACCTACCGGCTATACGGGGAGAAAAGGAGTATACCATGAAAAAAATAATTAACGGAAAAAGATATGACACAGACACCGCCGAAAGAGTAGGCACATGGCACAACGGGCAATATACGAGCGATTTTCGGTACTGCTCCGAAGACCTTTACCGCAAGCGATCAGGCGAGTATTTCCTTCACGGAGAAGGCGGAGCACTCAGCAAGTACGCATCGAGCAGCGGCGACAGCTCAGGCTGGGGAGAGAACATACGTCCTCTCACACTAAAGCAGGCGCAGGAGTGGGCAGAGGAACACCTTGACGGCAACGAGTACGAAAAGATTTTCGGCGCAGTCGATGAAAGCAGCGAGAAAACAACGACTTCAATTTCCCTCACTGCTGCCGACCTTAAATTGATCAAGGAAAAAGCCACCAAAGAGGGCATGACACTATCAGATTTCATCGTTTGGAAATGCAAGAATTAAAAAAAGAAGGGGAGCAATCTGCTCCCCTTCTTTTTTATTTTTCGTCTTTATCGTTTTTATCTTTCAATTCCCTGATTATCGTTACAAGTTTTTTCGGCACAGGCAGTCCCAGACCGATAGCATTTTCAATTATAGATAACGCCTCATTTGCCACATAAAACCCTATCACTAATGACCTGCACAAAGAACCGTCACCGATGATATGTACATCAACTAAATTCCCCACCGCTACCAGAGCCAAGATAAGGACTTTCCTTGCTATGCCCTTAAAGCCTACGGAGGAGCACAGATCATGATTTATTCCGGCTCGTATCACCCCCGTGATATAGTCGAACGCCATAAGTGCGATCAGTGCAACCAAAACACCGTCGAGCCGTCCGAAACAGAAGGAGAGAGCCGCACATATCCACGCCGAGAAGAAACTTAATATCTTATCCATTTACTTTACCTTCTTTCTTATCTCACTTGCAAGTCTCTTAATAAGCTTTTCCCCTGCAACGCCCGTCTGCTTATATCCCCAGGAGCCAAGCAGAGAGTTGATAGCATTTACCGTTCCGTCCCCCACAGTCCTGTTCTCGTCCATGCCCTTATTGTGCAAGCCTAACTGTCTGCCGAGCAGGAGCATTTCCTTCAGTGCGAGAGAGCCTATGGTCTTATCGCCTTTTTTATAGCCTGTACTTTCAAGGATAGGCTTATTGTTCTTAGACCTATAGGAGATGCACTTTTTCTTGAAGTCCTCCCAGTGTGGCAGGATATAGGCAGGGCAGTACTTCTTGCTGTACCAGTGATTGTGCGAATAGATCGCACTATCGGGGAGCTTGTACTTGTCAAGCAGATAAGCTACAAGCTTAGCACAGTTCTCCTCCGCCTTCTTACTCGCTGTACTTCCCGAGCCGTCCATGATACACTCGATGGCTATGGTCTTCATATTACCGCTGCCATTGCCATCGGCGGCGTGCCAGCCTGCAAGCTCCAAAGGAAGGTTCTGCCACGCTTCTTTATCATCAACGTAAAAATGCACTCTTACATCTCCCATATTGCCGTTATATGTAGCTCTTGTGTACTGCTCACTCATTGTTGTACCCGATACACTTATTTTGTCGGTATTGTGTACCGTGATACCGACTAAGCCTGTTCTGTTTAGGGGCATAGCAATGTGATTGTCGTTGTGTTTTGTGAGTAAAAACTCATTGACCTTCACGCCGTTAGCGGTATAGGTCTTGTCTGCTTTCAACATAAAATTACCTCGCTTTCTTCTTCTTGTGACCGACATTTATGTCGGTCACTCTTCTATCTGGGTAAGACTGAATTTAAACGTCATATAGAAAACATCGTCACTTGTTTTTGAAATGCTTTCCGACGTGACCCCTGCCACATCTCCATCGGTATCCATAACGCGGATATTCACGGAAGAAAACTGCACATCAGGCACTTGGGCGAACACTTCTATTTTGTTTCCAGTGATAGTCTTGCTCACGATCGTAAGGTCTGTCCATGTGTTCTCGCCTGTTTGCAGCTGCACCTTGTCAATTTTGTTCTTCCAAAAGGTGCGTATTTTGTTTAAAAAAGTCTCATTCCATATGGTCACAGATCATTCACCCCCTGACCGCAATTAAGTATGCCGCAGTTTGCGATCATCGGATAGCCGAAAACTATCTCATTTTGCACTGTACACTCATTTTCATAGACTACATTTAATTGATAGGCTATGTGAGCAGGCAGCTTAGCCCGTACCAGTGCCATAATGTCGCTTGCATAAAGAGAAGTTTCCGCTCCTCTTTCCGTGTCGATGTAAAGAGCATTGTTGCCCTGAATGTCACACGGCTCAAAACGGCACTGACTCTTAGCTCCCGTGTACGTCCCTATCATGTCCGATAGGAGCGATGCTGACATCTTGCCAGCGCCGACATAATAAGACTTCACTAAACGTCTGCGGTCGTCAAGAGAACGCTCACCGTGCATATGGATATTAAGGAACTGTTCCAGCTTGGCGATAGTCGCTTCATCTGCGCTGTCGATGAAACAGTCTCCAAATACCTTTTCTATTCCGTCTTTGATGTCATCAAGAAGATCCCCTTCGGCTTTGTAGACCGCCTGCATTTCCTTGACCTCGGTGTAGTAATCGGGAACGTAATTCACTATTTCCTCGTATGTAGTATCATAATAGTTATTAAGCAGTTGGGGCATTTACTGTCACCTCCCCAAGTACAGGCACACTATTGTCCCCGGGTGCAATATTCCCCGTATCACCGTTAAGTGTGAGGGAGCTATAGTCCAGTACCGACTTCATAGCGGTTATCAAAGCACCTACGCTTGAAACTCTCACCACAACATCGGTGGGTTCTTCGGTAGTTAAAACCATGTTTTTCAGATACGCCGTCATAGCCGTTTCAAATTCCGTTTTTGCATCTGCCAAAGTGTAACCGCTTGCAAGCTCCGCTGTAAAACTCACGCTTATTACAGCAGGCAATGCGGACACCGCCGTGAAGTGTGCGCCTAAATTCGCCACGCCCTCGCCCAGACCGTCTCCGACAACGTATGTGACGCCGTCCACGGTAGCAGCATAACCGTTTTCCGCAGGGTCAATGTACGCTTGTACAGCCGCCACAAGCTCAGGCGAGCAGGGCAGACCCAAAGGATTGATAAGCACTGCCTTGACTGTGTTCGCCCCGTTCCACAGCGGAAATATTCGTGCCTTGCCCACACCGTCATAGCTTTCACACCACGTTTTGTAGTGCTGACAGTTGCCGTTTTCTGCGGGTCCGCCGATTTTCTCCTGTAATCTTCGACGGAGACTGTCGTCACTCTCGGTGTCTGTGCCGTACTGCATGACAGCACCGAATGTGGCAGATGTAAGCCCCTCGATATTGTTCACAGGTACAGCAGCCGTTCCGCTATCAATGTTGTTCATTGCCGACCCTGTTGTTTCAGCTTCGAGGTACAGTACATCGCTGTCCGTTTCACCTAAAACAAAATAGCTGCCGCTCGTGAAGAACCTCTCCCCCACATCGGGAGACGTTCCCGTAAATGTCACATAATATTTCGCAGGGGTAGCCGCATGACGGGTAAGCCCGTACTCGCTTGCCTTTGTATCAAGGTATTCGCCCCCTGTGGTATCCACCTGCGTGAGAGTGAACACAAGGTCTAAATCTGTGTACAGCTCCGCTATTTTCATGACCACAGGAGAGATCGCATCATAAAAGATACTGCCCTGTCTTGTGTCGATGTCCTCGGGAGCACCTGCGAGCACTTCTTCCATGAGTGTTTCATATGTTTTTGATTCAAACAAAGTAAATCACCTTCCTTTACAGATCGCCCAGAAATTTAAGTATTTTATCCTCCAATATCTGCGGTATCACGTTTTTTAATTCATCTTCGGAGATTTTAAGCATGAACCGTCCGGGAACCCAGCCCCCCGACCTTGTTCTGTGACCGTACTCAACATAGGAAGCATATTCCACAGGGTTTATGATATCTACCGTGTAGACACCGCCCGAGTATGCCACCTCAACGCCGTTGTTGACCTGTGACCACCCACGCCGCAGTGTTCCACCCACCTTGCCCGACCCCTTCGGGTATCTGCCTACAGGTGTCCGCATTTTGGCGTAGCGGAGCAGGCGTGCCGCTAAGTCCTTAGCACACTCGATCATAAATTTCTGCACGTCCGAGCTTGCTATCTTGTTTATTTTGGCTTGCAGACCTTTTATAGCCGAAATGTCAAATGTTCCCCATTCCATTCAGATCACCTCCGAGTTGTTCGAGCCGTCCTCTTGTCTGCAAAGCATCATCAACAGAAATAAGATCATGCTGTTCAATGATTTTGGCTTGCTCACGGCAGATATCAAGCAGCTCCTTTGCAATATCCGTGAGCCTGTCAAGTAACTCTATCAATGGCATTACCTCACAATCCCTTATAGTAGCTTTTGAATTTGTTTGTCAGCCTGAAACAGCACCTTTTAACGTGCCTTTTGCTGTTGCTGATATAGGCGATAAAACCTTCAAAACACCTGTCTACCTGCAAACGTGTCATTTTACCGCTTTGACTGCGTTTTACAAGTCTTTTAAGTCTCTGCTTTTCTCTGTCCCTCTTTTGCTTTAGGAGTGTCATCACCACTTTTCCGCTGTCCGTCAGCTTATACTTGAATCCTAAAAATTTCACTCCCTGCTTTACGGGGAATATCTGTGTTTTCTTGATATTCACCCTAAGACCCAGAGCGGAGAGCCGTTCTTTTATCTTTTCAAGGCACTTTTTCAGATAGCTTTTACTGTGATGTATCAAGATCATATCGTCCATGTATCTGATATAATGCTTGATCTTCAGCTGTTCTTTGATATAGTGGTCTGTGTCGTCGAGCACTGCAAGCTCTATGAGCTGCATCATTTCCGAGCCAAGCCCCAAGCCTTTGTCACCGTCATAGCTGTCAATTACATCAAATATCGTTTGACAAGCCCATTTATCCTTTACTCTTTTAGCCACCGCCGCTTTCGCCACGGAGTGAGGAGTAGAGCCGAAATAGTTCTTGATGTCGATCTTCAAAATATAACCGTTGGCACCGTACATTCTGAAGAACCTGTGCATATGCACATTCAGCCTTTTTCTGCCAAGCTCTGTGCCTTTGTTCTTTTGACAGGCACAATTGTCATATATAAACGACTTTGTAATAGCATCATAGATATAATTTTTACACCCCGATTGCTGAAATACCCTGTCTTTGAAACGAGTAGCAAGTATATCTCGCTCTTTCGGCTCAAATACCTTAAAGCTGGTATATTTATCTATCCTGTAGCTGCCGTTCAGTAAAGACTGCCTGAGCTGATGGATATTCACCAGAGCGTTTTTATAATATCCTTGTACGCTGTCTTTCCACATGACATTTCTTTTGCATCTTTTCATAGCCTTGTAAAGATTGTCAAAGCTGCATATTTCTTCTTTAACTGTCATTCTGATTCCTCATGATTAAATATAATTAAAACAATTAAAACAATTAAAACAATAACGATATGAGTGCAGCGTCACGCTGCTGTCTGCCGTGTATAGCTGTACTAACTTAACGCATTGATTGAAGTCAACAGCATCGGCAGACTGTCCAAACGCCTTAAAGCGTTCGGTTCGCCCATACGGGACGGGATAATGCTTCCTTGTGTGAGTGTACTGATTTCGGCTCTTCCGAGCTTACTTTATGCTGACAATTCTCACGATCCGGAGCCACGCCATAAGCATTGTAAGCATTGTTGTTGTTCAATGTACCCGATGTATTCACATTACGGACATTGTTAGAGTTGCCCGAGTTGGGAGTGCGGAGCGTGTTTGGCAAGCATTACCCCTGCAAGACGGTCAAACCGTCTTGCAGTATCTTTCACTGTCCGCCTTTTTCCAAGAACGGATAAGGCTTCTTTCCTTAATGACAAGCCCTGCCCAATAGTCAATCTTTTTACTGTCTATCCCGAAAAGCTCATATCCTATCTGCATAAGTGCAGTAAGGGAATATGTTTCCGCAAGAGCCTTGACTTGATATACTTTTCTTGCATCATATGTGCTTTTATTGGTGACGTAAATAGAATTTGCTATATTCACGAGCTTGACTATTTCCGTTGCTGTATCGACTATCTTGTTTGTTATGCACCAACGATACCGCTTTGGGAAATTCTTCTCGTTAGAGCATATCTTTATTGTATGTACTGCAAGGGTATAAGCCATAGTTACAACTTCCATTTTGCTTTCCCCTCGCTTTGATGCAGGAACACTCATGATTATGATTCCTTTCGATTTATAGATTTGTTCTGCCCCTGTCGGGGCAGATTTTAAGATTTTAGATGATGTTGCAAGCCGGAGCCACGCCAAAAGCATAGTAAGCACCGTTGCTGTGCAATGTACCCGATGTACCCACATAACGGACACTGGCCGAGTCGCCCGAGCCGGGAGTGCGGAGCCAATAATACTGCGCAGATCCCGAAGCATTATATTTTATCCTCTTATCATTACTGTCGAAATAAGGGAATAGCGCACCCTCTGCAATGTTATTTTCATTTGCAAGTCCGACCTCTGTAGTTGAGGGCAAATAAAAGTATTCGTCCGAAAGCGTTTCCGAACCGCCGCCGTCGGTAACGGTATTTTTTGCGACAATTATCTTTGTTTTGCCGATAACTGCGAGGAATTCACTGTCAATACCCTTCATAAATCCGTCTTTTGTATTTGCATAATCGGGAGCAGCGTCATATGTATGCTTCGACGACCACCAGCTTCCGGCATTGGCAGCCGAATTGAGCCACTGCCTGATAGCCGAATGTGCATATCTGTTGTTGCCGTAGTTTTTACGGTTGCTGTCAGTGTTGTTTGGTTCTTTGTTGTCAAACATCAGAATATACGGGCAGTTATGCATCATCAGTGTCATACTGTGGGAATATGCGGTGTCGGCAGGTATAGCCACATTGTGAGCCACCACATCAAAAACAAGTGTACCATTACCCTTCTTAACGGAGATCTGTGCTCCGATAGGGAAGAAGGACGCTCCAAGACCAAGCCTTACTATATGCTGCATTTGAGCGTATGTGTAATTTGCAGGCGGAAGACTCTCTCCGTTTTGCAGTCTGACAAGATATTCAAGTAACTCGTTCTGCCTGTCCATTTTTTCGGCGAAAACTTCCTCTGATAAAAAGTTAAGGATATTGCTCATTTATTGTACCTCCTCGTATACCATTCTCGGCTTTCCGTTTGCTATTTGCAGTTCAGCCGCATACTGCTTGTTGTTTGCAGTGTCGGTTATTATAATGACCGATGCACCGCTCCCTCCGCTTGTTTTCGGGTCAATGTCCACCCTCTGACCGTTCACCGTCTTATAAAGCTGTGAAAATCCGTCTGCATCTGGCGAATCCGCCCTGACCATTGCGTTATTTACCGCTGTATCATCGTAGTTAGAAAGCCCTGCAAGCTTGTTCTTTTCGGCGGTAGTATAATCGTTGGTGGACAAGCCTTTACCTGTTACTTTATCCACCTTCCCCGAAAGCGCCGTTTCTGTAGCTGCTTCAAGATCGGATACCGCCGTGTGTGCGCCCTCAATGCCGCTTTCTATGTGGTTGAACCTCTCCGCCGACATTGCCGACCCCTGCTGCAGCACCTCACCTGCCGCTTCAAGCGTTTTCGTGCCGTCGCTGTTCACCGTTTCGGTGTAGGTGTGGGGACGGCTTGTAACGTGATCTGTCCATGTTTGTTTAGTGTAAGCCATATAATATATCACCTCTTAAAAATAATGATCGTATTCGTCTGCCTTCAACTACCTCGCGAAACTTAAAGTAACAGTCCATATCAAATTAAGAAACACGATTTGTCCACCGAGGTCACTCGGTTACGGTATGGTCAGCACCATACCGATTTTTATTATATTAGGATTTGCCCCTATGATTTTTTTGTTGGCATCATAAATTTTAGTGTATTTACTGCCGTCGCCATAGTATTTTTTTGCAATGTTCCATAAACAATCGCCCTTCTGCACCTTGTAAGTCTTAGGCTTTTGTGCGGTACTTACTCTCTTTTCAGTCTTTTTCGGGAGCTGTGCCGTATTCTTTTTCACTTGTATCTGCCTAACGGCTATTTCCCGATAGAGTTTGAATGATATGGAATAGTCGTATCCTCCCACTTCACCGCCTTTTTGAGAGTATGTGAAACTCTCTATCGTCATGAAATGAATAAAGTCACAGCCGATTATGTACACTCGGCACGGTTGTTTTTCACTCATTAGATTCAGAAAAAAATTTATGTAGTAGTGGGGCATCACCTTTAAAACGTTGCTTGATACGTCCGAATTTCCGCTTGAATCCCTTGCTGCCGCTGCCAGATCACGGACATTTACCATACCGTCACCATTGTAATCTCCGATATCGGAAAGGCTGATATTCTGTACCTGTGACGCCGCCGAGCTATAGTCGCTGAAATAGTACGGACGTGCCGGCAAAAACGAGGAGAAAGCCAGCGTCAGCGCTTTAGGAGATTGCGGAATTGTAAGCTCCCCCAGTTCCGGGATAGTCATACTCTTATTATTGCCCTGCATTTTGATCTCTATCTTGGGAGGATTTACAGGCAAAAGCAGTTTTTGCACGTTTGATTCTATCCATATTTGATACTTCTTATTCATTATGTATCACCGCCTCGTTGACGTTGCGAACTTTTATATCGGTTTTTGATAAACCACGCCGTGAAATGTCGTGCAAGGTCACTCGCTTAATATTCATAGCTGCCTTCGCCCTCCTCCAATATCTCAGCGCTTAAAGCATTCATAAGCACAGGCTTTATTTTGCTTTCCAATATTCTACACACATCATCATGGGAGATATTGCCTTGTACTCTGATAGTATCGCCGCCGCCGATATTAATAGTTATCGTCCTGTCCTGTGAGCCGCCGCTGCTGTCCGACCATGAGCCGTTCCATTCGGGTTCTTTCATATGTACAGCTTCATTTAAGCTTTGGGGTATATACACATCTGTCATACCTTGCATCATACGCTTTGTCTCGTCTGCGGTATACACCACCTCACCGCCGCCGAAATTGATAAGCTCCGGTCCGTTTTCGCCGACCAAAGCCAGTCCGGGAGCGGCTGAAAGTGTACCTGTTGCATACTGACCGCTAAGACGGAGAGCAGCATCGGAAGCACTGTTTACTGTGGGCGATGGGATATTTACTCTTATACTACCAAGAACCGATTGTATATTATTAGCAACTTCCTGCGCCGCACTTATAGCGTTGCCTATTCCGGCTCTTATACCGAGAGCATAATTATTCATAGCATCGTTACCGGCGTTGGTAAAACCTTTTGCGGCATTTTCTGCGGCGCTGACAGCGCTTTCGACTGCTTCTTGCGCAGCAGTTGTCAGCCCTGAACCCCACTCGGCTGTTTTTACCTCAGCTTGTTCCTGCATTTCGTAGACTTGTGACATTGTGCTGCCCATCTCAGCCACCGATTGCACGCCGTTTTCTTTGATTTGAGTTGTCAGGTTCGCTGCAAATCCTGCCGCTTCCTGTGTGCCGCTTCCGATGTAGTCTTTAAGGTGTCCGAAGGCTTCTTCTGACATTCCCATTTGTTCAGCTGTGAACTGTGACAGATATTCCACATTGCTTGTATAATCCGTCCAGTATTGAAGCTGTTTCTGCTGTGCCTCCGCAAACTTATCAACGGTCATTTCCATGTTTGCAGCCGCTTCGTCAAACAGTCCGAACTGTCCCTCAAAGCTCTCTCGTGCCGCTTCATACATCTCATTGTAAGCCGTTTCAGCTTCTGCAATGCTTGCGGACATATCGACCATTGCGCCCCCTGTTTTATCGGCTGTTTCCTCAGCGGCAATACCTGTTTCACCCATATAATGTTTGAAGTCACTGAGTGAGTTGATAACAGGCTGAAAGTCTGCATACGTCTGCTTTATTCCGGTAAGATAACTGCTTGCGCCGTCAGCGTTGCCCATATCGGAAAAAGCACCTTCCACAGTGGACTCATAGCCTTTTATGGCACTTTGATATCCCTCCAATTTCACTTGCAATGCGTGATAATCTTTAAGCAGCTGAGCGTAATCTGTGCTATCGGTGTTTATAAACGAAGGGTTATTCAATTTCCTCAGCCTGCCGCCCATTTCGGTCAGTCGCTGTTGTGCTTCATTGGCATTTTTTACAGCATTTCCGTATTCTTTGATTTTTTCTGCATCGGTTATTTGTTCTATGGCTGCTTGTGTGATATTTTGTTTAGCAATTTTTTCTGCCTGTGCGGCAAAATCATTCGGATCAAATCCTGTCAGCTCACCGGTATCATAATTTACCTGTATATCGCACTCAAAGGTATCGTTGAGATAGTTTGCATAGCTGCTCATCAGGTCAAGGTCGGTATTTGTTATCTGTGCTTTAGATGAGATTGCTTCAAGCTGTGCTGCCATTGCAAAGCCCGAAACCCTTGTGTCGGTTATGTCGGTTATTTTGTCCCTGTACTCTTTTTGGCTGTCCTGAAGTGCTTTTGTGCTGTCGTTCATGCGCTGAATATAATCCGCCGCAGCTCCACCGCCCTTTTCATATTGGGCGTTAAGCAACTCCAACTGACTGTTAAGGCTTTGCGCCGCTTCACTTTGCTCCCCGAAAACTTTCACAACGCTGTCATACTGTCCCTGTACCTGTGTTATCTCATTTGCACATTCTTCCAGCGTACCGTTGTAATCCTCTACTTCTTCTTTTGCATTTGAAAACGCAGTCACAAGCCCTGCGACTGCACCAACGGCAAGGGAGATACCGCCCACTACAAGCCCTATCTTGCTAAGGGATAGCGTTTTGTCAAACGCCTGATAAGCCGAGGACACGGCAGTAATTGCAGGGGCTAAGGTAGTAAATCCACCTACGGCAGTCCCCAGTGTTCCCACGGTTCCCATAATACCTGCGGTAAGTGCCTGATTTTCCCGTGCAAAGCCCGATAAGCCTTCCATAAGACCTGTAGCCGCATCAGCTGCCAGTCCCATAGCAGGGGTCAGGCTGTCGCCCACGCTGATCTTCAAATCATTTGCCGCATTCTGCATGATCTGCATTTTACTTTCAAGAGTGCTGTATCTCTTTTCCGCTTCATTTGTCAGTGCCGTGTTTTCCTGCCATGCGGTATTTGCCCTTGACACAGCAGAAGTCATAACATCACTGCCCTGCGCCAGAGCCTTGAGCATATTCGACATACGAATATCATCAAGGTCGAGGTCTTGGAGTATAACGGACATAGACTTTCCGTTTCTTTCAACATCATTCAAGCCTACAATAAACGCCTGTAACGCTCCTACAGCGTTCGTGCCCCATTCATCGGCAAACTGCTGTACCGTCATGCCTGCAACGTCAGCGAACGCCTGTAGTCCTTCTCCGCCCACTTCAACGGCTGTCTGCATTTCACTTATCAGCTTACTCATGGACGAGCCGCCTGCCTCTGCGTTTATGCCCACAGAAGACATAGCCGCCGACAGTGCTAAAATGTCCGTTTCCGCAAATCCTGCAACGCTTGCCGCAGATGTCAGATAAGTGCTCATATTAACAATATCCGCTTCTGTTGTGGCAAAATTGTTACCCAGGTCAACTATCACAGAACCTAAATTGCTGTAATTGTCCGCACTCATTCCCGTGATATTGGCAAATTTCGCAAGACTTGATGCTGCCTGATCCGCTGTCAGGTTGGTACTGTTTCCAAGGTCTATCATGGTCTTGGCAAAGCCCGAAACACTATCGGTGGCAATACCCAATTGCCCTGCCGATTCCATAACACCTGCTATTTCTGTTGTGGTTGACGGCATTGTAAGAGCCATTTCCCTTGCCGCATCGGATATAGCCTGTAATTGTTCGGGAGTGCCGTCTACTGTTTTATAAATGCCTGTTACAGCCGATTCAAATTCTATAGCAGCGGAAGCGACCTCTGTCAGACTATCCTTTACAAATCCCAGTATTTTATATCCCCCTGCCGCCATCATCAGATTGCTCATGCTGTCGGCAGCACTGCTGAAACTGCCGCCCATTTTTTCGGTGACTGTTTTTACCTCGCCGTAAGCGTCTGCCTCTTTCCTTGCGCTTTGTGCGGCTTTATCAGCCATTTCAGACTCTGTTTTCAATCTGTCGGCTAAGTTCTGCGCCTGCTCTGCGGCTTTTTTCTTTTCCTCATAGGCTTCTTTGTAGCGGTCTATAGACTTTTTCTGTGCTTCGGTCAGTACCCCTAATTCATTTGCGTTCTTTTCGTATGCCCTGTATTCCTGCTCATAGACAGTGACAGCTTTTTGCTCCGCATCAGCTTTCGCCTGTGCCGCCTGTGCGGACTTACGGAGCCTGTCTGCCTGATCTTCTAAAGCATTTGCTATGGCGTGTGCTCCTGCGGCGGCGGCTGTCTGAGAAGTTTTAAGCTCTGCCGCAGCTTCTGATGCCTGCCTTTCGGCGTCGCCCATCGCCTTGAACTGCTCCCCGGCAGCTTTATACCCCGACATATCGGGGACGGCCCCTATGGTTCTTTTCATCTTTTCACATTCCGATGCAGCGCTGCTCATAGCCGCAGCCATGCCCCGTGCAGGAGCGGATAAATTATCCACAAGGGTAATGCTTGTACGAATATCGCTCATTTATCCACCTTCTTCCTTGCCTTTTCCTCAGCTTCGAGCCTTGCTTGTATTGACGCTATTACAAACGCCCGTTCCTGTATATCCATATTTGCAAAAACAGACGGCAGTATGTAGAGCTTTTGCAAAGCATAATGTGCAAATGCAGCTTCACCGCCGTCCTTTATCAGTTTTTTGCCTGTTCTATTTTTTCGTCGATATTACCGCCGCTGCTCAAATTATCCGCGAATTTGTAGAATGCACTAAATTCGGAGGGGTCGTCCACCATAGCACGGAGGAGGTCTTCCGCAGACATTACGCCGTAGCTGTCCTGCAGTTCCGAACTGTTAAGATTAGGCTCTGCCACGCAGGCAGTTATAAGCTGCTCTCTGAACATCACCCAATCCATTTTGCCTTTGTCGTCCGAACAGTCAGCCATAAGCTGATCATATTCTCGTGAATTTAAAGGCTTTATCTCCCATTCAAGAGGTTTTCCGTTCTCATCGCAAAGGCTTTTTGTAGCCGCATATTTTACATTCTCTCTTACTTTCTTGTTTTTCTTTAAAAATAATGATAAATTTGACATAGATCATTCTCCTTTTTGGTTGTTATTATTTGAAAATGGTTGATATTCTGCCATTTCCTCTCGCTCTTCTTCTTTTATCCTTTTAAGTTCCTCTTCAATGTCATCAACATAAGGGTGCTGGGATACGAGAGTTTTCTTTGAAAGGATACCCACGGAATTTTTTATGTCAGCTATTACCTGTGATTCATTTATGAGAATATCACGGTTGAAGATGATGTCCGCAGGCTCATCAAAATAGTTTGCACCGCTTATGTGAGAAAGGTGACAATCCACAAACCATAAAAGATCATCAAACGCCGCCTGGAGTTCTACCTCCATTCCGTTGGCATCTAAGTCTATATCGCTGTACATGGATTGGATGTTCATCTGATTGGGATTTGTGCCCAGCCTGTCCGACTTAGCATCAAATCCTTTGCCGTTTTCGATTATAGCCTTTTTCAACAGGTCTAAAACGGTCTTGTAGTTTTCAGCGTTCACAGTTATTGCCAGCGTATCTACACCGCCCCCTGCCTCCCCGTCACTGCGGACTTTTATTGCGCCGAAGGTTGCCAAATTCCGCCGAAACTCTCCTAAGTTTTCACCGTCAAAGTTTTTGAGAACAATTATCGTGTTTCGTGCATCTTCCTGCAAATTGTTCTCAAAGTCCGAGAGCATGAGGTTTATGCCGTCCTGTAAGCACCGCACATGATTTAAAAGAGGAGCTTCATCATCGCTGTACTTTATAGGGATAAGCGGCACTCTTTCCCAGTTGTAAGCTTTGCCGCCCTGCGCAGTATAAGAGATGCGCGGACAGTCGGGATCCGGTTTTAAGCTGCTGCCCTCTACCGTATAAATCCATATACCGTCTGTGTCGTATATTTCGGCTTTGTCTACGAATTTTGGTGTGGTACTGCCCTTTTCAAATACCTTTTTTTGATATATCCTTACCGCTCTTTGTACCTGCGTGTGCTCATCGTCAAGCCAATCGGGGTACACGTCAGATCCGGAGAACACCTTGAATGAGAAACGTCCCATATTGTCATAGTAAGGAAACAGCCAGCATATGCCGCAAAGCATAGCCTCACGCCCTGCTTTTCTCAACAGTTTGCGAAAGCGTTTTCCAAACACGTTTTTCAGCAGCTTGACGTAAGTTTTATCATCGCTGTCAATCACGAAAGGCTTTCCCAAAAGGTAATTTGTTTTCTGATCCACCAGCTTTTTGAACTGATTGTCAACGATCCTGTTGTTAGGAAGATTGGTTATCTCTGTAGGCTGTCCGTCCACGCCTATAGCCTCACGTTTTCGTGAGAGTATATCGTGTTTTCCTTCATAATAGCGTTTGCCGTCAAGCTGTTTTCTTCGGACCTCAGAGCCTTTCCATGCTGAAAGTTCTTTTTCTATTCTTTGTAATGTGACGTTGTCCATAAATTCACCACCGTTCTGTACTTTTTTCAAGTCAGCGGCTTTACGCCGCATGACTTAGAAAAATCCTTCCTGTGTCTGACCGAATGTGTTGCCTATGCTTACGCTCTCATATGTAAACGTAAGGTCCGCTTTGAGCATCTTTGAAGATGTGTCAAGCCTTGCGATCGGAAGCTTATCAAGAAGACAGTTTTTATGTGTTACCGTCTGTCCCTTGCTGCTGCCGTCTCCCGAACCGTCATTTCCCGAAAAGCCATCATCATCAAGGGTGACAACAAGATCAAAATACAGTTCCTGCCCTGTTTCCTTGTAATATTTGTACATCATAAGGAACATGGAAGTGTTGAACAGGAACGTTGCCGAACCTGTTCCCTTTTCACCTGTTGTCTTGCTGACCTCTGTTGACTGTCCCAGAGGTGTGAACGATTCTTTTGTGTATTCCATATCTGTGTCCAGCTTTTCCACCTGGGCGAAACGGTAACGCTGCATAAGGTCGGAAGGTGTACCGTCCCTGTTCATCTTCATTCTGATAAAGCATTCGCCTAACGCACCGTTTATGGTGTCCCTGGCTCTTGCTGTAGGTCTTTTTGTCTGTGCCATTATTTATTACCTCCTTTATGCCACGGTAACGGTCATGTATAGTTTTTCCATTGCGTTTACAACGGTTATGTTTTCCTCTACCACAACGGAAACTGCATCATCACCTCGTGAGATCTTGATATCACCGTCGTTGAAGTCCTCGATCGCACGAAGCTCCAAAAGATCATTGTGCAGAGCGATAATATCACCTCTGAGGGATTCTCTGCCCGATACATCGTTGGGTACTTTACCGATATAGCTGCCGTTAAAGATAACAGCAGTATCGTTCGCTATCTGGTCTATTACTCTGATAGTCTGATTCTGCTTGAAAACACTTCCCTTTGTGTCGGTCGTAGTCACAAGGGAATTGATGTCTTTAAGCACTCTTATTGTCTCTCTGCCGTCCTCAGGTACTTTATGAAGGACAAATTCTCCCGAATTTATCGCAGTCTCAAGCTGTGACTGAGTGTAGTCTGCATTTACAGCAAACTCTCCGCTGTACTCTTTTGCTATAGCCGAAGCATTCACCGCTGTTCCTGCAATAACACCTGTCACCCAGTAAACAAGTTCATGACCTGCCGCTCCTGTATCGGTAACAACATTTTTGACGTTGACAACGCCCTCGTAGTCCGCAGCATAGCCCTGAACTGCCACCTGAAACTTTTTGCCCAGCTCGTCACGCAGTCTCTTGCAGTAGTTGCTGTAGAGTGCCTTGACCGTGCTTTCGCCCGAATTGCAGCCCAAAGCATTAAAGTTGTACGCTTCCAGCTTGTCAAGGAAGTTCTGATGCTGTGTGCCTGTGACTGTCACGTCTGTCCCGCCTGTAAGTGCCGTGCCTGCTGTGACTGCCAATGTTGCTGTAGATACAAAGTCCACCCAGTCATTTGAAACAAGTTCCGATGCAGCTGCGACACCTACCTGTGTGTCAACTGTTTCCGTACCGTACACTGTAGCAACATCGAATTTTTCATTATCATCTACATTGGCTGTGATGACAATCTTCAAGCTGTTGCCCTTTGTGCCTGCGTATTTAGCAGCAGCGTATGTGCAGGAAGCCTTTACACCGCCGCCGTCTAGTCTGTAGCAGTAGACTTTACGGGCATTTCGGAAAAGGTCACGCAAGCCCTTCATATCCTCTGCTGTATAGTCACTGCCGAAGATAGTCAGGCTTTTTTTCTGAAAATCCTCGTTTGTCACCTCAAAGATATCTCCCGAAACACCCCAGCCTGTCATAATGCCGATAGCCGCAGTGCCTCTGTCCGATAACGCCGCTGAAGAAGATGCAGCCGATACAAAATTTATGTATGTACCGGGCAGCACCTTGTTTTGAGCAGTAAAAGTTCCGCCGCCATATGCCATATTACTTCACCTGTCCTTTCATAAAGTCGTCAAGGAGCTTCTGCGCCTCCTCAACCGTGTATGTTCCTGTTTCATTGAGAACTGCGCCGAGTGCGTCCTTTCTGTCCTCAAATCTCTTGGCACTAAGGAGCTGTGCTTTTGAGAATTTAGTTACTGTCTTGGCAGGAGCTGCCGTGACCGTCTGCTTTTCATCTTTCATATAAACACCTCATTTCAATTCTTGTGTAAAACTGATCTTTTCCATTCGTGCTTTCGGCTCGGTATTCTTGTACACCATCATGCCATAATCAACATAGAAGTTCAGCACCCCGTCAATTATCTCGCCTCTTGTATCAGTGCCATGTACACAGCTGTCCTCAAAGGATATGGTATCAAGATTTAAGGATAGCCGTTCAAATACGTCTTCGCACTCGGAGCGATAATTTTCAGTATTCTGCGGCAGATACTGCACCACTATAGGTATTTCCTGATAATACTCGCTGCACATCCAACGGTTGAGCTTAGGCTGGGTACATATCACAAAAAAGCATGGAACTTGTGCGTTCTGTGCTGCTGCTTCTGTGTATATTGTGTATCCTTCCCCGAACTCACTGTAAATCGCCGCACATACGGCTTTGATGATGTCTTCGGTCATATAAATGCACCTCCGTTATACCCATTTATCGAATATTTCAAGTATGATCTCCTGATGCGTGTAGTACATCATAGGCTCGCCGCTTGACTTGTACGCCTGCGTTCTGTTGTTTTGTGTAACAACGACCTTTGAACCTTTGGGAATATTCACAGAAGGAGAGATGAATAGCTTTATTTTTTGCACGGGAACAGCTGCCGTTTCTGTAGACTGACTGTCATTTAAGTTATTGTTCTTAAAGGATATACGGCAGGGCTGCTGTGAATGAAGCACTCTCTCACCCTTTGCTGTTATGTGCGTTTCCGGATCTGTAACATTTTCGTAACATATCACATCGCACGTGCCGTCATAAGTGCCTTCTATCAGTTTTTTAGCAGTTTCCCATGCTGCCTGACCGCCTATCATATTACCACCTCAATTTCCGAAAACACGACAACTGACTTTTGCCCGAATCTTTCAGGGCAGCTATAACGCTGTCAAGCTGCCCCGAGGCTGTCTGTGATGTGTCAACAGCAAATTCGGTGGATGTGTCCCCTGCCTGTATGCGTTTGACAGCAGCTGACAGGTCAAGCCCTGCAATGCTTTCGGGAGAAAATGTCTTTTTCACTGCGAGAAACTCACTGCAAACCATATCTGCGGCAAAGGGCATAAGCCCATCGGGAACAGTGCCTTGGTTTATGTCGTTTTCTATGTAGGCTTCTACCTTCTGTACGCACAAACTAATAAGTGCATCATCGCTGTCGGTGATCGTGTATCCGAATGCTGTCAGTTCTTCTTCTGCCAATTCTTTTAAGCCCATAGTATCACCTCTCAGGTCACGCAGGTTATCCCCTTGAAATAATTCTTGCTATTGCAATAGCTTTGTGAGGGATCCATGTTGTACCGTCGTTGATGATCTCCCAGTTTTCACCGTTGGCAAGATCGGCGTTTGATGCGGAGGCTGTAACACTTGCAGGCTTTTCAAAGGAAATACCGTCAACACCGCAGATATATCTGTCACGGACATAAAGAGTGTCCTGACCGCCGTTTGTCTTGGGGTCTCTTGACATCTCATAGGGTACGCCGTCACCGATCTCATCAAGTACGATAGCACCGTCACCCAGTACATAAGTGGTATAGTTGGTAACAAATGTCTCGCCTTCGTAGTAGCTGCCAATGTCTCCTACTACAGGATTTTCAACAGCAGTGTATACATAGCTGCCTGCAGAGCCGCTTCTTGTGTAATAGGTCTTGCTGTCATCAATAGCAACATCACTTGTTTTAACATAAGTAACAGGTACTTCTTCTGTAGGCATTCCATCATCAATAAGCACTGTTCTGCCGTTCCATGTGGCAAGAGGAAGGTCACGCTGTACTCCGTCCTTATCGGTGTATTTGAGGTATTCCAGCAGCCGCAGGTTTTCAAGGTTGGTCGCAACCTCTGAGTGCATTATAACAAGCTTAAAGATGTTCTTGTTGTCACCGCAAGCCTTGGATATAGCGGAATTGAGGGTAGAAGCTCCCACCAGTTTACCTTCGTCTGTAGCAGCGCCTGTGATGTCATAGGTGTGCTTCGTGACAAACTCATTTGCCGCCTGTGCTCTTGCTGTGCCGCCGCTTGTACTCATAGCGTAAATGCCTTTGAGGATAGACAGCAGCATATTCTGCTTTACCTCAAGCTTATAGTCGCTTATCTGTCTGCCCACGTTGTCCATGAAGTCAACACCTGCTGTGATGTTTTTGGAGAAAGAGCGTTCTGTCCAGCTGTCCATTCTCGATGCAGTCACATAGCCCTGCTCATATGTAGTTGTATTTGTGGACTGGATATTTGTGCCGCCGTCATTGTTCTGGGAAGTGCTTCCTGAAATACGTCCGAAATAGGGTATCTTTGCGTAAAGAGAACCTGTCTGTGTGCTGAGGGCATTTCTTGCGCTCTCATTCGTTCCCACTGCACCCGACTTAGCAAGTTCTGCTTTCTTGGGGTTGGGGATAGCGTTCACATAAGCCCCGAACGCCTGGGGGTTGAATGCTTTTGAATCAAATTTTGGCATAAATGATCATTCCTTTCATTTTAATTGTTGTTTGCAAAGTGTTCACACCACTGTGCGTAGGTAGAAGGCTGTGCCATACCGCCTGTCTTACCCTCATCGCCCTTTGGCTCATAGCTTGTCATGCCTTTGGGTTCCGGTTTTGTCTCTTTGCTTTCAAAAAGATAAGGATCTGACTTCTGAACGGCTGACAGCGCTTCTTTCAGCCCAAATACAGTGCCGTCCTCCTGCAATTTGAAATTGCTTTCATCAAAAAGCGCACGAATAGCTTTGCTGTTCTTAGCGCCTGCCGATGCAAGTACACTTTCGATAATGCCGTCGGTCTTTAGCTTTACCATTTCCGCTTCGTGCGCCTTGGCTGCTTCTTTGTTGGCTGTCTGCAAGTCGGCTATCTGCTGTTTTAGTGCATCCACATCTGCATCAGATTTCTTTAGTGTTTCAAGCTGCTTGTCACGTTCCTTGACGGTATCTTCCAATGCTTTTTTAGCATTGTTCACCTCGTCAAAACGATGTTTAGGGATAAATGCGCCGTTTATCTCATCATCATGCAGCTTTACTACCTTTTCCGCCAGTTCCTCACTGATACCCAGTGCCGTGATCTCTTCTTTTTTCATAAAAATACCTCCGTTTTTTACATGGTTCGTGCCATGATTTTGGTTTTTCGTTCTCCGTTCTTTAACGTCTGCGGTTCTTTGGAAAGACGATATATAATAAAGCAACGGGCATTATTTACACATTGCTTTATCATCGTGGTTCATATTCTTCCGCAGGCTGCACACCCCAGTTGTAGCAGAAGCTGAAATGGAGCTTGCCATAGAAGCATTTCACATAGATCATGTTTCTGTCATCAACACGCTGTATCGGTGCTAAATATTTGATGTTTTCGCCCTCATAGAACTTGAACGGATCAAATTCTGTAGGCTTCAAGCCGTGCGACCATTTTAAGCCCTCAGCTTCACACTCTTTCAGGAAAGAAGCCATGTCGGCAATGCTGACACGGTAGCTGTGACGGCTTTCTAAAAAATCATTGGATAGCATTTTTACCTCCCGTTGTACATACATTCTCCGTTTTTCCATACGGCACAGTCTTTTTCGCAGCATTCTGCCATATCCGACAATATGTTTTCTATTCTGGATACAACAACAAGCCGTCCATCTTCGTCGTATTCGTAGTGTTCTTGATTGACAGTCCGTGTTTTAGTGATGATGTATGGACATTTCATTTCATTCCCCTTGTGTACTATATTCGACCTCCGTACTGCCAAAGATCGTTTGAACCGTGAACTTCACATGAACACTGTCTTTTCCGTATTCAAAAGAAAAATTGCTTTCTCCCAGTATTCTTGTGTCTCCTGACAGTGCTTCACGGATAAGCCGGGGAAAAGATACTTCAATAAATTCCTTTGTTGTGCTTGGGTCAAGCAGTACAGAATGCAGTTCCGAGCCGTAAGTTTCATCATAGATGATACTCTTATACCTTGCCGTCCGCAGTGCTTTGTCTATAGCCTGTTTGACAGCCTCTAAACCGTCCGCATAGCCCCTCACACGCTTGCCGTCTAAGTCTAAACGGTAAGTTTTAGAGGGCTGTTCCTCACCCTCTGTCAGGTTGTCAAAGGGTAATTCTGTATCAAGTGCCATTATTTGCCCTCCTCCTATCGCTTGTCCAAAACATAATATTTCTTTCCGCCCCTGTAAGCCAGCATAAGTACCTCGCTCCCGACCTTGATACTTTCGTTTGCGATCATAGCCGATATTGACGCTCCGTAAAGGGGGGTGATCTCCAGCTTATCATCACCCATTGCTCTGACCGTCAGAGGATATGATTTAATCACCTTACCGACAATAACATCGTCCTGATTTGGAAAAAGCGATTGTATGATCTGTTTCAAGCTGTTTTCATTCATTTCTTATCAACTCCGTTGTTTTTATTCAGCTTCAGCGTCATGGTGTGAACATCGCCGTTCCAAGTGTGAGTATCTTCATCTACCCAATAAGTGCGTGCAATGCCTAAATGGTCTATCTTCACCCATACTCCTACGCCCGATATAACATCACTTATACCTAAAGCGGTAACGCTTAATGTTTCCTCGGGAGTGCTTTTTTCTTTGAGATGTTCTTTTATCTGTGCTTTAAGCTGTGCATCGGTCAGATCATCGTCCTTGCTTTCAATGTCTTGGAAGATGCCTATTTTCTTTTCCAGCTCCGTATTCTTTTCCACCGCATACACAGTATCTTCTTTAGTCAGCACCTTGATACGGGTGTTTATCTTTTCGATAGAGTTTTTCAGACTGTAAGACGTGATATTTCCGCCTGTTTCAAGCACATATTGCAGAATATTTTCGGTACGTTTACGCAAATATAAAAGCCCCTTTTCGGAGCTTATGTAGTATTTATTTCCTGTTGCCTTAAAGTCCTGTGAGATCGCATCTAAAAGGGTATCCCATGCCGTGCTTGATTTCTTTACAAGCTCGGGTATTTTGTAGGAAGTACTTGCTGCCGACCCTGTCTTCACGCCGAAGCGCTTGCACACATCAACAAAAACATCATGCACGGTTTTATTATTAAACACAAAGGTATCTTTGTTGTTGGAAAGATATATCCCATTGTCGTAAGCTGTGACGGTTTCTTTTCTGCTGTCCGTCCTTTGGCTTGCCATGATAAGTCCCCGAAACAGTTCCGAGCCATCTTCATAAAAGACTAAGCTGTCCCCACGGGTAACATCGACCCCCGAGGAAGCCTTGTCCGTGTCTGCGAGCGTTACAGACAAGCTCCTCGCCGCCGAACCTTTTCTCCCTTTCCATGTAACAGATTCAATAAGATCGGATATGTCATAAGACTTGCTGCTTTTGTTCAGTATCAGTGTGAGCATCTGCTCACCTCCTCAAAATGGCATGAAAAAAGCGCACCCGAAGGTACGCTTTAAAAAGTTTATAAAAATAGGGCACCGCCGCAGCGCCACCCTTACAAAGCCATATGGCTTTATGCATTCGTATTAAGCACAAATAAACTCGACTTCTCCTGTTTCAGCCAAGTCATTAATAGACCTGCCGCTATAGAATTTATCAGTCATTACATCATCAACATTGCTGTACTTCTTGGTTTTATCACCATAAGTCGCTTCAAATGTCGGTACATAGTCTTTGACGGTTGATGTAATAATCACATCTTTGCCACCATATGTAAAAAGTAAGTCGTTGCAGCACTCTGATATTGTTTGCTTTATCTCATTTATTTTCATAGTATATCGCCATTCTCTCTGCGTTCATCTTCGGTCAGTTCTCTTGTTGTTTTGTTTTTTAGTTTTTCTTCATTATCCCATTCGTAATCATGGGCGTGCTCTCCATGTTCGCCGTATTTATGTTGATTTGGCTGTTTATGGTCTGTCGTGTGTATATCCTTTGATTTTAATGCATCATCTCCGTAGAAAGAACGCTTATCCACTATGCCGTCATTAGTAACATGATCGGCAACAGTATTAGGCTTATACTTCTTTGGAGTACCGCTGTGACCACTAAACACTTTATCTACTTTAATTATACCACTTTCAACGGATTTGTCAATAGTTTCGGCAGATTTTTTATCCATATACGCCACAAAATCGGGGTCTAATATATCACGTTCGCCCTTGTCATAAGCGGCGAAACTTTCAGCGATATATTCACCCTTGGAAGCGTTTGCATATCCCGATATCTTCGGAGCGTATTTGCTCATGTTCTTGCCCATAGAGTTGTTAAGCTCTGTCGGAAGTTCCTGCCACTGAACGTGATGTCCCACTTCATGTCTGACATGATCTCCGACGCTGCCGTTACCTATAAGTGAACGCCCCGCATTCTTGTATGTAAGTGCAAGCTCTTTTTGAGCACCTTTCAGAGCGTCGATGTTGGTGATAACGTATGTGTATGCTTCCTCTGACTTCTGATTGTACTTTTCAAGTGCTTTCGCATCTTTGAGTATGTCCTTGTTTATGTATATCCCTTTTTCCGTAGGACTGTAAGACATTATCGCGTCGGAGCCGTCCTTGAATGCCTTCTTACCCTGTGCGGAAGTCGGGGAGATAACCTTTATTCCGTTTATCTTGGGAATATCATATTTAGCGTAAATCTCCTCCAGAGCACCGTTTATTTCGTTAGCGTGTTCAACCGATATGCCTTTATAAACAGCTTGATTTTTGAAGGTGGGACTGAAACCGTCGGAAATAAACTTTTTAGCGTATTCCTGCGCTTCTTCAACGGTGTTGCCCTTGAAGTATGTGATCTTCGGCTCTGTCTTCGCCTTGCTTTCCGTTTTGGGCGCAGGAGCCGAGGCTTTTGGAGCACTCTTTGCCTGCCAGTCCTTGTAACTCATTTCCTTATCCACAAAGACTTTCTTCCACTCCGAATACCTCATATCCCCGTCCACATAATAAGTCTTGCCGTCTCCATTCCTTGCCGCCCTTGACCCTGTTATGTCATAGTCCTTGTCAAAGGCAGGCACGGTCGTCGAACGGCAAAAGCAATGGAACGGCGGAGCTGTCACACCAGCCTGATAGTCTTTCATATCAAACACCTTGCCGTCCATGCTTTGACAAATATCCGAAGTCCTGTTATCGAGAGTAGCCAGTATCTCATATTTCTCAACGTCCAGTTCTTTGTAACAGTCACTTGTTGCCAAAGAGGAGAAGTAAGCCTCCTCGGTCATGACCAAACGCCCTGCGTTATACTTTGATGTTTTCATCTTGGCAGCTATTGCGTCGATCGCTTTTCGAGGGTCTGCGCCTGTCAGCACATTTTGGGATATTATCTGATGCACAGTATTTATAAGCTGTGTTTTGTTTTTCCATATCCTTTCCGAGAAGTTGTAGCCGTCCGCCGCCCAGGGCTTTGACAGCACTTTGTGAACGTAATTATCATCTATCTTTGCCACATCAAAGCCCACAGAAAAGCCCTTCTGCAGCTCATACATAGTCCTGTAATAGCCTTCCTTGTACACATCGGAGAGAGCATCGGTCATTATGCTTTCTTCCTTGTGGAACAGCTTCTGTAAGCTATGTTCAAGATTGATTTTCAACCCTTCAAGACGTGATATGTGGAATTTAGCCGAAGCGTTCTCCAGTTCCTTCACCCACGCCTTATTCATGGCATTTTCTTTAGCGTACTTGATATAGTCACCCACGTCCCAATGAAATTCTTTCAGCTCTTTTCCTCTCAGCCGTTTTTTAGCCTCAGCCATAGAAATATCATTATTCTTAGCCAGCCGCTCATACCACGCTGTTATTTGTCCCTCGATAGTGTGCAGTATATCTCTGTAAATACGCTCTATCTCGGCTTTGGCGTTCTCACCTATAGCGTTCTGCGCTGCTTCCAGCTGCGTGAAACGCTGTTTCCAGTATTCACTATTGGGCATTGACATAGCGTTTCACACTCCTTTCAGCTTATTGTCACATCTTGTTTCTCACCATTTTGATTTTTTCTATGGTGATCTCGTCGGTATCCGAGCCAATATCAAGTTTATAACAATAATTGGCTGCCTTTCGTCTCTGTGGATACGAAAGTTTATTTATATCGTCTGCCAGTTTATCTAATTCAGAGCATACAGCGATAGACCTTACCAAAGATTCAGCTTCTTTTTTGCCTATATCGTCCCAGTTCATATCTTTCGGGAAAAGAAGTATTCCGCTTTTAGTTTCTGTAAACATATCAATCAAAACTAAATGTCTGCGGCATTATTGCCTTCTGCACACCGTACCTCATAGCGTCCATACCGTGGGAGAACTCGTGATCGGGCTTGTCAGTCGGCTTGCCGTCTCTGTCTTTCGCCCAACAGTAATTGCTTATTTCTTTTGTAAAGTCCACACACCGAGAGTGGACTATAATTTTATAATTCTGTATCAACTGAATGCCGTGGGTCACACTGTCTCTGCCCTTGCGTGACGGCTCTGTGCGAATGCCCTCGTCCCGAAGCTCCGCTATAGACTTAGGCTCTGCACAGTCGCATATAATGCGCTCCGAGCCATAGCCTTTACGTTTTATCTCCTCGGCTATCTGCTTGTTGGTGATGCCTGTCTTGTAAAATTCATCGAAAATATAGATGATCTTGTTTTTGTTGTCAATAAGCATAGCCACAAAAGCGTTAGGGTCTGTGTAGCCGAAGTCAAGCCCATAAGCAGGCTTCAAACCGCTTTGTCTCAAAGCATCAACATCATAATCCGTTATTTCAACATTCTCATAGATAAGACCTTCTGCAATGCCCCACTCTCCGTCACCCTCAATTCGGTAACGGCGTGGGTTGTTCAGCCTCATTTCCTCAAACAGCTTCCTGTCATCATCACCCAGCCACTCATTACACCGCCATGTGGTAGTCAATGCGAGTATGTCGTCTGAAGGCTTATCAAAGAAGCGTTTTTTCAGCCATGAATTGGCTGACCATGGGTTAAAGGTCAGCGTTATCTGTTTGAAATATCCTTCGGGCAGTTCACCACGAATAGACATATCCAATTTATTGAAATCGTCTTCACGTATTTCATAGGCTTCATCTATCCAAACGAAGTTTAAAACTCCGTGATCTACGGATATAGAGGTTATCTTCATGCCGTCATCAAGCCCTCTGAAAAGTATCTTCTGTCCTGTAGGCTTGTAAGTTGCCTGCATAGGCGACACGGAGAACTCCCACCATGCGTCCAGCTGTAATTTATGCACCGCCCATTTCAGGTCGGAGAACATACTGTCCCTGAGCGTGTTGCCGTAACGCCTTACGCAAAGAGCGTTTGACAGCGGATACTTCACTATCCTTGATATCATATTAAGCGCTGCCGTCTTAGACTTTTTCGACCCACGGGAGCCTTTAACTACACGGTAACGCTGCCTACACTTCCAGAAATCAGCGTACCCTTTGCCGATGAGCTTCTGCACGGATAATTTTCTTATTCCCATAGCCTACTCCTCGACATCATCGCAAATGACAACAGGCACAATGCCATTCAAGTCAACATTCTCCTTAAACAGCCCGTACCTCTTACCGATAAGCTCGGCGGCTTTGAGCCTGTCTTTTTCCGAAACGGCGATATTGTCTATCTTCTGCGTACCCTCTCCCACGAGCCGGAGCACCTGTTCGGTATGCTCGCCCCTCATCACAGAGGTGAGGTACTCCATGACCTCCTTTGCATCGGCGGTCTTTTCGCTTCTGATCTGTTCAAGACGCTCCTCGATATACTGTTTGATGTCAAGTTTTGACAAGTTTTCAGCCGCTATCCTGTTAGCCGTCTTTTCCGAATATCCTGCCCTTATAGCTGCCTGTGTTCCGTTGCAGTCGATGATGTATTCATCGCAAAAACGCTTTTGCTTTTCGGTCATGGTATCACCTCATTTCATTTTTTGATAAAAGAAAAACGCCGCCATTATTATGGCGACGCCTTTTGATAAAGGAGTACAATGATGAAATCTAACATAAGGAGGATAACCTATATTTCTTTCATTCCCATGATACCATAATATCACTTTTTAATGGGTCATTCAAGGTCAAAAGGTGTCAATTTTTATTTCGGTCATACCTTTTTTGTACCTTCGCTTTACAGTCTCAACGCTATAACTCATTTTTTCAGCGATCTTTTCAAGAGATGGCATAAAATCAAGATAGCGATATATCAGCACAGCTTCAAGCTCCGGATCATCAAGCGTATGTATCGCTGTTTCTATCTCGTGCCGTATATCAAGATACTCTTTGAGATAGCTGCTATACTCCTCATCACTGCCCAACAGCTTAAATAAAGCTTCTTCTGCGCTATTTGAACGGCTGTCCGACTTGCCTTTATCGTTACACCCTATAGCCGTTGTAATGCGCTGTGCTCGCTGTCTGTCACATTCTCGCTTGTGCAATAGAGCGTTTAGTTTCTTTTCAGCGTAAAAAGCACGGTTCAGCCATTCACGCTTTGTTTCTTGCTCTGCTGTCATACTTCTTCTCCTCTCGCTAACTGTTCCATGTCATATAGCGTATATCCACGATTCCAAAAATACCGCAGTGTCTTCTCGCTCCTATTGCCTTTTCTTAGCATCTCTACCATGCAGTCGAAATGGACGCGCATATTTTTTGCTGGCATTCCTTTGCCGCATATCGGGCAAAGATGATGCTTTAAGTTCCACTTTTTTGTTTCTTCTGATTTTAACTTGACGATCCTGGCTGAGTACTCTTTTTGCTTTCGCCGCATTCCGACTTTAGCGCAACTCTTGCAGCAGTACTTCATGTATGGATATAGCGGTTTGAACCACTTTCCACACTCTAGACACGGCTTTTCTTTGAAGTTTCGTTCAGTGACCGGTATCAGACACGCTCCTGCTAGCTTTTCATTCGCTTGCTTTAATTTTTCCTTGTCCATGCTTATTACACCTCTCTCATCCCAAATATTGTGTTTTTCTTATGGGCTTCTAAAATCTCCTGAGCTGTTTCGATATCTATATCACTTCTCAATACAGCCGAACACTTATTTTTTCCCTCCACCTCGTTAACAAACAGCTGTTTATCGGTTATTTTCCTCAGTGCGACAGCTCTCTTGTGTATGTCTATCTCGTGTTCGGTCATTCTGCATTTTCTTTTAGCCATCATTGGTTTCCTTTCCGTTTCTACTTTCCGAAAAGCGCCCGAATTGTCCGAGCTGCCTTTGCAGTTCTTCTGCTTTAGCGCTGCTTACCGGAGCATCGTGCTTTTCTTTTTCACGCCTTTGAGTTCTGCGTTCTCTCATAAAGTCGATAGGTTTTGGAAGAAGCTGGTCCTTTTCAAGTCCTATCTCTTCAAGCTCACGTTCAGCCATAATGTCAAACACGCCGTCAAGCTCGTACTGTCTGAACTCTTTTTGTACAGCGTTGTTCAGTTCGATGAACTTTTCCATTCGCTTCTTTTTCCAGCCTGTAAGCCTTGCAAGAGCTATTATCATAAGCATTCCGTTGGAGTTTATGCAGTTTGAAACGTCTTCCCAAACGTCCCTGCAAAGCTCCTCCTGCATCTTTCGATTTATCGGTATATGTGACTTCATTTTTCTTTCCTTTCATCTCTGTTTAGTTTCATGCCTTGCTCATGCTGTCACTCCTTATCCATTTTTGCTCCGCAATTGGGGCAATATCTATAACGGAAAGGAAACCAATGATGGCTAACTGCATCATTTTTCTTGACTTGTCACCCTGCCTGTATTTTTCAAGCACGCACTCAAAATGCCATTTTCGATTGCCGTTGCCTTGTCCTAAAGGCTTACCGCAGATCTCGCAAAAACGATGTGTCTTGTTGTATTCAGCTATCTTTCTTTTAGCTCTGAGGGCAGCCATTTTCACCTGTTCTTTCTGCTTTTGCTTGTGATACTGCTCCATACATTCGGGGCAGCAAGTCTTTTCGGCCGGATATTTCGGCTTGAACATAGTGCCGCATGCGGCACATTCTTTAGGTCTGTAATTGCGCTCGGTATGCTTTAGCAGGCAAGCTCCGACGGGTTTTCGTTCGGTCATAAACGCTCGCCCCTTCCTATATGCCTAACTGTTCGCAAGCCATTTTAAAACCCATCTGCCACAGATGTACGCGACCGCTTACTCGCCTTCCGATATGGGATTCGTAAACCCACATCATATCCGAATACCCGAAATCTCTAAGAATATCGATCAATCTCTCACTCGGCATAAAATGATTGTAATTCACGCAATCCGCAACCTCATCTTCGAGATCGTCAAAATCGTAAATATCGCCTAAATCATCATAATTGATAAGATTAGCATTTTCGATAATTTCGTCAGCTTCAAATGTCGCCTTTAAGTCCTCCATAACCGATTCGTCGCTGTAATTGTAAAGATCGGAAGCACACTGTATCTTTTTTATGTAGTATCCTATGTCAGTTATATAAGACTTAACGTCTGACGGCTTTAACTCATTGTACCAGAGAGCTATTGACTCACCCAGATCGCCGCTCACGATAAACGCTCCACGCTTTTTATCTATAACGAAATTGATGTAGTATTCACTTCCTCCGTTTTCTCTCCGCCAGTCAATGGCAAGATAACGGTCTGTATCCGTAACTATTGTTGCCTTGTGGGTGCTAAATCGTCTTTTTGCGTTGCGTTCCGCATTCTCACGTATTTCTTTATCTGTCATATTTTTACTCCTTAAATTTTTTGCTCTGCCTTTTGGCAAAATTTTCATCATTGGTATACAGTCCCACCAGCTCGCAGGCATGAGCTGCTATCTCAAAAATATCTTTCGCCTTTTCTATGCTGTCTATCAGATCATGCCCTTTCTTGATATTATCCTGATACGCCTTATACACATTGAGATATTCGTTATGTGCATTTTCGTACTTCTCGCACTCTGCTACTATCTGCACCTTACGTTTTATAGCATCATCTTTACTGATAATACCTTTTCGTGCGCTGTTATACAGTTCCGTGAGGAGCAGGAGCAATAGTTGTTCAGCGGCGTTCAGACCCTTTGCAGATTTCTTTCCCCATGCGAGCTTTGATATTTCTTCAACTCTCATCGTCAAGATACCTCACTAACAATTCAAATGCCTCTTTCGGGTCCCGATACACCTTGCACAGATACCCCTGCTCGGTAAGATGCTCCAACCACCACTTCTGACTTTTGGACAGCCGTCCCTTCTCGGATTTCAGTTCCATGTACAAACCGTGATATCCCTTTCGTGCCACAGGCAGGTGGAGGTCGGGGATCCCCGACTTCACACCCATACGCTTAAAGTGTACTCCCTGATACACGGAGCATTTACGCTCGTTTGCCGTGTGGTACAGCAGCGCCAGCTCGGGGTATTTTTCCCGAACGGCAGGCACCTGCGTCCATTTGATGATCTGCATTTGTATTCTGTCTTCTGCGGTCATGGCGTTACTCCTCCAAATCCATTCTCGCCCCACAGTTCGGGCAGTACTTTGTCATTATTCCACTCGGCGGTTCTTCTTTGCAGCGCGAACAGTACGGATAATATCCATCGGGATTGATATTCCATTTAGCGTGCTTTTCTTCTTTCTTTTCTTCTTTTCCGAAGAAGTTACATATATCAACGTCTAACACATTAGCGATTCTTTCTAAAATTGAAACAGATACCTGCCTTCGACCTTCTTCGTATCTTGCAATACTATTTGCGGCAACTCCAATTTTATAGGAAAGGTCTTTTTGTGTCATATGTTTTGACTTTCTTATAGCTTTAATTCTTTCGCCAACTGTCATATTCAATCCTCCTCAATTCTTTATCCTGTTGATTATCATTGATGCCTGCATCTTCGTCAAGGTATCAAAATTGATATATTCAAGGTCCTTTTTGCACCTACGCTTAATAAGCCTTGTCTGCGCTTCCGTTGCAGGGCACTTCCCCCACGCCTTTACTTTTTCCAAATCCCAGATATAGCGGTCGTTCTCATACTTATCACACAGCAGGGAATAGGTCATGTCAATAGCTTCCTGCATAGGCATTTCAGCGCCATTCTTTGCCACCGTATTGCCCAGCTCGTCGGGAGCAGGAATGATAAAATCTCTTGTGGGGATGTGGAGCTTTAAGTCACCGTTAGGCATCTGAAAGAAATTGATATTATGCAGCTCATATTCCTGTTTCTGTGCCCATAAGTCTACAGTCTCCACATTCCTTATCCACGACTGCGGATTATCGGCAAGCCTCTCGATCAGTTCAGGCAGTTCAAAGAGATCCCCCTCGACTTCCTTTTGCTTTCCCTTTGGTATCTCCTCTAGATCTATTCCCAAAAGCGAAGGAGCCGTACACAACGACCGCCGTCCTGTGATGCCTACACAGTCTATCAGTGTAAGCTTGTTCTTGTCGGGGTGCAGCCTTAGCCCTCTGCCCACCATCTGAGCATAAAGGCTGTCAGACTGGGTAGGGCGGGCAATTATAATGGTCTCTACAAGGGGTATGTCAGTACCCTCAGTAAAGATCATGCAGTTAACTAAGCAAGGTATTTCACGCCGTGTAAACGCCTGAATTATCTCGTTCCTGCCCTTGGTTTCGGCGGATACCACCACAGCACCGTCTATCTTATCCGCTATCTTGTGAGCGTGTTCCACCGAGGATGCAAATATAAGCGTTGCACCTTTAGCCAGTGTCCTGTACGCTTCTGCAATAGCGTCCTCTGTACCGTCCATAGCATCAGAAAGCTCTCCGGGAGCGTAATCACCGCCCCTTGTATGCACATCTCGCAGGTCAAAGCCTATATCCACACGCTTGCAGTCAATATCACATAGGTACTTGTTTTTGATACCCCATTTGAGATCACGCTTGAAGACGATCTCATCAAACACATCGTTGAGCCTTGCCTTATCGCTCCTGTTGGGCGTTGCAGTAAAGCCTATAAGCTGATACGGCTCGAAGTATTCGAGTATCTTGCGGTATGTTTTGGCAGCTGCATGATGTGCTTCATCGACTATGATCGTCCCGAAGTCGTCCGGCTCGAATCTGTTAAGGCGGTGTACTATGCTTTGTACGCTTGCAGAAACAACTTCCTCTCCGTGAGACTTGTCCGCTGCCATTTCTACGCCTGTAGAGCAATCAAAATACTTAAGTGGCTGTCTTACCAGTTCTTCTCGGTGAGACAGTATCAGCATACGGCCATGCCGTTTAAGGTTTGCAAATGTCACGGTCTTGCCCAACCCCGTAGCCATTTGCACCAGATACCGCCCACCACCTTTTTCGTAAAGAGTGTCTATGCACTCCTGTTGGTAGTCTCGTAGTTTAATGTTCATTCTTTCTCCTTTTTTTGTCGGACACGTCGGATTTTGTCGGATTACCGTCCGACAAGTTTAAAACGCGTATTTGCGTTGTTTGCTGATACTTTGTCGGACTGTCGGACTTTTACGCGCATTATCCCTATAGGAGACACACACCCTAAATAATATCCGTATGTGTGTGTCTCTCCCTATATATGTTATATATACGGGGGAAAAGTCCGACAATTTTTTTATCCTCTCAAACAGCATAATTACGGCACTTTTGAGGGTTTTTTCTGTCGGACTGCCGTCCGACAAAATGCTATATGAGATCCTCAAACCCTTCGTATTCTTCCTCGGTATCATCATTGAGTTTCATTGCAACGCACTGAGCCGGAGCACCTTTGCCAAGTCTCACACGCTTGGTCAGCCCTCTTTTGCCCTTTTCCAAAAGACCGTTCGAGTTGAGCCATGACAGCAGCGCCTTATCCTCGTATCCCGCATCGGATACGGCTTTTCTGAATATACTGCTGTTGATAAATACCGTATTTCCGCTGATCTCGCCGAAAACTTCGCCGTTTACTATGTTGTATGTGCCGTGTTCGTCCCTTACAAGAAAGCTGTTATAATGCGATGATACCCAGTCGCACATATACTCATAGCCTCTTTGTCCTACCGATACGGAAGCCTTTGTCTTCAGAAACTCAGCCATTTCCCGAATAGTCAGACTTTTGCCTGTTTTCAGGATAAACTTGTCTGCGTACTTATCCGCTGTGATTATCATTGCCGCAGCCATAGCTTGTTTTTCCGTTGTCTCGCCTTTGCAAAGCTCCGCAAAAGTAGCATCATATTCATGCTTGATCTCCTCGATCACGTCGTCGGTAAGAGCTTCTATAAACATTTCGCCCGCTTGTCCGTAGTCGGCTTTGAGTGCTCTTGCCATTTCGATACCGTCCTTTATCACCTTGTCATCGGGTCGGCATTCGATGTCTATAACACGGTTTATAGCACCTGCGCCTGCACTTTCACGCACTATAGGACCTTCGCCCGTAGTCAATATTGACAAGCTCCATTTCGGTGTTTTATCAAGTCCGCCCGATTTTGTTCCTCTTGTTCTGCCTGCACCCTGAGCAAGCTGATAAACATCAAATTTACTTCGTCCGTGACTATCTTTAGAAAGTTGAAGTTCATCTATACACATGGGAATATTGTTTAAGAACGCCGCTGTTCGCTCATGTCCCACTTGGGTCGCATTGAATGTCTGTACATAACTGCCGCCGATCTCGGGGTAGCCCCACACGGAAGCCGCCAGCATCAGAGCGACAGACTTACCCGTACCCGAAGAACCGCCCCACAGGTGAACGAAGAAACAGAGCCCGCCTATTTTATTTATGAGTACACTTGCAAAGCTTGCTGCAAGCATTATCTGTGCTGTGAGGCTGTCAGCGCGGCATCTGAGGGCAGTTTCTTTCCATGCTTCAAACGTTCCCTTGTGCTTTGATATGGCATCGTAGATATCAGCATAGTTGCTCTCTCCGTCGAATGTTAGATCATCAACATAAGGTGAGAATTGACCGGTCTTTATATATCCCAGTCTTGAAACGCTCTTCACTTCGGGTATTCGGTCGTAATTCATAGCTTCTATTTCGCACAGATACTTTGATAGATTTGAGGAAGTATCCGATGTGACCGAAACTCCCTGTGATGATAGTTTTATCACCTTTGAGCGGTCAAAAAGTTCGTTTTTCCCCGCAATAAGTGTTCTCCACCTGTCACCTGTGCAGTAAGCAACTTTAAGTTTCTCCTCATTTGTGTCGATATTCACAAGTCTTTCTATCGGCAGAATCGGGTGAAGGCATACTGCTTCGTCACCAAAAGCACCGCTTTTTCTCACACCGCTTTCATCGCACAGCCATGAGCCTGCTTCAAGCTCTATCGGCTGATTAGGGAAGCAGGTGGGATTTAGAGTATAGGACGTGCTTGGATTTACCTGACGTAAGCTTTCCACAAAGGCGTTATAGGTCTTTTTGAAGCTCTTGTATCCGACTTTTGCCGCCATAGCTGCCATGCGTTCGAGTGCTCTTTGCTGTAGAAAAGAGTTTTCCTGTTCAAATACATCCCTGTACGGATCCTCACTGTTTTGAAAATCCTCCAAACTGTAATTGTACATCAAAGCAAGCCCTGTGCGCTGAAAATCCCTGTCACAGTCAAGGGTATTTCGTGCGATAGCAAAGCCCTCGTTGAAATTGTTAAATTCCCCGGCAGCATAGGCAGCCTGACGGAGCTCTGATAGCTTAGCCGACAGATCGGATTGTCCCGAATTGTTGTAGGCTATATGATGCACCGCCTGCATTATTGCGTATTTATCTGAATAGTTTATATTCTCCATAGTCTACCCTCAGAATGGCACATCGCCGTCATTAAGTATCTCCTCAAAGTTGCTCAGATCGTCAAGAGGTACATCTTCGTTATCTATCACAGGGTGGTTTGTGTTTTGATTGTTGCTGCCGCCGCTATTTTTACTTTCTCCGAAAGAAATATTGTCCGCATAAACGTCCATTCCGTAATGTTTAACGCCGTCCTTCTCATAGTTGTTGTTGCGGAGACTTCCTTCGACGATTATCATTTTACCTTTGGAGAAATACTTAGCAACAAATTCCGCTGTTTTTCTCCATGCAACGACTGTTATAAAATCAGCCTGTGTTTCGTTCGTGTCCTTAGATTTATAGTTCCTGTTGATTGCTACATTAAAGCGGCAATTTGCTATTCCCGAGGCTGTTTGCCTGAGCTCGGGGTCGGCAGTGAGCCGACCCATCAATATAACCTTGTTAAGCATTTCCTAACTCCTTTATTTTCTTATCTCTACATTCTTTGCATCTTGCCTTACCGTCCGTTATGCCCTGCTGTGCCGCAAATTTTATGGACATTTCATAGGCATTCCCTGCGGTATACTTACGTCCCTTGCTTTCAAACGGTTCAAAGGGCTTTCCGCAGTCGCAGCACTTATATTCCTTCGGCGGTTCTTCGGGCAAGTCTTCGCCTGCGTAGATATAGAGCCCCAGCCCGAACATAGCGAGATTTTTTGTAAGGCATCGCATTATAGTCTTGTTTATCTCGAACATGGACGCCTGTTTGAGAGCCTTGTTTCTGCTGTCCATAACGGGCAGCCACATTTCGTGTGTCACACCACCTGCTGTAACGCTGGTATACACCATGTAGCCCGTTGCAGGGTCGTAAACATAGGGGATACCGTCAAACTTCTTGACCTCGTATACGCCGTCCGGACAAATTTTCTTAAATTCAGCCCATGCCCATGCCCATGAAAGGTAAGTCAGATTGCCTTTTTTCTCGGTTTTATCGTTTACATCAATAGCGTAGAGCTTTTCAAAAATTGTATTTTTTTCAGCCATATCACACCTCACTTCACCGTCAGCGACACCGAGCTTTCAAGCTTCACACCCTCGAAGCTTTCACCGCTCTGTATCAGTTTTTTTACGTCTGTTTTTCTTATTTCGGGCTTAGCGTATCTAAGCAGGTCATCTCTGCCATTTGTTTGCAGCATATCAATAAACTTGTCCTCGTTCTCGATCTTTACGGACGGCGGATTTTTCTTTACCGTCACACACGCCCTCGGGCGGTCTATCTTATTGATGCCCACAAGTTTCATATTATCGAGTATGTACTTTTTCAGTGCCTCGGCTTTTCGCTCATTCGCCTTAGCACGCTCGGAGAGCCTCTTTGCTTCTGCTTTCTGCTCTTTGGCAAGGAGTGTCAGAGATTTAATAAACACGGCTGTGTTTTCGACCTTGACCTCAAGATCGGCTTCGAGCATTTCAAGAGTGTCAAACCATGCGTCAAGCCACTCAGCCTTGACCGCTTCCGGATCTATCACCATACCGTCATCGTCAACGAAGTGTCCGTTTTCGTCCTTTTCAAACTCATAGTCGTTTATGCTGTCGAACCTGTCAAACAGCTCTGCATAGTCCTGCGATAATTCAAATAATCTTTGCATTTTTTACTCCTCATATTCTTCGATGTTTTCCATAAATACTTTTGCCTTGGCGATAAAGCGGTTGATGTTTCTCAATTGCAATTCTTTTCCGCATATGTGGAAAAGGAATGTTTCTATCTCGTCAAAAATACCATCAAGCATTTTGATATACACATCCGCTTGCTGTTTAACACCACCTGTGCCGTTATCGGCAGCAGCATTTTTTATTTTTTCCTCATACTCTGATTTGAGCTTGTCCAACTCTTCAGCGTGTTCGACATTAAGTTTTTGCATTTGTCTGACACTTTCGTCCTGCATGTCGGCGTACTTTGTACTCCATTCCAGATCCATCTTGTCCATAGCCTTACGCATATTTTCAACTTCCCGGCTGTCCGTTTCAGAGTAAGTCACATCTATAGGGCGGCTTTCAAGCTCGTCTACCTGTGCGATAAGCTCGCTTATCCTGTCGGACATTTTGTTATTTTCATCGCACAGCTCTACACGATATTTTTCCGATTTTTCATACTTTTCCAATGTTTCATCAAGTTTAAGAGCTATATCGGTCCGTTCCCTTATACTCTCGTCACGCTCAGCAGTAAGCTCTTTTATCTGTGCTTTCAGTTCTCTCACCGAGGTGCTTTCAATATCGTTATTCTCGATAATTTCGGTGCGCTGATATTCGGTAAGGTCGGCGAGAAGGGATAACTTTGTAACGCCAAAATGTGAAATCGATTTCACATTTTCAATATTCGCAACGGCAACGTACTTGTATGCCATTCGCCTGCCGATGCCGACTTCCTGCTCGCAGTACGCCTCAAAGGAATTATACCCTAATTCTTTGTACAGCTTGGTGATATTCATTTCCCGTAATCCCTTGCACACCTCATAAAGAGACATTTGAGCGGACTGAGCGTTGGTTTTGATATTAATGTTAATCCTTACAGCTTCGGCGTAATCATCTGATAAAACAGTGTCCTCGCTTACCGCCGGAACATTGCTGTCTGTTTTTTCATGCACCCACCTATGTATTGCCTTAGCTGCCTTGTTCCATGTCATTTCATACTTGATGTTCAGATCGGTTATATTCACAGTCACACCTTTAGTGTCGCACTGTATGATAGCTTCGCCGTAAGAACCACCGTGAAAACTCCTGCTGTGATTTTTCTTCAGTATCTCGCCCAGATCACCGTAAGAAGTAGTCATAGCACGTTCTTTTTCCTCGGCAGTGATATAGCTTAGCAGAGCTGTTTTTATTATAGGTTCATGGTCTATATGCAAATGTCCATTATTTATTCCTCCCCACTGTTCAGCCATAGCTTCTGCTATGCCTTCAAATGTTTTGCTTCTATGTTTTGCACTTTTCTCTTTGCCGACAACTTCACCGCTTAACGCTTGCTTTTTCCATATTTCAGAATTACCACACACCCAACCGCCTTTAGGTTCTACAATGTTTGTAGATTTAAGCTTTGGCAGTCCTTTAATCCATAAATATGTTTTCTTAGTGTATGGATGTCCGTATTCATAAGGCTGTATAGCTTGTGTATGTTTAGGCAGCCTGTATATACGGCTTGGGACAGGATTTTCAATACATATCTTCTCACATTTAGCATTGTAGAACCTCAAGAAAAAATCTTTTGCGTCAAGTCCTTTGTTGAGCCTTTCGGCATCGATCAACCCCTTGTGTGGATATAGTCGGCAAGCACCGGCATTGGAAAGATATGTACAAGGTGGATGAGCAATTATCAAATCCCATTCTCCGTATACAGCGTGTTTTTCGCCGTCCATTGTTGTGAACACACAATCGCCGTTTATAATTGGCAGCGCATCACCCAGTATATGCCATTCAGGGTGACCGCCTGAAGGTTCTTGAATATCCACTGAATATGCTTCGTGTCCACGCTTGCGGAAAGCTATGCACACGCGCTGGCTTTCTTCACAAGCTATAAGTACTTTCATTTGACTTTTCACTCTTTTCTGTTATAATAATGTTGTTGTTTTTTCAAGATCGCCCATTGGCTTTAAAGGGTTGCTGTTTTCATCGTTTTGTACTCCTTCCTTGCCCCTGTCGGAGCGGATTTTAAAGATTACCGATTATGCAAGCCGGAGCCACGCCACAAGCACCGCAAGCACCGTTGTAGTTCAACGTACCCGACGCACTCACACCACGGACATAGTTAGAGCCGCCCGAGTAGGGAGTGCGTGTCCAATACCAATCTTTTTCGCCGCTTGCATACGACTTGATCCTATCCTTCTCGTTCGGGAACCATTCCTTGATTTCATCTTCCGACGGCAGGAAGAATTTGTCACCGTTTTCATCGCATTCAAGAATGTCGAGAAAACCTGTACCCATTCTATACACAAAGCCATCGAGAAAGTCCTTACTCCCTATTGGCGTGTCGTATTCTGTTTTAGGCTCCCACCAATCGCCGCTGTAATCAGCAGAATTTATCCACTGCCTAATCGATGAATTAAGGTAATCATTCCAGCCGTAATTAGCAATGCTGCTGTCGGGGCTCTTAGGCTCAGGTGCATCAAACGGCATCTGGGCTATAAGATCGTGTGTCATAAGGCACATACCATGAGATGATGTCTTGACAACGTCAAAGATTATGCTTTTGCCCTCACCTCTACCGACTTTTATCTTGTCACCGACGGAGAAGTGTTCTTCTGTCTTACCGTTTTTGGCAAAATCCGCTATTTCGTCATAGCTGTACATATCGTTGATGTACTCGGTTTTCGGTACGATGTCCGATATGGCAGCTAAGGCGCTTGCCACCTTGTCTGTGATCTCGCCGATCGTGTTCTGAATATCACCCAACATCTTGATTATTTCCTGCTTATCCATATTTTACTTTCCTTTCCTGCGGAGCATTTTCCGCAAATACCTGTTTCTGTCATAAGGCTGTCAAGCACCGTGTCCAGTGTCCAGCCGTCCTTCCGATTGCGTTCATCGTAGTACTCCAGCTGCTTGTCCATATCTCTGCGGACAGCTTCTTTTTTCCCGATAAACTCAGGGCAGTCGAAGATGTCTCTGACATCTATAAATCCGTACTTGTTTTTTTCCATGTTGTTTCTCCTTTTTGTCTCTTTTATCTTTCTATCAGCTGTAGTGCGGTGATGACTTCTACAAAAAGCCCGACCGCCACGGCACTTTTTGCTATCGACTTCAGGATTAGTTTTGCTACTTGCCACGTTGCTATTCCCATTGCGATCTCTCCTATTTTCCCTTATAGTATATATTCCATAAAGCCGGCTTTCTGTTGGTCGACTTATCCGAATGTTCCTTAACGTACGCAACTATTCGCTTATCATTACGCTTTCTGACAATGCGGTATATCTTGTACTTTACGCATTTGCCATGACACCCAATAGAACGTGCAGTACATTCTTTGCAGGGTGATGGTGTTTTATTTTCGATATACATTTCATGCCCTCTTTATTTTCATGCTCTTTGCGGCAGTCCGAACATCTTATCAATATACTCGATATACGGCTTGGTGTATATCTCACACTGTGTGGTCTTTTCCTGATAACCTACAGCAAAGGGATACTGCCTGTGTCTTATCATCGCCCTGATCTTCATGGGAGAAGTGCGCACCCCATGGGATTTGAGATCTGCTTCCAGCTCCGAGACGGAGAGGACGGGTTTCGCAGCAATTACTTCCTCAACTGTCATGGTTCTGAGCATTTCCGTTATGGTCATAAAGATCACTCCTTTTCTGTCTGCCCTGTTCCTTCGTCGAGGGTGAAGGCTACTATTTCCAGTATTATCTTCATATCCTCGTAGCTGAACATGACGAAAGATTTGTTGCTTGTAAGCATTTTGACTATCTTGCTTGCCATTTTAGACATCTCGGCAAGCTTGAAAGGCTTTATGGGATTAAATCCCATTTCTTTCAGTTTTTCATACTCCTGTTTAGCTGTCATTTTATTCTCCTTTTCTTGCGGTTTCACCTGTTTTCTGCTATAATATCAATAAATCCAAGTAGAAAGGTGGTGAAAACAATGGTAAATGTATATGCTTGTCTGCTTGGCAAGTGGGAACGTCTTAACGACGACCCGGATTGTACAGTTGGCGAAAATGGGCAGTCGCCCTTGATTTGGTGGGAAGAGGGTGCCGAAATTTACGCCAAAAGCCACAATAAGCCAAAAGAAGAGAATACTTTGTACGAACTCGACTACGTACATATATTCTTCAAAGGAAAAGCCTATAGGATAAATCCCGTCCTCATACAAATTGTTGAGGATTAGTCTTTTCAAAATCATCGCAAGTGAGTTTGAGTGTACGCTTGAACTCACTTTTTTTCATATCAAAGTATTTTTCAACAGCACGGTCTATAAATTGCCATTCGTGGTAGGATATGCCGTCGAGTGTTTTTATTATTTCTTTGATTTTTTCTTCCGTCATCTTCATTCACTCCTTTCCTTTGTTAGTACTTTCCCATATTTGGGACGGCGAACATAAAAAAATATCGCACTTTTCTTCATTACTGCGAATATTCAAAATATTGCATATCTTGTCAATTTCATCAACATTAAAACACGAGGCACCAGTCATGCGACTTGATAAAGTGTTATTAGATATGCCGATATCTTTTGCAAGTGCTTCCTGTGTATAGCCCGAACGTACTATTGCGGCTTTCAACAGGTTTTTGTTCAGCATCATATCACCTCTCTTTCCCATCTTTGGGATGATTCTATTATAGCACACAAAAACGAATATGTCAACCCATTTTTGGGAAAATTTCAAAAAATTTTTCTATGTTCTATTGCATTCTTGGGAAACTAATGTTATAATAAAATAAAAAAAGATAGAAGGTGATTATATGGACGAACGTTCAAAAAGAATTAATGACGCAATAGCCCAAAGTGGATATAGTTACCCCGAATTATCCAAAATCACAGGAGTATCAAAGTCATCTCTCCAGAGGTACGCAACAGGAGGAACTAAAAAGATACCTATAGATTGTGTGGAAGCCATTGCAAAAGCTACAGGTACAAGTGCCAAATATCTCATGGGTTGGGAAGAAAACATCTCCAAGCCCTCAAACGCCCGACCTCTTCCACCTGTATACAACTGCAAGTATTATCATAGTGTATCTGCAGGGATAGGCACGTTTGCCGACGAAGATTGTGATACCTATAGTTATTTCT
>Ga0326513_10000233_pt1 | contig 44733 bp, 64 predicted proteins | sample 2_2465_0518_D_FD_203654 | JGI IMG/M metagenome (GOLD analysis project Ga0326513, IMG submission 203654) | Bovine rumen microbial communities from UC Davis, California, United States - 2_2465_0518 | ecosystem: Host-associated > Mammals > Digestive system > Stomach > Rumen | place: USA... | reverse complement strand
TCTGGAAGAGGCAAAAGACTCCTATGTAGCACAAGAAGCTGACGATGATATGCAATCTGCCTTGGCACTTTATGGTTTCTGATTAAAGGGGAATAGCACGAATGGCTGAGATTAAAGTAAGAGTTTCTGTCAATAAAAACGAGTTAAAAGAGTTAAAATCCGAACTGAAGAATGGGGATTACACCTTACATGTTAAAGCTAAAGCAGACGGTGTTACCCAGACAACAAAAGAAACTCAAAACTTGGGAAATCAGGTAAAAACCACAACCAACGAGGTGAACAATTTAGGCTCTGCGTTTGTGGCGAAAATTAAATGGGGGCTGATACAGTCCTCTATTCGTGGCGTTGCCGATGCTTTTATGTATGCAGTAGAAAACATGAAGGAAGTTGACACGCAGATTACTAACATTGCCAAGGTAACCAACCAGTCCGTAGAAGAGTTAGGTAGTTTAGCAGATAAAGCATACGCCACAGCTTCCAAGTACGGTGTGTCGGCAGGACAGTACATGGAAGCTGTTTATGAATATACCAAAGCAGGCTTTAAAGACAATGCAGATCAGATGGCAGAGTTGTCCACGAAAGCAATGCTTGTTGGTGATACGACAGCGGCTATCGCTGATAAGTTCCTTATAGCAGGAAATGCTGCATTTGGCTTCCAGGGCAACATCCAAAAGCTGTCAATGATGGTTGACCAAGCGGACTATATCAACAACAACTATGCCACTACCCTTGACAAGATCGCAGAAGGATTTCCAAGAGTTGCGTCTGTTGCTAACATGGCAGGAATGACCGCCGAACAGACAATGGCGGCATTAGGTACGATTACAGCTACGACTCAGGAGACAGCCTCCAGAGCCGGTACAGCGTTACGTGCCTTGGTGATGAACATCCTTAAAGATACAACAACAGAGATTGAAGAGGGAGTAACCGCTACGGAAGAAAGCATCAACGGTTTGCGTGATGCTTTGGAGCAGTATGCACCTGAAGTGGTTGCAGCGGCAGATGCGACCGGACAGCTTATCAATCCTATGGAAGCCCTGAAAGCACTGGCAGATGCGTACAATGACGGACTCCTGACCGACCGTGCCATGACGGAAATTGAGATGGCTCTTGGTGGCAAGCTCCGTACCAACCAGTTAGACGCTTTGCTGAAGAATTTCTCGATGTATGAGGAAATGCTTACGGGCATGGGACAAGCGGCAGGAACAGCGGATACAGAAGTAGGCATTATGCTTGAATCCTGGGAATCAAAAACCGAGATTCTGAAAAATACGTGGACGGAGTTCGTGAGCAAGTCACTTGATAGCAGTGTATTCAAAGGTGCTATAGACGGGCTTACTCAAATAATACGCTTGTTTGGCGATTTTAACCATTTGCTTGCGACAGCGGCAGGCGCAATTGCATTCGTTAAAATTGCGAAGTCTGTAAAAGGACTTACGACACAAATGACCTCCTTAGAAAACACTATGGGGGCAATCAAAATTAAAATGGCTGATATGATTGTTACCGGAAAAGCGGCAGACGCATCCGGTAATATGACAAAGCCATACAAGGCGTTACAGCAACAGCTAAAATCGTTGCAAACCGAGTACGACAAAACGGCTACGAAAGCTCAGACACTTTCGAGAATTGGTCTTGGAATAGGCATTGCGACAACAGCGTTTTCTGTGATCACGATGATTATAAATGCCGTTCAGCAGGCAAGACAGGAATACTTAGATGGTCTGGCAGAAATAAGGGACGAAGCAATACAACAAGCCAATTCCTCTGCCGAAGAAGCCAATTCCTTATACGATTTATACGTCCAGTATGAAAATATAAAGCAGGCATACGAAAACAATGCGGCTACAAAAGAGGCATACCAAACTGCAACGGAACAGCTTGCATCTGCTCTTGGAGTGGAACAGGAAACTGTTGACAAGCTTGCGGCAAGCTACCAATATCTGACCGAAGTACAGTTAAAGTCAAGGATTGCGGATTTAGAGGCGGCGGCATTAAAGGCAAAAGAGTATTTTATTGAAGCTAATTCTGGAAAAGCATTATTCGGGGAAGGGGTAACTTCCACGTTTGATCCGGACTCCGTAAATCCCGCATATGGTGCAGCGGCATGGGAAGAAGCAAATAAGTTTTACGTTGAAGGTCATGATGATGCATGGCTTGAACAGGTATATCGAAGGACAAAGGCTTACCAAACCGTACTGGATATGTACGAGAAAGAAGCCAAGGGTTCTGTAGATTACATAAACAAAATCGGAGAAGCAAGGAAAAAGGCTATCGAGGATGCCAAGAAATGGTTCTCAGATTTGAGCGAATCTGGTCTGCAGGAGTTTATCGATTCTGAAGATGCGCTTCGTGAAATGCAGGAAAAACTTGCCGCCGTCCAGAATGGGGAAATTGTTAACGAGGAAGCAAGCGAACAGGTAGAAGAAACCACAAGCGCAATTCACGAGCAGGCAGAAGCCTATGAAACCCTTGCAGAATCTGTTGACCATGCCAAAGGAGCTTTGGAAGCATACAACGAGGCTACCAAAGAACAAAAAGGCGATACATACAAAGAGTATGTAAACGCCTATGAGAAGTTCTTGACAGACTGGGAAAACGGATTAAAAGGCTCTACTAATGTGCAGGCGGCGTTAGACCTTTTCTTTACCAACGAGCAAATATCTGCGATGCGAAAGAAGGGAATCGATGTTGGAGAAACCCTGGCATCCGATTTCTATCAGTCCCTGTTCACGCATATGGAAGAAGAAGGACGGGAGTTCAACAAAGAGGACTTCGGTGCTTATGCTGCGTTTGCCTTGTATGACGATCAAGAAGGGCAGTATTTAGCAGAGGGTTATGAAAGAGTTGCTGATCAAATTATCGACAAACATGGTGAAGTCGTTGCGGAATTCAGCAAGAGCATAGACGAAAACGGTGAAGAAAGCATCGAGATAATGGTCAATAGCTTTGAGGCATTAGGAGAAGCCTTGAACATTGATCCAAGATTCCTTGCCGTATGGTTCGATGCACTCGGTGTTCATTATTCGGGAATAGAAGAAAACGCCGAGGGGCTGACAAAACTTGCGGAAAGTCTCGGCGCACTTGAGCAGAACGCCGCAGCCGTGAATGAAGAGGGCATAATCGATGTATCAAAAATGATACAGGGTCTTGGCGAAGCAGGAGAACAGGCAAATTCCATTTGGAATACTGTTGAACGCCTCAAGGAATTGCAGGCAAGCGGCGAACTTCAGTTGGATATCGATCTAAACTCTGAAGAGGGCATGGAGAAAGTCGCAGCCCTTATCAATGAGTTTGCCGCAGCGGACGAGGCAGAAATCGAACCGGAAACCGAAATAGATACAGAGGCTGCGACATCAGAATATAATACGTTCATTGAAGAATCGAACAACAAAAAGATTACTCCTACTGTAGAGCCACAGCTTTCGGCAGCAGAACTGGCGATGCAGAACTTTCTTTCTAAGCCGAGAGTCATTAACGTACAAGTAAAAGAGACGAAAGAAAAGGCTGCTTCTGGAACAAAGAACGCAAAGGGCGGTTTGACGCTTGTTAATGAAGAAGGCCCGGAAATTATTGCGGAAGACGGAACTGCACGAATCGCAGGCAACGGTCTTCCTGCGTTAACCATCCTACAAAAAGGCGCAACGGTATTTAATGCCGCAGACACCAGAAAGATTTTTGAGAACAGCGGCATAGATGCGCTTGCAGGAGGTACGGCAAAAGGAATCAAAAGGCCGCAAGCTGCCACCAGTAATGATTCTGGAAACAATAGCACACCAAGCGGTGGTGGTTATACTGCACCTGCGCCCACTCCTACGCCTACCGAAACAGCTCCTGCTCCTACCGGAATTGATGAGGATGCATTAGCTAACTTAGAGTACGCCGTCAAACTGCATAAGTCATGGCTTGAGGTTTCCGAGTCGCTAAATGAGTCTGCGGAAGAACAGGCAAAGATGATGCAAGGCGTTGCCGATGCGCTTCTGGAACAGATCAAATATCTGGAAACAAACAAGGGCGATGCGGTCGAGATTAACAACCTATATGCGGAATATTACAACACGCTCACCAAGATAGATGAGCTTCAGTCTGATGCTCAAGAAGAAGCAAACAAAAAACAACTGAAAGATGCTGAAAGTAAAGTCGATCTTTTGAAATCTGAGCTGTCCCTGATGGAAGAACGGGGACGATCAAACAGCAAACTTGCCGACAAGAACAGGGAAATCGTTGATGCGCTCAACGAAGAAATCACCCTGATGTGGAGACAGGGAGCATCCCAGGAAGAACTTAACGAACTGCTCACGGAACGTGAACAGGTCAAAAAGAGAATAAAAGAGCTTGATAAGCAGGACGCTATCGATGCCGCTGAAGCACAGGCTAATGAGGTCGCACGGCTGAAGTCACAGCTTGAAGTATATGAGGCGAAAGACGTTTCTTATACCAAGCTTATCGCCAAACAGAAAGAAATCTATGATGCACTCGGCAAAGAGATTGAACTACAGAAAAAAGCGGGTGCGTCTCAGGAAGAAATCAACAAGCTGAAGGTAGACCAAGCCAACACACAGAAAGCCATAAATCAGCTTGAAGAAGAACAGCGTCAGAAAGCGCAGCAGGCAAAAGAAGAGACGGCAGAAGCATCGTCCAAAGAAGTTTCTTTGCTGAAGTCACAACTGGATATTCTCAAAGCAAGTGGCGCATCCAGAACAGAACAGATAGCAAAGCATCAGGAAATTATTGCTGCTCTCAACAAGGAAATTCTGACACGGAAAGCGGCAGGCGCAACTGAGGAGGAGATTAACCGCCTCATCCTTGACCAGTACAACGAGCGTGAAGCCATCAAGCAGTTGCAGGACGAGGAAAAAGAAGAGCGTGATGCCGAGATCGAAAAGCGCAAGCAGGAAAGGATAGATGCGGCTGACGAGCAGGCAAGCGAAGTAGCACTGCTGAAATCTCAGCTTGAATTACTGGAAGCACAGGATGCTTCCGTGAATAAGCGTGTCAAAAAGCAGGAGCAGATCTACGATGCTCTGACTGAAGAGATTCGACTCAGAAAAGAAGCAGGCGCAACAGAAGAAGAGATCAACAAGCTCTTAACCGAACGGCAGAATGTACGGAACAACATCAACAAGCTTCAGGAAGAGGCAAAAGAGAAAGCAAAAGAGGAAGCGGAACAGCTTAAAGAAGACACACTCAAGGCGCAGGAAGAACAGGTTGCGCTTCTGAAGTCTCAGCTTTCTCTGATGCAGGCAAAAGGCGCATCGATTAAGAGACAAATTGATAAGCAGAAAGAGATTCAGAAAGCACTTCTTGCGGAGATTAGAATCCTGAAGCAGAACGGTGCATCGCAGGAAGAAATCAACAAGGTACGGCAGGAATACTACAACATTAACAAGAACATCCAAAAGCAGGAGAAAGAACTTTTCGACACCCTGTCCACGGCTGTCAAAGATAGAATCGACCAGATAAATAAAAAGCGTGATGCCGAATTAAAGAAGCTTAAAGAAGCAAAGGACATCACCGAAAAGCAGAACCAGCTGGAAGAGAAAAAGCTTGCTTTGGAAGAGGCAAGAGAGAAGCTTGCGAACGCCAAAGCGCAGAGGACAGTTCGTGTCTACAATGCCGCAAAGGGAGAATGGCAGTGGGTTGCGAATGCACAGGATGTCGCATCTGCCAGAGATGAAGTAAAGTCCGCAAAAGAAGCCCTGGATAAGTACAACAAGGACAGGGAATATGACCGTAAGGTCGAGGAAATCAACGCTAAGTATGACGCTCGTGTTGAGCAGTGGCAGAAGATTATAGACACGCTGACAGAGCCTGCAGTTTCTCTCGGCAATGCTCTTGGAAGAATTGAGAAGAATGCGACCAAAGCCATGAAGAGTACGATCAGGGCTTTGAATAAGATTCTCAAACCGCTTGGGCATGGCATTAATCCAACTTATGATTCTGGCGGCGTTCTGCATGGCATTGGCGGCATTAAAGCAACATCAAGCGATGAGATGGTTCTGCCTCCTGACCTCACACGAGCTATGCTTACACCGATATCCGGTAATATGTTCAGTCAACGAATGAATGAACTGCGGTATCTGTACGGAGCAACAACCGGAATGAACGGTAATATAAGCACTACAGTTGGTAAGCAGATTAACGGCGGCAACTTCTACCAGTATGGAAACATTACGCTTACGGAAGAATCTGCCAGGACAACTACTGTTTACGAATTCGCACAGATGGCAAGGAACTTACGCAGCTACGTTGCGACTGCTAAATAAAGAAAGGAGTATGGCAAGGGAATATGGCCTTATATCAACCGACAAACATATATCCGAACCTTCTGAACGGAACGGAGTATGGGACAGTAGATGCTTCGCAGAGCATTGATATTCAATGGAATATTAACGGCACTAACGCAATGACCGGATATGTAATCACCATTGAAACGCTTGACGGATCATCGGTTTATACGATTACGGAAACACTCGTAACCCCAGTATATGGAAAAGACAATCTGGGGAATGTCGTTCCGTTTGTACACACCATCACATCGCCCACCAGTCACGGAATTACGAACGGAAATCAGTATCAATTCAAGATTAGGCAGAACTGGGCAACTGGATATGTCGTGCAGAACAGTCCTGCGGTTTTTCAGACAGTATATACTCCGTATTTTACGGCATCAAATTACAGCACCAGTACTCCTTCGACATATACCATTACATCCAGAAGCCATACGTTTGATTTCCTGACATTTTCTGATGTAAACCTCAGATGGTTCAGATGGATTCTTTCACAGAATACCGGAACGATAGCATCTCCGGTTGCGGGAGAAACAATTTACGACACAGGAAAAGTATACGGCTCTGGCGATATGACGATGGAATATAACGGTTTTGACACGATAAGAGTCAAAGACGTTGTAGTCCAGTGCATAGCCTGCGACAGAAACGGAAGAGAAATCTCGTCTAATCTTTACGGATTTGTTACGGATTATATTTCCCAAACTTTTGAAGCGGATGTTAGCGTTGATGCCTTAAAAACTGGTTCTGCCATCGAAGTAATGTGGTCTGGAACAAGCTATATACATGGTGTTGCTACGCCACCTTATTCTTTTGTGGGAAACAATTTGCTTTTAAGCGGACAGGGAAGCAGCGTAGTATGGGACACGGTTGATGACCGTGCGATGCTGTTCAATCTTCCGTGGATTTTTGTTTACAAGGGACAGCTTCGGCAAGCCTCTGCCATTCTTTTTAATCTTTCAAGCGAATCAGGAACGCAGGATCTTTCCCTTGAGTATGACCTTAACACAAGGACGCTTACCCTGAAGCGAAACACTACGTCCATAGATACGCATACGCCAATTAATTATGATTCAACTATTACTGCCATTCTTTACGCAGATTCTGATGGGGCGATAAGTTATTGGCTCAGAGTGGAGTATTTAACCGGAGGTCTGTATCCATCCGAAACCCTGTATCCTGAGGAAACGATTTATCCATCCGAGAGCACCGAACTTGTAGTAGACCAGTATCATCCGACAATATCATCTTCGTATACCGCAGATAATGTGTCTGGAATCAGCATTTACGGTATTCAGACATGCTATTATGCACAGCTTCTGGAATACAGCCAAATTGCATTGGATGGTATTATCGAAGCTGCATATGACAATGATTATTACACACCGGAAGCATCTATTTCGGCGGGGGTATATTTCCAGACACAATTTCAGGATGAAAATTTTGATGCAGGATCTTTGAGCGGATTCACTAACCTCTCAGGATGGATGATATACCGATACACGGAAGGGAAGACTGCCGTAGAGGTACTGGGCGAACTTCCGCTGTGGGCAAAGACATTCTGCGATTATGCGGCACGGACGGACGGCACGATGTATGTTTATGAAATTGCGCCCATTGAAGCAGGCACTAAGATCAGTGATGGAATAAGCACGGAAACACCTTTCGGAATAACCGGAACAAACTATTCCATACTTGAATGCACATACAACACATCGACCGAATGTTATCAGGTTCTTGCGGAATATGACTTCGGAAAGAATGTGCAGACAGGGGACATCTCCAACAACAACCGACCGAACATTTTGCAGAACTTTACCAGATATCCGACCGTTCAGCTTTCGCCCCAGAATTATCAGAGCGGAACTCTGACAAGTATGATTGGTAAAATTGAGATAACAGAATCCGGTGCGGTAACTTACACCGACAGCAGAGCTTTAAGGGACGCAATCTTTGCTTTATCCACATCTACCAATCCGCTTTTCCTTAAAACCAGAAAAGGGGATGTTTTGCAGATACAGATTGCAGATGCCATCTCGATGTCTACTATGGACAATACACTCGATCAGGCTCTTACTGCAACGGTTTCGTGGGTGGAAGTAGCGGACGCAAGCAACGCAAGCATTCTGACATTTGCGGGGTAAATTAATATGGCTTTTGACTACAACCTCTATGAGAAAAGTTTAAGAAGTCCCTTCCAGAAACTATGCCGACTGCGGTTCTTAAACCCAGATGGGTTTACTGCTTTTGTGGTTGATAACTCTCTGGACAACCAAGCAAATGCGACACGGAGCAAAGCGTTCATCGCAGACGGAACGATATCCGTTAATCTCCAAAACGGGCAAAGAAGAACGGCAAACGTGACGTTTGATAACGTGGACGGATTGTTTGATTATAATGTGAATCATGTCTGGTTTGGAAATGAGGTGGCGATTGATGAGGGATTAATTCTGGAAGACGGAACGGAATGCTATTTCCAACAGGGAATCTTCCTCCTGACACATCCTACAGACGCTGTACAGCCCACAGGAAGAACGATCTCGTATAACTTGGTAGATAAGTGGGCTAACCTCGATGGAACGCTCTACGGCAATTTAGAGGGCGCATATGAGGTCGCAGAGAATACCGACCCATTCAGCGCAATCTCTGCCCTGTTAGCAGAGGATAAAGGCAACGGGATTCCGGTCGATAATATGCCGCTGATAAATGCGTTTTCGCCCTACGACAACACACCATATACCGTTTCGGTAGATGGAGAAAGCACACTTGCTGAAGTAGTCCTGAAGCTTGTTGAAACACTTGCGGGACTGGTCGGATATGACCGCTCCGGAAGACTGAGAATTGAGCCGTCAAATGAGGATGTCGATGATATAACCAAGCCCGTGCAGTGGACATTCCGACTGGACGAATCAACATTGCTCGGCATGACCTATGACATCAATAACGAAGCGGTTTATAACGATTACATCGTGGTAGGAGAGCAGCTTGATGATGGCTCTCAACCGTGTGCAAGGGTACAGAATTACGATCCACGATCAAACACAAATATAAATCTCATAGGCAGGAAAACAAAAAGGGAAACGGCATCTGGATATTCGACCAATACGCAGTGCCGAGATCTTGCCACATGGAGATTAAAACGGTCAACTGTCCTGACCAGTTCCGTCAACATTTCCGCTTCCCAGATATTCCACATTCAGGAGAATCAGCTTGTGGAAATCATACGGACAGACAAGCCAGGAAGCCCCACGGAAAAGCATCTGGTACAGGGATTCTCCAGACCTCTTGTTGGCACAGGGGAGATGACAATATCCGCTATATCAACGGTGGACATTCCAGACTTCACCGTTGTTCAAATATGAAAATAAAACATAAGCAAAAACAGCAAAGGAGTAATTTAGAAATGGCAAAAGAAACCAAAAAAAGATTTATCGTTTTTGATAACGGGGACAAAAAAGAAATCGTAGGTGAAACCGGAAAATACTGGATCACAAAAAACGGTCAGGTTCGCAGACTGGACAAATCCATTGCGGACATCGTAGAAGAGAAGAAGACTGAAAAGAAAAAGAAAAAAGCAGAAGAAGAGCAGGAGATCAAAGAAGAGTTCGATGCGGGATTTGATGAGATTCCTGATGTTTCTGATTTGATGTAAGGACAGAAAGAAAGGAGATGTAAAACATGCCTATTTCGAATGGGAAATATGTACCTCCGACTGGTGGATGGGTGAACGATACCGATCCTGCCATTAATGCGACAGAGATGAATGCCATCTCTGATACATTAAAGCAAGTTCCGATTGCAAACGGTGGTACTGGTGCAACCACGGCATCCGGTGCAAGAACGAATTTGGGCTTTGGGGCGGCAGGCTCGGCCAATACTCCGGTTTACTTTAATTCAAGCGGTCTGCCGACTGCAATGACCGGAGCTTTGCCAGTAAGTAGAGGTGGAACAGGAGCAACCACAACAGCAGGAATAAGAACGAATCTTGGCTTCGGGGCGGCAGGCTCGGCAAACACCCCCGTGTATTTTAATTCAAACGGTCTGCCCGCAGCGGTAACGGGAGCTTTGCCGATTGCTAAAGGCGGCACTGGTGCTACATCCGCAGCAAGCGCAAGAACAAACCTTGGATTTGGAAGTGTAGGATCTGCGACAAGACCCGTCTATTTCAATTCCAATGGGCTTCCTGCGGCTATGACAGGCGCATTGCCTTTAGCATATGGCGGCACAGGATATTCGGAAGTTTTAACTTATTCGGATTCAACAATAAGTGTTCAGCGTTGGGGAGTAATGGTGCAGTTTACGTTCCAGGCGCAAAGCGCAACAACAAAAGTTGAGTTTCCTAACGGTGCAGTTCCGTCTACGTGGAGGCCGTCTCACACGGTCACATACCTTGTTCCTGTATTCGCAAGCGTAACGTCTGGTGCTGACGCAGCTCCGATAGGCTACGCACAAGCTACCATTACGATGAGCGGGGCAATATATGTTGAGCATTATAACAATGTTGTCGGCGCAGCAAGATTCACTGTCGGATGGTTAAAAACAGTTTCATCTTAACTTAAACACGAAACGGGGCAGAGATTTAACTCTCTGCCCTTATTACTTCTATCAATTTGTACTCGTCTGGTATCTTCAGCTTTGCGGACTCCAAGCTTTCCGCAACGATGACGATTTCCTCTTCCGATTCGTCTTCCAGATTCCGAACCAGGAATTCATATGGCTTTTTGATCACGTTTGTTTTTAACATTCCGACCCTCCTTTCTTTTCTCTGCCATGACGTTGCCATACATAACCATTACGATACTAGGCATAACATTGCTTCTCGATACCATGCCATTACTTTGCCTGACTACTCACGACAACTCTGCTCCATTACCATGCGACACCAATCAACACTCTTCCGTTGCTGTTCATTGCGATGCCAAACATCTCCGTGGCAAAATCAGGCAACGCTGACATCATACCAACCATCGTTTCCTGTCCCGTCCGCAAAAATCGGACGCACAATTTCTCTCTCCGGAATGTACCGCAGCTCTATCAGCGGATTTCCATCCGGATCTCCTGCGGCTCTGGTTGTCCGTAATGCGGAAAGAAGAGCATCACATACCGCCTGCTTGTCTTCAGCAAAGGCTTTATCCTTTACCCATTTCCATCCCTTATGGCGGTTGTTCTCATCTGCCAATTCATATAATGTGTAAGTCCCTGTTTCTTCTGGTGCTTGCAGTTCTCCACCAAAGCCATCATCTACAATTTGGCCGGATGGAATATTTCTCCATGTATCGTCCGTTATCATTGCATATGCACAAATATTATCCATCTCAAATACCTCCTTCCTCGTCCTGTACATATCCGATTCCTGTCAATTCGTAGTTTCGCTCCTCCGTTTCTGTCAGCGGAATGTTATAGTCCAGATATCCCCATGCCTCATGCTTGATCGATTCCACATAAATCCTCGTGGAAAAGTTATGCAAACTTTTTACATCGTGATTTGGGAATGTCCCTGGATTCACCGGACGCATCGTTGAATAGTATCTGTATGCCACGGTAAATTTCCTCCTTTCTTTTTGTCATGCCAACTTTTGTAATTTCTCCATGTTTTCTGCGGCACATTCGTCCCTGACTTTTGCGACCTCGTGATATTCTCTGGTGCGCCTCACCGACTGCAGCCGTCCGGAATAAATCTCCGTGGTGGTAATGGAAGAGTGTCCAAGCTCTGCCTGCAGTCTCTCTGTCCTGACTCCGGTGTTGAGATCAAGGATCGATCCATTATGCCTCAGGGAATGTGTCTTGAATCCCTTTTTACCAGTAACTGCAGCTACGTGCTTTTCCACAAGCTGACTGAGCCACTGCCGTGTCCCCTGATGCCATTCAGTTTTTCTGCTTCCTTTTCCGTACTCGTGTTCAGCGGTCGTACCGAACAGGAAATCATCATCCGTGCAGTAGTCCGGACGGATACCGGAATTAAGGTACAATTTAATAGCGGTGATGGTGATGTCGGAAACCGTGACCCATCTGGTTTTGCTTCCCTTGCCCTTGGAAATGTAGATCTCGTTGTATTCAAAATCTATATCGGCAAGCTTCAGATTGAGCAGTTCCCCGTTTCTGATCTTTCCATCCAACAGGAGAGTGACTATGGCGTAATTCCTTGCCCACTGGGTTTTGGTATAGGTCTTCACCTTCGGGCATTCGTTCTTCCAGAGCAGCTTCAGGTCTTCTGCGTCCAGGATCTTGTCGTAGATTCTGTCATCCGCATTTGTGAGCTTCGGAAACATCCGTTTCGAAACAGGGTTTTTCTCGTAGAATCCGAAGTCCGGATCGGATACGAATTCAAAAAACCCTTTAAGCTCTACAAGATACTGCCGCACGGAAGTCTTGGAAAGTCCTTCTTCCGTAAGCTTGTCTCTGTATTCCCTGATGTTCTCCGGAGTCGGGTCTTCTTCCGGTTCAGTTGCTGCCCAGAAGTTACGGAATCTCCGCAGTCTTCCGGAATAATTCTCGACCGTTTCTTCCGACAGGCCGATTGCCGTCTGTTCTGTCAGGTAGACACGAACTGCGGCATCAAATGTTCTGATCGCCTCTGTCATTTTTCTCTCTCCTTTCTTAACTTTTCCACACTATGCAATACCTTTGCGTTGCTGTGCGTTTCATTTCTAGACTCTACATTGCCTTTGCGTTACGTCACAATTCTTTGCCTTTCCTTTGCCATTCCGAACGCTTCCCGACCGTACGCAGCCGTTGCGGTGTCCCTCTACTTTCTATGATAAAATCCACTGGTGGAAATTAACGTGTGAAAGTGTTTCTGCTAAACAAAAAGGACAAACCATTTGGTTTTGGCTTGTCCTCTTGAATTCCAGTTTCGCTCCTGGATTTTAGCTTCAGCTTTCTTCCTGCTCCGGATTATTCACCGGATGCTCTTTCAGGTATTCTGCGATTTTTTCCTCGATTTCTGCTTCAGAAAGCCCCATTCGCATTTCAAGTGCTTTCTTAATGTATCCATTCATGCTTTCACCGGATTCGGCAACTGCAGGTTCAAGGATCGCTGCGAAATATTCTTTCCTGACCTCCAGAGGAATTCTCTTTAACGCTTTCTTTTTCCATCTGGTAGTTCTCTGATAGACTTTCTGCATGTCTCTTCCCATTTTTGTATCCTCCTGTAAATGGTATGTGTACATGTTAACCATATTACATTATCGTCAGATATTTTGGCAAGCCCTCTATTTACTTTTCAAGGTGCGATTCAGATCTTCAGTTTCGCTCTTTGGTTTTCAGAACCGGACGATCAGCCGCCCTGTGCCGAAATGCATATGCTTCTTCAATATCTCTTCCTTTGCTTTTTCTGTGAGGACTACGTCAAAAGCCTGTTCTTCGTTTCGGCATCTTGACCTTTCAACGTACATCAAATCCCATCCGGATTTTTTCCTTACGACTTCAAAGCATGTGCTGCTCGGAGTGTATTTATATGCCCTCGGAAAAGTCTGTGCATTATAGTCGATGCTTGCCGAGATTCCCTCCATGTGTTTTTTCGGGATGTTGAGCTTTTCCTCCAGGATTTCAATGCTGTCCACGATGTCCTTATAGGTGATGGTTCTGGCCGTGGCTTTTCCCTCTGCCGCCTTGATCATCTCTTCGATCCTGCTTTTATTTGCATCTTTAATTAACATGTCCGTTCCCTCCCTTCGGAATAAGTGTGTGCTTATCTGTTGACTTTAGATTAGCATATGTGTCCACATATTGTCAATACCAAAGAACTTCTGATTTTTTTGTGCAGTGTGTACACATTCTGCCTCATCCAAATATCGCAAATCCTCTTGCAATCATTGCCGCTGCAATCATTCCGGATACGGATTGCGGGCTACATGGTCAACCCAAAAAGCACTAAATATGATGATCATGTTTTCGGGCTTTTTATAGCCCTGATCAATAGCCCTCTTGATTAAATGAGGATGTTTTGTCCATAATGCAACGGATACGCCCGGATTAGCATAGGCAAGGTTGAAATAATTTATAACTTGCGTCACGTTATTCAAATCCCCGAATGATTCAAGACGAAAAACATCTTTCTTGATTGTCGGCCAGTCCTCAACCGGGATTATTTGACTGGTCAAGGTTTCCTGGTTCCGTGTCCAACATGCAACGCCGTCCGGGTACCTTGCCGCAATGTCAACCGCAAAACAACCGGAACAAATACTTTCTTTTGTACCCCTTGCCTTTACGGCCTGCTGCTTCTGACAATATTTATTGCAAAGGCAACAAGTTGATAAACTCCACATTTCACGCATTTTTCCCGAATGCCTTTTGGTAAAGCTTATTCCGTACGTTCTTCTGAATTCTGCGAATGTCATAGTTTTTATCCCCTTTCTGAAGTGCTCGTGTAAGTGTGCGCTGTCATTTGATGATTGTAGAATAGCATAAGTGTACGCTGATGTAAAGACGTAATAATATACAAACGTGTACACTGTTTTATTGTGCATCGTGTACACTTTCACCAGTGACGCAGGACTTTAAACAGACTTTCTTCCTATATAAAGCAAAAAACATGAGCCGAACTGAAGAACTGAAGAACTGAAGAACTGAAGAACTGAAGAATAAGTGTTTTCTTTAAATGCGATAAAGCCATTGACAGAAAGCAAAGAATACTGTATTCACGTGTACATGTTCATTGTCCCCTTATTCACTTAAGACTATATAAATTATATCCGTATACTATACACGTATACTATAAAATTTAACAATCTTTTTGAGGGGGAAAACACGTTCTTTTTTGCCCTCTGATTGTTCGGTTCCATTCCGACAGCAGTGTATATATTGTGCTATCATGGTACAAATTAAAGCCAGGGCAACAGGAGCATTAAACGATACCATGAAAGTATGAATTCCGGTTTACATTATCCGCAGTAATGGAAACTATACCCCACCGCATTACCCATTAGCCTATCGGGTGGGTAGGTTTTCAGTCGGCTCGATCGGGAAAAAACGCCGCAGCCCCAAAGCTGTTCTTCCTTTATTACAACCCATATCTAATAGATCGCTGTTCCCCCTTTACAGTAGGCTGTGTAAAATTGGTTCTCCCCCTATCACAAAATCTATTTTTCAATGTTCTCCCTTATCCCTTTGCTAACTGCCTGGTGAATGCGTGGTGGAGCAGTGATCATTGTGTAGTAACTGAGGAGTAACTGAGAGGTGAAGTAAGGGTAAATAAGTTTTCCACGCCCAATTTTTATAATAGTAAGTAGGAGGACAAAAACATGAACGGATTAACATTCATAGACTGGTTTGCGGGAGTAGGTGGATTCCGAAGGGGCATGGAGTTAGCAGGACATAAGTGTTGCAGGAAAGCAGGTCGGATTTTACGGAAACCGCTCATCATTGTTTTTCAGAGTTATGTACCTTCTTGGACAGCTCGAAGAAGAAAAGAGACCCGCTTACCTCTTCATTGAGAATGTTAAAAACCTGCTTAGTGTTAATGGAGGATGGGACTACGCCCGACTTCTCGCTGAAATGGACCGTGGCGGGTACGATGCAGAATGGCAGGTTCTCAACAGTAAGCACTTTGGAGTCCCGCAGAACAGGGAGCGTTGTTTTATTATCGGACATCTTAGAGGTCGAAGTACCGCAGAAGTATTTCCTGTCGAAGGAACAGACGGAGCGGATCATATTCACGGAATAAATCAAATTGGAAGGATAGAAAGGGAGAGCAGAGTCAACCCAAGTGTATATAGAGTATATGACACGGACGGCATGAGTCCAACTTTGACAGACATGGCAGGCGGTGGAAGAGAACCGCACACGATTGAAGTTATCGGAAAAGCCTACGACCGGGAAAACTACGGAGACAACCGAAACCGCATAATTGGTCCGGGGGGGGGCTGCGCCGAGCCTGACTGCGACACAGTACAAAGAACCGTACAGAGTGGGGTTATCGCTGTCGGAAATACGAACCCTTCTGGGAATGGGATAAATGGCAACTGCTATTTCTCAGAAGGGCTGAATCCCACACTTACGACTAACAAAGGTGAAGGAAACAAGATAGCAATTCCGGTCGATGACATTGAAACGGACCATTTATACAATCAGCGAGGGACCGTACATGATGCAGACGGAATATCACGAACACTTATTGGCGGTGGACACTCCGGGAACGAGCCGAAAGTTGCGATTCCCGTCCTTACACCGGACCGTGCGGAGAAGAGGCAGAACGGCAGACGGTTCAAGGAAGATGGAGAAGAATCCTTTACTCTGACATCCCAGGACCGTCATGGAGTTGCTGTTGAAGTTTTGCCAATAGAGATGAGCGGATGTGAAGTGTCAGAGTCAGATGATGTTTCTCACACATTAAACGCAAACGATCAAAGGAAAGTATTTGGGGCGAACCAGACGATGGTCGGCTATAACGCCACATTGAAACAGGGGGGGGAATGACCCAGACGGCACTCTGTCTTCAGGCGAGGGATTGCCGTGGGCTGTCAGGGAGTCACCAAATGATGACCATAGCGGCGATGTGTTTGCAATCGACAAAGGAATCCGACCAGAAGAACGAGAAGTCGCAAATTGCATCGAATCAAGAGAAGACAGAGGACTGTCAAAGCGAAAACAAGAAGGAACATTGATATGCATGAAGATATAAAACCGTTGACTCTATTTGCGCCAAATAATTTTGGACACAAGGCCGGTGACGGAGCAGCTACCAGAAAGCACTATGAAACAGACATACATCCTGCGCTGCAAGCACGGACCGGATCTACGCAGGCCACATATCTTGGGATGGAAGTGGAAGAGGTGGCAGTAGAAGTAAAAGAGGCAACTAAAAAAGGCTATGCAGTAGCCAGGGGGGGGCGGGACACAGTCAACCTTTCGATGCCGGGAAGCAAAACAAGAAGAGGAAGAGTCGGGGTAGATATGGCGAACACATTAGACACAAGCTGTAATCAGGGAATATTCGTTCAGATATCAGAAGAATTGACCGTATATGCGGTCTGGTATCCAAAGAAACAATGCTATATAGCCATTCGCAAGCTGACACCGAGGGAGTGCTTCCGACTTCAGGGATGGACGGATGATTATTTTGAGAAAGCACAATTTGTCAATTCGGACAGTCAGTTGTACAAGCAAGCAGGAAACGGAGTGACCGTATCGGTCATAGAAGCGATAGCGAACAAGATGACGATACATGACCCCGATGAAGCGAAAGGAGGGGAGGAAAGCGAGTGCGACTAATAGATGCAGACGAACTCATAGAGCATGTATGGCGAGACAGGCTGGACAGCAGGGAACTAATAGCAAAGATGGTCGAATCAGCACCGACAGCAATGGAGCTTTCAGGCAAGCTGATCGTCTGGGCATACTGCCGAGACTTAAACGACATCAACACAGCCATTCTCCTACAGGATGAGGATTGGGAAGGTCTGAGGGATGCAAGCCAGATAATAAGCATCACCTATGACAGTAACCACGGTTGTTATGTAGTTTTCTGGACTGTGGAAAGGAGTGTTTAGTAATGAGTAAATACATAATCGAGATTGAGGACACGCCATTTATGACACCATTCACTGACTTAGGACTGTACAAAGCTAAGAACTTTAAGACCCTGGTCTTTGACGAAGAAGGGTTAAAAAAATTGGAGCTGTACGAAGCACCGCCTTTCGATTCGGAGGGGAGAGTAATGAAAGCAAGAGGAAATATAAGTCTGTATGGCTATGTAGGAAAGAAGTTGATAAAGCTTGGCGAATTATTCGATAGCGACTGTGAAGTTTTTGCGGTTCAAAAGAATAACGAAATAAGGTTTATGACTCGTGATGAGTTGTGGGGGAGGAATTTATGTGATTTTTTCAACAACATCATGAATGCTGATATTTATGCCATGACTCTTAAAGAAGTATTTGCCAGTAAGACAGGACGAACTGTAGAGGATTGGAAAGAAATATGAGCGCACGGATCAGTCTGATGTATAAGCGTTCCGGTGGCTGCAGGACAGGGCATCGGTGCGGAGAGTGTAGATATTACTTAAAGAGCAGTGTGGAGACGGGAACGTACATCTGCAAGAAGCATGGCGAAGAAGGAACATTGTGGGAAAAAAGTTGGTATGCCTGCAAGTGGTATAAGAACCCGATAAAGAAGCGGCAACCGAAGCTGAAGGAAGAATCGACCGGGCAACTGAAGATGGTACTGAACTGAAAGGGGAAATGACATGAGAACAAGAGAAGAATTTGATAAACGCCTTTTGGAACTGGGAGCTAACAAAAACCAGATAGGCACAAGAAGCGCAGACTTATATTTTGCGGCGATGTCCGAAGCAGAAGATACAGATGAAGCATATCTGTATTTAAAAGATGACATTAAAAAATGGGATTACGCAATGCTCGACATAGCGCAACAACAGCGTCTTATTGAAAAGGCTCGTGGCATAGTTGACGGTTGCAAACCAATAACCAAGCTGATCTCAGAAATTGAAACAGTAGAGTTGCGTGACCGCTTGCGAATTGCTTCTGTTTATATTGTGTTAACAGGGGCTGATATAGCCGAAGTCCTGGAAAGGTTTTTGCCGCATTGTACAAATGACAGTAATGACGATGATGGTGATTATGATGATGATGTTTATTGAACAACCGTGAACAAAGATGCTTAACCGTAACCGCTCTTACGGTTGGTATAAAGACAAATACTGTACAGTCATAGTAGTAGGGCATCACGCATAAGGCCAGTGCGGATGCGAACAGTAAACAACAAAACAACATAACATCTCTAACTGAATGAACGGATCGATCACTTTCACAGCAGGAAGAAAAATCCGTACAGGAAGGAAAGAGGAAACGCTTTTACAGATCAATCAATCACAAGTAACTGCGAACCAAAAAAGTCAGTAACTTTTATATGTAATTCCAATAACCCCAATCGGGACAGCTTGACGAGGCTGTGTGGAAACACTGCTCAGTGTGAGCGGAACTGGGCAGTGCCGAGAGGGGCAGAGATAGTAAGTGGGACGTATGAATAGAGCGAGAAAAGAAAGCCATAAGAATAAAACCGCATGGATAAGCCTTGTGATTCTGGAGGGCGGTGACATAGAGGTTGCGCTGTTCGAAGACAGGAGAGACGCAAAGGAATCATTAGACAGCGTGTACTGGGCTTTAACAAAGGAAGAGAGGGAAAAGACCAGATACCTTTTTACCGAATTGGAGATCCATGCGAAGGGAAAATAGGGGTATAAATGATGCGTAAGGGAATGATACTGAAAACGATAGCGATATCTGCGGCACTGGTTCTGTGTGTAAGCGCAGTAGGGATCAGCGCAGAGCAGCAGAAGGAAGAAGGGGAGAAGAGCGGCACGGCTGTTGTGGAAACAGTCAAAGCGGAAGAACCGGAAGCCACACCGACCGCAGAACCGATAAAGCCAGTGAAGCACTTTGAACCGATAGTACCCGTACCCATACCCGTGGTTACGGAAGAGCCAATAGAAGAAGAGGTGGCAGAGGATGAGCCAGACAGCGCAGGAGAAGATGAAGAAGCAGTTACGGAAGTGCATAGTGAAGAACCAGGAATCGAATCAGAAGAGCTTGGAGCTGCAGATACTGAAGAGTATATCGGAGCAGTTAATGATCCTCAACTGGAATATGGACTGCCTGACGAAGAGTATTACGAGGCTGAACCGGAGATAACGGTCGAAGAATACATTGCGCCCGAAGAATCGACTTTAGTTGAAGAACCCGCACCAGAGCCTGAACCAGTAGTAGAAGAACCAGTTCCAGAAGAGCCTGTGGTTGAAGAGGTAATAACGGAAGAAGCATCGGAAAGCGAGTGGACATATTACGGTAACTGCCGAATCACACACTATTGCGATTGTCAGGAATGCACAGGGCAGTGGTACGGATCGGCAACAGCATCAGGGGAATGGCCTACAGCGTTTTATACGGTGGCATCGGGCGATGACCTTCCCTTTGGGACAGAGGTCATGATTAACGGTCAGGTCTATGTTGTGCAGGATAGAGGCGTTGGAAATGGTCAAATAGACATCTTTGTTGGAGATCATCAGTTGGCACTGGATATGGGAATGTATTTTGCAGACGTATATGTGAAATGGTAAGCATGAAGGAAGGAAGGAGAGAAGGATGAAAAAATATGACTGGATGAATAACAAAGTATTTTTGATTATTTTGCTTATCATTTGCATAGGGATGATTGGCGAGAGAATTGCAGAGTATATATTCGGGGCTTAACCCACCAGAAGGAAGGAGACAGGACATGAAGGTTTTTAGCATGGTGGATTTTGAAACAAAATGCAAGCTTCAACTGATCGATTGGAACAACGGCAATATGCTGACTAAGATAACGGTCGCAGACATCTTTGTTTTCTGGCTTTGCAGGTCATCACAAAACTATAAGTGCTTATGTGGCACAAGATTCCCCGACAACAACATATATGCTGAATTCACGTATGTTAGAGACAAGGAAGAATTGTACATGGACGTATACTTAAAAAACGAACAAGGTAATCATATGAACAAAAGCGAGGCAAACGATATAAAAAACGTCAAACGGAAGAATACAAAAGAATAGATGAATCATGATTAAATTAACGCAGTCGTTAAGCCGTTGGCTATTTATAAATCATCCTGACAAATTGCCGCTGATAATGTTTGGACATATCGAGGAATTAACAGAAGAAATGCAACGACATTATTTGGAATGGTGCAGAACAGAGGAGGGACGCTCGTATTTGAAGGGCGGTTCGAATTACAAGGAGGACGAATAATGAGCGGAGGAAGCCTTAACTATTTTTATTGCCAACTGGATGACCATGTTGGGGATTTTAAGGACAAGGAACTTGACGAACTTGTAAAGGACTTGGCAGAGCTTTTCCACGACAGGGAGTGGTACTTGTCTGCCGACACCGGAGAAGGTGACTGGGTTGAAGCCAGAGATGCGTTCAAGGAGAAGTGGTTCACGGAACACGGCAGGCAGGAACGGATCGAGAAGTACCTTGCAGAGATTGGAAAAGAAGTCCGTGAGATGTTTGGCATTTCAACGGCTTACTGTAAGAACTGTAGTTATTGGACGAAAGAAAAAGATGATTCCGCATATGGCAGATGCGTGTTTCACAAGACATGCCTGATGCATAGATCAGAATCGTGCGAGAAGTATGAAGAGAGGAGCAAGTGAATGAAGATAACGATTGATATACCCGACACTACCAACTGTGCGTTCCTGAATTACGTCTATTATGACAATCACGGCGGCAAAATGGGAGTGCGCCAGATAGGCAGCGATGATCTATATGACGGTGCGGTTATCTATGATGGGAAAAACGATTCGGAGGAAGATGATGGAGAATGAAATATACAGACTGACATTAAGTCACTATATAGAGAGCGAAGAAGAACGCATCAGAATAGAGGAGCCACTGGTTATACAGATGATTTTTGACAGGCAATACACACCGACACCTGTGTGCTTAAATCGAATGCTTGACAAGATGAGGGACGAAGTGTTGAAAAGGGCAGGTGATGAGTAATGACTGAATGGGAAGATTCTAAAGACTTCATTTCAAGGAAAGATGCGATTGGCAAACTGAAAGAGTGGTCGGGGGGATACTCGTATATTGAAATTGATACGCTCGGCGCTCTTGTGGAATTTGAACAGTTACCATCTGCAGACGTTGTTGAGGTGGTTAGGTGCAAGGACTGCGAATGGTGGACGAAACAAAAGGACAGCATACAGGGTCGATGCGACTTAATGCAAATGTATCCGACGGGGGAATGGTTCTGTGGAAATGCACAGGAAAGGAGAACCGATGATTGAACAGGGAACAGACCGATATGGAGCGGAGTTCAAACGCACGGCTAACGATTTTAATTTCAAATGGCTTGAACAGGACAACTGCATTTGTAATATCTGCCATGGGACAGGAGCGAAGATAGCGATCAGATATATCACAAGAGATTACAGGGGTAAGAAAGGCAAAATCTGTAATGTCTTGCAAGTACATGAACATAACGTATGGATATGTCTGAAATGTTTAGAGAATCTGAAAACAAAGAAGTCAGTTATAAATGAGCGGAATATTGTCCAGATCAAACCTTGTAAATACTGCGGTGGAAATGCTATCAGGAAACAGTTGCATTTTAAACTGGAAGAGGGTGAGGACAGATATAAGTGCGAACATCATGAAGACGGGAGCCTGAAATGGACATATCTTGAATGCGACAGTTGTGGTAGGGCTACAGAAGCCTATTGCTATGAATATCAATCAACGGATCAATGGAACAATGGGAAAGCGGAAAGGAGAATCGATGAAGAAACTGATCTATCTTGAAGATGCGATAAAAGCTATCATGGACTTGCCAGACTGCCCAAACGGATATAGTGACACTTATGATAAGGCGAGGGTTATTGGCGTTCTGGAAGATGTGCCATCCGCACAGCCAGAACAGCAGACAAGGTGCGCTCATTGTAAGAGATACGACCTGCATAATCACAGATGCAAATGGTGGAATCACGGCGTGAGTAATGTTGATTGGTGCAGCTATTCAGAAAGGAGAACCGATGAGCATTAACGAAGGAATGTGGATCAAGGTGCATGACGCTGCTACCAGTAAGCTGATGGCAGTGAATCTCCTGCATGTATCAAGAGTAGAAGAGTGTTGCAAAATGTCTATCCAGAATGGCAAACGAGCAAAGATATATTTGGATGACGGAACGGTGCTTACGGTTTCGGAAGCATTTACATATATAGGTGAACAGATCAGATAATTATTAAACAATACGATGGAACAGATAATTGAGAACGAGTGCTGTGCCAACTGTGGGTTGTGCATGAGGCTGACAAGGGCAGACTTCAGATATGACGAATACTACGCAGAATATGAACTGATGGATGGGTACATCTGTCTGGCATTCGCTGATGATAACCGGACAGCGGTCTGGATGTGTGAGTGCGATGCCAATAATACTGCCTGTGACAGCTACGTGCCAAAGACAGAAAGGGCTATAGAACCGTGGGAGGAGAAAGACGAGCTGTATGACAAACGACCAAGACGCAAAAAGAGACGCAGGAAAGCCAAGGCTGACGTTAGTACCCCGAAGAATGCTTACTGGTATCGCAAGGGTTAGGGAGTACGCAGTCGATAACAAGTACCACGATCCGGAGAACTACCGGAAGGTGGAAGTGGAAAGATACCGAGACAGCATGTTCCGACATCTGGTGGCGTACCTGGATGATCCCTACGGAAACGATGAGGAAAGCGGACTGCCGCACCTTTGGCACTTGGCTACCAACGTATGCTTTTTGTGCGAACTTGAACCTATCGACATGACAATAACTTATAGACAAAAGGGGGACGATACTGCCATGCAGATAACAGATAATGAAATATGCGGCACATGCAAATGGCATCAGTTCGAATCGGATTCCGGATGGGTTTGCGGCAATCCGGAAAGTGACTGCTGCTCATGTTGGACGGAGTTCAACGACTCCTGCTATGACTGGGAAGAACGAGAAGAGACAACAGGAGGATGGTGAGAATGGAAACGAGTAAGTATATACCGGATTATAGGCTTTCAATGAAGCGCAGGATACAGAACATGATTACGAGATATGAAGTGAAGATCAAAGAAGCCAAAGGTCTTGTTGACGAAACCCCGACAGGATACTTCCAGAAGGGGCGGGAACGTGCATATCAGAACGTAGTGTTGGATCTAATGAGGTTAATAGGGGAATGAAGAAGGACGCTTACATCAAGATTAACACTTTGTACAAGTGGATAGAGCAGGAGAACGAGGCATGGGGAGATGACTATGACATCTTTCAACTGCTGAAGGATATTGAGGATGACTGCCTGCCTACAATCAAATCACGGAACAGGACGGACTATAAAAAAACAAAGCTTGAAGAGCCATGTCTTCGGAAAGTAAAAGATTTGTCCGACACGGACACAATGCAGGATCTGATATCAAACAGGATACAGACAGTCATACGGGAGAGCGGACTGACCATACGTCAGGCACAACTTAAATGCAACATGTGCGGTACGACAATATATAACTGGGTGAAAAAGAAGTACTTCCCGTCAGGGTTTGGTTTAATACAGTTCTGTAATTTCTTTGGCGTATCTGCCGACTGGATCTTAGGTCTGAAGGAGGAAAGGGAATGAGCGAGTTACAGCAAGGATGGGTCTGCCCAATCTGCGGCAAGGTGTACTCACCTTATGTAGAAGAATGTGCTGAATGCAACAAACCAAAGAATGCCGCCTCATTGCCTTTTGCGGACTATGGGTATCCTGGCTATCCGACCACGACCGCACCACAGGCACACTCCGAGACAAGACAGTACAGCGATGCGTATGCCGCACTCGGCTTGGACGAGATTGAGAAACAATTGCAGGCTCAATATGCTTACACACGGCCTGCCATACCGCCCAATACTCAGTGCGTGGATTGCAGATACGGAACGCCGATGATGACACCGGACGGTATCGCAAAGTCTATCCGATGTGAAGTATATGAAGGGGAATATCGCAGTCCGCAGGATACATGCATCGGCAACACCGTCAATGTGGAAGCGATGACGGCATCGCACAAGGAGGACGGCTGATGAGATGCACACAGTGCGGTGGGGATACAAAAGTAGTCAACACGGCAAGAGCGGCACACACCATCATCAGAGAGCGAAAATGCCTGCTCTGCGGAGAAAAGTACTACTCCAAAGAAAGATACATTGATACCGATCTCGGAAGGAAAGAACTTTACAGAATAAAGAAAAAGCTGTACGGACATTAGGAGATGGGGCTATGACAAGGAAGGATCTGAAATTTACCATAGAGTATATCTCACGGCTGCAGACATTGCGTTACGCTTTTACGGAGTACAAGAAAGCATTGGTCGATGGGATACAAACATCCTACGTTAATGATGACGGCGAAACGGTTGATTGGAATCAGGAGCATGAATTCGCCATCGAGGACGCTGCGGCAGTATTCCGCAAGGCAAGCGAAGAGTTCCAACAGTTCGTTGCAGAGAGGGCAACCGATGACTAACAAAGAATGGTACGCTTACTGTGTTGACAATGGGCTGTGCGTATCCTGCCACCAACCAGTCAGCGATGGGAAACGCTACTGTCCAGACTGTGTAAGACGAAACAGGCAGCGGAACAACGAGCAGAGAGAAGCGTATATCGCAAAAGGAATCTGCCCCGTCTGCCGAACGAATGATCTTCACGGGGATGAGAAGACTTGCGTAGAGTGCAAGGCTAAGATGGCAAGCAGGAACAGCAACCGGAGCGTACAGAAGATATACTTTTACAATGCCGAGAGAAGGAAACGGCTCAAGGCAGAAAACAAATGTATTATCTGTGGAGAACCGATTGGTGATGTGCGGCACAGCACTTGCGAGAAGTGCAGAGAGAAGCGCAGACAGGAGTATGCTCAGAGCAATGCACACATAGACAGGGCGCATCGTGCCGACAGAGGACGGTGCTACATCTGCGGAAGCCGTGACCTTGCTGACGGACACAGGCTCTGCAAGCTATGCTACAAGCGGACGCTGAAGAACACAGAGAAAATGTGGTCAGCCAGGAGGAAGGATAAGGACTCAGAGTAACAAATAAATTCCGGTACAATTTGCACACGATTTGCACACGGGCTTGTCGGAAAACACATATATATATGTAAAAAAAGAATAGCGAGAGGGGGACTCGAAATTAATTCGCATTGTTTTGCAAGCATATTGCACGAAGCCCTATATTATAGGCATTTGCTCTGTGAAACACATATATATATGTAAATTCGTGCCGTAATTCACATTACGAAACCGTAACGTAAATTACCATAGCGAAACCGTACTTCCGAAAAATTTGCACACAAATTGCACACGAAATTACGAAAAAAAATCCTTGAGTTTGTTCTCTGATTGCCGCTTGTCCTCTTCTGCCAGATGCGTGTATATCTTCCGCATCACGGTAAGATCTGACCATCCACCAAGGCGCATTGTTTCAAGCTCCGGTATTCCAAGGTGGTAACACAGAGATGCAAACGAATGCCGAAGCCCATGCATTGATATCTCAGGCAAATCGTTCTGTTGGCAAATACGTTTCAGCTTCACCCACAGCCTTGCAAAGCTTGTATGGCATAATGGTTCATTATCTTCGGAAACCGAATCAACAAGTTCCTGAAGTCGAGGAATAATAATAGGAACATCTCTTCGTGACGAATTGCTTTTATTTGTTTCCTTATAGACTATTCCATCCTCGGAAGTCACGACTGCGCCACGAACCAGAATCTTTCCATCCTTAATATTCTTTTTAGTAAGGGCGAACAGTTCCGACCGTCTCAGACCATGCAGTCCAAGAAGGACTTCCATTTCTATGTCCGTTTCTCTTACAGCATGAACAAGCACCTGGATTTGATCCGGTTGCAGGAACTCTTTTTCGACCGGCACTATTTGCGGAAGCCTTATGTTTGGAACTGGATGGTTAACGAACTTTAATGACGCACGAAGCAATCCCCACGCATTCTTTATGGTCTTTGCCCCGTAGGATTTGCTCTCTTCATTGATCACGGTCTGCCAGTTTTTTACAGACGAAATGGTTTTCTTTTCTATACTCTTCCAATGATTCTTCCTTATCATCCGGTATCCTCTTATTGATGACGGTGATAATACATTGGTTCGTGAATCAATATAGGCATCCATTATAGAACCCACAGTAGCATTCTCCGAATGAATAATTCCGTACCCGTCCGCATGATGTGATTTAAGTGAAAGCAACCATCTATCACATTCCTTTTTGGTAGGTGCGGTATAGGACATTCGTTCTCCGTCTATCATGATCTGGACACGCCAGTTTCCGCTTTTTAGTTTTTTGGCTCTTGGAAGTTTCACACAAGCATCCTTTCTTCTATATCTTTAACCAGTTCATCCGAATACAGATCATCATTCTCTATGTGCTTTAATTCATGCTGATATGCCTTTATCTGCCGTTCTCGTGGGATGTTGGCATTGATAACGATGGTCAAGAATCCAGAGCCGTCTGGGTCAGTGACAACACAGCTGTCGGCGGCTTGATTTGGGAACGGCACAAGTTTTACTTTGAAGTCTCGTACTGCCAAGTATTTTCCCAATTATTATTTTCCTTTCGTGGAGTCGAGCAATTTTACGATGGCTTCTATCTGCTCCTTGGTTGCTGTCTTGGCAGATTTAAATAGCATCTTCATCTCGGATCGGTCACGCAACTGCTGAAGATACTCCTGCGTTTCGATGTCCTCATCAGACACCTGGTCAGAAAAATCAGACCTTCTGCAATGAAAGATTTTGCACATGTCATCGACTTTATCCATTCTTGGTGTCTTCTTGGCTTTCACCCAGTTTGTGACTGCTTGTGGGGATACCTGAAGTCTGTTTGCAAGCTCCTGTTGCGTCATGTGATCCCTCGACAAAAAGTATTTAAGCCGTTGTGCAAACGCTTTGTTATAATCTTTCGCCTCCCGCATGGATGCTCCTTTCTTTCCCCTTGTATTTATTAATGTAACACAGCGTTGCTCAACATTCAACGAAAAGTTAAATTTATTTTAATAATCTACTTGACAGCGTTTAACATGGGTGTTACTATAGACTGGAAGTTAAACATTACTTAACCGAAAGGAGGAATCAAATTGCCGTATTCGTATAACAAATTAAGAGGACGCATCATTGAGCGTTACGGAAGCCAGGAAGCCTTTTCGAAGGTTGTTGGCATATCTCCGACTTCTTTGTCTCTGAAGATGACAGGCCAGACAGGGTTTTCCCAGTCCGATATAAAAACATGGTCTGAACATCTGGAAATCAAGACGGATGAAATCGGAGATTATTTTTTTGCCTGAAAAGTGAAACGAACGGAAACATAGAAAGGAATTTCAGCAATGAAGTTAGATAAACCGATCTTCAACGATCTCGTAATCCTGCTCCGTGGACACGGATACAACTCCAACAATCTTTCAATCATTATGGATCATTCACGACCCACTATACAGAAGCGAATGCAGACTCCTGGTGACTTCACCCTTTTTGACATTGCAGACATCTTGCATGACGGAGAAATCACCTTTGACCAGTTCGTAGAAGCTATCAGGAAGGACATGCCGTGAACCCACCCTGTTACATGTGCGAGAGAAGGTATCCTGCATGTCACGACACATGTAAGGCTTACAAGGACTATTACCAGAATCTCAGGAACGCAAAGGTAAGGCAGAACGCTTTTTGTGCGAAATATCATGTCCGCAACATGAGGAATTATCTGTATGGGAAATTTGGCCAGGATTAAATCAAGGACAAGAGAAGAATGGCTTGCCAAACGGCAGAAGGGTATCGGTGCGTCCGAATGTGCCTCCATCGTTGGCCTGTCACCGTGGTGTACAGCTTCTGAATTGTTTGAGCTGAAGACCGGACTGCGGAAAGCACAGGACTTGTCAGACAACGCAGATGTCAGCCGTGGTGTAAGGCTTGAGAAACCGTTAAGGGAATTATACAAGGCTAACCATCCTTCTTTTTCTGTTGCTTATCATCCGTTCGACATGTTGTACCAGAAAGATCGACCGTTCCTTTTCGCCACGTTGGACGGAGAGATTAAGGATGCCGAAGGAAGGAATGGCGTCTTAGAGATCAAAACCGCCGCTCCGAATGGAAAGGCAGGATGGGACAAGTGGCGTGACCGAGTGCCAGACCAGTACGCCTGCCAGATATGGCATCAGATGGCTGCAACGGGCTTTGAGTTCGTTGACCTGATGGCGGCTTTGTACGACCGAGAAAGTGACATGGCGATAAGAACGTATCACTTTGAACGCTCCGATTATGAGGAAGACATTGCCTACATTGTCGAGAAGGAAACGGAATTCTGGGAGAGCATACAGAGCAAAAAGATACCGCCCATGACCATCGTCTTCTGACCACATCGTAGCACTTTGACAACTAAATATAGTGAGCTGTTATGTCTGCGCCTGCCCTGTAGATCCATAGTTGACCCATAGTAAAAGCTTCATTCTCCTTTCTTCAATCGATTTGTTTGCGTGTGTGATCATTTTTTATCTGACTGACCCTCTCTACAGGGCAGACGCAGGTGTAACAGCACCGATATCTAATAGGCCGATTAGATGAGATCACAAGAACATGACAAGGAGAAAAAGGAATGAAAGGATACGCACTGCCAATATTGTTGGCTCTGGTAACAGTAATGCTGTTGGTCGGAGTACTTAGGGGGATTTAAGGATGATTGTACGGGTTAAGTATTGGAACGACACGATTTCAGCTTACGCAGGAGCAGAGTACACCTATCTGTCCGACATTGAGCTGAAGCCGTTGGAGAAGGTTCTCGTTCCGGTAGGAAACGAGGACGGACTGAAGAAAGCAATCGTAACTCAGACGGATCTGCCGTCATCGGTTTTATCACCGTCATGGGCAGACAGACCGAAAAAGGTAAGGGGGTACGACAGATGATGACACAGAAAGAAATGATCCTTCAGTACATGAAGGACGATGGCAGCATCACACCGTGGGAAGCCATGAGAGAGCTTGGCATCATGCGCCTTGGAGCAAGGATCTGGGACTTAAAGCATGACGGCATCGGAATCAAAACGGAGAAGGTAAAGAGCAAGAACCGTTACGGACGCACTACGCAGTACGCACGGTACTCACTATTGGAGGCGCAGGAATGATTATAGAGGACTTTGTAGTAAAGGCACATATCGACAGGACAGAAGTCGAAGAGGTCAAACGCCACTTGGACTGCCTTGAAGAACAGCTTCATCAGATTGCGGCAGTCATGGATTCGCTGACTGTACACATCAACAAGCTGTCTGAGGAAGGGTTGAACGTATGGGTAAAGTCAGAAGCTGATGACGAGCTTCACGGATAAGAGGAGGTAACAATGCCAGAGGTAATTTTCGACATAGACAACACCGCTCTGGAAGCGGTCAGGAGCTTGCAGATCACTGCGAACTTCAAGGAGATGGAAGCTGCTCTGTCTGAATTGGTAGAGCCTTATAAGAACCTCATCGTTACAGAGGAGGGTATCGCACAGGCAAAGACCGACAGAGCCAAGCTCCGAAAGCTTGCCACCAATATCGATGACCGGAGAAAGCTTGTAAAGAAGATGTACTCCGAGCCGCTTACCGTCTTTGAGGACAAGTGCAAACAGCTTAATGCCGTTATCGCAGAAGGAATCGACAATCTGGACAATCAGGTCAAGAGCTATGAGGCAAAGGCTAAAGCGGCAAAGATCAATGCTCTGACCGAATACTTTGATAATCTTCCGAAGCGGCATCCGCAGTACATGAAGTTTGAAGACTGTGTGAATCCGAAGTGGACGAACATGACCTATCCGGTCGAAACAGCACAGACGGAAATCGAGAACTATGTGCTGAAGGTCGATAACGACATCGATTCCATCCTGTCTCTGGAAAGTAAGTTCGAATCCCTTCTTCTGGATGAGTACAAAAAGACTGCCGACATCTCTTCTGTGCTTCTTCTGAAGAAACGTGCGGAGGATGCGGAAAAGGAAGCGGCTCTTAGAGAAGCTGCCCAGATGGAGAAAGCGGAAAGGGAAGCTGAACTGAAGCGTCAGGAAGAAGCGAAGAAAGCTTCTGTCAAGCCCGAACCAGTTCCGGTTGAAAAGAAACCGTCAGCACCGGAATACTGCCCCAAAGCTTTCCGTGTAATCACATCCAACATCGCCCAGGAGGAGGAGCTTCTGTCCTTCTGCCTGTCGCATCAAATCATGATTCAGACCATAGGAGGATAACGCAATGAGTAGCGGAGAAAAAAGAATTGCCTGTCCGTTCTGCGGAAGCGTTGATTATGAATACGTGTATCTGGACAGGAGCGATACGCCGCTCGGATGCTCTGACTGCATTCATGTGGTAGACGGTTACCAGTATGTCGAAGAGCTTGAGAACGCTGCTTTCGATGAGTATGTGGACAGTTTGGTTGACGAGGCGTTAGGCAAGTGAGAATCGACATCAAAGATCTTCCGCTCAACTTACAGAAGCAGGCACTGCGAAAACTGGCTGAAGCGGAAAAACGCAATGGCATCGCAACGAATAGCGAAGTAATGTCTGGCGAAGGAAATGTGATGGATTGTAGGGTCTTGCAACGGAAATGTATTGAAGAGCAATGTGAAGCAAAGGCAAAGCCAACAAGCAAGTATCACGCAAAGAAAGAAACGCTCACCCTGTCGGACGGAACGGAACACACATTCGATTCAAAGCATGAGGCAAAGGTGTATCAGGAGCTTGCGCTTATGGAGCGTTCCGGTGAGATCAGTAATCTTCAGCTTCAAGTTCCGTTTGTTCTGATAGACACACAGAAAGCACCAAGCGGAAAGACCTATCGGAACTGTAAATACATAGCAGATTTTGTGTTCACGGACGCAGACGGGAACACTCAGGTCTGGGACGCAAAAGGTTTTCGCACAAGCCAATTTCAGATAAAGAAAAAGCTGATGCTTGAGAGATACGGTATCGAGATCAAGGAGGTGTAAGTCGTGCATGAGGAATATGTCATTAAGGGGAGACTGCCGTGGTTTAGCACGGATGCGATGTCCGACTATGAACCATCGGACACTGATACGGAAGTCGAGAAGGAACAGTGCTTTCGCTGTCGTTATGCAGACTGTGTGAACTGTCATTGCCACGATCAGTCATCCTTCCTTATCGAGCAGTGCGAAGAACTGATAGAGCAAAACAAAAACTATAAAGAGATATGCGCCATCCTGCACATATCGAAGAGCGCATTTTATAAATACAAGGCCGTTTGTGCCATTGGATGAAAGGAGAAGTTATGAAAGCAACCAACTCACTTGTATCGCAGAAAAAGAAACCGTCCTTCAGCATGGTAATCAATTCGCAGTCCATGCAGACCATGATTGCGAAGACCATCAACAATCCGCAGAGAGCCGCATCCTTCGCAGCAACGCTTATCAGCGTGGTGTCTGCGTCCAGACAGTTGTCCGAGTGCAAACCGGAAACCATCATCTCTGCCGCACTGCGTGGCGAAGGGATGAACCTGTCCCTTCCGCTTGGTCAGTTCTCCATCGTGCCTTATGGTGACACAGCGAACTTCCAGATATCCTACAAGGGTCTGTGCCAGCTTGCGACACGGAGCGGTCAGTATCTTGACTTCGGTGCGTTTGATGTGCGAGATGGAGAGTACAAAGGCAAGCACCCACGAACCAGACAGCCTATGATCGAATGGCTTGAGGACGATGAGAGGGAAAAGCTTCCCCTTGCAGGATTCTATGCTTTTTATGAATTGCAGAACGGATTCTTCAAGAGCATCTATTGGACACATGAGAAGATCCTTAACCACGCCGACAGATACTCTCAGGCATTCCACAAGGATGTGTACGACAAGATGATAAGCGGAGAAATGTCACCGGATAAAGTGGCTCAGTACAGAAGGGGTACACCCTGGTATGACGAACCTCTTTCCGAAGCACACATGACCATGTGCAGGAAGACTATGCTTCTTCGGCTGTTGGGAGACGGTACTGCTCCGCTTTCAACGGAAATGCAGAGTGCAATGTCCCTCGACCGTGAATCGGAAAAGGGAAGCGTGATATTCCCTGATGATCCCGCTGTTGTGGAGGCCAACGCAAAAACAGAAGAAGTCATAGATGTGACAGCTACGGAGGAGAAAGTTGTCGAACCGGAACAGACACAGCCTGCGCCAGAAGCAACGAAAACAGCCTCAGACGAACGAAAACAGCCAAAGGCAGGAACAGATAGAAGAGAGCCTAAAAAGCCCTCACAGAAGCCTCTCGTGAAGGAAGAACCTCCTCTGCCGATGCAAGGTGATCTCAGCGAGTACATGACACCTCCTGCCGATGTTGACGGCCTTCCGTTTGCGTAATCGGAAAGGAGCGTGTGCATAGATGTATGACGGCGTATTATTCCGATCACCGAAGTTTAAGGCTGAACAGGAAAACGCAAAAGAATACCAGTTCGCAGTTGTCGCAGGACATCTGGTCAAAGACCCGGAGATCAAGCAGAAGACCAAGCTGCAAACATCATTCACCATTAAGTATTACACGAAGTCGTTTCTGAATGTGACCATCTGGGGAAACTCGGAAGTGGCAAGGGTGGCGGCTACATTGGAACAGGGAGACTATGTGCTGTGTATAGGGACTATTACTTACAGTCCCTATACCGTCCGCTCCGGTGCTGACAAGGGAAAGGAAAAGATATGGTCAGACCTGAACCCTCAGATCCTGATACCCATGTCCTACATGTATCAGCTTGTAGATATCTTTGCGTCACGGAAAATCAAAGCTTTGCTTGCCTCAGAAGAAAGCGATTCTATGGAGTCCATCGAAGACCATGCTGACGAGTATGAAGTAGACGGATACCAAGAAGGTGTGGAGTACGAGGAAGATTACGAAGTAACCATTTAAGGGGAGTAGTGATTATGGCAGAGAGAAGAATGTTCGCAAAATCAATCATAGACAGTGATATGTTTTTGGACATGCCATTATCTACGCAGGCGTTATATTTTCACTTGTCTATGAGGGCTGATGACGAAGGATTCGTAAACAATCCCAAGAAGATTCAGAGAATGATAGGTGCTTCAGATGACGATGCAAGAATATTGGCGGCGAAAAGCTTTATCATTCCGTTTGATTCGGGGATAGTTGTTATCAAACATTGGAAAATCCACAATTATATTCGTGCTGACCGTCTGACGAAAACAAAACATCAGGATGAGAAAGACCGATTGACCACAAATGAGAACGGTGCTTACGCCTTACTTTCCGATCAAAACACGGATGTCAGTCAGTTGGCAGTCAAGTGTCAGTCAGTTGGCAGTCAACAGCCAACCAAATGTCAGCATAGGTTAGGTAAGGATAGGTTAGGTAAGGATAGTATAGATAACCCCCCTATAGTCCCCCCTACGGATGACTCTGAGTGGGATGAACAGTTTGAAATCTTCTGGCAAGAGTTCCCAAGACGAAGAAGGGGAGCAAAGCAGGAATGCCGCAAGAAGTACAAGAACGCTTTGAGGCAGAACAATGGGCTGACTCCGGAGAAGATTCTTTCTGCCCTTCAGGAACAGAAAAAGAGCAAAGACTGGACGAAGGACTATGGGGAATATGTGCCGTCACCGCTTACATGGCTCAATCAGGGGAGATGGGAAGACGAGGTGTATGACGGTTCAGGGTATGCGGAAAGCTATGTTCTTAGCAAGGAGGATGAGGAAATCAGCATATGATTCAGATAGGGGACATCGTGGTTGTTAGGACATTTATCACGCAGCGCAAAGTCAAGGCGAAGGTGATTGATGTGAACTACAAGCACGGTTGGTATACGGTGGAGATCAAGACGGACATGGGGAATTATCGAGAGAGCCATTTCATACGAGATGTAGACACTGAAGCGTCAAAGCGTCCGGAAGCCAGGAACAAATGGTGGGGGGAAGATAATCCTGACAAATGGCTTGATGAATGGTCGGAGGATAAGTATGGCAAGTAAGGATTATACGCAGGACGGACTGCTGTACTGCGGAGCATGTAATAAGCCGAAGCAGATGAGAATTAATGTGTTCAGCGATGAGCATATCGTATCCGTGATGTGTGATTGTGAGGTCGAAGAAAAGGAAAAAGAAAGACGGGAGTGGGAAGATAAGCAGGAAGAGATCAGGATATCCAATCTTCGTGTGAACAGCATTCAGGACAGGGAGAGAAGGAAGTGTCGTTTTGAATCCGCTGAGATGACAGCCAATCTGGAGAAGTGCCAGAAGTACGTGAACAACTGGGAAGAGATGCGGAAGAACAACATCGGTCTTTTGATGTGGGGGACATGCGGAAACGGAAAGTCGTTTGCCGCTGCGTGTATAGCTAATGCTCTGACTGACAAGGGAATACCAACGATGATGACATCTTTCCCAACCATTCTTAGTGATCAGAATAACACGATGGAAATTGCACGACAGATGCGGGACTTTGAACTGGTAATCCTTGATGACCTTGGAGCAGAACGGCAAAGCCAGTACGCTCTGGAGAAGGTGTTTTACATCATTGACGAACGGTACAAGTCTGGAAAGCCTCTCATCGTAACAACAAACTTATCTCTTGACTTGATGAAAAAATACCGCAAGGGAGATACGCAATCCGGTTCGTCTTTTGGAGAAATCCAGGACTATAGCAGGATTTATGACAGGGTGTTGGAGATGTGCGTTGCGATGCATTTTGACAAGCAGTCACGAAGGGAACAACCAGTGCGTGACAAAGCAAAGGTCATGAAAGAAGCATTTGCAGAAAGGTAGATAGAAACATGGAGAAGGATACTGCGTTTGATACGTTCAGACAATCAAGCATCGGAGAAATTGAACTAAATGAATTTTTGCGTTGTATTCGCTTTACACTTTTGGCATACGCACAGGAAAACGGGTATGACTTGGCAAAATTAGTTCTGCGGCTGCTGTTTGATGAGTCGATAGACGAGGAAGAAATGTACGACACAGTTTTACAAACAAGCTGACAGAAGAGGGATAACAGATTATGGCACATGGAGTTACGGGAAAGGACAGACGATTTCAGTATTTGTCTGAAGACGTAGGAAGGGAGATGGCACTGTACTGCTTTTGTGCGGTGTTCAATCTTGAGTATGACCCGAATGCAAAATTCGACACCTACGAAGAGTATGCCGTCATGAAGCGTGAAACGACATTCGACATGGGTGAGATGAGCATTAAAAAGATACTGAGGGATCATATGACCGATAAGGAACGGTGGCATTCAATATGGGGGACTGGTGGCAGCAAGCATCCGTACACAGAGGAAGACTACAGGAGACTTGATGAGCTGTTTGACACCTATGCTGACAGGCAACTCAAGGCAGGCGGTATGGATGTTCAGGCAGAATATGTTCTCCGGTCAACGTGTCAGGATGTTCTCTTCGCAGAGAAGTGCCGTTCAAGGGGGACGAAAGAAGACATCCAGATGTACACACAGATAAACAAAACCATACAGGACAGGCTTGCCGCAGAACAGCTGCGGAAGAAGGACGCAAAGCCTGTAGAGGATGTTAAGTTAGACAGCATTGTTGTAGCACTGGAAAAGGCGGGACTGGCACGGAAAGGAAAACTTTTGTCATTGGCAGAAGTGCAGGAACAGCTTCTCCGGAGACTTGGAGCATTGGGTGGAGAACCGTCACACAAGTATCCGTACACCATAGATGCCGCTGACCAGATGCTTCACATGATCCAGAACAATATGTACGCAAATGACAACCTCCCAGAAGTGACAGAGATACCGGAAAACATGCGGTTTGATGAGAATGTTGTGTGCGAGTTTGCGGACGAACCGAACGAGAAGGAAGTGGAAGCTTATCAGAATATGGGACTGGTTCGTGAACACATTCCTGAGAAGGAAGAGGAGGAGGAGAGAATGCCTTGGCAGTAAAGAAGGTGTGGCAGAAGCAGAAAGAAACAGTATCATCAGGGAAAGTAGCAAAGAGAGACTATGATGACTATACAAGCGATTCATGGGCTTTCTTAATTAGCTTTTTCCGGTGGTATCCAGATGTGATGGGAGACATATTCCGAAGCAGTGATGCCATGTACGAATGGGACTTGATTCAGCGAGTTATGATCCGTGCCTTTGAACGGAATCAGTTTGTTGATATCACTGGATGCCGTTCCCTGACGAAGACCACATGCAAGATATACCAGAAGGTCTGCCATAATATGCTTTGGCCTGGGGTCAACTCGTCCTACTACGGGCCATCTTACAAGCAGCAGTCGGAACTGGCGCAGGCGGCATTTGCAGGCATCATGAGGGATTATCCCATCATTGCCAAACACTACAACATCGAGCATGAGTCGGTTGATAGATGGGCGGTATCAACACAGTATGGATCTCATATCACCATCAACGCAATGCGTGGGCAGAACATTCATGATGTGACTGCCGAAGAGTACGCACAGGAAGAGAATCCTGCGTTTGACTTTGAGGAGTACACGGCTGTTGTTCTTTTTGCTGTCAGACTGATATACAAGATCGGGGACATGGAAGACCCGAATTTCATTAAACACCAACAGCACTCTATCACATCGGCAAGCAGCAAGCTGAACCATGCGTACACGACACGGTGCAACCATCTGCGCCTGATGCTTCGGCATGATCCGGAAGAACCGACATTCGTAATGGATGTTCCGTGGGAAGTAATAGTACTGTCCCAGATGCGGACATACAAGTGGGCGATGCAGAGGAAGTCCGAGTCAACAATAGACAAGTGGATGAGGGAAATGTGCAGTCGGTATGTTGGCTCAACAGACCATCCGGTCGTGAGAGAAGAAACACTGGCTGAAAGCCGTTGCCTGTTGACGATGGAGGAACACCATTGCTGTAAGGACAGGGACAACAAGCTGAAGCCACAGGATGTCATCTACATAGTCGGTTATGACATATCGTATGAGGATGCCCAAATCAACGCTAAGTGCGCTTGCGTGGTAGTGAAATGCACGAAACAGAAAGACTTTTACAAGAGGGACAAGTATCTCAAACAAGTGGTGTGGATAGATGACTGGCAACCACAGGATGCGATGCTTCAGGCGAGAAGGGTAAAGGATATCTGGTATCGGTTCTGCTATGAGGGATCGGAAACATACCTTGTGTGTGACGGATGGCAGTATGGCAAGTCGGTAATTGAAGCTTTGATGCAGGATCTCGGAGATGGTCTTAGTCCATTGTGTATCTATCAGCATGACCAGTATACCGAGTACGAACTGGAAGGGGCAATCCCTGTCATTTATCCGGTCAAGGCAGGAGGTACTGGTGTGACAGACCCAGATTCTGAGATGATAAGGAACGCTGACATCCAGTTTGAGAACCGGAACGTACAGTTGCTGACTGCCAACGAAGCAGAAGGTCTGGAAGCGTACAAACGCCTGCATCGTATAAAGGATGACTATGCTGACAGGGCGATACTCAGACCGTACAGGAAGACAAAAGAACTTGTAGGACAGATACAGAACCTAAAACAAGTACCGTCCGGTGCAGGAATGAGTGAGCGGAGAATTGTGTCATCGATACAACGAGACAGTTGGTCTGCGCTGAAATATGCTCTGCGCTTTGCACAGAAGTTAGAGCGGACTTACCTTGTACGACAGGGCAAAAGGAGTGACTGGACGAAGGAGATAGAGAAGTACAAAGGTCTTGCGAAAATGGAACTGACAAGTGCAAAGATGGGCGGCAGTAACGGTCGCATGATCACTCAGAGGATAGGAGGTCGACACTATGAGTAGACGCAAAAAGGGGAAAAAGAAGTATTCACTTTACGCCTTTGAACTGAATGACGAGAATATTGCTTTGGTTTCCGCTTGTAGATTCTACAGAATCACAGCGGATTACATTTTATTGTATGAGTGTAATCAACGATTTACTAATTATAATGCAATAGGGAATAGTGAATTGAGCTATCTTACCTATGCTGACAAGCGTTGGCTGTTAGACTGCAACATGGCAATCATTGCCGAGGAAACGGAACGGCAGAAAGATAAAATAGCCAACAGCATGGGACTAATGATTGATAAGCTTGAGCAGGCATTGCGTGAAGAACGCTTAAAGGAAGATCAGAATGTCGGACAGAGCGAGTCTTAATAATGAGCTAAAAAGTCTGAAGTACGCATCCTTTCCTGAGATAAGGAATCGTATGCGGGAGCTTTCCCTTGAATACGGTGATATGCCATACAACCGTCTGGTATCTGCTTTTGGCGCAGCAGGATTAGGCGGTGTTCCTTTCACCGGAAGAGGGATTAACGATCCTTACATCCAGAACACCAGAGTCAAGCAGATATCCTCTGTCGGGAAGAAGTACCGCAAAGCCCAGGTTGAGGACATGCTTCAGAATGCAGGCGCACATGAACGGGAAATCCGTGAGGTCGAGCATTGGCTTGAGTATCCGTCCTATCCCTTGTTCCATACACGGACGGTTTACCAGAACCTCCTGACTTATCACAGTTACGTTGCGCCTTATTTAGTGGACGAATCGGATTCCAAAAAGCGTGAGTTTTGGCGTGAATGGAAACTGCTTGAAAAGCTTCGCACAACATTCGACATTAAATCCATTACACATCAGATAACAGGACAGGCGTTGCAGGAAGGGAAAGTATTTTACTATCCAAGATACAGCGTTGATAAAGTGCATAACAAAGTCAACCATGCGTTCATGCAGCAGCTTCCGAGTGACTGGGTAAAGATCGTTGGATTCAATAACATATCCAAGTACACCATTGCATTTGACCTGATGTACTTCACGCATTACGGCACTGATCCGCTACAGTTTGGCAACCTATTCATGCCGTTCTTAAAGGACTTTGATTCGGTCGTAACGACTGTTCCGAAGGGGACTGGATCTAAAATCGTATATGCCCAGAACGAAAAAATAGATGTGAAACGCCTTGCGGAAGTAAATCCCAACGCCGATGTTTATTGCCAGAATGGAAGATGGTTCTACTGGGTAACGCTTCCCGTGGATAAGGTGTTCACGTTTGAGATAGATGATACAGACAGGAATGTTGTCACGCCGTTTACTGGACTTCTGCTTGATATGCTTCAGCTGTCGCAGTTGGAAAATCTTCAAATGGAGCTGTTGCAGAACCCATTGGTGGGAATCGTAACAGGCGAAATTCCGTACTTTGAGAGTAAAGATACCAACAGCGAAGACCAGTATAAGCTGTCGATGGCGGCAAGGGCGATGTTCGAAACTTACTGGTATCAGATGACCCAGATGACAAATACGGGCGGCATCGGAATATACTCAGCACCATTTAAGAACATGAAGTTGGAGACATTACCGGAAGCACCGTCCGCAACGAACATCGTGTCAAGCGGCTATCAGGACACCATGAACAAGGCAGGACTGGGAGGCATCATTCCGACTACATCAGACACACGTTCCGGTCTGGCTCAGATATCCTTAAAGATAGAATCTCAGTTCCCGAAGATGGTTTACCGTTGCATGGAACGCATGATGAACACCATCATCGAAAAGCTGAATCTTAAATACGACTTTCGGTTTTATATGTTTGGCGATCTGGAATCTGACGAACGGCTGAGAGAAGAAGCCAGAAAAGAGATGACGCTTGGTATCCTTCCTGCGGCTATAATTTACAATTCGCTTGCGGAAAGAAGTATCATTGAAGACCTTGCCTGGAGTTCTACTATTTACGAAAGCGGACTGCTTGACAAGAGGATACCGCTCATGACTTCGTACAGCGGCTCACCGGAGAACACCGGACTGCCGCCACAGCCCGAAGGTGGCATGGTTGCAGACCCGAACGCAGACCCGACAAGAGATGTTGGTGGAAGACCGCAGAGCGATACTCCGCAGTCGGACGGAGGGGAGCAGGACGAAGATAGTTATGGGACTGGAAGGTTCGTGTCATGAAAGAATATGTAAGCAAAAGCGATCTTGACCTGATAAATTTCATATTGGAGCGAGGTGCTGATGTGAAAATACGAAGGACGGACAAGATTGTATCCATCCAGAGCGTAGATTTAAAAACAATGAGTAAGAAGAATCTGGAAGATTTGGACGAGATGAAATAACTAACGAATAACAGAATATTTCCCCTGTCGTAAAGAGTCGGCAGGAAGAAGCGAAGAGGCTTGTTGCTACAGAATCAATCTGTGGCATCAAGCTTTTATTTTTGCAAGGAGCAACAACATGGAAACAGGACAGCTTAAGGTTCTCCAGAAGTTAAACGAATACGAATTCGGTGTTTCACTTCGACTCATGCGGAACAACCGAAACCGGAACAACTGGGACTATCGGAATCTGGACAAGTACTATCAGACGTTCCTCGGAAGACCAATATTAATCGCCTACGTTAACGGCAGAATCGGTTTAGGTCACGAAATGAAGGAACGCCGAGACGGGAACGGACAGCCGTACTACTCATTCACGGACGGCACTTCCGAGCGAATAGTCGGAATGATAAGCGAAGATCCGAAAGACATCTGGCTTGAGGAAGACGGAGATGAAACATGGATCGTTGCGAATGGCAAACTGTTTTCCTTTTATGCCAAAGAAATTACGGACGAAATCATAGCCAAGGGTACATATGAGATAAGCGTAGAGACGGAAGTGTTTGATTCGTACATGGACGGAGATGTGGAAGTCTTTACGGAATGGACGGCTCTTGGCGTTACCATTCTTGGCTCTGGTGTAGCTCCTGCTATTCCTGGTGCGAACATCAAAGCATTACAAGCGTTAGAGGGCGAGTTCACGGAGTTAAAGCTTCGTGCCGCATCTTTAATAAAAACCGCCGAAGAAGATGACGGCTCTGGCACGGACGATGACATTGATGACGTTGAAGAAGAAGAGGAAAAAGATGGCGTAATCGATGTGGACGATCCTGATGCCGAGGATGGTCTGGGAGATGAAGAAGATGATGACCCAGACGATGATGATCCTTCTGAGGACGATGAAACAAACAAGCCGCAAAACAAAAATAACAGAAAAGGAGAGATTAACATGCAGGTATTTTCCAAAAAACAGTGTGCTGATTTAGCACCAAAGTTTGATGGTTATACTGTTCTGGCAGCAGGCCGTGATGATGCAGGCATAAGGGTTTGTCTGATGTCTGCCGATGGCGCAACCGCTGTTTATACAATGGGAAGTCTTGACGCTGCTGTAGTCCCCGAACAGATCCAGAAGATCAATGCAAGCGTGTCGTTTGCTTTTGATGCCGATACTACCATTTCGGTTGATTCTTGCAGTCTTACGGACTTACTCAGCGCAGAACTGATCAAAGCCAATTCCAAGCTTGACAGCACAAGCGCAGAACTGAAAGCAGCGCAGGATACCATCGAGTCTATGGAAGCTTCCGAGATGAAGCGCAGAGTATCTGCCGCTAAAGCAGCCGCAATTGCCACGCTTGAAAAATTTAATTCAAACCGTGACGAAAAAGTGGATGTTGCCGTACTTGAGTCTATCAACGAGGCCATCGATAACGGCGATTATTCCGAATGCATGAACGGCGAGGGCGAATGGTGCGGAGAAGATTCCGTATGTGAAGCCGTTTTAGCAAAATGTGCGAAAGAAGTTATGAAATATGACGCTGCACAGGTCGCACGTAACAGCACCCACTATGTATGGACTGAAGGTTCTTCCAACAGTGCAAAAACAGAAGATGGTGTGTCTTCACTGATCGCTCAGTGGAAAGCGAAAAAATAATAAAGAAGGAGTGAAAAAGAATGTCTTACATTAGTAATACAGCGTTTGAAGTAAGAGTATCTAACAACGAATGGGACAATCTTTGCAACATTACTGGTATGTATCAGGGCGAAGATGTTGTCGAAGATTGTTCCGCAGGATTCCTGTGCGCTCGTCTTGGCCTTCTCGATTGTGAAGGATTTGCAGGCATGGCGAACGAAAACGCATGGGAAATGATCGCAGCGGTTTCTACTACTACGGATGAAGACGGAATCTATGCTTGCAACACTTATGATTCTCAGCTCATCTCCAACGGAGCTAATGCTTGGCACGTAGGTCACACCACGCTTGGTCTTGGAGTTCCTGCAGGAAAGCGTGGCACGTTCACAAGAATCGTGTTCAACGGACAGAACATTTACCGTTTTGGAGTGGGCAATACCACAGATTCTGGCGCAGGCTCATATTACACGATTGACGATGGGCTGCTTACACCGAGCTTAACCGCACCCGAAACCGCAGGAACTGTTTATTTTAAAACGCACGGGGCTGGAACATTTACCGAAGGGACGAGCGATTCCTTTGGTTTCATTGATGTGATCGCTTGCAAAACACCTGCATCGGTCTAACAGAAAGGAGTGAATATTAAATGGCAAGATTAACTCTTAATAGCATTCCCTCCAAGTATTTCACGGTAAATTCTGATGCAAGCGATCTTCGTGGAAGCATCATTGGCATGGGCAGACTGCTCATGGCTGAACATGCTCGTAAGGGCGTTAAGTCCATGAACCTTTGCCTCAATCGTGCCGATGCGTCAGGCGAACCGATGATTTCTGGAAATGATTATAAAGAATTTAACGAAAAGTTTCAGGCCGAGCATCTGCTCTATGCCGCTAAATTAGCTTGCGATTCTACGGGCGTTCCTGCTCCGGAATCTTTTGAGGAGTTCAAAAGAGCAAGCCTTAGCTTCTACAAGAACAAGAGGTTCTTCGCTGTCCTTCAGGGCATCTACGAGGAGATTCTTACCCCAATTCTTCCGAGAGTTTATTCGGAAGCTGTCAGCGTTTTCGCTGATGTTGTTTCTGTAGGATTTGGCGAGACGTATCAGCTCACTATCACGAGTAACGATATACCGATCTTCCAGGATAGCTCTTGGGGAGCAACCAGAAGCGTTCCGGTGAATACCCTTTACGCCAAAGATTATACCCTGAATCCGTCACCGAGATCCGCAACGCTCAAATTCAAATGGCATCAGCTTATTGCTAACGATATGGATTTCGGTCGTTTCTTCGCAAACCTCACCGCAGGACTTTATGCAAAGACAATGGGCATGTTCAGTCAGGCGATGACAGCCGCAGCCTCTAATACGACTCTTATCCCGACCGGACTCACCTATGCTTTCACAAACCAGAACTGGATGGCGTTGGCGAACAAGCTGTCTGCTCTTAACAATGTTGCGTATGGCAACCTGATCGCATATGGTGGTGCTGTTGCTCTCAGCAAGGTTCTTCCGACTGCTGTTACTGGTTCGACTAACGTGAACATGGATGCCGCTATTGCTACGCTTCTTGGCGCAGACTATATCAACAGCGGTTATCTCGGAGAGTTCATGGGCGTAAGGCTTATGCCTCTGGTCGATGCCGTTGTTCCCGGAACGCAGAACGGTAATGTTACTACTCTTCTTCCGACCGACAAGATCTGGATGATGGCAAGCAACGGCAGGAAGCCGCTCACGATTGCCATGAACGAAGATACTCCTATCACCATCGAATTCGATCCGGAGAGAAGTGGAGACTTCATGATTGGTGCAAACATCACGGTGAGCCTTGAAATTGCGGCAATCTTCGCTTCGAAGGTTGGACTTATTACGATTTAAGCGTATCCGCTTTTCATATTTTACCTACCTTTCATCAACGGTGTGGCTTGGGCGGTCTGCTCCCGCTCAGGCCACACTGGGAGGGCTGAAACACAAGGTGTGCGGTTCTCCCAGTGCGAAAACATCTGTAAGAGAAAAGAGAGAAGGAGGGAATACAGATGGCAGAAGAAAAGAAAGTAACAGAAAAGAAAACCGTAAAGCGTAAAAGGAAAGCAAAAGCTGTAGAACCAGTCGAAAAAGCTGTTGCTACACAGGAAGTGACAGAGGAAAAAGAGATCAAGGCTGAAAAGGTCAACGATGACCTTTCCGACCTGAAGCTTCAGAACGAACTTCTGAGACAGCAGTTGGAACAGCTGAAAGAACAGGTATCGAAAGCACCGCAGATTATTCAGGTGGCAAACGATACCGA
>Ga0326513_10000232_pt1 | contig 44771 bp, 44 predicted proteins | sample 2_2465_0518_D_FD_203654 | JGI IMG/M metagenome (GOLD analysis project Ga0326513, IMG submission 203654) | Bovine rumen microbial communities from UC Davis, California, United States - 2_2465_0518 | ecosystem: Host-associated > Mammals > Digestive system > Stomach > Rumen | place: USA... | reverse complement strand
CAGTTCCTTTGCGCTGATTTCAGAGCGTATAACAGCGTCCTTTTCAAGTTCGTCATATACACTCTCTTTAATTTTGTCCTCAGCGGCAGAGGCGTATTCGTACGCGTCATCGTTTCCTGTTTCAGCGTAAAAGCCGCACAAATAACCCGGCGAGAACGGTCTGAGCTGATTTGTATCATACGGCTCAATTTGGTCGCTGAGATGGTCGTCAAAAGCAAGCGAAGCCTCATGAGCCGAATCGTCCTCAACCTGATAGCTGATGTTGAGGTCTGTGTAATAGTTTTCCGTCTCGTAATAGTAGTTGCCTACGTCCTTTTCCTGCGAGTGAAGTCCGAACCTCGCGTTGCCCTGAACAAGCGTGCGGTAGCTGCAGTAGGGCATATATATTCCGCGGAAGCCTTCAATAAGCTGTGGGTCGCGGTATTTTCGAGAAACAAAAATGTTCTTTTTTACCTCTTTTACATAGATTTCCTTGCACTGCTCCTTGGTTATGCTGAACGGAATAATCTGATTTGGCTTCCACTCCTGCCTTAGCCTGTCGTGAATTACCGAGGCTCCGCCGCAGTACGGACAGAATCCGACGGCGTCGTTTGAATCGGTCGTCATCAGCTCCGCGCCGCAGTCGGGACACATAAACGCGAAGCCCTCAAATGCCTGCGCGGTGTCCGCGTCGTCATAAACGCTGTCTGGCAGCGATTCGGGTTCAAAAGAATTACGGCAATGGTCGCATACCGTTTTCTGCGACGCAATGTCAAATCTCAGCCCCGAACCGCAGGTAGGACAATGAATCATATTACCACTCCTTAACTGCAATATACATAATAATCATATCATACACGCATAAGCTTTGCAAATCATTTTTGAAATTTTTGCGGCAAATTTAACGGCTGTAATTTATTGAAAAACACTGCCGTATATGTTATAATTAATAGGTATAGTATTTTTCGGAAGGTGATTTTATGGCTAACAAAACCGTCAGAACACGATTCGCCCCAAGTCCTACGGGATTCATGCACGTCGGAAACCTCAGAACCGCGCTGTATGAATACCTTGTGGCGAAGTCGCAGGGCGGAAAATTCATCCTCAGAATCGAGGATACCGACCGCGAGCGTCTTGTTGAGGACGCGGTTGACATTATTTACAACACGCTAAAGCTTGCGGGACTGCAGCACGACGAAGGCCCCGACATCGGCGGCGACTTCGGACCGTATGTTCAAAGCGAGCGCAAGGATTTGTATTTGCCCTACGCCGAGCAGCTCATCAAAGAGGGCAAGGCATACCGCTGCTTCTGCTCAAAGGAAAGACTTGAAAAAATCCAAAACGAAACCGTAGGCGGCGGCTACGACCGTCACTGCCGCGATCTGCCGCAGGAGGAAATCGACCGTCTTTTGGCTGAGGGCGTACCCTATGTTATCCGCCAGAAGATGCCGATTGAGGGCAGCACAACCTTTACCGACGCGGTATTCGGCGAGATCACCGTTGAGAACAGCGAGCTCCAGGATCAGATTCTCATAAAGACGGACGGTTACCCCACCTACAACTTTGCGAACGTTATTGACGACCACACAATGGGAATTACCCACGTTGTAAGAGGCTCGGAGTATTTAAGCTCCACGCCGAAGTACAACCTGCTTTACGAGGCATTCGGCTGGGAGATCCCCACATATATTCACCTGCCGCTCATCATGGGCAAGGACGAGGACGGAAATGTTTCAAAGCTTTCAAAGCGTCACGGTGCAACAGGCTTTTATGATTTGATTGACGACGGATATCTTCCTCAGGCGATCATCAACTACATCGCGCTTTTGGGCTGGTGTCCAAAGGACAATCAGGAAATTTTCAGCCTTGCCGAGCTTGAAAAGGCATTCTCCACCGACGGAATCAGCAAATCGCCCGCGGTTTTTGACTACGACAAGCTAAGCTGGTTCAACGGCGAGTACATAAAGGCTATGAGCGCAGAGGACTTCACCGAGGCGGCTATGCCGTACTACAAAAAGGTGTTCGGCGACAGGGACATGCCCTACATCAAGTTTGCCGATATTCTGCAAAAGCGCACAACTCAGTTCACTCAGATTCCCGAGATGATCGATTTCTTTGCCGAGCTTCCCGAATATGAGAAGGATTTGTTTGTGAACAAAAAGAGCAAGACTAATCTTGAAAACGCTCCCGTTGTTCTGCGCGAGGCATACGAAAGACTAAAGGCTCTCCCAGAGTGGAAATCCGAACCCATTCACGACTGCCTGATTAACATGGCAAAGGAAAAAGAACTTAAAAACGGCACGGTTATGTGGCCGGTAAGAATTGCCGCGGCAGGCAAGACCGTTACCCCCGGCGGCGCTATTGAAATTCTTGATATTCTCGGCAGAGAGGAATCTCTTGCAAGGCTCGAAAAGGGTTTGGAATTGTTAGAACAATAATATGGAGTTAAAAAGCAGAAAAGACATTCGTTTACCGTTTTACGACTATTTAGAAAACGGCGTGTACTTTATTACAATATGTACGTTCCAAAGAATGAATACGCTTTGTACCATCCTGTGTAGGGGAGACCCTCGCGGTCTCCCAAGAACAAAGCTTTCCGCTTTAGGGAAGATTGCCGATGAAACCATGACATACATAGATGGTTATGAGCACGTTTCAGTAGACAAGTACGTTATTATGCCAAATCATATTCATATGCTGGTAAGCTTGAACACGCCGTTTGGAGAATCTCCCAAAGTAAACATAAACCGCCTGATTGGCGCGTATAAGTCAAAGGTATCTACCGAATGGCTGAAAATCTGCAAATCCGAAAGCAGAATAATGGGTTCTGTTTGGCAGCGTTCCTTTATGGAACATATTATCCGTAACGAATCCGATTATTTAAAACACTGGCAATATATTGAAAACAATCCCTTGAAATGGGAGTTTGACCAATATTTTAACAGCGGTCAAATTACGTTTTAATTAATTAGGTTCGGGAGGCGGCAAGCGCCTCCCCTACGTTAATTTTAATAAAATAGATTAAAATATAAAGAGGAATAACAATATGGCTGAAACAAATACAAATGAGGTTATGACCGGTAACTTCATTCACGATTTTATTGACGAGGATATCGCCGAGGGCGGCAGATATGAGGGAAAACGCGTTCACACCCGTTTTCCTCCCGAGCCGAACGGATATCTTCACATTGGTCACGCAAAGGCGGTTTGCATCAACTTCGGCACCGCAGAAAAATACAACGGAATCTGCAACCTGAGAATGGACGACACCAACCCCACCAAGGAGGATGTTGAGTACGTTGACGCGATCAAAGAGGACATTGCTTGGCTGGGATTTCACTGGGACGACCGCTTCTATTACGCGTCAGAGTATTTTGAGCAGATGTACGAGTACGCGGTTGAGCTTATCAAAAAGGGACTTGCATACGTTTGCGAGCTTACCCCGGAGCAGGTACGCGAGTACCGCGGCGACACTCAGACACCGGCGAAATCTCCGTTCCGCGACAGACCTATCGAGGAGAGCCTTGACCTGTTTGAGCGCATGAAAAACGGCGAGTTTGCCGACGGAAGCATGACTCTGCGCGCTAAGATCGACCTTGCCTCAGGCAACTTCAACATGCGCGACCCCGTTATTTACAGAATCAACAGACTGCACCATCACCGCACAGGCGACAGCTGGTGCATATATCCGATGTACGACTTTGCTCACCCGATTGAGGACGCGATCGAGGGAATCACCCACAGCCTTTGCTCGCTTGAATTTGAGGCTCACCGTCCGCTTTACGACTGGGTTATCGACAACATCTCATCTCCCGCTAAGCCCAGACAGATCGAGTTTGCGCGCCTTGGAATCAACAACACGGTAATGAGCAAGCGCAAGCTGCGCGAGCTTGTTGAGAACCATCACGTTGAGGGCTGGGACGACCCGAGAATGCCTACCCTGTGCGGACTGCGCAGACGCGGCTACACTCCTAAGTCGATCCGCTCTTTCATTGACCAGATAGGCGTTTCAAAGGTCAACTCAATTGTTGAGTACAGCTTTTTGGAGCACTGCCTGCGCGACGATCTCAACGAAACAGCAGAGCGTACAATGTGCGTAATTCACCCCGTAAAGCTTGTTATCACAAACTATCCCGAGGGCAAGACCGAGGAATTTGAGGTTGAGAACAATCCTAACCGTCCCGAGGACGGAACTCGCACGGTCACATTCTCACGCGAGTGCTGGATCGAAGCCGAGGACTTTATGGAGGTTCCGTTCAAGAAATACCAGAGACTGTACCCCGGCAACGAGGTTCGTCTTAAATCGACCTACATTGTAAAATGCACCGGCTGCAAAAAGGACGACGAGGGCAACGTTGTTGAGGTTTACGCGGAGTACGACCCCGAAACACGCGGCGGAAACACTCCCGACGGCCGCAAGGTTCGCGGCACTATCCACTGGGTTGACGCCAACAACTACGCCGACGCCGAGGTAAGACTTTACGACAATCTGTTTACTGTTCCCGACCCCGATGTAGGCGACAGAAACTTCCTTGATTATCTCAACCCCGAATCACTTGTTGTTCTTAAAAACTGCAAGGCGGAAAAGAACCTTGAGAACGCAACCGCTCCGAAGAGCTTCCAGTTTATGCGTCTGGGCTACTTCTGTGTTGACAGCAAGGACAGCTCACCCGAGCATCTTGTATTCAACCGCAGCGTAAGTCTTAAGGACGGCTTTAAAAAGAAATGATTAACAAAAACGTTTTAATTACCGGCGGCTCGGGCGGCATAGGCTCAGCGCTTTGCCGCGCATTCGCAAAAGAGGGCTGCAACGTCGCGGTTCACTGCAACAGCAAGACTGATTACGCCGAAACTCTTGCAAACGAGCTTAGAGAAAAATATAAAATAAACGCCTTCGCGGTTCAGGCAGATGTTGCCGACCGCGAAAGCGTTAACGTAATGTTTGATAAAATATCTAATAAATTCAAAAGTCTTGACGTGCTCATAAACAATGCGGGCATAGCTCAGCAAAAGCTTTTTACCGACCTCACTCAGGAGGATTGGAAACGGATGATTTCCGTTAATCTTGACGGAGTATTCAACTGCACGCAGGAAGCTGTCAAGCGTTACATGCTCCCTGCCCACAGCGGAGTTATTCTGAACATCAGCTCAATGTGGGGGCAGGTGGGCGCGTCGTGCGAGGTGCATTACAGCGCGGCAAAGGCAGGGGTAATCGGATTTACAAAAGCTCTTGCAAAGGAGCTTGGACTGTCCGGTATCCGCGTAAACTGCATTGCTCCGGGCGTAATTATGACCGACATGATGAAGGGCTTTGACGAACAGACTATTGCCGAATTAAAAGAGGAAACTCCGCTCAACGAACTCGGCTCTCCCTCGGACATTGCCGACGCGACAGTGTTTCTGTGCTGTGACCGCGCAAAGTTTATTACAGGACAAATACTTGGAGTAAACGGCGGCTTTGTTATTTAAATCGCGTTCTTAAGGTCGGCTTGATAGGGAGCGTTGTTGTTTCGCGAGACAGAATAGAAATGATTCAGGCTACGAGGGCAAAAGGAACAACGTTGTAGGAATCACACAAAAAAGGAAACGACTTCTATCAAAAGGGGATTTATCCATGCGCTCCGCTTAGTCGAAATGACATTTTTGCTATTGCTAAACGCCCCTACAAAATGATTAAACATAAAAAAGAGCTGCTCTTTCGAACAGCTCTTTTAAATTTATCAAGCTAAAATTACTTAAGCTCAACCTCTGCGCCTGCAGCTTCGAGCTTCTCTTTGATAGCGTCAGCGTCTTCCTTAGAAGCCTGCTCCTTAACAGCCTTGGGTGCGCCGTCAACAAGAGCCTTAGCTTCCTTAAGACCGAGACCTGTAACCTCACGAACAGCCTTGATAACAGCGATCTTGTTGCCGCCTGCGCTCTTAAGGATTACGTCAAACTCTGTCTGCTCAGCAGCAGCGGCAGCGCCACCGTCTGCGGGACCTGCAACAGCTACTGCAGCAGCAGCTGATACGCCAAACTCATCCTCTACAGCGTGTACAAGCTCTGAAAGCTCGAGAACTGTGAGGCCTTTTAATTCTTCAATAATAGCAGTAATTTTCTCTGATGCCATTTTTATTTACCTCCGATATGTTATTAGTTAGTTTTAAAATTTGGTGCAGCTTATTCTGCTGCCTCTGCTGCAGCTTCCTCTGCGGGAGCCTCAGCAGCCTTCTTAGCGAGACATTCCTCAAAGCCGCCCTCATCAACAACAGCCTGCATAACACGGGCAAATGCTGAAATAGGAGCCTGGAACGCGCCGAGTACGTTTGCGAGAAGTACATCTCTTGTCGGGAGTTTTGAAAGAGCTGTGATTGTATCCATATCAACTACAGCGCCGTCAAGGTAACCTGACTTAACCTTGAAGTTATCGTGATCCTTTGCGTAATTGCAGAGGATTCTTGCTGCGGCAGCATACTCGCTGTCGCTTGTTGCAAGAGCAGTTGTGCCTTCGAGTACGGGCTTGATGTCCTCAAGACCTGCTTCATCACATGCACGAGCGAGGAGTGTGTTCTTTACAACGGTGTACTTAACGTCGTTTTCACGAAGCTCCTTTCTGAGCTTTGTGTCATCCTCGGTGTTGATACCCTCGTAGCTGACTACAAGACCTGTGATGGAGTTTTTGAGTCTTTCGGAAAGCTCTGCAACGATTGCCTTCTTTTGCTCTAAAACGCTTTGACTTGGCAAAAAATTCACCTCCGATATTTTTTAATACCGCAGTTCAAGAAAAAACTGTCCGAAGACATACCTCGGACAGTTGACAAATACATAAATGTAATTGCACCTTCCTCGGCAGGCAGATTTCTCTTTACGCTTTCGCACCTACTGTCTTTAGAACTGCAAGAAAATATATTGGTAACTTAATATAAATTAAGCGCCAAACTTAGTGGGGTTCATTCTTACGCTCGGGCCCATTGTTGAAGTAACGGCAACTGAGCGGATGTACTGACCCTTTGCAGCGGCGGGCTTAGCCTTAACGATTGCTTCCATGAGAGTATCAAGGTTCTCTGAAAGCTTGTCTGTGCCAAAGCTTACCTTGCCGATGGGGCAGTGAATGATGTTGGTTTTGTCAAGACGGTACTCAATTTTACCTGCCTTAGCTTCTTTGATAGCCTTGGCGATGTCGGGAGTTACTGTACCTGCCTTGGGGTTAGGCATCAAGCCGCGCGGACCGAGGATTCTACCAAGACGGCCTACAAGACCCATGCAGTCGGGAGTTGTGATAAGAACGTCGAAGTCCATCCAGTTTTCCTGCTGGATCTTCTGAGTCATATCCTCTGCGCCTACATAGTCAGCGCCAGCTTCCTTGGCGAGCTCTTCGTTTGCGCCCTTGCAGATAGCAAGAACTCTAACTTTTTTACCTGTACCGTTGGGGAGAACAACCGCGCCTCTAACCTGCTGGTCAGCGTGACGGCTGTCTACGCCGAGCTTTACATGAAGCTCAACGGTTTCGTCAAACTTAGCTGTGGCTGTTTTGATTACGGTATCCAGAGCCTCGTTTGTATCATATAATTTGGTTCTGTCAACGAGCTTAGCAGCGTCAACATACTTCTTACCGTGTTTCATAAGTTTTCCTCCATACTTAGGTGGTCAAGCGGAAAATTCCTCCCACCCGGATTAATTAGTCAACTACTGTAATACCCATGCTTCTCGCAGTACCCGCAATCATGCTGACAGCCGCGTCAAGCGAACCGGCATTAAGGTCGGGCATCTTCTGCTCGGCAATCTTTGTGAGCTGCTCTTTTGTGATTTTGGCAACCTTTGTCTTGTTAGGTACGCCTGAACCGCTGTTGATATTGCATGCTTTCTTTAAAAGAACCGCAGCGGGCGGAGTCTTTGTAATAAATGTGAATGAACGGTCTGCGTATACTGTGATTACTACAGGGATGATCAAACCGATATCATTCTTTGTACGCTCATTAAAATCCTTTGTGAACGCAACAATGTTTACGCCGTGCTGACCGAGCGCCGGTCCTACAGGCGGAGCCGGAGTAGCCTTTCCGGCAGGAATCTGAAGCTTAATTAAGCCTACAACCTTCTGAGCCATTGTGTTTGCACCTCCAAAATTCGTGGTAAATTGCGGAACGCCACTGTGTAGGGTTCCTCCCACAGGGAACGTTGTTCCCAATAAAAAGCCAATTGGCTGATTATTCTTCTACTAACTCTGCCTGAGCTATTTCAAGCTCAACAGGAGTTTCTCGTCCGAACATAGATACTACTACGCGGACATAGTTTTTGTCGGTATCTAACTCGTCTACAACACCGACGAAGTCCTCAAGAGGACCATCAATAATTCGTACCGAATCGCCTACCGAATAGGACACCTTGACAACTCTTTGTTCAACGCCCATTCTGTAAACTTCCGCGTCGGTAAGAGGCACGGGTTTTGATCCCGGTCCGACAAACCCTGTGCAGCCGCGGATGTTGCGGACTACATACCATGTTTCATCGGTATAGATCATTTTTACGAAAACGTAGCAGGGATAAATTTTGTTCTCTACCTCTTTTACCTTGTCGCCTACTGTTTCGGTGACAATCTCGGTGGGAACCTTTGCGTCAATTATCATGTCCTGCAGATTGCGGTTTTCCGCAGTCGAAAGCAGGTCGCTTGCAACCTTGTTTTCATAACCCGAGTAGGTATGAATGACATACCATCTTGCTTCTGAATCAGGCATTATAACTTTCTTCCTTTCGTAAGCTTAGTAATAACACGCTGTTATACAGAAGTAGTGTGCATAACAAGACCGAGCAACGCAAACAAACCGCGGTCAAGGGCAAAAATGAACAAGCCCATGATTACGATTACGGCAATAACAATGCCGAAGTTCTTTGTGGTTTGTCTTGCCGAAGGCCATGTTACTTTCTTCAGCTCACCCTTACAGGCAACAAGGTACTTGAAAAGCCTTTTAAAAACGTTAGGCTTTTTCTTGGCAGCTTTCTTAACATCCGCTTTTTTGGCGGAGGCCTTTTTGGTGTCTGCCTTTTTTGCGTCAGACTTTTTGTCAGCCATGCTGTACCTCCTTATTTAGTTTCCTTGTGAAGAGTGTGTTTCTTACAGAAGCGGCAGTACTTGTTCATCTGAAGTCTGTCGGGACTGTTCTTCTTGTTCTTCATTGTGTTGTAGTTTCGCTGTTTGCACTCTGTGCAGGCCAATGTGATTTTAACTCTCATAACGGCACCTCCCGGTTATTCGGAATATTTTTAGCCTCCCTCAGCAGGGCACAAAAATAAAGCCCCTTTTAGAGGTGATAACATTTTATCACATAAATTGATAGAAGTCAAGCTTTTTTTGATTAATTTTATTTAGTGTTTGCACACCGCTATATATTGTATACAGCCCGTTTTTGCCCGGGCTCAAAACACAACGGACGCCGAAGCGTCCGACTGTTTACTGCTGATCCTTGAGCGTGCTGAATTTTGACACGGTTTTCTTTTTCGGTTTTTCGGGCTTTACTTCCCTGCCGATATATTTGCGTCCGGCTGCCGCCGCCTTTGACAAATCCTCGTCAAAGTACTCGGAGAGCTTGTCAAAGTCCTCCTGAGAAAGCGAGTTGAGCAATACGATCGTAATTATTGAACGGGTGTCAACATCGCCGTTGCCGTACTGAACGTTGAACACGCCCGCGAATTTTTCCGTTTCCTTTTTGTTGGCTCTCCTGATGTAGTCCGAGAGCTTGGGAGCGATGTGCTCCTTTGCGAAGGTCGCTCCGCGGAACGGGTAGTAGCAGTCCTCCTCGTTCTTGATTTCATCCTTGAGCTCGGGGAAGTATGTTACAAACCGCTTTGCAAGAAATTTGGGGTCGGCTGTGCCGTCCTCTTTCTTCTTTTTCTGCTTGACCTGCTTTGCGCGCTTGATTGCGGAAGTGTTTGAAACTCCGTCAACAAAGTCGTTGGCAATGCTTTCGGCGTCCTTCTGGCTAGCTACATAATCGTCGTAGAGCCAGGTAGAAAGAGTTTTCCACTCGTTGTCGGGGCCTTCGTCGGTCATTGCGCAGGAACGGAGAAGCATCTGCTGCTTATCGATCACATAAACTACCGAGTAAGCTACGTTCTGGCTTGTAAAGAGCGCAACGAGCTTTCCCTCCTCGGAAGCGACCTTCTGACGGGTGTAGCCCTGTTTTGTAAGCTCCTCGCCAACCTTGTCCGCGATTAATTCAAACGCCTTTGTATATTCCATAGTTAACATCCTCTCGGGGTAATTTTCATGTAGTTACCCTTTATTATACAATTATATTGATGATTTTTCAAGTTTAAATTTTAAAGCGGCAAAATCAGGCGGAAAAATTTAAATTCGGTCACGCTTTTAGTAATTATGTACATGAAAACCACTAAAAAAATTATATTAATTTTACATTAAAATATGATTTCTTTCTTGACGAATATGTGCATTTGTGTTAAAGTATTTTACAAGGAGAGATATTCACATTAACAAACTTTGAGAAATATTTTCAGAGGCGAAAAATGACCAGAGAGTTATTAAACAAAAAATTAGGCGGAAATATTCGCAAATACCGCCTTACGGCAGACATCAGCCAGGAAGCGCTGGCAAAAAAAGCGGGACTTTACCCCGCGTATCTCGGCAGACTTGAAAGAGGCGAAAAATGTCCGACAATTGACACCCTTTACAAAATTTGCAAGGCTTTGGGCGTGACAATGGCGGAGGTGCTTTCGTTCGACAAAAATGTGTACGATTTGAACTCCGAGGCAATGTCGCGCATTGAGCACGTTCTTGACAGACTCGAGGAGCCTCAGCAGATAAAGGTTGCCGAAATTGTAGAGCATATTGCGGAGATAAAATAGCAAAATCACTTTTAGGGCGGATTATTCCGCCCTTTTTTCATGCCCCGCACTTGAAACAGCGGCGCAGTTGTGGTATTATTAATTTAATTGTAACTTAATTACTTAGAAAATGAGGTTGTTCTATGTCATCACAGAACGCAATCGGCGTGTTCGATTCCGGACTCGGCGGACTTACCGCGGTCAAGGAATTTATGCATGTGCTTCCAAATGAAAAAATTATTTACTTCGGCGACACCGGCAGAGTGCCCTACGGCACAAAAAGCCGCGACACAATCAAAAAGTACTCTATCCAGGATACAAACTTCCTTTTGAGTCACAACGTAAAGATGATCGTCGCAGCCTGCGGCACCGTAAGCTCGGTGGCAGGAAAGATGCTTGAGCAAAGGCTCGGCGTGCCCTACACGGGAGTTGTCAACCCAACCGTATTCACCGCCGTCAAGGTAACGGAGAACGGAAAAATAGGAGTTATCGGAACCCCGGCTACCGTAAGCAGTCACAGCTACCGAGACCGAATCAACAAGCTCAACCCCGATTTGGAGGTATTTGAGCAGGCGTGTCCGATGTTTGTATCCCTTGTTGAAAACGGGATCATCCACCGCGACGACCAGATAACAAGACTTGTTGTAAAGCGCTGCCTGTCCGAGCTGAAGGACAGCGGAGTTGACACCCTGATTTTGGGCTGCACGCATTTTCCGCTGCTCCGAGACGCTATTCAGGACTACATGGGCGACGGCGTAAAGCTGATTGACTCAGGCTATGAAACTGCGGTTTACGCCGCAAAGGTTCTCAGAGAAAACGACCTGTTGAACGACGATAATCAACAAAAAACACCGTCGTTTTTTGTAAGCGACACGCCCGACGGCTTTGAGAGCGTAGCAGGGCTGTTTTTGGGACGCGATATGGAGCACAGCGTCACGCAGATAGACATTGAACAGTTTTGAGGAAGATATGGAAAATTTAGAACGCTACATGATTTCAATTGTCGGCGAGCAGACCATGGACGGAGAAACCGACCGCATTGAGGTTCTGACCGCAGGCAAATTCATAAAGAAAAACGACAGGTTTTACATAGGCTACAGGGAATACGACGAGAAAAACCCGAACGACTGGAGCGACAATCTGATAAAGGTTGACAAAAACACTGTTATTATTAACCGCAAGGGTCAGCTGGGTTCTCAGCTCATGCTTGAAAAGGGCAGGCGTCACCAGTGCATTTACAGCACGATCGCAGGCGGCATGAGCATCGGAGTATTCACCAAGACGCTTGAAAACAAGCTGCATGAAAAAGGCGGCACGCTCGAGGTGAGCTACACTCTCGATTTTAACACCGACCTTGTAAGCGAGAACCGCTTCTTGATCAAGGTTGAAGAAAAACAAACTATGTGAGGTAATAAAGATGGATATATACGCATTGGCGGTAAGCAAGCTCAAGGAAGCTGTTACCGAAGCAATCAAAAAAGCAATCAGCGACGGAGCTCTTCCCGAGGCGGAGCTTCCCGATTTTATTATTGAAACGCCTGCTGACCAGAGCCACGGCAACTTTGCCACAAACGCGGCTATGGCAGGAGCAAAGGCATTCCGCATGCCCCCGTTCAAAATAGCTCAGGCAATCACCGAAAGACTTGACCTCAGCGGCACGATGTGCGAGCGATTTGAAACAGCAGGCCCGGGCTTCATCAACTTTTTCCTCGGCGCTGAGTTTTACACTCGCGTAATTCAGGAAATCACCGCCAACCCCGAAAGCTACGGCGAGTCGGACTTCGGCAAGGGTGAAAAAATTATGGTCGAATTTGTATCGGCGAACCCTACAGGTCCCATGCATATGGGCAACGCGCGCGGCGGCGCGCTGGGCGACTGCCTTGCGGCTGTGCTCGATAAGGCAGGCTACGACGCTTATCGTGAGTTCTATGTTAACGACGCCGGCAACCAGATCGAAAAATTCGGCTGTTCGCTTGAAGCGAGATATTTGCAGATTTACAAGGGCGACGAAATCGAGTTCCCCGAGGACGGCTATCAGGGTGCGGACATCACAGAGCTTGCGCAGGAATACGCCGACATCAACGGCGACGTTCTTGTAAACGCTTCATCCGAGGAAAGAAAGAACGCGCTTGTAAGCTACGCGCTGCCCAAGAACATCAAAAAGATGCAGGACGACATGGCGGCGTACAAAATCGTTTACGACAAGTGGTTCTTTGAGAGCGAGCTCCACAAGAGCGGCGCGGTAAAACAGGTTGTTGACCTTCTCACGGAAAAGGGACTGACCTACGAAAAGGAAGGCGCGGTCTGGTACAAAAACAAAGAGGTCCTCACCGAGCTGCTTTTAAGCGAGGGCAAAACCCAAAAATATATTGACAACCTTGAACTGAAGGACGACGTGCTGATTCGTCAGAACGGCAATCCCACCTACTTCGCGGCGGATATTGCGTATCACAAAAACAAGTTTGACCGCGGCTTTGAAACCCTGATCGATATCTGGGGAGCCGACCACCACGGTCACGTTATGAGAATGAAGGGCGCTATGAACGCAATAGGCTACGACGGCAGCCGCCTTAACGTTGTGCTTATGCAGCTTGTAAAGCTTGTGCGCAACGGCGAGCTTGTAAAAATGAGCAAGCGTACCGGCAAGGCTATTCAGCTGCGCGACCTGCTTGAGGAGGTTCCGGTTGACAGCGCAAGGTTCCTGTTCAACACCCGTGAGGCAAACACTCAGATGGACTTTGACCTTGACCTCGCGGTAACTCAGGACAACCAGAACCCCGTTTACTACGTTCAGTACGCTCACGCGCGTATTTGCAGCATTTTCAAGGCTCTTGCAGGCGACGGAATCACCCCGAGGGAATGTACGGCCGATGAGCTTGCGCTGCTCACCGCTCCCGAGGAAAGAGAGCTTATCAGTCACCTTGCGCTCTACACAAACGAGATCGTAAGCGCGGCCAAGGACTACGACCCCACCAAAATCACACGCTACGTTACTCAGCTGGCAACCCTGTTCCACAAGTTCTACAACGCTTGCCGCGTAAAGGGTGTTGACGAAGGCTTGATGCAGGCAAGGCTTTCGCTTTGCGGCTGTGTGCGCTCGGTTATTAAAAACGTGCTTACAATGTTCAGCATCAACTGCCCCGACAGTATGTAAAACACTGTGCTAAAGTAATAAACAAGACGGCTCAACGCCGTCTTGTTTTTTGCCTAATTTGACTAATTTCTATTATAAACATATTTAAATTATATTGACAGCGTACTTTATTTATACTATAATGAGTATAATAATTATAGCATGGAAGTGTTATTATGAAGCTTAGACAAAAACTCGCGTCAACCGCGCTGTCGTTGGCCTTGCTTTCGAGCATGGCTTTAACCGGCGCTAACGCGCAAATAATCGGCGGAGATTTAGCGTTTAAGGAAGTCAAAAACGCCGAAACCGTAGTCACCTACTCAAACGGAAGCCAAAAGATATTCAGCGGAATTTTGGACGCGGTAAAGTCTGAGGAGAGCGCGGCAATCGGAGCGGTTTCCTCATATGAAATTAAATGCAGCGGAAAATCAATGCTCACCGTAACTCTCAGGGATATCGTTTCATCAAACAGCGTAGCGGCGAGCTCAACTCAGCTCAACGGCTACTACGCAATTGACATTGACAATATGAAGGGCAACAAAAGCGCGTTTATTACGGGACTTTCACCCTCAAACGTTCAGTCGGTTGAAACCGCGCTGATTGACGCTGTTTCAAAGGGCGAGTCAATGGACATCACCTCAATTGATTTTATCGACACCGAAAAGAAAGGCGTTAAAGATGTTGACGAAAGCATGTGCTGGGCAGGCGCGATTTCAAACATCCTCACCTACACCGGCTGGGCTCAGAAAGCAGGCTTTAAAGACTGCGACGACATGTTCGAGAAGTTCATAGACTGTTATAACGACGACGGAAATATCATGGAATACGCTTTGTCGTGGTTTATCAACGGCGCGTACGATCCGGATTGGGAAGATGAATACTTTCGGCCTTCCGCGGTTCCAAAAAAGGGCACGGGCGGATACTTAAAGGATTACGCGTACGACAAGCTGCTTTCCGAGGGTAATTTCCTCAACAACCCCGACGGACTTAACCGGATGGCAAAAGAGCTGAGAAGCGGTAAGGGCGTCACCCTGGGTATACAATACTATGACAAAAAACTCGGCATGATGGGAGGCCACGCAATTTCTTGCTGGGGCTACGTTACAAACAATAACTACACCTCGGATAAACGTGAGTACTATGATATGCTTGTAATCACCGATTCCGACTCCGATTTAACAGGCGAAGCCGACCGCAGGACCGCGCCAAACCGCCTGTGCGCTCACAAGCTTGAACCGATCTCATTCAATCCCTACAATTCTTTGGATGATGATATAATAAATACTGAAACCTGGCTGTTCTCGGGATACGGCTCCTATATTCTCTACGACTATTCAGCAGTTACTCCCTATTCAGAGAACCTGGAAAAGGAAACTCTGCTTAAAGCAACAAAGAACAAAAACAATACGGTTGACTTTGCCGCTGCGGATATTTTTACAGGCGAATCGGATAACCCCGAAAGCCATGAGTCAATCTCCGACGACGCCGAAGCTTATTTAAATATTGCCCTCAGTAATCTTTCCTACAAGGATTTTAACAGCAGCGTTGCAGTTAACCTCACCGTTACGGACAGCAGCGGCAAGAATGTATTTAACCAAACAAAATCCTTTGAAGCGGATCTTTCTTCAATGAGCTACTCTACCCTTTCTCCCGCGTTTAACGCAGGAAAGCTTAAAGAGGGAAAATACACCGCAACCGCTACAATCAACTCCGACAAAAAGATACGAGAGGCATATTACTACAACAACATGGTAAAAACGGAATTTACGGTTACAAAAGCAGTGCTTGACAGGAGCAATATCAAACTAAAGCTTTCAAACCCAAAGCTCGGAGAGCAAAAGGTAACATATGATTTCAGCGTTGAGGGACTTACAAACGATCAGCTTAAAATGATAACCAAAGCCGAGCTGTTCACAGTTGAGGAATATGAATTTGACCCCGGCAATTACCTGGAAGAGGAAGCGGACTGCGAATTTGAGAGCGGCTCGTTGTTCCCGACAAGCGTAAGCGTTTATAACAAAGAGGAATTAAAACTAAAGCTTAAGCTTTATATAAAAAACAGCGCGCCGATTTATATTCAGACCGATTGGATAATCCCTGATTTTCCCGAGGTTGCGGTTTTCAGTCCGGACGATGAGGAAGTCTCCTATGAATTTAAAGTTGATGAAAACGCCGCGGGCTTTAAGGACGGCGAAAAACTCAGCTTCGCTCTGACAAACCTTTCAAGCGAAACATATAAAAACAAAACTGTCAGCGGTACTTTCCACCTTGAAGTAACCGACCAGAACGGCGACTCAATCCCCCTTACCAAGCCCCAAAGCTTCTCGCTTAAATATGATGAACAAAAGAATTTTTCAATCAGCAAGTTTGATTATACCCTGCCGAGGGGCATCTATATTCTTAAAGTCGTATTAGACGGAGATTTTGTTAAGAGTCCCTCTTATGATTATACATCAATATTTTTTACAGTCGGTGAGCCTTACGAGGATGATTACTATGTGGGCGACGTAAACATGGACAATGCACTCACCATTTCCGACGCAACGCTTATTCAAAAGTATATTGCAATGATGGTAGATTTCAGCGATTTGCAGCTTGAGCTTGCGGATGTTGACGGCAACGGCACGGTAAACATCAACGACGTAACCACGCTCCAAAAAATGATTGCCGAATAAAAACAAAATAACCGCCTATACTATTGGTATCACAGAAAAGGCGGTAAAAATATGAGCAGAAAAAAGAGAAAAAGCGGTGAAATACCGATGGAGTTTCCGTCGCGCAGACATGACGAGGACAGCTTTCCGGAAGCTGACGAGATAATTTGTCAAGAGGCGTTTAACTCCAATCATCACAGCTCAGTTAATATTGATAACATCACCGAAGTAATAGCGGCGGACGCTGATGAAAGAATTTAGTATTAAAGGGGAACCTTGCTCAGGTTCCCCTTTTTCATCTCTTAATTAACAGCTGATACGGGATTCCGAACCACTCGCGGACAAAGTAGGTAGGCGCGTACCTTAGCGCTGTGTCGGCGTTATACGCTCCTATTTCTCCTTTCAGTCCGATTTGATCCGCGATTATCTTCGCGCGCTCCTGGTGGAAGCCGTCGGTGATAATCGCAATATTACTGCCCAAATTATTTTTCTTAATTATCTCGCTTGAAAACTGCAGGTTCTCTTTTGTATCGGTTGACCTGTCCTCAATGAAAAGTCTGTCCGCCGATATCCCTCTTTTTATGAGGTTGTCATACATACATTTTGCCTCGCTCATCGGCTCGTTTTTACCCTGACCGCCCGAGAGCACAGCCTTTGACTTTGGGTTCTCCTTTAAGTAACGCTCGGCGGCGTCTATTCTTCCGCTTAATATCGTTGACGGATTCCCCGAACCGAGCACCTGAGCGCCGAGCACTACAGCGGTGCTGTTGATAGGCGGCTTGCGGTTCATTCCCATAACCATGAACACCGAAACCGTGATTCCAAGCAGAGCCAGCGTAACAAAAACAGTGTTGACGGTGTAGTATATCGCTTTTGTGATAAAAAAATGCATACATGCTTCCCTGATAAACCTGTGAGCAGGCTTGCAGCATACAAGGAAAATCCATACGCAAAGCGCAAATCCCGATACATTTCCGACGTTTACTATTCCCACGGAGACAGGGAAAACAAAAAATCCCACCCCGACCAGTGACAATGCGCAAATAATTATTCTGAGTACGTTTAATACCATAAAAGCACCTCCGTATTATTAATTATAAATCATCGGCGCAAAAAATACAACCGCTGCGCCGTATTGACTTTTTTAAATTTTGGTGATATTATGTTTTTGTACTAAGATAAAAGGAGCGGTATTATGAGATGTCCTAACTGCGGCTTTAACGCTGAAAACTGCGCGTCATGCCCTATTTGCGGAACACCCTTTACTCAACAGCCTCAGTATTCCGTTCCGCCTCAGCAAACTCAGGCATACTACGGCTACGCTCAGCCGGTGCAGTACGCCGCGCCAGTTCAGACGACGGCAGTCAAAAAGAAAACCTACAGCCCTATTATAATTACCGTTCTTATCATCATTGCGGTAACAATTATTGCCGGTCTTATTGTCACGGTTTACTCGGCGGTTTTCTATAACAAAAGCGTCTTCGACGTGCTTTATGAAAGTATTTCTTTTTCTAAAATCACAACAATTATTTCAGGTTAATTTTAGCGGCGCAGCTTTGGCTGTGCCGCTTATTTTAATAAAGGAGAGTAAAAATGAAACTTCTAATCACAGGCGGAACCACATTTGTAAGCAAATTCACCGCAGAGCACTTTGTCAAAAACGGCGACGAGGTTTATGTACTGAACCGCGGAAGCCGCAGACAGCCGGACGGAGCAAAGTATATTGAAGGCGACCGAACACAGCTTGGAGACAAACTGAAAGGCATGCGTTTTGACGCTGTCCTCGATATCACCGCCTACACGCAGGAGCATGTTCAGGCTCTCCTTGACTCGGGAATTGAGTTTGACGACTACATTTTCATTAGTTCAAGCGCGGTTTATCCCGAAACAAACGTTCAGCCGTTCACCGAAGAACAGCCGTGCGGCTTTAATTCAATTTGGAAAGATTACGGCACTAACAAGCTGAAAGCCGAGGAATATCTCAAAGAGCGCGTGCCAAACGCATATATTCTCCGTCCACCGTATTTTTACGGAATCTACGACAATCTTTACCGCGAGGCGTTTCCGTTTGACTGCGCCGCCGAGGACAGACCGTTTTACATTCCCGGGGACGGAGAAATGAAGCTTCAATTTTTTAATGTGTCCGACCTCTGCCGCTTTATTGAAATTTTGCTGAACACTCACCCCGAAAATAAAGTTTTCAACGTTGGAAATCCCGAAACCGTCACAGTCAAGGAATGGGTTGAGCTTTGCTACAAGGCAGCAGGCAAAACGCCAAAGCTAATAAGCGTTGACAAAGACGTTCCGCAAAGGGATTACTTCTGCTTTTACGATTATGAATATGTCCTTGACGTTTCAAAACAGCAGGCGCTTATGCCGAATACCATACCGCTTGAACAGGGCTTGTGCAAAGAATATGAGTGGTACAAGGATAACCCGGACAGCGTTTACTGCCGCAAGCCTTACATAGAATTTATAGAAGAAAACCTATAGATGTCATTCCGACCAACGCGGAGGAATCCCCCAAACAGGAAACCATTGGCTGTTACATTGGGGGATCCTTCGACTGCGCTCAGGATGACATCTTTATTTATAAAAATCGGGGAGACAGCGCTTCCTGTTAAAGGAACCTGTCTCCCCGACCAAAATTTCAACTTTTATTATTCCAAATGCGCTGTTCCGATTTTGCGGAAACGGCTATAGCGTTTTTCGGTGAGCTCATCGGTTGAAAGCTCCAGATTCTTCTCAAAGGTTCTGCTGATAAGCAGCTTAAGACTTTCAAACATCGCGGAATCCTCAGCCTTTGGCTGGCGGATAATACGCTCGATCACTCCGAAGTCGAACAAATCCTGAGCGGTCATCTTTAACGCCTCAGCTGCCTCGGGAGCCTTTGAGCTGTCCTTCCAAAGAATTGACGCGCAGCCCTCGGGTGAGATTACCGAATAAACCGAGTTTTCAAACATCCAAACCTCGTCGGCAACCGCAAGCGCAAGCGCGCCGCCGCTGCCGCCCTCACCGATAAGAATTGTGAGTACGGGGGTTTTGAGCGTCATCATTTCCATTAAGTTTTCGGCGATTGCCTGTCCCTGACCGCGCTCCTCCGCGCCGATTCCTGGGAACGCTCCGCTTGTATCAACAAGACACAGCACCGGGCGGTGGAACTTTTCAGCCTGCTTCATCAGTCTAAGAGCCTTTCTGTAGCCCTCGGGATGAGCCTGTCCGAAGTTGCGCTCCATACGCTCGCGGGTGTTTCTTCCCTTTTCAATTCCGATTACGGTCAGCGGCATATCGTAGAGCATAGCCAACCCCGCGATAATCGCCTTATCGTCCGAAAATCTTCTGTCGCCGTGAAGCTCAATAAAGCTTTCGCCGAACATGTGTGCAATATAATCAACAGCGGTCAGCTTTTGGCTGTCGCGCGCTGCCATCACCTTTTCATAAGCAGTCATAATTTACTCCACCGAATCCTCATTTTCTTTCGGCATATAGCCGTGCAGTCTTAAAAGCTTTGATACAGTCTGTTTCAGCATGTGTCTGCTGACGACTGCGTCTATAAAGCCCTTCTGCATTACAAAGCCCGAGGTCTGAAAGTCCTTCGGCAGCTTTTGTCTCATTGTCTGCTCAATTACGCGCGGACCGGCAAACGCGACCAGACAGTCGGGCTCGGCAAGAATTATATCGCCCTCCATTGCAAACGAAGCGGTTACGCCGCCCGTTGTGGGGTCGGTGAGCACTGTTATATACAAAAGTCCCGCGTCGCTGTGGCGTTTTACCGCGCCTGAGGTTTTTGCCATCTGCATAAGTGACAAAATACCCTCCTGCATTCTTGCGCCGCCCGAAACTGTGCAGACAACGATCGGAAGTCTGTGCTCGGTGGCATACTCAAACGCGCGCGTGATTTTTTCGCCCGTTACGGTTCCCATACTGCCCATCATGAACTCGGCGTTCATTACGCAGAGCACGGTTTCGGTTCCGTCAATTTTACAGGTTCCGCAGGTAACGCTTTCGTTGCCCTTGTCCTTTGCCTTTTCAAGCTTCTTGTCATATCCCGGGAAGCCGAGGATGTTTGAGCTTTTGAGCTCGGTGCCATGCTCCTCAAAGGTTTCGGGGTCGGCAAAAAGCTCAACCCTTCTTTTGGCGTTCATTCTGAAATGATGGTTGCATGTTGTGCAGACGTTCAAATTCTCCTCCATATCGGTGGTGAGCAAAAGCGTGTTGCACTTTGGGCACTTCATCCACATTTCTTCGGGGATGAACGGCACGTTATCCTGCTTTCCCGAGGTGGTTTCAAGGTCGTTTTTCGGTTTTACGAATGAAAAAAAATCCATAGCTTTCTCCGCGCTGATACTGATTTCCGGTAGCAGGTATCAGTATGATTTATCGTTTATTTCTGATTTTCTCAAAGTTTTCCATAAAGTCGGTTGTGTACTCTCCGCTCACAAAGCGGTCGTCCGACAATATCTCGGCAAGTATGTCACGGTTGATGTCGATTCCGTCGATTGTAAGCTCGGACAGCGCCATCTTCATTTTACGGATAGCCTCGGCTCTGCTTCTTGCCTGAACGATCAGCTTGCCTATCATGCTGTCGTAATACGGCGGAACAACATAATCCTGATAAACAGCCGTATCAAAGCGGACAAACGAGCCGCCCGGGGTATGTAATCTCTTGATTCTTCCGCAGCTTGGACGGAAGTTCTTGTCGGGATTCTCCGCGTTGATTCTGCACTCGATTACATTTCCGTGTGTGAATATGCTGTCCTGAGTACGGGTAAGTCTTGCGCCTGCGGCAATCCTTATCTGCCACTGAACTATGTCGAGTCCCGTTACCATTTCGGTAACGCCGTGCTCAACCTGCAGACGGGTATTCATCTCCATGAAGTAGAAGTTATTCTGCTTATCGAGCAAAAATTCAACGGTGCCGGCGTTAACGTAGTTAACAGCCTTTGCCGCCTTGACCGCGGCGATCATCATCTGCTTTCTGGTTTTATCGTCGAGCGCGGGGCTGGGGCTTTCTTCGATCATTTTCTGATTTTTGCGCTGAACCGAGCACTCGCGTTCGCCGAGGCAGATTATATTATTATATTTATCGCAAAGAAGCTGCATTTCGATGTGCTTTACGGGGAAAATAAACTTTTCAAGATAGCACGCGCCGTCTCCGAACGCCGCCTTTGCCTCAGATGAAGCGGACAGAAAGGCGTCCTCAAAATCTTCGAGATAATTTACACGGCGAATTCCTTTTCCGCCGCCGCCCGAGCGCGCCTTAATGAGCAGCGGAAATCCGATTTCCTCCGCTTTCTTCTTGGCTTCCTCAACGGTCTCCACGATATCGCAGCCCGGAGTTACGGGAACTCCCGCGGCTCTCATTGTTTTGCGCGCCGCGTCCTTATCGCCCAGCATTGCAATCATTTCGGAGGAAGGTCCGATAAAGTTGATATTGCACTGTTCGCACAGAGAAACAAATTTCGCGTTTTCACTCAGCAGTCCGTACCCGGGGTGAATGGCCTGAGCGCCGCTTTCTACCGCAACGGTAAGAATGGCGGGGATATTCAGATAGCTGTCGGCAACGCGGCTGCCGCCCACGCAGTAGCTTTCGTCGGCGAGCTGAACGTGCATTGCGTCCTTGTCCGCCTCGGAATAAATAGCAACGGTGGAAATTCCCATTTCGCGGCAGGCACGGATTATGCGTACCGCAATTTCTCCTCTATTTGCAACAAGTATCTTAGAAAACATTTATTTTACCTCGCATACTTTGTGTTTAGATGAACGTCGTAAGTTTGCATTTTGCGTTTTTTACTTCGCGTTTTTTACTTCGCGTTTTTTACTTCGCGTTTTTTACTTCGCGTTCTTAATGTTTTATAAATAATTTTATGCTTGCGTTTCGCGAGAAAACGTCTCTTTATTTCATACGTCCATGACAAACGTTCATTTTGTTACTGTATTTGTACCAATCTCATTATTAATTTATTATTTATTTTCTACCAGTGCAAAGGACAGCTCGGCGCTTACGCAGAGCTTGCCGTCAACATAGCCCTTGGCGTCGATAAAATAGAACGGACCTCTGTTTTTTGTGAGAGTACAAACGCTTTCAAGAGTATCGCCCGGCTTTACGGGATTCTTGAATTTTACGTTGTTCATCTTTGTAAAATACGGGGTGCAGTCCTTTACCTTGTCAGCCAAAAGGCAGCAGCTTGCCTGTCCCATCATTTCGCAGAGAATCACACCCGGCACAACGGGGTTGCCCGGAAAATGTCCCTGCAAAAAGAACTCGTCGCCCTTGATTGTATATTTGCCCTTTGCGGTAACGTCGTCTACAACTTCGGACTCCTCAACAAGCAGCATATTGTCGCGGTGGGGTAATATCTTTTTAATTTCTTCCTGATTCATAACTACCTCTTACTTTATGCTGAAAAGCGGCTGACCGTATTCAACAAGATCTCCGTTATTGGCGAGTACGGCAACGATTTCGCCGTCCTCCTCAGCCTGAATTTCGTTCATGCACTTCATAGCCTCGATGATGCACACAACGTCGCCCTTCTTTACTCTTTTGCCTACGCTTACATACGGGTCAGCGTCGGGTGACGGAGCAACATAGAATACGCCTACGATTGGAGCTTTGATTGCCTTGCCTGTGTCTGCGGCAGCGGGAGCGGCTGCGGTTTCAGCGTCGGCAGCAGCCTCGGGAGCAGCTACTACGGGGTTATTGTTTGCAAACGAAACCACGGGAGCGCCCTGTGAAGCCTTTTCGAGTCTTACCTTATTATCGCCTGACTGAACCTCAAGCACAGACAGCGACGAATCCTCAAGCATTGAGATTAAGTTTTTGATTTCTTCCAGATTATACATTAAATATCTTCCTTTCGGACAAATATATTTTTTGAGAGTTATGGTCGTGCAGACAGATTGATTTATTGATAACGCTGTTTTCCCGACCGTGTTAATACGGGGCGTAATGGTAATGAATTTAACCGTACCCTACAACCTGTTAACAAACGTTATAGAGAACAAAAATAACCAAACATTGTTCCTATTGCCCTCGTATTTTCCGATATTTCTATTCTGTCTCGCGAAACGCCTTACGTTACCGTCCTATCAAACGTTAAGTACGCGACTTGAATAATATGCATGCGTCGTGGCCGCCGAAGCCGAGGTTGGTTGATGCGGCAACGTTAATATCGCGCTTAACAGCGGTGTTGGGTGTATAGTTGAGGTCAAGTCCCTCGTCGGGCTCGTCAAGGTGGATCGTGGGAGGAATCATTCCCTCCTCAATTGCCTTGACCGCCGCGATAGCCTCAATTGCGCCTGTTGCGCCGAGCATATGACCTGTCATCGACTTTGTTGAGCTAATGTTGCAGTCGTAAGCCTTTTCGCCCAAAGCGCCCTTGATTGCCAGCGTTTCCGTCAAATCGTTGAGGTGTGTGCTTGTACCGTGAGCGTTGATGTAGATTTGAGCGTCGTCGGCAACATTCGCTTCGTCAAAAGCGATTTCGATTGCTCTGCGAAGTCCCGCACCCTCGGGGTCGGGAGCTGTTACATGGTGAGCGTCACAGGTGTTTCCGTATCCGCCGAACTCAGCGTAAATCTTTGCGTCTCTTGCCTTTGCGTGCTCGTATTCCTCTAAGATGAGCATGCCTGCGCCCTCGCCCATTACAAAACCGTCGCGATCCTTGTCAAACGGACGCGAAGCCTTTTCGGGATCGGGATTTGTTGACAGCGCCTTCATGTTCTGGAAGCCCGCGATCGTGAGCGGAGCTACAACTGCTTCCGCGCCGCCTGCGATGATTGCGTCGGCATAGCCGTCCTTGATTGCGTGGAAAGCCTCGCCGATTGAGTTTGTGCCCGTAGCGCACGCGCTCATTACGGACAGCGAAACGCCCTTTGCGCCGAAGCGGATAGCTACGTTGCCTGTTGCGATGTTACCGATCATCATGGGAATGAAGAACGGACTTACCTTTCTGGGACCGCCGTGGTCGTGAGCTACAGTGTTCTTTACGAATGTGTCAAGACCGCCGATTCCCGCGCCGATATATACGCCAAAACGGTTTTCGTCGATTTTTCCGAGAATACCGCTGTCGTCAACAGCCTGCCGAGCCGCCGCGATTGCGTACTGGCAATAGAGGTCAAGCTTCTTGGCTTCTCTTTTTTCAAAATATTTTTCAGGCTCAAAGTTCTTTACCAAGCCTGCGATATGTACCTTTAAATCGCTTGTGTCAAAGCGTGTGATCGTTTCAATTCCGTTTACGCCGTCGAGCATGTTTTTCCACATTGTGGGAACGTCATTGCCGACAGGGCTGATTGCGCCCAATCCTGTTACGACTACTCTTCTTGCCATACTAACCTCCGTGAATTCTGAATCAAATGGCAAGTCCGCCGTCTACGCGGATAACCTCGCCTGTAACATAAGCCGCCTCGTCGGAGCAGAGGAAAGCTACTACATTCGCTACGTCGTCGGGTGTGCCGATGCGCTTTGCGGGAATCTGAGCCTTCATTGCTTCCTTGACCTTGTCCGAAAGCACGTTTGTCATATCTGTGCCGATGTATCCCGGAGCTACGGCGTTTACGGTTACTCCTCTGCCTGCGAGCTCGCGCGCTACAGACTTTGTGAGTCCGATGATGCCTGCCTTTGAAGCAGAGTAGTTTGCCTGTCCGGCATTGCCGATCAAGCCGACGATTGAGGATGTGCTTACAATTCTGCCGCTGCGCTTCTTCATGAAGTGCTTATAGGTGTGCTTGATCATATTGAATGTGCCCTTGAGGTTTACGTTGATTACCGCGTCAAAATCGGCTTCCTCCATGTTGAGCACCAGCTTGTCGCGTGTGATACCCGCATTATTAATAAGTATATCGATTCCGCCGAAGTCAGCGATTACCTGATCTACTACCTCTTTGGATTTTCCAAAGTCGGAAACGTCGCAGAAATACTGCTCAACCTTTGTGCCGTACTGTGAAAGCTCCTGCTTTGCGTTTTCGCCCTCGCTCTCGTTGCCAACATACAAAATTGCGATGTTTGCGCCGTTCTGAGCAAGCTTTGTGGCGATTGCCAGGCCAATTCCTCTTGAACCGCCTGTTACAACGGCTGTCTTGTTTTCAAAATTCATAATTACCTCCTATTAAACCCAATGCCAACAGCTTAAGGCTACGCAGCCGTTAATTGTAGCGGAGGCGCTTGCCGCCTCCCGGGAGTTTGCGCATATCTTCGGGAGACCGCGAGGGTCTCCCCTACATAGCGAAACCATAAAATATATTACAATTCTTTACGTTGTTGACATTGCCGTTAAGCCTGCTTTATAATTCAAGCTTTGCAATATCCTCTGGTGTTTCAGCCTTGAACGCTTTCACGTCGGCGTTAATGCGCTTGATTAATCCTGTCAGTGTTTTGCCTACGCCTACCTCGATAAAGGTGTCAACGCCGTCGGCAATCATGTTTTCTACAATTGTCTGCCATTTTACGGGGCTTTCGACCTGCGCCTTTACAAGCGCCTTGTAATCTCCCTCGTAGGGCAGAGCGGTGACATCTGAGTATACCTCGGTATGAGGCTCTGAGAACTCGACGTCCTTCATATATTCTTCAAGTCCCTCAGCCGCCTGAGCCATAAACGGAGAGTGGAACGCTCCGCTTACCGCGAGAAGCTTGGCCTTTCCGCCTGCTTCCTTTACCGCCGCGCAGAACGCTTCGGCGTTTTCGCTTGTTGTGGCTACAACCGTCTGAGCCGGTGAGTTATAGTTAACGGGATATGTTTTGTCGAACTTGGCGCAGATTTCCTCGGTTGCCTGAGGGCTGATTTTCATAACCGCCGCCATTGCTCCGGGGTTCTCCTTTGCCGCCTTGTCCATAAGCTCGCCTCTGCGGCAGACAAGTCTGAACGCCTGCTCGTCGGTGAGCATTCCCGAAAACGCGAGAGCCGCGATTTCGCCGAGCGAAAAGCCGGCTACGCAGTCGGGAGTGATTCCGGCTTCCTTCAGCGCGTAAGCCGCCGCCAAATCGGCAGCAAAAACGCAGGGCTGAGTGTTTACCGTCTGACAAAGCTCCTCGGCTGTTCCCTCAAAGCACTGCTTTGAGGTGCCCTCGCGAACGCTGTCAGCCATATCGAACACTGCCTTTGCGGAGGGATAAGCCTCATACATAGCCTTGCCCATTCCGCTGTACTGCGCGCCCTGACCTGAAAATACAAATGCTATTTTACCCATTTTGTCGCTCCGTTCAATACTTCCTCAGCCTGCTCGAACATCTCGGTGATGATCTCGCGCGCGGGCTGTTCCTTTGTTACCATGCTGGCTACCTGACCTGCAAGCACACAGCCGTTCTTTACGTCGCCCTCGCGAGCCGCGATCCTGAGCACGCCTGTTGCCATCTTCTCAAGCTCCTCGTCTGAAACCGATGAGGAATCATACTCTGCCTTTGCGTACTCTCTTGTGAACGCGTTGCGGATCGAGCGCACGGGATGTCCCAGACGCTTGCCTGTTACAACGGAGTCGTGATCCTTTGCCTTTAATACCTTATCTTTATACGCCTGAGAAATCGTACATTCCTCGGCTACCAAAAATCTTGTTCCGACCTGAACGCCTACCGCGCCGAGCATTAACGCCGCTGCAAGCTGTCTGCCGTCGGCAATTCCGCCTGCGGCGATTACGGGGATCGAAACCGCGTCAACAACCTGGGGCACAAGAGCCATTGTTGTAAGCTCGCCTACATGGCCGCCGCTTTCGCCGCCCTCGGCGATCACAGCGAACGCTCCGCTCTTTTCCATTTTTCTTGCGAGAGCTACGCTTGCCACAACGGGAATAACCTTGATTCCGGCTTCCGTCCACTTAGCCATGTACTTTCCGGGATTACCGGCGCCTGTGGTAACGACCTTTACGCCTTCTTCAACAACAACCTCGGCAACCTCGTCCGCAAACGGGCTCATGAGCATGATGTTGACGCCGAAGGGCTTGTCTGTCAGTTCCTTACACTTCTTAATTTCAGCTCTGAGCTGTTCGCCGTTTGAGTTCATTGCGGCGATTATTCCGAGACCGCCCGCGTTTGAAACGCCGGCAGCAAGCGACGCGTCGGCTACCCAAGCCATGCCTCCCTGAAAGAGAGGAAACTCAAGTCCGAGCTCCTGATTGATGACTGTTGAAATCATATGTAATGTCTCCTTTTTAGATTACACATTTTTATAAAAAAACAGCAATATTTCAATTAATTTTTGTTTTAATATACATGTATGGCATTATTATCAATATCATACCTCAATTTACTTTAAATGTCAATTACCGAATTCTGCTCAAATAACGCGCGCCGCACACCGTTTTTTTGTAGGTATGCGGCGTATTTTGCGAGTATAAGCGGATTTTTCGTCATACTTTAGAATAAAAAATATCATTAGGAACAATAATCTTCAAGAGTTTTTCTTAAACTTTGTTCCCCCTCAACCTCAACGCCCTGCTTCAGTCTGTCGGCGTCGCTCTTCGGCAGGTGGTTCGAGAAGGTTTCGGTTGTCATAAACGGAGTGTCCTCGCCGTACTTGTACACCACCAGTCTGCCGCTTTCAGATTTTATAACATATTTGTTGGGCGCGGACTGCGAAACTGACGCTTCTTCCGGAGTGTTCTGAGAGGACGCGAACGCGCTGATGCACACGCTCGCAATCAAAATTGCCCCCGTTGCAGCTATAATAATTGCCTTTTTCATAAGAATCATTCCATTCGGTAAAATATTTCCGACCTTATTTTTTGCCGATTTTAAGCCATTATTCACGCTTGTTCATAAAATTTAGAGGCATTGGACTTATTTTTTCTAATAAAAATTTAAATTAAGATATTTATTTTTTTCGATTTAGGTGCTATAATAACTATTAATAATGTATTATAATCCGATAATAGCACATTTTCGGACTGTACTACCGGCAAGAAATCCGACGACCATTAAGTTTCGGAAATAATAAAAGCAGGTTTATCCTAAGTTTATCACATTCAGAGGAGTAAATATGCGAAATAAACGTGAAACCGACATCAGCAACTACACCGACAAGCTCGCTGAAGCGGGTGTGGTAACGCCTCCCAAAAAGGAAAGCGGAGGAAAGAAATTCTTTAAAGTGGTTGGAAAGCTGTTTCTTACGATATTCTCGGTTCTCTTTGTAACGGGAATCATTACGCTTGTTTCACTTTCCATCTATATCTTTGCTCTTGCGTCAGAGCCTACGGGCATTGACCTTAAAGCAAAATCAATGAACCAAACCAGCCGAATCTTTGTTAAGGACAGCAAAACTGGCGAATTTGTTGAGCGCCAAAAGCTATACAGCACCGAAAACCGAATTTGGGTCAACAACAACGACATTCCTCAGGCGATGAAGGAAGCTATCATCTCAATTGAGGACAAGCGCTTTTACGACCACAACGGCGTTGACTGGACGCGTACCCTATCGGCTATAGGAACGCTTGCCACGGGCGGCGACTCCTACGGCGGCTCCACGATAACCCAGCAGCTGATCAAGAACATAACCGACGACAACGAGGTTTCAATTACCCGTAAGCTGCGCGAAATCACAAAAGCGCTGAAGCTTGAACAGGAATACACCAAGGATCAGATTCTTGAGGCGTACTTAAACGTTGTAAACTTCGGAAACAACTGCCAGGGCGTTGAGGCGGCGGCTCAGCTTTACTTCGGAAAGAGCATACGCAACTGCTCGCTCGCGGAATGTGCCGCGATTGCGGGCATCACCCAGAACCCCTCGCGCTGGAATCCGCTGCTTTATCCCGATCAGAACAAAATCCGCCGCGACATTATTTTAAAGGAAATGTACGATCAGGGCAAAATCAACGGCGAGGAATACAACAAGGCTAAGCAGGAATCTGCCAAGATGAAGTTCGTCGGCTTTAAAAACGTCAGCGAAGAGGACGACGACGACAACGACTATGTACAGAACTGGTATTACGACCAGATGTTCTTTGACCTCAAGGAAGACCTTGCCGCCTACTACAACATCAGCGAGGGCGCGGCAAGCGAAAAGATTTACACCGAGGGCCTGAAAATTTACTGCGCTATCGACGAGAAAATGCAGAACTACATTGAGGAAGCCGCGCTGAACCTCGATAAATCCGGAGACCCCGAGATACAGATCGGTTCGGTAATGATGGGCTTTGACGGCAGAGTTATCGCCACCGTAGGAAGCTCTCAGAGAAAGACGACCGACCTCGCGTGGGACAGGGCGACTCACTCGTCGCTGCAGCCCGGTTCATCGATCAAGCCCGTGTTCGTATATCCCATGGGCATTGACAGCAAGCAGCTTTACTACTCCTCAACGGTACTCGACGAACCGATTGAGAAGTACGAATACAATGAATCGACCGACACCTACACCTCAGGTCCGAGCAACGCTTACGGCTCATACTTCGGCAACATGCTGCTGCCCGACGCTATTGAGTACTCCTCAAACGCGACGGCGGTACAGGTTCTCCAGATGATCGGCGGCCCCTCAGCGGCTTACGAGCAGGCAGTTACAAAGATGGGCTTTACACATCTCAAGGAAAGCGACCAGTACCAGATAGGTTCGCTCTCGATAGGCGGTATGAACGGCGGTGTAACCGTGCGCGAAATGGCGGCGGGCTTCACCTATATGGGCAACGGCGGTCTTTACTACAAGCCCTACACCTACTACTATGTAACGGACTCCGAGGACAACACCATTATCGACAACCGCGACGCTATTCCCAAGCAGGCATACTCAGAGGAAACCGCCGCGATCATGAACAGACTTCTCCACTACAACGTTGAGAACAGCCAGCACACCAACGCTGTTCACGCTCAGATCCCCGGTTGGGATATCGTGGGCAAGACAGGTACAACCAACGACGACAAGGACTCATGGTTCTGCGGAATGTCGCCCTACGGCGTAATGGCAACATGGACAGGCTTTGACAGCCCCCACACAATTTCCGACACAACACGCTCAGCCAAGTTCTTTGCAAAGGTCATGGGCGAGTACCTCAAAAATAAGGAACAGAAGGAATATCTGATTTCCAAGGGCGTTAAGGCTGCAACCTATAACCCGATCACAGGTCTTATCATCTCTACCGAGGATGTCTCGGGTAAATATATCGGTTATTATACCGAGGACAATATGCCGGGTTACGGCGATCCGTATTACGGCGACTACTCATACGGCAGCAGCCAGAACGACGCTGCGGCATCGGATAACGGCGACGGTCAGCAGTCATCGTGGTCCGGCGGCGGAGAATCGTCTCAGGGCGGCGGCGAGTCGTCCCAGGGCGGCGGTGAATCGTCGCAAGGCGGAGGCGGAGAATCGTCCCAGGGCGGCGGTGAGTCGTCACAAGGAGGCGGCGGTGAGTCGTCACAAGGAGGCGGCGGAGAATCGTCTCAGGGCGGCGGCGAAGCCTCCCACGGCGGAGGCGGCGAAGCTTCCCAGGGCGGCGGAATCACCCCCGAAAACCCGTAGTATTTAATTTACAGTATAAAACGTGGTTAACGATTAAACACCCTACGGTGTTTTAACCACTAATCACTTTAAAGGATGGTTTTAGAAATGGTATCAGTAGCAATTATGGGACACGGAGTTGTTGGCTCAGGTGTTGCGGAAATTCTTTTAACCCATAAGCAAAAGCTTTTTGCGAGCCTGGGTGAAGAAATACACATCAAAAAGGTGCTCGACCTTCGCGAATTCCCCGACAGCCCGATAGCCGAACGATTCACCAAAGACTTTGAGGAAATCATCAACGACCGCGAAATCAGAGTTGTTGTTGAGGTAATGGGCGGTCTTAACCCCGCTTACGATTACGTTAAGCGCTGCCTTAAGGCAGGCAAAAGCGTTGCGACCTCTAACAAGGAGCTTGTAGCGGCTCACGGCGCAGAGCTTTTGCAGATTGCCAAGGAAGAAAACGTAAACTTCCTGTTTGAGGCTTCCGTAGGCGGCGGTATTCCGATTATCCGCCCGATGAACCAGTGCCTTGTTGCAAACAACGTAAACGAGGTTGCAGGTATTTTAAACGGTACAACTAACTTTATTCTGACTAAAATGATAGAGGACGGTATGCAGTTTGAGGACGCTCTCAAGCTGGCGCAGGATCTCGGCTTTGCCGAAAGAAATCCTGCCGCCGATATCGAGGGACACGACGCCTGCCGCAAGATTTGTATTCTTGCATCTCTTGCTTACGGCAAGCACGTTTACCCCGATATGGTACATACCGAGGGTATCACCGACATCACCCTGGAGGACGTTAAGTTCGCCGAGAAGTTCGGCTATGTGATCAAGCTTATCGGCAAGGTAAAGAAGCTTGAGGGCGGCAAAATCGATATCATCACCGCTCCGATGCTCGTACCCAACACCAGCCAGCTTGCGAACATCGACAACGAATTCAACGGCATCATGGTTAGAGGCGACTGCACCGACGACGTTGTATTCTACGGCAAGGGCGCAGGCAAGCTTCCCACAGCTTCCGCTGTTGTAGCTGATATCGTTGACTGCTGTCATCACCTCAAGGCAAGACGCCACATCTTCTGGACAGACGGCAACGGCGAGAACATCATTGACTACAAGGATTCGGTTTGCGCTATGTATCTGCGCTTCAAGGGCGCTGACGCGGTAGCAAAGGCTGAAAGCGTATTCGGCAAGATCACCTCGCTCACCACTGCCGGCGGCGCAAGAGGCGCTCTGCTCACAGGCAATATGTGCTACGGCGAGTTCCTTGAAAAATCCGAGGCTCTTAAGGCTCAGGGCGTTGAGATCATGTCCTCGATCCGCATCGGTGATTTATAATTTGGCAATACAATCTGTAGGGGCGATCCTTGCGGTCGCCCTGAATATTGTTATATAATCAAGCAATAAAAAAGGGAGTATAAGATTTATGAGTTTGATAGTTCAAAAATTCGGCGGCAGCTCTGTTGCCGATGCCGAGCGTGTGATGAATGTCGCAAAAATTGTTACAGACACATACGCAAAAGGCAACGACGTTGTGGTTGTTGTTTCCGCTCAGGGCGACACCACTGACGACCTCATTGAAAAGCAAATGGAAATCAACCCCGACGCTTCAAGACGTGAAAAAGATATGCTTTTGGCGGCGGGCGAACAGATTTCAATTTCTCTGCTTGCAATGGCAATCGAGAAGTTAGGCTACCACGCTACATCTCTGCTCGGCTGGCAGGCAGGCTTTGAAACCTCGTCGGCACACACAACTGCAAGAATCAAGCGCGTTGACGCTTCGCGTATCCAGGATGAGCTTGACCAGAAAAACATTGTTGTTGTGGCAGGCTTCCAGGGTATTTCTCGCTACGGCGACATCACTACTCTGGGACGCGGCGGCTCCGATACAAGCGCGGTTGCAATTGCCGCGGCTATGCACGCTGACCTCTGCCAGATTTTCACCGACGTTGAGGGCGTATATACCGCCGACCCGCGCAAGGTTGAAACAGCAAGAAAGCTTAAGGAAATTTCCTACGACGAGATGCTTGAGCTTGCAACCCTCGGCGCACAGGTTTTGAACAACCGTTCGGTTGAAATGGCTAAAAAATACGGAATCGAGCTCGAGGTGCTTTCTTCAATGACAAAGGCACCCGGTACAATAGTAAAGGAGAAACCAAAAATGGAAAAAATGTTAATCAGCGGCGTTGCCAAGGATACAAATATCGCGAGAATTTCAGTAATCGGCGTTCCCAACTACCCCGGTCTTGCTTTCAAGATGTTCTCTAAGCTTTCTAAGAAGAAAATCAACGTAGACATCATTCTTCAGTCAATCGGTCACGACGGCAAAAAGGACATCAGCTTCACCGTTGCAAAGTCAAGAGGCAAGGAAGCTGTTGAGGTTCTCGAGGATTATATGATCAACACCCTCGGCGCCAAGGAAGTTCTTTACGATGAGGAAGTTGCCAAGATTTCTATCGTAGGCGCAGGCATGGAGAGCCACTCAGGTGTTGCAACAAAGATGTTCGAGGCTCTTTACGACGCTCAGATTAACATCCGCATGATCAGCACCAGCGAAATTAAGATTTCTGTTCTTATTGACGCTGCCGACGCTGACAAAGCAGTAAAAGCCATCCACAACAAATTCTTCGATTAATTCAAGTCGCGTACTGAACGTTTGATAGGATGGTAACGTCAGGCGTTTCGCGAGACAGAATAGAAATAATTCATGATGTGAGGGCAATGGAAACAACGTTTAGATTATTCGCATCCTTTCTGAACTGCTTCTAAATAATTCCCGCAACCACTAATATTTTGTTCTTGATCTGACGTAATATTTGCATTATACGGGCGACCGCAACGGTCGTCCGTTTTTATTGCATAATTGCCAAATAATTAGATGACGGTAAGCAAGGCTCCTTTGTTAAAGGAGCTGTCAATCACGCAAGTGATTGACTGAGGATTTAACTGCGCCGATATTTCCTTTCTATCAAAGGTTTTTGGTGATTTAAAACGTCATCTGATAAATCCTCCGTCACGCCGCAAGCGGCGCGCCACCTCCTTTAAAAAAGGAGGCTTTTATGCTCAACGTTATAAAAAACGGTCGGGAACCTAACGTTTCCAACTATTGAAGCTATCTGCACGACCTTCTCTAAACTCTAATCTCTAAACTCTAATCTCTAAACTCTCAACTCTCATAAAACTTCCCCTTGAACATACTGCTAAAATATGCTACAATATAGAATGTATATTTATGTAAAAAGCGAGGTAAAAATATGGAATACAAATTTTCAGACAGAGTATCTAATTTAAAGCCCAGCGCAATCAGGGAAATCTTTAAATACGCTGCAGATCCCGAGGTTGTATCGCTTTCGGCGGGCAACCCTTCTCCCGAGGCATTTCCGGCAAAGGAAATCGCTGAAATATCCGCAAGGATACTCTCGGAGAATCCCATTTCGGTTCTCCAGTACAGCGTAACGGAGGGCTACACTCCCCTGCGCAACCACCTCAAAGAGTATATGAAAATGACTCACAACACAGGCAGCGACAACGACGACATCCTCATTACAACAGGCGCACAGCAGATCATGGACTTATGCACCAAGGCTCTTGTAAACGAGGGCGAGGTTGTGATCTGCGAGGCTCCGTCGTTCATCGGTTCACTAAACACCTTCCGCAGCTACAATGCAAAGCTTGTAGGAGTAACCGTTGAGAGCGACGGCATGAATACCGACGAGCTTGAAGAAAAGCTAAGGGCAAACCCCAACGCCAAGCTAATCTACACGATTCCAAACTTCCAGAATCCCTCGGGCGTGACAATGAGCCTTGAAAAGCGCAAAAAGGTTTATGAGCTTGCGCGCAAATACGGCGTGCTCATCATTGAGGACAACCCCTACGGCGACCTCCGCTACAGCGGCGAATTTTTGCCCAACATCAAGAGCATGGACACCGACGGAATCGTAATTTACGCCGGTTCATTCTCAAAGGTAATCTCCCCGGGTATGCGCGTAGCCTACGCGATTGCGCCCAAGCCGATTTTCCAGAAGCTTGTTGTTTGCAAACAGGGCAACGACGTTCACACAAATATCTGGTCACAGGTTGTCTGCGACGAATACATCACAAAGTATGATTTTGACGGTCATCTTAAAAATCTAAGAGATATCTACAGCAAAAAGGCGAGCTTCTGCATGCAGCTCCTCGACAAATACTGCGCGCCCGCAATCACTTACCACCGCATTGACGGCGGACTGTTCATCTGGTGCGACCTTCCCGAGGACGTTGACATGCCCGCGTTCTGCAAAAATGCTGTACTCAACAAGGTATGCGTAGTGCCCGGAAACGCATTTTTGACCGACGAAAACGAGGAATGTCACAGCTTCCGCATCAACTTCTCTACCCCTACAGACGAACAACTTGAAAAGGGTATTAAAATTCTGGGCGAACTCGCTAACAAGGCATAATCGGAGGATAATTCAATGGAAAACGAACAGAAAAAACAGGTCGTATTCAGCGCGATTCAGCCCAGCGGTACGGTTACACTCGGCAACTACCTCGGAGCGATCCGCAACTGGGTAAAAATGCAGGATGAATACAACTGCATTTACGCGCTTGCCGACCTTCATACAATTACGGTACGTCAGAATCCCGCTCAGATGCGCAAAAACATAATCGACGCATACGCTTCCATCATGGCGTGCGGAATAGACGTAGAAAAGAGCTTATTCTTTATTCAGAGCCACGTTCACACTCACGCCGAGCTTGCTTGGGTCCTCAACTGCTACACCCAGTTCGGTGAGCTTTCAAGAATGACGCAGTTCAAGGACAAGAGCGCAAAGCACGCCGACAACATCAACGCGGGACTTTTCACCTATCCCGTACTCATGGCAGGCGACATCCTGCTTTATCAGGCGGATAAGGTGCCCGTAGGCGCGGATCAAAAGCAGCACATTGAAATCACCTGCGACATCGCGAAGCGCTTTAACGGCTTATACGGCAACGTATTCAAGATTCCCGAGGGCTTCATCCCCAAGAACGGCGCAAGAGTAATGAGCCTGCAGAATCCGCTCAACAAGATGAGCAAGTCCGATGAAAATGTAAACGGCTGCGTTCATCTTCTCGATTCACCCGAGGTGATCATGAAGAAGTTCAAGCGCGCGGTAACAGACAGCGACGCGTGCGTGCGCTACGCCGAGGGCAAGGACGGCGTAAACAACCTTATGACTATTTACGGCGCGATTACCGGCAAGACCTACGAGGAAATCGAAAACGAGTTCGCCGGCAAAGGCTACGGCGACTTCAAAACAGCCGTTGGAGAAGCTGTTGTTGAGGAGCTTCGTCCTATTCGCGAACGCTACGAGCAGCTTATTGCGGACAAGGCTTATCTTGAGGAATGCTACCGCAAGGCTGATGAAATCGCTCTGAAAATCAGCAGCCGCACCATGAGCAAAGTCATGAAGAAGGTAGGTTTCATCAGATGACAAGAATTGAGCGTAAGCTTTTTGATTTAATACGAAATAATATTTTTATTATTCTTTTTGTGTGCATTTCCGTAATTTCAGTTTTGCTCAGAATATACGGCTTGAAATTCCCGAGCGACGACTACCGCCGCTACCTTAACAGCTGGTGGATAGTAATTTCAAATCAGGGTATCGGAGGACTCTCAAAGCAGGTAGGCAACTACAACATCCCGTATCAGATTATTATTTTCATTCTGACGCGGCTAAAAATGGATTCGCTTTTTGCCTACAAAATCATCTCACTATTCTTTGATTATGTTCTTGCTGTAAGCGCTGCTCTGCTTGTTAAGCAGATTCGCGGAGAAAAGTTTTTCAGCTTTTCCCCTATTGTCACCTATTCAATGATTCTGTGCTCGCTGACCGTAATTTTTAACTCGGCTTTCTGGGGACAGTGCGACACAATTTACGTTTCATTTATTCTGCTGGCAATCTACTTCATCAACAAGGAAAAGAACATTCCGGCGTTTATTCTGCTCGGAGCGGCGTTTGCGTTTAAGCTGCAGATGATTTTCATTCTTCCGCTGTTCCTCTACTATTACGCCACCACACGGAAGTGCTCTATTCTGCATTTCCTGCTTATTCCGCTCACAGACATCGTTCTGTGTCTGCCCGCGCTGTTCTGCGGCAGACCGTTCCTCGATATCTTCAAGATTTATGTAGGACAGACCGACGAGGGCAAGCAGCTGCAGATGAACTTCCCGAACATCTACGCGTTCTTCACGGACGGCAACAAAAGAGCGCCTTACGACCTGCTGCGCGACTTCACAATTGTGTTCGCGATCGCGGTTCTGTTGGGTGGACTTACGCTTCTGCTTTATAAAAAGGTTGACCTGTCAAACCGTGAAAACTTAATACTCACAGGAATCTGGTCGGTATTTACCTGCCTTATGTTCCTGTCGTCAATGCACGAGCGTTACGGTTATATTCTTGATATACTTGTAATTGTTTACGCGATCGCGTACCGCAAGCACTATGTTGTTGCCATACTGTGCAACCTGATTAGTCTGCGCGGCTACGGATTTTATCTGTTTGAAAACTACGAGGCGTTCACAATCGGTCAGGCGTCTATGATTTATCTTGGACTATACTTCTATGTCACCTATCTCTTTGTGCGCGAAACCGTGCTCGGCAAAAAGGAACCGCTCAGACTGATGCATGTTAGAAACTAAAAATTTGGGGCTTGCTTTTGCAGGCCCCTGTTTTTATAGATATTTTCCGATTATCATGACGGCGTTGCGCGGACAAACGGGATTTCCGTATTCGCGCACCCTTGCGGCGGCAATGCTGCCGCTTTTCTTTTCCGCAAATTCGCTCAGTATGCCGCGAAACTGCAAAGGGAGATAACCGTCAAATATTATATAATAATCGCCGTCAAGCTCAAATACGGCGTTTTTAGAGCTTACTACGTTCTTTCGGTACAGCTTTTCTATCAGACTGAGCATATTTTCAGCGTTTCCCGCCTTGTAGCAGGCGCATATTGTACTGCTTTTGAGGCGGTAGGTATGACTGCGGCGCTTCTTTGCTACGGTTACAAGCAGATAGCAGTCGTCCCCGAAAAGCATTGCCTCAACATTGACGCTTTTTCCGCTGACGCTTATTCCCGACCTGCGGCACGCAACCTGCATTATCCTCATTATCACCCGCCGCGAGTGATTATCGCTCATGCTCATGCTTTTGAAATCAAGCAGAAAATCATCCATATCCTTATGGCAAAGAGTAATCAGCACCCTGTCCTCGCCCAACCTGCTAACCGTCAAACCAAACACCTCAGCTTACAAACAATATATTTACATAATATGCGCTGAAACTTAAACTTGCAAGTGATTTTTATTGGAAATTATATTGCCAAATTAGAAAAAAGATGATAGAATAAAAATGAACAAAAAATTTTCCGAAAGGATGATATTTATGCCAAAATGGCTGCAGGACGCAGTGTTTTATGAAATCTATCCGCAGAGCTTCTACGATTCAAACGGCGACGGAATCGGCGATATTCAGGGCATTATCCAAAAGCTGGACTACATAACAGAGCTTGGCTGCAACGCGATATGGCTGAATCCCGTATATGATTCACCGTTTATGGACGCGGGCTACGACGTTCGCGACTACAAAAAGGTTGCGCCGCGCTACGGCACAAACGAGGATCTTGTTCAGCTTTTCAGCGAGGCTCACAGCCGCGGAATAAAAATTTTGCTTGACCTTGTACCCGGTCACACCTCCGACACCCACCCGTGGTTCCAGGAGGCAAAAAAAGCGGCTGAAAGCGAATACAGCAACCGTTATATCTTTACAAAGACCGTATGGGACGCTCCGCCCGAATACCGCATGATGTGCGGAATATGCGAGCGCAACGGCAACTACATGGTAAACTATTTCAGCTCGCAGCCCGCCTTAAACTACGGCTTTGACAAAATCACCCACCCCGAGTGGCAGCTGCCCTGCGACCACCCCGACTGTCTTAAAACCGTTGAGGCAATCAAGGATATCATCCGCTTCTGGCTTGACAAGGGCGCGGACGGCTTCCGCGTTGACATGGCTGATTCGCTTGTTAAGAACGACGACGCAAAGTACGCCACGGCAAAAATCTGGCGCGGAGTCCGCGATATGCTCGACGCTGAGTATCCCGAGGCGGCGCTGATTTCGGAATGGAGCTTCCCCGAGCGCGCTATAAACGACGCAGGCTTTCACATGGACTTTTACCTTGACCACTTCGGCAACGGCTACTGCCACCTGTTCCGCTACGGCGAATGGGGCGATCAGGCGGTATTCAACAAGAATGGCAGAGGCAATTTACAGGCGTTCACCGACGAATATCTGCCTGCATACAACCGCACCAAGGACAACGGTTACATCAGCTTTATGACAAATAACCACGATATGCCGCGCGTTACCGCGTATCTTGACAAGCAGGCGATAAAGCTTGTAAACGCGTTTATTTTTACGATGCCGGGCGTACCGTTCCTGTATTACGGCGACGAAATCGGCATGCGCTATCAGGCTGATTTGGTAAGCAAGGAGGGCGGTTTCTCGCGCACAGGCTCGCGTACTCCTATGCAGTGGAACAGCGGCAAGAACCTTGGCTTCTCCGAAAGCGACGAGCCGTATCTGCCCGTTGACAAGAGCGCCGACGCTCCCACGGTTGAGAACCAGAAGGACGACCCCGACAGCATATACAAGGTTGTTACCGACCTTATCGCTATGCGCAGAAAGTACGAGGATCTGCACGGCAACGGCGAGCTTGAGTTCATGAGCGAACCCGGAAAGATTCCGTTTGCGTTCCGCAGAGGCGACCTTGTAATGTACTTCAATCCGCTTGGCGAGGAGTTTGAAATTGAAACTCGTTACGACGGCGACGTTATCTACAAAATCGGCAGTGCGGAAATTGACGGCGGCAGAATCAAAATGCACCCGCAAAGCTTCCTTATGATAAAAACCAATTAATTTTATGTCGCGTACTTAACGTTTGGGACTGTCGCATTATGCGATTATTACCTGAAAATGTCATTTCCACCAAGCGAAGCGCGTGGAGAAATCCCCTAATGCAATAACAAATTGCTTCCTTTCAGTGGGATTCCTCGACTCCGCTCGGAATGACATGGTAATTTTTGGCTTAATGCGACAGCCCCTTATTTTTGCGCACGACAAAAGGGAGCCCGCAAGGGGCTCCCCTAATACGGTCGGGAATACAGCGTTTTTCAAAACAAACCTATCTTCCCGACCGAAACTCTAAACTCTAATCTCTCAACTCTAAACTCTGATTACTGCAGCCATACCAAATCGGTATCGTTTGCGAGGTTATCTATTCCGTAGAGCACCAAAAGCTGGTCGGGCTTTTCGCGCTGTACGACCGCGGAAACATTCTCTGTCTTGAAATATCTCATATCTATGAGGATAACCTTTTTATAGCTCTCTGCAAGGAACGGCGCAATGCTGTGACTGAAGCTGTCCTTGATTACAAGCAGCGTTCCCTTTTCCGCCTTGGTGTTGGTGATTTCGGTGTAGGCGTGGTTACCGTCGATGAATACCGGGTACTTGTCGTCCTCCTCAAGGTGATTGTAGAAGAACATTGAGTCATAATCCTTTGTTTCCGTACCCTCAGTAATCTTCATATGGAGATTGTCGGCTGTGTTTGACTTGTTGTTCCAAACCTCGATATCGTCGGGCTGGGTAAGCCAGAAGCCGCTTGTGGAATATGTTGTACCGTAGAATCCGCCGTAGTGCTCGATGTTGAACACGCTCTCTTTTGCAGGAGTGATTCCGAGCGACGAGCAGAACCGTGTGTACGCGGTGTACGCGCCCCTTGTTGTCCAGTGGTGGTCGGTTCTGTAGTAGAGCTGACTTCCTGCCTTATAAGCGCTCTTGAAGGTGTCGCGCAAATCGACAAAGCTTATTCCGTTCTGAGAAAGCGTACTTGTGATTTCGGGGAAATACTTGTCGTCCTTGTATTCGTTGTGAATTGACGGGAGCACGTCGTCGCAGACATAGCCCGTTGAGGGCGCAAGCATAACAGACATCGGCGTATTCTTGACAGCGTCAAGATTTTTGAAATCGACGATCGCGTCGATATTATTCTTTATTTCGTTGTCCTTGGAAACGGGCTTGTTAATAAGATAGCCGTATTTGCAGTTGTAAACGTCCTTTGCGCCGTTGTTGCCCTCAAGAAGCGAGGCGTAAGCGTTTGCGCCTACCCACATGTTTCGCGCGGGGAAATGGTCGGCAAAGTAGGTCTCAAATTCCTTTCCGAATTTTCCGCTTGTAATATTGTTAACGGAGGTTTCGGGGAACTGCTGCAGGTTTCTTTTTTCAGAGGAGCTGTAGTCGAGCTTCGGGTTGAACAGGAACCATATTGCCATGGTGAAGATGAAGCCGACAAATATCAGGGCAGGCAGATACGCGGGAACGCTGTTTTCGTTATCCCTGTATTCCGCGGCGTAATGTCTGCCGCCTTTTGAGTTAGCATAATGCGTCATATTTATCACCTGAATTAAAATCTAAAGTACAGGAACGGGTTGTAGCTCTGGTCAACAAGACTTGCCGTGCTGAGGAAGAGCACCGCGGCAACGAACAGTGTTTCCGCTACCCACATGAACTTAACGTGCTTGAATCTGTTGTAGACGCAAGCGCCCAACGGTGTGCTGGCGATACCTGCAACGATGAGCACGGGCAGATTGCTCAGGAAAAGGTTGAGCGTATTGTCGCTGATGATACCCTTGCTGAAATTGAACATATCCGAGAGCGCGGCAAAAAGCTGGTTTACGTCCGTGAAGTAGAACAGCGTCCAGCCGATAAGCACGATAAACAGAGTGTAAACGTGCTGCAGGACCGAGGGCAGCTTGTCCAAAAACTTTTTGAGCACGAACTTTTCAAGGATAAGCAGAAGTCCGTAGAACAGTCCCCAGAAGATGAAGTTGTACGCAGCTCCGTGCCAGAGACCTGTTAAGCCCCATACGATGAGCAGGTTGATGATCTGACGCTTTACGCCCTTTCGGTTGCCTCCGAGAGGAATGTAAACGTATTCCTTAAACCAGGTTGACAGTGAAATGTGCCATCTGCGCCAGAATTCGGTGATTGATTTTGAGATGTACGGATAGTTAAAGTTCTTGAGGAACTCAAAGCCGAGCATGTTTCCGAGTCCGCACGCCATGTCGGAATAGCCCGAAAAGTCAAAATATATCTGGAAGGTGTAGGCAGCGATCCCGAACCACGTTCCCAAAATTCCGTGCGGTTCTACGCCAGTTGTTTCAAACAGCGCCTTGGTGATTATACCCATCTGATTTGCAATAAGCACCTTTTTACCCAGACCGATACAGAAGATTTTTACGCCCTTTGTGAACTGCGCAAGCGTTTCGCGGCGGTTGATCATCTGGTCGGCAACGTCGCGGTACCTTACGATCGGGCCCGCAATCAGCTGCGGAAACAGCGCAAGGTAGGTACCGAAGTTGATAAAGCTCTTGCTGACGGGAGCGTCGTCGCGGTAAACGTCGATAACATAACTCATTGTCTGGAAGGTGTAGAAGCTGATACCGATCGGCAGACTGATATGCAGGTTCGGAATATTCAGGAACGGCAGCATATTCAGCGTGTCGGTGATCATGCCCGTGTATTTGAACACCGCGAGTATTCCTATATCAAGTATGCAGGTCAGAACAAGAAACAGCTTTTTCTTTTTGGCGTCCTGACGGTATTTATCTACAAGCCAGCCTCCGATGTAGTTGAATAACACGTTGAACAGCATGAGGAAAACGAGCATCGGCTCGCCCCAGCCGTAGAAAACCAAGTTGATGAAGAACAGAAACAGGTTTCTGCCCTTTCTCGGAACGATGTAATATATCAGCAAAGTAATCGGTAAATACGCGAACAGAAATACCAAGCTTGAAAATACCACAATCTCACCCCTCTATTTTTATTGCACATACATTGATATTTTACATGAATTCACAATATTAGTCAATAAATAATAACGACAAAAATAAAGGCGGCACACCGTTTGGTATGCCGCAAATTTGCTGTTTTTTTACGATATGGTCTTGTTGACTATTTCCTTGCCGTCCTTGTCCTTTACAAGATAGATTATGTTTGAATCATTGTTCTCGGTTGCGTCGCGGAGGCTGAGAAGATACGGACGGAGGCTTTCTTCAACGCCTGAAAGGTCGCTGTCCTTGAGGCTGTCGCCGATTGAGGCGTTTACGTTGAGCTCAATAACAAGGTCTTTGCCCTTGCCGTAGGATTTTACATCCATTGCGTAGCCGTAAAGGCTTTTCAGATTGTTTATCTGAGTTGAGAATGAAGTATTGTCCTTGATATAGTTGTTTACCTTTCCTTCTTCCTTGTTGCCGCCGCAGCCGCTGAGCAGCACGCAAAACGCCGCCGCAAGCACAAGTATAAGGGAAATTGCAGTTCTTTTCATTTTATACACACCTCAAATTTATCATTCTGCGTCCTGCTGAACGTCAGCGTCAGCTTCTTCGCCGTCAGGATTTTCATCCTCATTTTGAACATCCGCGTTTTCGGAAGTCACGGTAGTTTCCGTTTCGGGCTTTTCGGGAATGAGCGGTCCTTTTGAATTATTGTCTCCGCCCGAGTAGTCGTTGGAAATCGGAGCGTTATTTTTATTACTGTCCCTGACGATCACTCTGACGCGCGCTCCGGGGATCCCCATGTTATCCTGCATTGATTTTGCCAGAGCGTCCATGCTGTCGCGCTTATCCTCAAGGGATTTTTCCATTTTATCCTTTGTTTCATTCTTTAAGCTGCCGTTAAAGGTGTAGGTGAATATGAGGAGCGGAGAATTGTTATCGTCCTCGCCTACCGACATTTCAAAATCAAAGCCCTTGCTTTGAGCGTCCTTTTTCATGGCGGCGGATTTTTGCTTTAACGCGTCCGAGTCAATAAACGCCTGAATTTTTTCCTTTGAATCCTTTCCGTGCAGCATTTTATTTCGTATATCGGCATGGTCGTTTTGCGTCGGAGAATCCTGAGTTGATACTCCCGAAGGTTCTTTTGTATCTTTTGTTCCTAATTTACTACACGCCGTCATTGCCGAAGCCGACAGTGCAAGGCATATCAGCACAACCAATGCGGCAGATAATTTTTTCATAGTAACCTCCGATTCGACAGAATTTTAGCTATAATATAAGTTTACGACAAATAATTCTTTGTGTCAATAGTAAAAACAGGCAAAAAAAGACCGGCGCATGGCCGGTCTTGAAAACATAATATTTAGTGCAATCAGATAAGCTCGATTACAGCCATTTCTGCACCGTCGCCGCGGCGGGGACCGATTTTGGTCACTCTTGTGTAGCCGCCGTTACGGTCAGCATACTTGGGCGCGATTTCAGCAAAGAGCTTTGTTACAACATCTTCCTTTGTTACAAAAGAAAGAACAAGACGTCTGTTGTGAAGTGTGTTGGTCTTAGCTGTTGTAATCATCTTCTCTGCCATAGCCTGAACTTCCTTGGCACGAGTATTTGTTGTTTCGATTTTGCCGTTTTCGAGAAGGAAAGTAACCATTGCGCGGAGCATTGCGGTTCTCTGAGCAGTTGTTCTTCCCAGCTTTCTTGTACCTGGCATTGTATTCACTCCTTTACCGTCATATAAAAGGGTAATTTATTCGTCTTCCTTCTGAAGACTGAAACCGAGAGAGTTGAGCTTTTGTACAACTTCCTCGAGAGATTTTCTTCCGAGGTTTCGAACCTTCATCATATCCTCTTCGGATTTGTTAATTAAATCTTCAACCGTGTTGATGCCCGCGCGCTTGAGGCAGTTGAAGGAACGAACGCTG
>Ga0326513_10000230_pt1 | contig 44959 bp, 71 predicted proteins | sample 2_2465_0518_D_FD_203654 | JGI IMG/M metagenome (GOLD analysis project Ga0326513, IMG submission 203654) | Bovine rumen microbial communities from UC Davis, California, United States - 2_2465_0518 | ecosystem: Host-associated > Mammals > Digestive system > Stomach > Rumen | place: USA... | reverse complement strand
CTCGCCAGCACCGCAGGGCTTTCAAACCGCCAGAAGTACCTACGAACAAAAGGTTTTTTCAGGTGGGGAGGGGAGGGGGAGGGGTGATACCCCTTCATTCATTGTCATTCATTTGCGCCGGCGCAACAAAAAGGCGGACAGGTGTACCCCATCCGCCCATGTCTTTATTTAATTGTTTGCCTCGCTGATAAATTTCTCCATCAGCTCCGCAATGGTTTCGGCTTGACCTTTTCCCATTTTATCGCAGGCTTCGGCGAACCTTTCCGCCACGTCACCCTTCAGCTTAAAGCCCTTTACTTTGTATCCTGCTTTCTTCTGGTATCGGTCAACCCTCACGGTGTTTTTGTTTGGGTTGCCTTTCGGCATATATCCTCCATTTGATTATTCTATTTAACCTGCTATAATGGAGATAGCACTTGGGCGGCTAGCAGGTTATTTAGGAGTGCCGCCCTTGTGTGTTCCTTGTTTTTCAGTTTTTAGTCTTCGATGCCGCTCTGTGTATCCTGTATCAGCTTCTCAACTATTTCCTTGATCTTCTCGGTGTTGTTTTCTTCCACCGCCCTCTGTAACTCTTTTAAGTGTTCCAGTAACATCCTTAAGTAACTCTTAAATACGCTCATTGTGTTTTCCTCCATGTCTAACTCCTTCCTGCTATCTCCCTTACGAGTATTATAGTATCATAGTGTTAACAATATGTCAATACTATTTCAGAAAAAAGTTTAAGGAATTTATAATTTTTTTCACTTTGAGCGCTTCCACTTATCCCGCCCACGAGGGGCGGGGATTAAAGATTCGCTACGCTACGATTGCGAAAGCCGGGCGCACGCCAAAAGCGCCGGACGCGCCGTAGTAGGCCGCATTACCGTCGCTGCCGACAGCGGCGAAGTACGCCGCCGAAACGGGAGCGCGGAGCCACCAGTTCACACCTATTCCGATAAGGTCGTGCCTTGCCTTAAATAGTGGTAACTGTGACTTGTCTATGGTGTAATCATAGGGGATTGTTGCCCCTAAACTGTTAAGCGGTGTAAAGATATAACTGCCGTAAACCATCAGCTCATTCATGAGCTCTATATCGGAATCCGCCCATGCTCCGGCTGAAGGATAGCCGCTTGTCATGGCATTGGTTAATAATTCCCTGTGGGACAGGATATGCGCCGCTCCAAAGGCTCCCTTTATTGTGGTCTTTGCGCTTGCAAGATTGGCGGTGTACATCTTCGATCCCATGTATGCGCCTGTGGTTATATTGCTGTCGTTCATTTTTGCGGTATACAGGCAAGTGTCCGGCACGATAACGACGTGGTGCGTAAGGCACTTTGTATCGCCGGTATTATGCCAGTAATCAAAAGCTGCAATCCTGTAATTTATTCCGCCTATTGTCCAATAATCGCCCAGCATCAGACCTTCAAAGGTTCCGTTGCTTATGGCGGTATATTGCTCCGCTGTTACGGCTGATCCTAAGTATTTGCCCCTGTATAAAAGGTTCCGGGCCCCGGCGTTTTTCGGTACAATCTTTTCATATTCCGCCCATTCTGAATCATATTCAGCGGCGGAGGCTTTTATAAGGATCTCTCCTTCATTGCCGCCGCTCGGGATCCCGGTTCCATTTGTTACGGTGAATGTGGTGCTGGTTCCATCCGTGAAGGTTATGGTGTATGTGTCTACTAACCCAGTGGTATCGGTTTTTGATATATTGGATATTCCCTTGCCGTCGTTTCCGTCGTCCCCATTCTGCCCGTCTGCTCCGTTTGTCACAGTGAAGGTGTCGGTGGTTCCGTCCGTGAAGGTGATGGTATAGGTGTCTACCAGTCCGGTAGTTCCGGTTTTCTCTATGGAATAAATGCCATTTCCATCCGCTCCGTCGTTGCCGTCTGCTCCGGGTGCTCCGTCTGCTCCGTCAGATACGGTCTTCCTGGTGGTGCCGTTTTTATCCGTGATTTCTATGGTCACGGTGGTGCCGGTCTTTGATACGGTGGCAGTGGGCGAAAATCCATCATCCCCGGTATCGCCCTTGTCGCCTTTTACTCCGGCGATAGGACCGCTGTTATACCATTCCTGATCTTCGGAAAGCCAAACGTAAAGATCCGGGCTTGTGCCCGTTCCAACAAAATAGGCATCACCGGCGGATCCGGTAGGATGTGCCGCTATAAGGTCTGCATAGGTGGCATAATCCGCCTTTATTTCAAATGATTTTCCATCCTGTCCATCTTCGCCCTTGTCGCCCTTGTCGCCTTTGTCGCCTTTAGGAAGGACGAAATCAAGGACAGCTGCAGAAGATGTGCCGGAATTTGTCACGTCAGGGGTCTGTCCTGATGAAACGCTTCCAACCTGGATGGTGGCTGCGGTGCCGGTGTCTCCTTTTGCGCCGTTGGCTCCGGGGTCTCCTTTGTCGCCCTTTGCTCCTTTGGCTCCGGTTGCGCCGGTCGCTCCGGTATCTCCCTTTGCGCCGTCCATAACGATCATATAGTCGGTTTTCTCTGTGCCATCATCCAGATACCACTTGAACCATACCTTATTTCCGCCGGTAACGGGTTCGATCTGATATATGGTGCAGTTCTTTCCGGCTATGGCTCCGGCTCCCTCTACGGTCTCTTTTGTAAATTTTTTTGCGAGTATATAGCTTATAAGGTCTTTAATTATCATATTAAGCCCCTTTTTCTTAGATCTCCTCTGAAGAAAATATCTTCAAGCGAAAACCCTTTGCTGTGTCTTCTTTGTAGGGTTGCTCTTTTTATTCCTGTTATTTCCGCCCATTCTGTGATTGTGTGGCGTTCGCCTTTGTATTCGATATATGTATTGCTCCGCCTGTTATAGCATTGCTCTTTCAGAGTTATCCACCGGCAATTATCGGGAGAATATCCTTTATCATTATCTTTCCGGTCAATGGTACATTCCGTGCTATTTGCGTTATCCTTGAAACCATTTTTATAAGCCCATTCCCTAAAGGCTTCAAAATTGTTTTCCCATTCTTCGCATACGGCGATCCCTCTTCCGCCGTAATCAGCGTAACGCTGATTGTTTGGATTATTGCATCTCCCTTTTATCCCTGTCCATATGGAATAAAGCCGGGTTCTTCTCTGGCCGTGCTTTGTGAAGTGTTTCTTTGCCACTTCTATTGTCAGGCATCCACAACTTACGCTTCTTCCTCTTTTCAGGCTTTGTTCGTCAACGTATCTTTGGGTTTTCTTTTCGCACCCACATTCACAGAGGTACTTTTTATGGCCGTTTTTAGAATCTTTGATGTAATCTCCAATCACGGTCCACCTTCCAAAGGTTTCACCCTGCTTAATCATATCGTTTACCTCGCTTTCGTAAACTTCGCTATTAAAAATGGCAAGCCAGCGATTAGCGATTATCGTTTTCGGGAGCTACCCTATGCTTGCCATGTTTTTACTGCTCTACAAATGTGCCATTGTCATCTTTGGCCATATATACCTTTGCGCCCTGTACGACGTATACGGTAGATCCCATAGCCAGCCTCGTATCATCTTCCAGAAATTCAATATTTTCTCCGGTTGTAGGAAAAGGTGACGGTACTTCTCCGCTGGTTATATCAGCGACGGCATATTTTACTCCGTCTTTGTACCAGAAATTGCTTACTCCGTTACATCTCATCATAATTTGCCCTTTCTCCCGTAATAAAAGCCGCAGGGTATGGCAGACCTGCGGCGTTTATCGGGTTTTACAATTCTTAAAGGAGGTATCCTATGAATGATTCATATTTAACCATGTACACGGTAACATAAAATAATACTGCAAAACAATGCAAAACTATGAAAAAGTATTATTTTATTGATCCCGCTGCCACGGCTTCAACATTTTCCGCTTCCATAACCACGTCAAGGGCTGTCAATGCGTCGTGGTACAGATAAAAGATCCCCCTGGGTGAATATTCCATCTTTTCGGCCACCTTTTCAAGGCTCGTTTTTCTCTCTGAAAGATAGTAAAGCTCTAAAACCGTCCTATGCTTTGTATCTTCCAGAAGGGAGATAAGATGCTCCGCTTCCAGATGCTTCATTGCAAGGGCTTTCATCCGTTCTTTTAATTCCGCTGCAGCTTCGTCTATTTCCGCAAATTTTTCAGAGAGAAGATCCGGCGGTGCGGATTCCTGTACGTCCACTTCTTTGTATTTCAGCCCTCCGGGGAATAATGAGCTGTAAAGCCATTTTATTTTCTCTTCCAGGTGCTTCAGCTCTATGGTCTCATTCCTTATGCTTTTCAGATACTCTTTTGATCTCATGTTATGCTTCCTTTGCTTCAAGGATTCTTGTTAATGCCTCTATCCTTACGCCCGCTGCCTGGGTGATCTCTGATATTTCACCGTCACGCTTCCGTGAATAGTCCAGCAGAGCTTTTGCCAGCTCATGATCTGTCATTTCTGAATAACTGCTCTGTTTTGCTTTTATTTCAATCATCCCGCTGCCTCCTTTGTATGGGCTTCTCCACCACTCCATTTGAAACTGTCCTATTACACGGTTATTTACGGATATATTTACCTCGTGGATAAATTCAGTTATTACGGCTTTGCCGTATAGCAGATGCTTTATCGTATCCCCATTTGTAGTATTGTCGGGAATAGGGATAATAGGAACGGTTGGTTGAATATCTCTCATTCCATTTCACCGTCCTTTCCATAAGCCTCCGGAAGTGGCATCCATGCTACCGGGTTAATATCCTCTCCGTTTATGAATTCAGTCCATCCCCTTAATTCTTCGCAGTCTTCCTTGTAGCGTGTGTATTCTGCTATGAATATATGGGTTGCTTCCCCGTCCCAGTTTTCACCCGGTTCTTCGCAATATGCCAGCACGGGGCCGGACGTGTAATAAGGATCTATAAAATCATCGTGAAATACGTTCGTTTTCGGAAGTTTATCTTTTACATTGATCCATTCCACTGTTTACCTCCCTTCTTCGCTCTATATGCCCTTTCTCCTGCAGTGGGTTATCGGGTCATATCTGCTTCTTTGCTTGTACTTTATAGGGTAGTAGTTATCGCACTTGCTTTTCCCGTTTTTGAACCTGCGGGACTCATTTGGGTACGGAAGATAACACGAGCATTGAAAGGCCGGGATTTTTTGAATAGTGTATCCTTGCCTTTTGGCTTCCGCTTTCAGTTCTTCAAGCGTCATTGTTGCCATCTTCTTCCTCCTGGATCTCCTGTGGCTCCTCATTTCCGGGATTATTTAATAATGCAGAGCTGAAGGATCCATAAAAGCCATTGATAAATCCCTGGGCGGCGTCAACAACGGCGTCCATAAGCCCCCTGTTTGCTCTTAATTCATCCTCCGTGCACTCTAATATAAACATCTTCATTCCTTATCACCTCCACGTAATGTAATCAGTTATCGCATAGGCTGCCAGCGTTAGTAGTGCAGACAGCTCCGCTATTCCAAGATAAAACTGAAATAATCCGATAGTTAAGTCCATTGCCATTGTTAAGGTCATTATTGTTCTCCTTGTTTTAATGCTTTTTCTTTTTCAGCTTCCCTCATTGCCTTTTTGACGGTTAAGGCCATTGCTTCCTCGCCTATATCGCTGTTATCCTGCTTCGCAGCTTTCTTCTGGCATTTTTCAAAGGCTTTCCAGTAGTCGTATCCGATCTGTTCGGACAGTCGGTCCGCTATGCTCTGAAATTTATTCTTGTAGTATGAATTCCACAGAATATCGTCTTCAGCTCTGATCTCTTCCTGCTCCCGGAGATACAGATACAGGATCGATATCATCAGCACTATATCGCCGTATGCCATCCGGACTTCATATTCGGGGATTCCAGGGGCTTTGAGGTTCAAGGCTCCTTTTATGTCCACGATCTTGTCCTTTAGTTCTTCCGGGATCCCTTTTTCCATCTGGTCTAAGAAGTAAAAGAACATCAATTCTCCTTCATCTGCCCTACTACAATACTGATCTCTTCCAGGGTGTAGCCTGCGTCTATGATGTCTTTGATGTTTTCTTTTATCCGGTTGCTGTCCGTGTGGCTCATGCCCCACTTCGCTTTCGTGGCCTCATATTCCCTTCCGGCTCTGAAGCCCTCGTTATATGCGTGGTTAAGTGCTGTCAATGCCGCGTCTCTTACGCCCTCTATATCCATTACATCCTTCACAGTCTGCTCCTTTCAAAATAAAGACATCTGTCCGGGGATCTGTTCTTCCTCTTTGGTTCTTTTCTCTGTGGTGTGTACTATTTCCCTGTCGCCCTTATAGGGCTTATCCGGGAAGAGTCCACAGGCCGGATTTGTACCCCTCCAGTCGGTCGCTTCGCTGTTTGTTATGCCGTACACTTCGCATTTTCTGTAATTCTTGTCATGATAGCGGAGTTTTTTATAATGGTTACATCCCTTGCAAAGACCGTCGCCGTATCCAAACAGCTTATACATGAGGTCTATCTTTCTGGGTGTGCTCATTCCTCGCCTCTTTCCTTTTTCATCTGCCTTATATATTCCGCCACGGTTAAAGGTGAGCAGCCCATTTCCTGGGCTATCTCTTCATAGCTCCACGGCTGTTTCGCGTGTCTTAGCGCCCATATTTTATCTCTGTCAATCTTCTGCTTTTCTTCCCTTTTAGGCTCTTTTTCAGGTGCCTTTTCTGCGGGTTTCTTTTCTTCTTTTGCCCTCATGGGTGTCCTTATCTTCTTCTCCGCGGTCTGCCAGGATCCTTTCTGTATCTTTTCAAAGCATTCCGGGCAGATATCCAGCTGTACTCCTGTCGTTTCATACTCGATATGATCACGGCTTTTCTCCACTTTTGCGGTGTAGCCCTGTTTTATCTCTTTTCTGCATAGATCGCATAATATCAGTACCATGTTTTCCTCCTTAGATGGTGCGGCTTTATTAGCCGGGGCGCCTCGCCGCACCACTCGCGTGATATATCCCCTCTCCGGAGGTTCCGGAGATATGATTATGCCCCGCATTGCGGGCTTAGTCCCACAGGTAGCTTTTGCCAAATTCCTTGATAAAGCTGCTCCGTGCCTGTTCTTTTGTCTGTCCTTCAGCTATCCGGTCTCTTTCATACATGAGCTGCCCCACGTATTTTGACGCTATTAAGAGGTCGGGGTTATCGTGGATCTTTTCATGGCACGCATAGCATAAGGGGATCGTAAGGCCAAATTCGTCCGCTTTCTGCCTCCGGCCATTCCCGGATATCAGATGATGGGTGTGAACCGCTTCCCGGAATATCTTCTTTTCAGCACATAAGGCACATAGATTCATTTCAGTTCTTCCCATTCCGCTCCGGTGATCTTATCCATACGCTCCTCGTAAAGGATGTTATAGTTATTCTCCAGGGCGAAATCCCTTTCCTCGTTTGCGCCTTCGCTCAATTCCCAGCCTTTCAACATATAGATGGTGTCGCACTCTTTGAGAAGCGCTATCGATATCCTCATATAGCCATCGTGATCCGTTTCCTCCGGAAGCGTTGCGTTTGTCCGGGCCGGATTTATGGTGTATATGCCCTTATCCCTCCAGCAGGCTTCCGCCCAGTCGAATTTACGCATGAATCCCTTGACCCCTGTTATAGGTCCGCTGATATATACCCTCATTCCGGCGCTCCATTCTCATCAGCCATATCCACTTCCGTGTATTTCTTGATGCAGGCAAGTTTGTCGTCCTTTTTGGTCACTATGAAGGTGAATCCGCTTATCTTGAAGGTCACGCTGTCTATCTCATCACGGGCCACCGGTTCAAGGGCGCCCTTTATGGCTGCGAGCCCTTCCGGGATATTCTTAAGCTCTGTGAATTTCTTATCTATGGCCTTTGATACCGCCGTGACTGATATATTTATGTCGTGCTCATGCCTTGCTTTGCTGCAGTCACATTCATTAGTGGCCACCGTGTCAGGATCCTCTCCGGGGAATAATTTAATGATCCGGCTCTGTCCGCAGAATTTGCATGTACCTGTACCGTCTTCCATCTTTCCCTTGCCCTTAATGTCTTCAGGTGCATCCTCGTATTTTTTACCCATTTAGTTATCCTCTCTTTCTTTGGCTTTCTTCCAGTCCTGCAGGCTGCAGAGGAAGGCGACTGTTAATTCCTGGTAGTTCTTTATGATGTCTTCCAGCCGTTCAACGCTTGTGCTTTCATCAAACAGTGCTATGTCTTCCAGCCTGTTTTTCAGCTCTTTAGCGTTTTCTTTGGTTTCAGACATAGCAAAATCAACACTTTTTGAAACTGTGATAGTCTCTCCGTCTATGTGTTTTTCTGCATCTTCGGGGGTTACGACTTCCACGGGTTCAGTATTTTCCAGTGTTTCTTCTTTCGTGGTTTCCGTGGTCTCGCTGTACTTATCTGTGTTTCCGGCATCCCCACCCTCTTTAATGTCAGTATTTTCCTCGTTTTCTTTGGGGGTGATAGCCTCCGGCTCTATCTGTTTATCAGGCTTTTCGGGTTTTTCCTCTTCCATTTGCGCGGGCGCAAATACATCCTTCCACTCACCTTTTCCCCTAAATTCATCAGTAAAGGCCGCTTTTATGTCTTCCCAGGAGTATTTCACGGCGTCGAATCCGAGGATCTTCATGAGGTTCGTTTCTCCGGGTTTCTTCAGGAAGAGCATGAATTTTCCCTTTTTGGCCAAAGCGGAGCCGGTGGGGTTCATTGCCTTTGCGAATATCACCGCATCTAATCCCGCTGCCTTCTGGCACTTATCAAAGATCCTCTCTTTATCCTTGAAATATTCCCACATGACAGCTGTTAAGGGATCTTCCTTTTCAGGTTTATGCGGTTCTTCTCCGGTTTCTTCCGTTTTCTGCAGGTTTTCGTCCGTTTTTTCGGATTCCGGTACGTTTTCGGGGGCATTCTGTACGCTTTCGGGCGCTTCCGGCTCGTTCATGTCCTGCTTATTGAATGCCTTCAGCTCCCTTATCTGGTCCCTCGTGGTGTTTTCGTCTATGTACTGGTAATCGGATTCCGGCAGTGTCAGCATTTCGGAGAGTTTTGAGCTTCCGAGCTTTGAAAATTCTTCCGGCATTTCGAGGGAATTTCCGTTTTTGCTGAATTTATCATTGATTGCCATGAACCTTGATGCCTGGGAAGAGGAGATCCCGTACTCTTTTGACGCAAAGTCAAATATTGAAGTATATCCATCCTGTCTGTATGCCTCGCTGTCTCTTATTTGTTTGAGCCGGTACCCTATCCCGACAAAATTGTTAGCGGCTTCTGCGAGCCGTCTCCGCAGGTCTTCCTTCCAGTCAAGGTATTCCTGAATCGTGATCTGGTGATATTCTTCCATTCTTTCCTCCTTTACATTGCTTTAAGTGTTTCCAGCGCTTCGCGCACTGCCTTGTTGGGTCTTCTTAACCGGGTTAATATGTCTTTTTTCCACTTCTTAAGCTCCGCATCGGCTTTCTTAAGGTTCGGCTGTCGGTCATACTTCCCGTACCGCTGTCTTATGTTCAGATTTCGGGGATCTACTTCAACGGTGTACCAGGGCTTTTCCGGTTTCTTCACTGATCTCAGGAAAAGGATCAGGGTTTTACCCGCTGCGTGCTCTTCCATGTATTTGCCGCTTCCCACGCAATGATGCTGCTTCTGTCCTTCCTCGAATATCTCCTCTGGCTTTTTGGGTACCGTTACTGTATAATTGCCGTCTGTCCATCCATATATTGCGTGATAAGGCTTGTATCTCCTCTTTACGCCCTTGCAGTTTAAGAACCGCTTTTTCTGTTCTGTGATATTCTTTGCTTCCACAAGGGCATCATGGCGCTGTCTTAAATCCCTGCAGAGTCTCACGATGTCGTCGTGTGGATCCTCGCCGTTATCTATTGCCATATTGATATAATCCCTGTACATGGTCTTTGTTTCGCTGTCAGACTTAAATCCGCATAATTTTGTCTGCTTGGAGATATAGTTCAGCACTTTTGTGACAGTGAGCCCGGTTTCTGAAAGCATCAGATCCTCCGCTCCCACCTTGTCAAGGAGTTTTATGGTCTGATCTGATATATGGCCGGGGTGCTCCTGAAGGTACCGCAGGGTTTCCGGTTTTATGTCCATTCTCTTCACGCGGGCGGTCATATTGCTGTCAAGCTGTAGGAGTGCCGGCAGGTTGTCCGCTGTTTCGTTAAGCAGGTCTTTTGCGTCTTCCCTGTGATAAGCCCATCCTTGTTTCATGGCATAATAGCCTATTTTCTTAAGTCCTGATTTAAGCAGATATTCCACGTATTCAGGTATATTGCTGCATTTGAGTTCCACCCCGTTCCAGTCGTCTTTCAGACGGCTCTCCGCAAGGAGCCGGTATATCATCAAGTCGGTTTCTGATCTGGATGGATAATATATATCTTTCGGGTACAGGTAGCCCACACCTGTTACTATATTCACACCCCAGCACTTATGATCTGCGAATGTGTAGCCGCTTTGCTTTGAGTAACCGATGGCATAAAACGACCTTTTCCAGTGTCCGTCCTTTCCTACGAGTGCCCGCTGTACTTCCGCTGAACTTGCGCCCCACTGCCACCGGCCGCCTCTTTTTCTCCATTCGCGTTCTATGTCAAAATGCCTTATAACGGCTCCGTCCGCGAAAGGTTCGCACTTATATACCTTTATCTTTTCCTGCAGGTATTTCTTTCTGGTCACTTTCAGGGTTTTTCCGCAGAAGGGGCAGGTGATCTCTGATCCGTATTTCGGCCTTATCTTTTTATTCCATCCCTTCATACAGGCAGTACAGGTGAGGCGGTGGGTTTTCCCTGTGTCTGCTATAAATACATAGTGGGTGAAGAGTTCGGACATTCCCCACTTGTATACTTCTTCTTCCGCTTCCGGAAGATCCTTGAACATTTCCCTGATGTTTTCGTATCTTACCTTTGTCCGACGCTCCGCTCTGTGGGTCTGCGCCGTCATTTCCCAGTGCGCCAGCTTTCCGAGGGGTTCGCTTTCCCATGCCTGGTACCATGGTGAATCCTCCGCATTTACCTCATCTATTATCCATTGCGGCACATGGTCATGGTCGCCGTGTTCTATCCTTCTTTGGGCTGATAATATCGTGTCTATACGGGCTTCAGTCCATTTCCCGGATTCGATATTGAAAGGTCTTTGGTTCCATCTGCCCTGTGCAAAAAGATCATCATAGGCGAATGTCCAGTATTCTTCTTTTTCAAAATTCACAAAGTGTCTGAATACAAGCTCTCCGGTCTCGTTATCCCATGCGTCCAGTTCAAGGATGTTATAATCGCTCGTGAACTGGTCCGGCCATTCTCCTACGTATCTGCCCGTAAAGCAGTACCGGGCTCCGTCTTCATAGTGCTCGTTCGGGGTGGGATCAAAAGTCTTCAAGATAAATGCTTTTCTCATATCCCGTACATATCCTCCACTTTTCCGATGCACCATGTATCTGTCATGTAGACCATTCCGCCGGATCCGCTTTTCCTTGCGTCGCTTGCGATTGTTTTTGCGGTGTCTGCCATTGAGTGCTCCATGATGGTCCTGCACACTTCCGGCTCATCAGTACGGGATTCCAGGTAGGGTTTTATGAGCTGGTGGATAAGCCTTCCCTCGTTGCTGGTGTCCTTTTCTCCGGGATCTTCGGTGTTCAGTTTTCCCATTGCTGCGGTCATATCGTCGCAGAGCTCCGGGATATCGCCGGATATGTACAGCGTCACTATATCCTTTTCTATGCCGTTTTCTTCTGCCATGGCTTCAAGGCTCGCATTATCACCCTCCGCCTTTAATCCCGCTGCACATGCGTTGATCTCCGCAGCGCTTTTGAAGTCCCCGAAAGCCTTTTCTTTCTTTGCCGGTTTCTCCTCTTTCTTTTTCGCTTCTTTCTTTGCCATACTTTGTTACTCCTTCCTGATGATGTTTTCTAAAACCCTTTGCTTTTCATAGGGTACGCGGTCGCATGATACGATCCCGCCCTTGACCTTCATTTTCAGAAGGTCGTAAATCTGCTCCCAGAGATCCGCATATTTTACAGGCTCTCCTTTTGCCGTTACATATCCAGCCCGGTCCCACTTCTCCATGTTTCCGGCAATGATCTGGGTGTTTATAAGGGGCGCTTCCGTGAAGAGCGTGATGCTGATGTCCATATTGTCCAGTACGTGCTTATCCAGAGCGTCCAGCAGCCCTTCAAGGGTTGCCCCGTTCCGGTTCCGGTCCGTGAGATACAGATGGTCGTCACAGGTCACAGTCCGGCCGCTCTTCGTCACTGTCTCCAGCTCGTATGCTACGCGTCCCCGCTCGCTTGCGTTTCCTTTCTGTTCGCTTAGTATGTATAACCTTACTTCCTGCATTTTCCTTGTCCTTTATCATTGTGTATGCCAGGTAGGGCATTCCTGTGAGGTCTGAAATCCCTGATACTACCGTGTCCTTGATGATCTGATAGCCTTTCCGGGTGCGTGGGGTCTTCCTGAATTCCTTTGCTGATACCTTTTCCTTTGTCACTATGGGCTTTATAAGGTTGTGGCTGGTGTTATAGCGTCTCCGGGGTTTTATGCCCTGGGCTTTCTCCTGCTCCTTAGTCTCTTCAGCGTTCTTCATGAGGTAAGCGGCCAGCTCCCTATAATCGCCGTCGGAGTACATCCGCGTCATCGAGGCGTGCCCTTTTGTCCATAAGGCGCTCACATCCTCTATATCCATGCCCTGTATGACTATGTGGGCGTGCCGCCGGTGTTTCCCTGCTCCCAGGACGTACACATATTTCAACGTCAGCCCTTTCTTCTTTGTGGCCTTTGTGAGCTTTTTGAGGTAGTCCGCCGTGTCTTTCCGCAGGTCTTCAATGCCTGCAGGTTCTTCCCCTTTTCTGTAGGTCAAGGTCACGCTATAGCCTTTATCCGTGAAGTTGGCGTTTATCAGTCTTCTTAGATCGGTCTCTGCTTTCCTGTAGTTCGCCTTCCGGATCCTGTCCGGGGTGGGCTTCTCTCTCTTCCCCCTTCTTTCTCCGGGCGGGGGTGTATGGAAGTTAAAATATTTCCGGACCTCTACTGTCCTTCCTGCCACGCATGTTTCCTTCATGTATGGCATAGGGTCTCCTTGTTAAATTTTTAGAATGGTGCTAATTATTAAACGGTTTATCGAGTCAGCAAACGGCCCGTTTCGCCGTAATTTATCTATTTGCGCGGTTTTTCTTGACATTTGCGCCGAATTCCCTTAAAATTAAAGGGTCTTCAAGTTAAAGATTTTTGAATGGTTGGCGGTGCTGATATTCCGGATCAGCGCCGCCTTGCTTTATGTCTTTTGCGCGGGCGCAAGTTCATATCTTCTTCTCCTTTCCTCTGTGGGATACAGATTCTCGTATTTTTGCATATCGTCCAGATTTATCCTGGTGGTATAAAAGTTCTTCCCTTCTGTGGTGGTGATCTTAAGCCATGCGGAGGTCGCAAATATCGGATATTCCGTAATTACCTCCACGTCCTTTATCTCGTGCTTCTTATACAGCCTCATGGCTTCTATGCTTTCGTAGTAGACCATTACCCATCCCCCGCTATCAGCTGGATAAATACATGCCCCTGTGTGTAGGCCATTTTCTCCCTCGCTTCCGTCATGGTGGCCACCCATTGATCTATCTGTTTCCCTGTTTCTATTGATCCTCTGGAGGCTTTATCTTCCCGGATCTTTGAAGGGATTCCGTCGTGGACGCTCCGGCCGTAGCCAGTATCGAGGATCTGCCCGCTTTCTATATAGGGGCCGATAACGAAAGAGCCGTCTTCTTCGGGGATAGCCTCGTATATTACGACTGTCATGCCGTACCATGCAGGGTGCCCGGCTATCATCCCGTCCTGCACCGGATCCCCGTGAGAGCCTATGCCTTTGTCTATGTAGCAGGTGTAAGATACAAGGAAGGGTTCGTAATGACCGCCGCATCCTGCAGCTTCTCCGTCGTGTTTTGCGCCGGCGCAAACGGGTGTTGTGAGCATAAGGGTGAAAATTGCCGCCAATATCGCTATCCGGTTCATGCTGTGAGTCTCCATATTTTCCCGAACCACTTCCGGCAGTCTTTTCTTTTTTCTCTCCACTCTTCCCTTATGTACTTTTTAAGCAAATCCGCAAATTCATCGGTAAAGTTTCCGGCCCTTCTCATTCCTTCCACGAATCCCAGGGCTTCATACAGCAGATTTTTATTTCCGGAATCCACCGCCTCGTTTGTCATTGATAATATTGCGTTTGCTGTCCTGTTCTTATCCATCGCCTTCTCCTTCCTTAGTCAAAAATTGCCAGTTTATCTTCATCTGATAGCCTCTGCAGCCTTGCCAGGATGATCACCTTTGAGAGCGGCATCTTTCCCACGTCGTTTTTCCAGTTATAGACCGTGCTGGGTGATACTCCGAGCGCAGGGGCTACTTTTACGGGTGAAATCTGCGTGTATTCTGTCCCGAAAAGTAATTCTTTGGCTTTTGAATGTTTGCTCATTTCTACTCCTTTCCTGCCTGCAGTCTTTTCCGTCGCTGTCCCGCCCACAAGGGGCGGAGATTAAAGATCGGAAGATATGGCGAAAGCCGGGCGCACGCCATAAGCGTCGGACGCGTGGCTGAGGTCCGCATAACCGTTGCCGTCGACATCGGCGAAGTTCGCCGCCGAAACGGGATCGCGGAGCCACCAGTGCACATATTCATCCTCTGCGGAGGTTGCTATTCTGTGGCGCCGGTCTTTGAACCATTCAAACTGCCCACTCACTTTGTTCCACTTTGTGTCGTATCCGGTCACTTCCCGGAGGTTTAAAAGATACAGATAGTCGCCATCGCCGTCCGGGATCATCGTCTTCTTTAATTTCTCCGGGATATCTTCTGATAGATCCCTTAAATACTGTCTGAGCTCTGAGGCTTCATATCCGCCCTCATTGGTATCTTCTGAATTCATGGGTTTAAGATCGTTAAGGCAGTCGTCAAATATAAAGAATGTAACGGTGCCTTTCTGATCATATGCTGTCGCCCAGTGTGTTTCATCTGGTAGTTTTACTTTTATCCGGTCGCCGATCTGGAAGGCTCCGGGATTATGTAGTGTTAATTCTCTTTTTACTTTCATTTGTTCCCTTTCTTTAGCTTGAATTTCTTGTGCTCCTCCAGGGGTGTCACATTTTGTTACACCCTTGTTTTCTTTTTCCATCTCATCCTTTCCTGCTTATACCGCTTCTTTAATAATCAGGTCGTCAATGTTGCACTCCAGCACCGCAGCCACCTTCTGAACCGATGTAAGGCTCGGGCTTGAAGTGGCCCACCTTGCTATAACCCCATTGCCGAGGTCTGCCCTTCTTTCCAGTGCCGAAAAGTTTAAGCCTTTTGCATCTGCTTTCTGTCTCAGTACTTCCATGTTGATCATGCTTTTCTCTTCTCCTTTCCCGCCGTAGTACGGCGATGACTTGTAAAGGGTTTTAAATATACATCTGTCAAGATGTATATTTCGGTGATGCTCGTAGAGTATCACCGCCCGCCGCCGTTTTAGGGAAGGTTACATGGTTTCGATTTTCTTTCTCCGTTTAGCTTCGTCTACCAGGCACGCCAGCCCGAGTTCGAAGATCATGTTTTCGTATCCACTGTCTTTATCAGACAGGCAGCGTATCTCTTCGCTGATCCTGGATACTGTTTTCCCCTCTTTAAGCCCGTCCAGTATCCACGGGCTGCCATTCAGTACCGTGTTAAGTCTTCTCTTTGTTTTATTCATCCTTAAGCTCCTTTACTAAAACCCTGAATTTTTCCCGTCCTTTTGCCGTTATCATGGTCTGCAGGCCGCTGTGGTCGGAATTTCTGGAGTTATATTCTTTCAGTTTGAAATATCCGTTATTCCGTCCGGCATAAGGTCTTAATTTATTGCTTTCATCCCGGTATATGAAACCCTTTCTTCTTAAGAGTTCGATAAAGGCCCGCTCCCCGACACCAAGCTCTTTAGCGGTGTCTCTGAAATTCGTAAGCAGATTCCGATCAACCAGCTCGTCGTAATATTCTTCCTTTGGCTTCATGCGCTCGTTGTCAGCTGCAAGGGCTTTGTTCTTTTCCTGCTCTTCTTTGAGCTTTGTGGCGAGCTGGATCAGAAAGTCGGGCGAAGCCAGGGCTTTTTCTAATGTCTCCTGTGTCATGTATGCCCCGTGTTTCCGGATTGATGGGATTGCTTCATGGGTGATCCACCGCTTGAATTTTTTCGCATCGGGCTTCCTGCTCCCTAAAACCAGAGAATAAAGTCCGTATTCATTCACGCAGTTTGTTTCTCCTCCGGATAACCCTAAATTGAATTTAGCCTTTTCGTCTTCATCCAACCTTTCCATTGATGTGGTTGGATTTGATAAATCAAGTGATCTGCATACATCAGCTGCAATAAACCAGGGTTCCCCATTGATTTCCACGGTTCTTACTGAACCAAATTCCTCATTATTGAAAACTTGTAGTTCGTTCATGCCGTCACCTTGCTTTCATCCTTCAGCAGTTCTTCAATTGCTACCCCGAAATAATCCGCAAGTTTCATGAGTTTATCCACCTTTGGGGTGTACCGGCCGCTCTTCCAATCTGACAGGGTAGAATAGGGAATGCCCGTAGCTCTTGATACTTCAGAATCCTTCACGCCCTTCTTGTCTCTCAAATTCGCATATATAGCGTACATATTGCCCTCCTTTCCTAAATGTAGCGGTTCCAAATTCACGGATAACCGTGTATAATTAAGTTGTCGAGACTATTAACTGATTACCCGTGAATTTTTCTATCCGCCCACGGTTTTCCGTGTTGTTCTTAATATACACGGCTTTCCGTGACTTGTCAACAGATAAATTCACAGAAAGCCGTGATTTTATGTTTGAGACGTTTGAAACCCTTAGAAAACAAAGAAAAATGAAGTATTCAGATGTGGCGAAAGGAGCTGGTATACCTTATAGCACTATTACTGACTGGAAAGCCGGAAGATACACTCCAAAGCTTGATAAGCTGAAAAAAATAGCCGATTATTTCGGCGTATCTGTGGAATATCTTTTAACCGGGCAAGAAACGGAAGTGATTATGGAAACGAAAGTTCTGGATCATCCCTGTCTTCATGATCTTGCTTTTATGGATCACGTCTTTAAGTTGTGGAGTCTCCCTTTGGAGCGCAGGGATGCCGTTTTCCAGCAGATACAATTCCAGCTGGATGCTTATGATAAAGAAATCAAGGAAAAAGAAAGGGTTTCAAATGCATAAAATAAGGGGGTGATTATTATATGGCTACTGCTAAAAAGCTGCCCTCCGGATCCTGGAGGGTGCAAGTCGTTGATCATTATGAAAAAGGACCGGACGGAAAAAGAAAGATAGTCCGTCAAACATTTATCAGCACGGATCCGTCAAAGGCCGGAAAAGCTGAAGCCGAAAGAATGGCTGCAGAATGGGAATATACCCACAAGAAGCGCCCTGAGGCCATAACGGTATCGGAATGTATACGTAAGTATATTGACGCAAAGAAGGACGTGTTGTCCCCTTCTACAGTCTTTGGGTATGAAATCGCTCTCAGGAAACATTATTCCGGATCTTTCGGCGGAGAAGGTCTCCGGGGCCTTACGGATGAAAAGGTGCAGCTCTTTGTTTCCTCGCTGTCGGCTTCGGGCTTCTCCGGAAAGAGCGTAAGGAATATATATTCCCTCTTCAGCTCCGCCGCTCTCATGTTCGGATGCTCCTACAGGGTGACGCTCCCCAGAAAGAAGAACCCGGAGACATACACGCCGATAGATAAAGAAGTCAATAAGCTCCTTGATTATGTCAAAGGCGGGGGAGAGAAAAGAGAGGAACTATATGATTTCATTCTTCTTTCCGCATTCGGATCCCTCCGTAGGGGAGAGATAGCCTGTCTGGAGAACACTGATATAACAAAGTACGGTGTAAAAGTAAATAAAGATATGATCATGGATGAAAACAAGATCTATGTTATAAACCATTATGCAAAAACAGATGAGTCGAACCGGGAAGCCATGCTTCCGCCTATGGTGATCGAGAGGCTTAAGAAAAGATGTAAGAAAAGCGGCAGGATCTTCCCCGGCCTTAACCCCCACATGATCACGATGCGGTTTATCCGGGCTGTAAGGGCAGCAGGCGTGCCTTATTTCCGTTTCCACGATCTCCGGCATTACTGGGTATCAATAGCCCATGCCCTGGGAATGCCAGAGCAGTATATACTCGATAACGGAGGCTGGAAAACCTCTCATGTAATGAAAAGGGTATATAGGGATACTCTAAGCGACGTGAAGAAAAAGGAATCAGCGAAAATAAATAAGCATTTCGAAAAACTTATGAAATAATTTCCACATCCCTGACCCAGGGATCATATTTTTAAGATTTCATGAGAACAAACGTGAGAACAAATTTTTTGCCATATGCGAAAAACGTTGATTTTTCGTTGTTTTTCTTCCAATATTTTAGAACATAAAAAGAGCCTTGAAACGGCGCAACTGCGCTATTTCAAGGCTTTTTTGAACTATGGAGCTTCGGGGACTCGAACCCGGTAACTTTTCCTTTATTTCCGCCTTTTATAGGGTTTCATGAGAACGTTTATGAGAACAAAAATCCCCGGACTTTCACACCGGAAGCTCGTTTGGCCACCTTTAGATGTTGTTATGAGCTTCCGGCTATTCAGTTGTTTCTTAATATTATATCACGCTGGGATTTAATATAAAATAAGCGACATCCCTCATTTCTAAAGGTGCACCGCATTTTTTATTATATAGGTGTTGACATATATATAATATAGGTGTATACTTATATCAGAGTTAAGGAAACGACAACAAAATACCCGCCCGGTTGCCAGGGCGTAGAGTTTGGCAACAGCGACCGCAGGCGGCTAAAGACCTGCGGGGCAACGCCAACGTAAAGAAGGAACTCACTCACAGCAGTTTACCATACAGGAGGTACTAACATGACAGATTACAGCACACTCGTAACAGCAGCAATCGCCCAGGCATACGCAAATAAAGCCGAAGTTATCAAAGGCTTCGTAGTAGGCAGGACCTACTTCACAACTTCTGTATGTGACCACAACTGCGTTTATACTTATAAGGTTGTAAAGCGTACAGCTAAGACCGTTACCCTGCTGGATGATTGTGGCAGGATCACACGCCGCAAGGTAAACAGCCATAGGGACGGTTTAGAAACCGTTTACCCTGAAGGGGTTTACAGCATGTGCCCTGTATTATCATCTGACAAATTAACCGCTTAACCACACTACCCGCCCCGGAGGTCACGAGGGCAGAAAGGAAAGATATGAGTGAAGCATCGAAAAGAGCACAAAAGAAGTATGATCAGGCAAATAAGGAAAAATTCAGAATGGTGCATCTTAAACTTAACAGGGAATCCGACGCTGAAATAATTAAGAAGTTGGAAAGCGTTGATAATATCCAGGGATACATTAAATCCCTTATACTTGCAGATTTAAAATAAAAGAAAGGGCGGCATCCCCGGGGGAAGGGATTGCCGCCGAAAGGAGAATATTATGGAGAAGAGTTATCTTAAGGCTTTTCTTGTGTTCTCTCCACAGATCCCGTCAACCGTGAGCCCGGCCTTAAGCTGGAAATCGCGGAGAGCGTTTATCGTATTCGGGCCCGCCACGCCGTCAATGGTTAAGTGGGCTCCTTTTTTATTTAATGCGTACTGCATCCAGCGGACATCGTTGCCTTTTGAATTGTAGCGCACCGCTTTTGTGGGCTCGGTATACGGATTCCGGTTCGGATCTGCAGTTGCAGCGACTCCAGTTAAGAATAACGCTCTTTCGGCATTTCTCCGGCGCACAAGTCCGGGAAGCACTCTTTTTGAGCTGTCCTTTGTGTATTTCAGAAGGGCTTCCGCTATTTCCGGAAGGGTGCGGCCCTTTATCAGCGTCTTAAGGTTTCCGGCTCCGCAGTTATATGTAAATGATACCAGGGCGTCAAACTGGTTCTGGTTGAGGCTAAGCCCTGTATTATCCACATCCTTCTCGAATTTTGCAAGATCGGCCTTCAGGTATGTTTCTGCCTGTCCGGGCGTGATCTTTATACCCGGCACTACATCCGGCCCGTAGTGGCCGTATCCTATCGTCCAGTATTTTTCTGTGGGTACGGGCTTATATGCCACAAGCCTGCATCCTTCGAATCCCTTTATCAGGTCAATGCCTCTCTGTGATGTCTTCATATTATGACTCCTTAAGTTTCTTAAGTGCCTGGACCACTTTATCAAAGGTCAATGTAGCGCAAAGAACGGCAAAGAATGCCATAACCGCCGCCTTAAATAAAAGCTGGGCGTTTACGACGGCTCCCTGCATTATTACCGGATACACCACGCACACGACCGTTGAAATGATCACCGCTGAAATAACCGCTATGATATTGCTGATATAGTTCATGTCAGCCTTATTCATGAGGGTTTTTACTGCTTCTGTGGTTAATGTGGTTAATATGCTGATCAGTGCAAGTATTTCAAAATTTACCATATCCATGATGGTTTCCTCCTTATTCCTTTGTGATCTTAAATATCTTAATAAATCCGCTGACGGCCAGCTCGGATCCGAACAAAAGCAGGACCCCCTGATTAAGACTGTCGGGCAGCGTCTTATCAAGAACGCACTGGAGTACAATGGCGGTTATGATGTATAAAATAACAATCATGATGCAGATTATGACCACTACGGTCAATGTCTTTATTTGCTTCGGAGCTTTCATATTACGCCTCTTTTCTGTGTACCAGATAAGTTTCCAGATTCCGCTTTGCGTTGATCAGCACTCCCTTATCATCAGGGTTAAGCTGATAATTAAGGAGTGCCAGAAGAGCTTCCTGCGTTACTTCATGGCCGTACTCTATGTTATCAAGTCTTTTTTTGTCCATTGCCAGCTTTTTATCGATCTCTGATAAATGGTTTTCTATCGTCTTGATGCGTTCATTCTGCTTCGCTTCCGGTTCCTGGGCTTTTTTTATGAATGCCACTATGATTGTGATGGCTCCGGATATCGTTATGATCGCTCCGGCCACGGCTATCACAATATTTACAATATCCTGCGGTGTCATCATGATCGGTCTGTCCATTGTTATCCTTTCCTGTGTGCCCGCTGTCCCCCTCGCTGTGTATAAAACGCAGCGCACGCCACCCGTGTATCAGTTGATAGGTTCGTCTTCAATCTCCGCCTTGATTTCGGCTGCAAGATTTATCTTTTTAAGTACAGGCAGCTTATCAGCCTCTTCAACTGTGATGTGCTCTATTAAGAGCTTGAAGAGCTCGTTAATGGAATCCGCCTGTAAGCGGATGATCTCGTTCTGCCTTTCGATCACTTCCAGCGGTGTCATGCCTCGTAATCCTCGCCAGTGATTTCCTTGTACTCTTCCGGGGTTATCGTCCCTTTCTTTGTCACGTTCCGCACCATTGTGATAGTCCAATAATGGTGCGTGTAGTAGTACTTTATCTTTTCAAAATTGGGGCTGTGTGTTTCTGATTTTTTTGCCATTGCTATATCCTCCTTAAATGTCTATATCTGCCATAATTGCAATGTAATCAATACTTGACTGCAAGTGAGTGAGTATCCTTTCCTGCTCCGGGATCTCAATTATTGCAAACCAGTAGCGGTTATCCATAGGGGCGCACTCGATAACGCGCCCGTTTTCTATGGTGCGCTTGCTTCCGCCTTCATCTATCGTGATATCCGTAAGATCCTCCGGAAATGAAGGCTTTGAATCCGTGATATAGTTGCTTCCGTTTACCTCTGCGGTAATCTTTGTCCTGTCCTTGAAGGTAATTGTTACTGTTTCCATCTTGGCTCCTTTCCATAAAGCTCTTTGTAAAGTTCCTTAATATGCTTGATCTGTTTCTTTGACATTATTTTGGTGAAGGCGCCCATCCAGGATTTATATGCCTGCTCCACCCGGTCGTATGTCATTTCGCCTTTGCTGATAAGGCGCTTATATGCTTTCAAACGCCTTCTTTCCCTTGTGAGAGACCGGGGATTTATCCTCTTTACCACTTTCCCGGTGCTGGTCACGAAATAACGCACCTGTAGATATGTGAAGGTGTCTGACATTCTGACGATCCTTGTCTTCTTGTCGTTTATAAACATCCCCATTTCAGAGGCTTCTTTCTTAATGCCTTCTATGGTCTCTCTGATATAATCCCGGTCTTCGTGGATCATGGCTATATCATCCATGTATCTCACATATTTCCTGAATCCCCGGACTACTGTCACGTAATTATCTATCCGTGTGGGATAAAACACGCCAATATCCTGCGAGGTCTGATCTCCTATATCCACGGATTTCTCCATGAATTTCTCGCCGGTCCGCATTTCACGACTCACTTCCTCGTAATACCGGACAGAATTAAATTTCTTTTCCATACATTCTGCATATTCTTCGTCGCTCATGTATGAAACATCTATCCGGAAGGTACTTACGATCTCCCTTAATAACCACGCCGAAAACGGATCGATCAAGGGCTCGATGCTTTCCATGATCCCCTTATGTGGTATATTGTCGTAGAATTTTGAAAAGTCCACGAATCCCACATAACCGTTATTGTGGCCGTGTTCTAGGTAAAAGTTGTGAAGATCCTTTTCGAACTGCTCCCTTGCGAACGAAACACCCTTACCCTTGCGGCTTGCACCGTTATTGTGAATAAGGTATGGTTCGAGCGCCGGTGTTAATACTTTATCGCATAAGCAGTGCCTCACTACCCTGTCGCGCATCCGTCCGCCATGGATATGCCTTATCTTCCCTCTTTCATTCAAGGTGAATTCTGATCCGGGCGTGGTTTTATATGTCTTTGTTTCAAGTTTGCGCTGTAGGGCGGCCAGCTCTGATAAAACATCGATCTCGAACCGCTGTGGCTCTTCTTTCCATGAACTGCCGTTCATTGATGCCAGAAAAGCATCATAAAGGTTGTTCATATCCGACACGGTTTCCATATTTAATTAAATCTCCTAAAAAATTCCTGCGCTCCCTTTTGTCGGGTTAAGCCCCGTATAGGGAGACAGACGTATCCGTTCCCATAGGGCAAATCGGCGCAGGACGATTCCGTATATACGCTTTCTTTTAGCCTTTACAGGCAGGGACAGCCCTTCCTTTCGCTACGGATATCTGCCTTTCAGAGGTCTTACCTATATCCGCGAAAATCCGGGCGCACGCCATTAGCGTTGGACGCGTTGTTGTTGTTCGCATTACCGTTGTTGTTGACATTGGCGAAGTTCGCCGCCGAAACGGGATCGCGGAGCCACCAGTTCACACTACAAGAACTGCCCCATATTATTCCGGATTCTTTTCCGGATGTTTATCCGGTTTTCTCCATTTCCGGTCTTTCTCTTTAAAATACCTGTTATCCGCCTGCCTTACGCCTTTGTATAGCGCTATCTGTTTATCGATCATTTCTGCGAATCTTGTATATTTATTTAAGTCCACCGGAAGAGCTCTGATCACGTAGTTTAATTCCTGCTTCAGGATATAGCAGTGGCTTATTGCCCTGTTTATGTGTTTTCTTCTCTCGCAGAATTCCATTAACCGGGCTGGCGTGTCTGACATATAGATTGAATTACCTTCTGTAAATTCGCTGTCGATCTTCCGGAGGATATCACCTATCGCATCGCACTCGCGGTCTATAAACCAGTTATAAAATGCCTCGCATTTCTTTCTGTATCTTTCCACTACTTCTTCCACGTTTGCCGCCGTCTTATGTGTCTCCGCATATCTTTCTATCATCTTTTCGTACTTTTCCTTTGAAAAGCCGAAATCCAGCAGCATTAGTGTTGTCACTTCCTGCCTTAGTTTGATGTATGCGTGTTGTGCCTCGAATCGTGAAAGCCTTCTCTTCCCTTTAGGTACACTCATTTTCTACTCTTTCTCTTCCCTACCCCACCCACGAGGGGTGGGGATTAAAGATTCGCTCCGCTGCGCTACGCTATGATTGCGAAAGCCGGGCGCACGCCAAAAGCGGCGGACGCGTAGCCGTTGCTCGCAAAACCGTAGAGGCTGACACCGGCGAAGTGCGCCGCCGAAACGGGATCGCGGAGCCACCAGTCCACACGGTTTGTGATCCTTGAAGGATCCAACCTGAAAAGGGCAAGCTGTGACTTGCTTGTGCTGTAAACATTAGGCACGGTGCTTCCGTCGGATGTAACCTCAAAGAATTTGCCTCCATAAACCATGTGCTCATTCATGAGATCCACTTTGCTATCCATCCATGCTCCGGCGCTGGGCCTTCCGCTCGATACTGCGTTGGCGATATATTCCCTGTGTACAAGCAGATGGTCATTTCCGAAAGCGGTTTTAATAATGTTCACTGAGCCTTCAAGGTTTCCGCCTGAATGATCCACGCCAGTGCCGTACATCTTGGATCCGGGATATCCGCCCGTAGTAACGTTTGAATCGTTCATCTTCTTTTCTGTTTCCAGGCAGGTATCCGGCACGATAACAACGTGGTGCGTGATGCATTCTGTATCTCCGCAGTGCAGCCAGTAATCAAAGGCCGCTATCCTGTAATTTACCCCGCTTATTGTCCAGTAATCTCCGATATACATGCCCTTGAATGTTCCGGCTGATATCTCTGCGTACTGTTCATCTGTTACATGGTCTCCCAGTAATTTGCCCCTGTAGATGCCATTATGGTATCCGGCTGTCTGTGAAAAATCGTTTTTCAGGGATTCGTCAAGGGTTTCTGCTGTTACCTTTTTGACTCCGTTGCCGTCGTGGATCAGAAATATATCGGTGCTGTCCACTTCTGCGGCTTCTGCGAAGTCCGTAAAAAATTTGTCTGTCATTGTTTTCTCCTTTTATTAAAGTATTGAAAATTTCCAGTCTCCGAGGATCCTGTTTCCATCATCATCCACGATATGGTTTCCATCATCGTCCACGATTCCGCCGTAGAAGCGGTTGTGGCCGATCATATACTCCAGTTCGTTTGTTGATGTCTTTACCTCATTGATTGCCGCCACAAGGGTGCTGGTGTCTTCCGTGATAAGATCAGCATTAAGGCCGGCATCCATTATCAGCTCGCAGGTGTCATGGTTTACCAGAATGGTGGTGTTAAAGGTGTTGCTTACCTGCAGATAAAAGCTCTGTGAGATATTCAATACCGTTGTGGATGAATATGCCGGGATCTGTGTGCCCTGCCCCTGGGCTATAACGGCTATTGAAAATAAAATAGGCTCCGCTGTGGAGCCTTCAAGCCTTGCATAAACGCCGACTTCATTCCAGTAATACGCTTCTTCCAGTCCTTCGTTTGACAGGACGCTTGTAATCTTTGCCACATAGTCGCTTAAGTGGTGGATTCCTGATATTGGAAAGTTCTGTTTGTCCGACTTAAGTGCTGTCATGGCTTCCAGAGCTTCCCTGGTCTTTTCACTGTCAGAGTAAACACCGTCGCCCGTGTGGACTGATGTGAATTCGATGGCTTTCTCTTCTGACAGCGAGGCGGCCATAAGCACCCGCCCGAGGCTGGTTGTCACGGCTTTTGCAAATTGGTTCGCCATTACTCTCTCCTTTCCTTTAATTTATATCAGCGTCGTATATATCCGGCGCAAAGATACAGGTTGTGGGTGCCACGGCCGCAAATACTTCTCCGTCCTGGTGTATGAGGAATTCCACGGGGTTAAGCATTGCCTTTGCAGGCTTTATATCCCGGACGATACGAGTTAATTTGCTTAAAGCCTCTTCTGTGGTGTAGCTTCCAAAATCAGCGGATATTTTGAACCTCCACTGCGGAGCTCCGTAATCATACCAGTCGTGCACTTCAGCATCGCCGTATATATCACGGGATATACTTAAGATTGATTCGACGGTTCCAAGCTTAAAGCACATCCGGATGTAATGCCGGATTATGCTGATCTTTTTATCTTTTTCGTATTCCGTGTTGTACCACGGGATATCTATTGCCGCTGCTACCTGGTCTATCTGATCAACCGTTAATATTTCAAGGTTTTCAAAGAGGTTCACCAGATATATCTTTTCTGTCGCCTTTGTCTGCAGGTAGTCCCACGCATTTGAGAAGCCTTTAATGATCCGGTCTTCCCTCATGCACTCCGGAAGGAGGTCTAAAAGTTTTGTCTCTGATATCTTCATGGCGCCTCCTATTCAAGAAGTCCCTGATATGTGATGCTCTTCCCGGTACACTTTGCGACCTGGTAAGGTTCAAAAGATATGTATTCCGGAGACGTCACCGTTACCGAAGCAGCTCCGGCTTCATAGGCCACCTTTCTGAACATTTCAGGGTTTACGGATATTCCCATCTTTGACTTTATTTCCGTAATGTAATCATCTATGGCTTTTTCAACCGCTTCCTGGATGGCTGTGGCTTTTTCAGTGTCCCGCTGCGAAATCTTGTAAGTCATTTCAAGGGAATACTCCACCTGCTCTGCAGCATAGCAGGTGATAAGATCTGTTTCCGCTTTGATCTCTTCCTTTGTAAGGTATTCCTGACACAAGGCGATAAGATCAGCTGAAGGAAGTGCGCCGTCCTGACATAATAGATGGATGTATATCAGGTTATCATCATGGGTTACTACAACGTCCGCTATGGCCGCACTCACTTCCATTGCCTTCTGCCTGTATGCCGGTGCGGTACCTACATCAGAGAAGGTGAGCGGTGCGTATAATACCCGCTTCCGGAAGGCTTCAAGGTCTTCCACGTCGCAGCCGTCACTTGAAACTGTCGTATTTGTTACTGCTGTGACATAAGGGACCGAATTGACCATGATATTTATGGATCCGGGGGTGTATCCGTTCGCGTCCTTTGTGGGCTCTGTGGATAATGCCAGCGCCTCGCCGGTCTCTCCGGGGTTTATGGTTACTTCTTCGGCTGTGGCAAAAAGAATCGTTCCGTCCGCCGTCGCCTTCGTGCCTTTTGGTACCGTTACGGCTTCAGGGGCATTTTCTGATACCGTGAATTCAAGGGTTGTCTGGGCGTAATCTGCAGGAAGGCGGTAGGTATTCCGCTCCACGCCCTTATATATAAGATTTGTCTCGTCGCAGAAGGCTACAAGGTTATTGTTCGCCTCTGTATTGATCTGGTTAAATATGCACTCGCCCATGTAGTTAATGGCCGAAAGGATCGCCCTGATATCGGCATCGTAATCCGCATCCGTTACGCTGATCTTTTCGCCGGTCTCCGGATCCATGGTGCCTTCCTCGAACTTCTCTATGAGCGCATCCATCATGCTCTCGGAGTCGTAATATACTAAATCAATCATCGCCCTCTCCTTCCGTAATTTCTGCATATATTTCCCCGTCCTTCATGGAAAGGGCCGTGTGTACACGGGTTTCCCGCTCGTTTATCATGTCTTCAGCTTCCGTGATCATCTGGGCGGTATATTTATCCTTGTCTTTGTGCCGCCAATCAGTGGACACGCCCATTTCACGGTCATAGCAGACCGTACCTTTTTCAAATTCGAGCATATCGTGCACGTTCTTTGTGATCCGTTCTGACAGGGTTAAACCCCTCTGAAATGAATAAGCCATTATGATCCTTTCGTTTTCTTGCATTCCTCTTTGATCTTTCGCTGGAGGAGCTTGTAATCTTCCCCGGCGTTCAGCTGATCATAGTATGTATAGAACATCTGGACTGACTGTGCCTGTTTCTCTGCCTGTTTTGCTTTTTCTTCTGCGGCTATGACCTTCTGGGCTTCGTACTGTACTTTATAATTGGCTGCCTGCGCTGCGTATTTCGCCCTCGCCCGCTCATTTTTGGCATTCATGGATTTCTCCAGGGCTTTTCGCATCTTCTTTTGGAGTTTTGCGGCTTTCTTCTCTGCTTTGGTCTTTTTAACCTTAACGTAATACTCCTCGAAGCCTATGTTTAAGGTGCAGGATTTCCATAAAGTGCCGTCGTTAATGGTGACAAGGTCCGCCATGTCCACCTTGTTGATACGCCACTTATAATTGCCGAATTTGGAGCCACCCATATAGATATATGAGTATGTGCCCTTCTCGCATTCAGCCACCCACCAGTCATGCTCCGCCTGTACATCATTGCCTTTAAGGGCGGAGAGCTTTATGGTAAAGGAGAGCGTGCCGATTCCGGGGCCTATGTCCTTGGTTTTCGGCATCTTCTTTCCGTTCTTCTTTTCCTCTGTGTTGTAGGTGTGGGAAGTACTTAAATTTTCGTAAGTAAGTATTTCATCCTGTGTGACATAGAGGGTTTTCTCCAGCCACATAAAGGTATAGATATAAGCCATCTTACTGCTCCTTTACACCTATTATCATGCAGTTTGTAAGGTTTGCCTGATGCAGTACTATTGCCGTATCGTTCGGTGCCACCGTTACCTCTTTCATGATTTCAGCTGTCTTCTGTATGTTTAAGTCCGTGAATAATACCAGGGCTTCCGTGCCTGATACGCTTATTACTTTGGCCGTCTTATACATCAGTAATCTCCTTCTATGGGCCGCCTCATGAATAAGGTCTGCCTGTTTCCGGTAAGGTCGTTCTTTATCATGTAGATCAGGTTTTCCCCGGTGTGGCCTTTCGGTGCATCTGCTATATAGATGATCTCTCCAGGCTTGCGGTCCAGGTTCTCCACGGCTCCCTTTGCCAGATACTCGTATTTATTCGCCGTCCTCATCATTCCTTTTGAAAAGCGTATTGATTCGTCCACGCTGTTCACGGCCATATTAAGGCGGAGGATCCTGCCTTCGAGTCCTGATTTTTCTATGGTGCTTATAGGGGTCCCGTCTGATGTTTTATATGAGTTTTCCACCTGTGAAACCAGTTTGGCATCCTTCGTGGAATAATCCGGGGTATCGTCAAATTCTTCAGCTGTCATCTGCAGCGTGTATTCTTCCTTTTCCAGCTTTCTTTCATCAAATATATAGACCGTATTGTTATTTACCCGGATCCCGAAGCCTTCAAGATTTAATTTTCCGGAAATAAACTTAAGCGGATCTTCTTCGATACGCACTAGCTCTTTATATGTGAATTCCGGTCTGTCTATGTACTCAATTTCCAGCTCTGTTTCTTCCAGTACGTCGCTGATCGCTGCCACAAGGGTCACATTCTCCCATCCCTGGCTATCCGTCTTAAAAGCGGACAGGGGAAGGGACAGGGCGCGGACCGCTGCCTGCGATCCGCTGTAATCTATCCCTGATATATACATTTCACCGGTGTCTATGTTTCCCTCGACTACCTGCACGGTATCGCCTTTTTCCAGCTCCAGGGCTTTTATAACCCCTTCACTGTCATCGAATACCATTTCAAGGGAATCACACTGCCCTTCAAGGTATGCCGTATAATTACAGCTGTTCGGCGACTCTTCGATCATTTCATCGTTAAAAAGTACCTTCATTTTTACTCCTCATCGGTATCAGTGCCTTCCGGAATGTTCAGGACTTCCCCGCCGTCAAATATGGCTATATCACTTTTATCGCAATTTGCCAGCATTACGTCTTTTGTAAATATTTCATCGCCCATATAGAGCTTCGCTATCATGTCCCAGGTCTGTCCCTGCTCTGCGGTTATCTGTTTCATGCGAACGACTCCCTTTCCTGTTCTTCCATGAAGGCTGTCATATTGCGCTTGAATTCCTCGAAAGCATCCTGAAGGCGTTTATCTGTAAGCCCTGCGCCCTCTATAACAGGCGAGAAGTTTATGGTATATGATCTGTTATCACTTCCGCCGTTTGTTATGGTCGCTCCGGCTCCGTATACGCCACGGATTGCCTCGTTTACAAGGCTTTTGCTTCTTGCGCTACTGTTATGCGGTATTATGGTCTCCGGTTCTCCGCCTTCGCCTACAAGGGCGACTGTGGGACTTGTTACCGTTCCGCCTTTTGCAAAGGCTACGTTCGGGATCAACGGTATCTTTGCCTTTATTCCTATGGTTTCAAGCGCCTTGCCGCCTAATGCCTCTATGGTGCTGTTTATTCCACGGAGTATGTTGTTGATACCGTTTATAATTGTGTTTATAACCCCTCTGACAATGGCTTTCATGGTTTCCCATACGCCGTTAAAGATGGTCTTAATGCCTTCCCATGCCCGCTGCCAGTCTCCGGTAAATACGCCCGTAAGGAAATCAAGAAGCCCTCGCAGGGCTATCATTATCCCGTTCACTACCGGTGTTACCGCGTTAAGTATGTTCTGGATGTTCTGTACCAGGCCACCCGCAAGGAATGAGCCTATCGGCAAAAGAACATTGGTATACAGAGCACCCAGCATCGTTATTGCTGACTGAATGAGGGGCGTTATTGTAGGCATCAGTGTTGTGATGGTATTGAATATCTGCGTGATGATCGGTGTTAACGTCGAAATCAGCAGTCCCCCTATCTGCTGTAAAACAGGGAAAATCTGCTCCACCAGCGTTGTGGCTATTGGCATTATCGCAGCACCCATACTCTGAAAAGCAGGGATAGCGGCGTCAACGATCTGCTGTATATAGGGCATTGCTGAAGATATCGCATTCTGTACGGCCGTTATTCCATCCTTTACCATAGGAATTGCGGACTGAATGAGTGGCATTATTCTCGATACAGCGCCTTTTATATTTGCGATTATCCCTGGAACCGCCGCCAGCGCATCCTTCAGCAACGGTGTCACTTTCTGGATCACGTTTGACAACATAGGGATAATTGCCCCTACTGCATCGCCGAATACCGGTGCAAGCTCTGAAAGAAATCCGGATATCTCCGGTATAACCTTCTCCGCCGCGTCGCCGATCATGGGAATAGCCTTATTTGCTATATCCATGAAATTATTTACTACCGGCTTAAGCGCTACTTCCGCCGTTGCCTTAAGTTTCTGCAGCTTCTGTGGGAATGTCTCTGTATCTTCGGCAGCCTTCATTATGGTTTCATCTGAAGCCATAAGCTCGGCTGTAAGTTCTGATACTGATAATTTGCCGTCCCTTATGGCTGCGGCCATTGTTGATCCTGCCCGCGCTCCGAACACCTCGCTTGCTATCGCTGTGGCTTCCGCTGCGGATCCGGCTTCCTGTATCTTTGTTATGTACTGCGTCAAGCCTTCCGAAGCTGACATTCCTTCTTTTGCAAAGGCACCTACAGACTTCTTTAAGGCTCCCATTACCTCGCCCGAATTGATTCCGGCTTTATCCAGCTGTCCTAAAAGGGAAGTGGTTTCCTCGAAGGAAAAGCCCATTTCCTTCATCTGGGCCCCGTACTGCTGTACGCCGCTCATAAGATCCGTGAATCCTACGCCTGTGGACTGGGCTGCCTTGAATACGTAATCCATGGCGCCGCCCATATCTTCGGCGGAAATATCCCACTGCTGGAATGCCTGGGAGCTTTCCTCTATCACGCTTGTAAGATCGTCGCCTAAAAGATTTGATACCTGTATGGCCTGCTTTGAGATCCCTTCAAGCTCCGGGCCCGTCAAGCCTAAACGGGTATTATAATCTGCTATAGCCTGTGACGCCGCTTCCATTGTGGTAGGGACAGACTTATATACTTCGTCGAAGCTCTTATTGAGATCATCCAGGGCTTCGCCGGTGGCTCCGGTGCCTATCCTTATGGTGTTGGATGCCTGTTCAAAGGACTTCCCCAAGTCAATGGCCGCCTTTGCTCCGGCCACCGCCGCCGTACCTACCGCAGTGATTCCGGCAGCCGCAGCTGTAAAGCCTGCTTTCATGGCTCCGCTTGCGAATCCGCCCAGTTTCCCCATTACGCCGTTAATATGCTTTGAGCTCTTATCCGCCATACTGGAGGCGGTATCGAACGCCTTCTTCAGGCTTTCGCCGACGCTTCCTTCAAGGGTTATTGTGGTTTTTATCTCTTTACCGCTTGCCATTTCTTGCCTTCTTTATCGCTTCTTCCGTTTCTTTTGCTTCTGCCTTCAGAAGATCCCTGAGATTGTTATAAAAGCTGTCCAGCATGTCATAACTCATTCCCAGGGCTTCCATGAATCCTGTGTGGCTGTATCTGGATATGTATGTGGCTTTATCCTCTGCGAGGGTGTGGCCTTCCTTTGTGTCACCCTCTACGCCATTAAAAAAGCGTATGTCACCGTGCTTGCGAGGGCGAAATCTTTCATAGAAAGATCGGAGGCTATGATTGCCACGGGTATATCGGAGGCAACGGAAAAGACTTCCGTCTGCACATCGATATCGCCTGCGGGCTGTCCCTGCAGGCTGGTTTTATTCTTCTTCTCGACTTTCCGGATGATGTTGCGGTACTGGATTCCGCTCATTGATGAAAAGTCAAAATATATTGAATCGGTCTTTTTCCCGTCTATTTCAATTTCTTTTGATAATTTGAGGATCCCTTTTCCTGACTTAACTATCTGGTCGATGTTTTCGGCATTGACTTCCAGTGCATCAGTGTTTACGACCTCCGCTGTCTCTTCTTTCTTTGGTTCTCCGTCTGTTACCTTTACTAAATTCTTGTCGTTGTTCATTTTGTTTTCCCTTTCTTGTAAAAAATCCCCGGCACATGGCCGGGGATCTGGTTAATGTTTACTGATTAAAAACTTGCAAGTGCGGTCTTCATCTTGTCGCCGTAATCCTCGCCTCCGAGGATCAGCACCTTGTTGATGGGATCATAGTCAATGATAACCTCTTCCTCGCCGCTGTCTGCCTTTCTGGTGAACTTATACGTATTGATGCCGTAAACGAATTCCTTTTCGTTGCTCTCACCCTTTGCGTTATCGCCTCCAGGGATCTTCTTAAGCATCGCCGTAGCATATACCTTATAGGTCATCCAGCCCACGTTCTGATCCTTATCGGTGTACTGCTCCAGCCATACAAGCTGGTGGTACTGCCTGTCGGGGCTCATGAGGTCGCCGGTCTCGGGGATGGTCGCAAACTTAAGCGTAAGCTCCATTGCTCCGATATTGGCCCAGTCAATGATCTGGATCGTGCCGTTAAGACCAGAATAGCCGCTTACCTCGTTCGATCCGGGCTCCACATCCGGAAGGCTGAAGCCCTTAAGGTTGTCGGTATTATTCCAGCTGGTACCGTCCTTGCTGACCCTGTGGGCGAAGTCGGTCAAATTATATACATATTTTTCCATGATTTAATCCTCCTCTCCCATTGCACTGAAATAAGCATCCAGGGCATCGCTGTCGTAGGTAACGTTTGCGATGATAGCCTTTGCGGGCGGTGTGTTAGTCTCTGTGATGCTGTATGTGAACTGTCCATCTGCCAGGTCTGCTGTGGAATTCTCGGAAGGTTCAAAGGAGATCGTGCCAGCTACAAGCATTCCCTGCGATGTATAGGCATTGAGCTTCTTCTGGTAGACCTCCACGATGTCGTTTGCCGTCCGGACTGACATGGGCTTATGGACAATATCGCCGAACTGCAGCTCGAAATCGTTGCAGATATAGTCCATCATCTGGACAGCTGCATCATTCAGCTTGTTGGGCGGTATGTTGCCCCTGTTCGCCTCTGAATAGTTGGCCATGCACACGCCGTAAGTATTCCACTGCATATTAGTAGTGAATGCCATGGTAGCAATACCGTTAGCATTGAGGGTGTCGGCTTCCTTCTCCAGCTGCTTGATAACGTTTCCTGACTTATCCACAAGCGAATCAATGGTGATTGATTCGTTTGAAGCGGATTCGTAAGGGATTCCGTCGTTTCTCTTATCCACGATTTCGCGCCTTGCGCTGAAAATAAGGGATACAGGATAGATAAAGGATCCGATCTTTACGAAAGGCCAGCACACTTTCAGCTTCGGGGAAGTGTAGGGCTCCTTTTCCGTAAGGGCTCCGGTTCTGGTGCTGCTTTCCAGCTGTCCGATTGCCTGGCAGTAGTAATGCTTATCCACAGGCTCTTCAGCGATTGCGGCGAGCTTGTTCATTACGATATTTCCGCCGGTATCCTCTTCCTTGTCCCACAGGGGAGCGGAAAGGGCCGCAGGAATATAGCCCGTATTCTGCGGAATATAATCTATCTCCTCATAGGTGTCTTTTGAGAAGGCTATATTTGAAGGTGTTACGGTCTTATATTCAACCGTAGCGGTTTCTAATGATACGGAGCTGATGATTACATTCTGTCCGGTGCTGTCATAAGCCACGGTGTAATCAACGCCCTTTTCGTAGGTTGTGGGTTCTGTAGGGTCGCCGTCTGTGAGCTTAATGCTGTTAAGGACGATATTGCTTCCCTGCAGCTTTGCCATGGACTTCACGAAAGTAATCTCCACGGGTGTGGCGTCCGCTGCGGTGATCGCCGTCTTATTGATGATCATGATGATCGGAAGGATCTTTTCGATCTTTGCGTGGTAATATGCTACCATTGAAAGGGACTGTTCCTTTTCCCAGGCTCCGGATGCAGGCATTGAAAAACCTATCTTCTCCTTCATATCATCAAGATTCTTGATAACAAAGGTCTGTCCGGCAAGATCAGCCCAGTGCTCATCATCTACCTGCCATATAGGAGCCTGCCCCAGATAAACAGGTATTGCGCTGGTTGCCATTGCGACTTTTAAGGCCGCAGCGTCAACCTGATTAGCTATAATTCCATTAGCCATCGTTTTATTTCCTCCTTAAAAAAGTTTAGGTCGGGGTAATGCCCCTACATTGGTTCTTAACTGAAACGTAAGGTATCCGAAATTGTATGGATACGTATAGGCCACCGTTCCGTAATTGCCTATTTCAAATTCCATCCCGGCCGCAAAGGTCGGTATGTCTCTGATCCATCCCATAACATGCTCCAGCATACCGGTTACGTCCAGCACGCCCATGTTGTCGGGAAATGCTATGCTCTCATCGTCTTCTTCTGCTATCTCATAAGATGCCGCCGTGTATGCGCATCCCTGTATCAGTACATCTATCTCCTCGTTATCCGGGTGATAATTGGCTTTCTCATAGCCTACGAGAATATAGGGAGCCTGATAAAATCGGTCATCCACAGATCCGTATAAAGAAAAATTCGTGTGTGGTATGTTTCCCACCGCCACCTTCGGCTTTACAGCCTTCAAGGGGCTTTCTTCGTCCCCTTCCTCCGGTGGTCGTGCCATCCTGAAATTTTCCTCTTTGATCTTTGCGTCAAGGTAATCCTTAATCCGCAATAATTCAGCCTGTACCGTTTTCATAATCCCATCCTTTTAAGCTCGTGATCCAGCCTCTTTTCATAGGTTTCATTTATCGCAGTCATGACAGCCTCCTCTACTTCAGGATTGGTTATCATCTGCGCTGCAGAAAGGGAATGCATGGGGCTTATCTGCTTCCCGTCCCTTTCCCATAGCATGGCGTGCCCGCCGTTTACTGCTGCAGGGTTGGCGATGAAAGCATGGGGAAGCTGTTTCTTTTGTCCTTTTTTGATCGCTGCGCTCATTTTCTTGCGCTTCGCTACTTTTATGCCCTTCTGCGATTTATAAGCCTTCGGGGTGATCTGGAAGTGTGAAGGGCTTGCGCCTATGGTATAGCGCCTCGATTTAACCTCTATCGAGTCCTTATTGACGCTGGTGGCCGCCTTCAGGTCGCTCGCTTTTATTGTATATACCGCAGGCGCTCCGCCCTTTTTTGAGCTTGTGAATGCGGAGGCTCCGGCTTTCAACGCTCTTAAGCGTGCCCGTTCCACAGCCTTTTTCCCTCCGGCAAACACCGCCTTTGTAGCTTTGTTGATGTTTGATTTATCAACCTTTGCTTTTATCTTCATCCCTTACCCCTTAAAAGGAATATGGCATACATTCCCATGTCTTCCTCTATGCGGTCCACAGTATAAAGGTTCTTGTCAAAGTGAACCGTATCCCCGTTTTTGGGTTTCTTCTTGAATCCCGCTGCAGGTGCGAAGATCATGTGACTATCCTGTCCCATAAAATCAAACTGTGATGAATACTGCCTGATTAAAATGTCATCATCCACCACGGCCTTAATCTCATAGGACGCGCCGCTTCCGCCGTTCCATGTATGGGTGTCCGCAAATTCATCGGTGTTAATGAAAACGCCTTCGATATCCGCGGCCACCATGTCCTTAAATGCGCTCATGGTTTACTCCAATCCGGCGGACCCGTCCTTTATCCAGGCTTCTACCTTTTCATTCCGGAAAGGGATCTCCTCTCCGGTCTTAATTACCAGCCCGTCGTAAAGGAGGGGGCGTTTTGCTACTACCTTTTGCTTCTTCGCCTTCGGCGCTTCCGCTTCCGGTGCTTTTGCTTTCTTTGAAGCCATAAAGCCCTCCTTATTCCGGTTCAGCCGCTGCCATTACCGGGGGTAATTCGTCAACGGCATTCCTGATATCGTTAATAAGCTGCTCTTTGGACATTCCCACCTTGTAGGATATTCCGTAACTCTTAGCCTCTTCCCGGAGCTCCTTCATTGACATATCATCAAGGGATTTAATGACATCATCAGGCTCCACGGATTCGCCTTCGGGGAAGGGAAGCGCTTCTTCCTTCACGGGTTCAGGCTTCTTTTCTTCCTTTACGGGCTTCTCCGGCTTTCCATCGGCTTTAACCAGAACGCCTTTTTTGATCATGCGTAAAGAGAGCGCATCATTTTCTTCAAACGGTGCGCTCTCCCTGGTCTTTATGGTCACGGACTTAATGTCCTCGTTGAATACGCCATACATCCCGGCGTAGCTTTCACTTACCTTTACCAGCATGTTATCCCCTTTCTTTTATCCGCCTTAGTTCAGTACATCAGCGAATACGAACGGATTCTTCACGTTCGGAATAGCGAGTCCCTTTGATCTAAGGATCAGGGTCTTAGTGTTGTTGTAGTGGTCTACAACTACCTGCGGTACCCTGCGTCCTGCGTAATATGAGTACTCTGTTGCGCCGTTTTCGATCTGCGCCACACATCCGTAAGCGGTGCGTCCGCAAGCGGGAGCGGTCACAACTACGGATCCGGAAGGAATGAAGTCAACGCTTGAACCGCTTTCATCGGTGTAGCTCATGGTATATGAGAATACATTCATGATGTGGCCCTTCACGTTAAGGACTGCTATAAGTACAGCGCCGTTGGGAAGCTCTTCAGGCTTAACCTGTCCGAGCTCGTACCTTCTGATGTCAAGAAGCTCCTGGATCTCGGAGTTTCCGAGCATTACATCGGCAACGTCTCCGGCTACCACAACATCGGTGGCGGGAAGCCCTCTCTTTGTCAGGCTGTCTGCCATTGCAGCGAGGTCGCTGATAATGTTTGTTGAGCTGGAAGTCCAGCCGGTGCTTGTGTATACGGCAGGGTTATTCTCTTCGCTGTAGAAGAGGATCTGCTTGTCGACGCTCTGTGTGCCGAACTTATCGGCATACTGTTTGATGGTGTAGCCGTTTGCCAGCAGTGTCTTTGCTGCCATCTGCTCTTCCCTTAAGTCGATCATACGGCCTAAGTCTGCCAGGTCTTCAGCCAGGATATTGGCTTCCCTCTGCGCAGGGCTTAAAGCTCCGCCTATTACCTCGCCAGCCTGCCTTGTAAAAAGGTGATCCTCTGTAAGGGCTCTCTCGGGTGCGAATGTAGGGGGCTCGAATTCGTGGGTTTCATAACCCCTTCTGTCTACGGGGATTCCGCCGGTTCCGGGAAGCACTGCGGGTGCTATCCTGTTATTCTGCTCATCCTTGTAGTCAATGTTTACCTTCTTGGTGTCGAAAATATCGGCATCGGAAGTGGGGAAGTATCTGTCCCTTAAAAATGAAGCCTTGGGCGCGAATACTTCCTTTGCTGCGAGCATTGTACGTGTGTCATATAAGTTGATACCCATTGTTTTTACTCCTCCTTTTCTTACATACCGGCCTTGACATAGATGCCGTTCTTCTTAAGGTCAAGAAGGTCGGCCTCGTCAAGTGTGTGGTGCTCTGCTACTTTAAGCGCTTCTTTTTTGAAGTCTCCGGAGGTATAAACCTCTGCTACAGTATCGGCGCTGGTAGCGTCAACGTCTTCTGCAAGGACAACTTCGGGAAGGTATCCGCCTACCCTTAAGGTGCTTGCAGTGATCACGAACTTGTTGTTCTGCTCTCTCGAAAGAACTGAACCCCTTTTAAGCTCGCCCTCTCCGCTCTTGACCGTTACGGTTCCTGTGTGAATGGGCTGGTTGCTGTCTGCAATGAGATTGTCGGGAATATAGTTTTCTACTATCATCTTTCTTCCTCCTTATTTCCTTGCGCCTGCAAGAAGCATTGCGGCGCCGTCTTCGATATCCTTAACCTGGGTATCTTTCTCTGATCCGCCTACGGGATCCGCAGTAACATTGTTCACGTTGGAGCTTTCAATCTCCTGTGAGCGGTTCTTTAAGTACTCTGTACCCTTTGCCTGCTGGTCCTGCATTGCCTTAAAAGCAAGATCTTTTGCGTTCATAGGGGTATCGCCGTACTTTGCCTCGTTAACGAGCTCGGCACCGACGGTCTGCGCTATGGAATCAATCTCTTTCATCCTTTCGCGCTCTGCCTTTACCGCCTCATCAACTGCATTCTTGACAGCTTCAGCATTTTCGGTCTGAGCCGTCGCCCTTGCCTCTTCCGTGATCTGGTCGATAAGATCAGGATATGCGGCTTTTAATTCCTTAATATCCATGCTTTTTTCCTCCTTATGTGATTTAGATGGATTATTATTTATATCAACCGGCCCAGAGCCGCTTAATATCTGTTGCGCGGGCGCAAATGATCCCACGGTCTTAAACTGTGGGAGTGTCTGCTGTGAAAAGTTAAAGGGAATCCCGTTTACCACATACATCATGGAATCTCCCACGCGGTCAACTACGGGCTCGCTCTTATTTATCACTTCATCGGCAAATCCTTCCTTGACAGCTTCTTCAGATGTCATCCAGGTTGTTTTATTCATCATGTTAAGGATGTCGCTCTGATCCCGTCCGGTGCGGTCTGCCAGAAGCTCCGCTATTGAATTATCGGAAGCCTTTAGGGTATTTATCACTCCCTTAAGGTCTTCCCGGTTGTAATATCCGATAAGACCGGCGGAGGCGCAGTGTATCATTGTCTGTGATCCTATCGATACCTTTCTTTCGTCTCCTGCCTGGGCTACTATGGACGCTGCGGAAGCTGCAAGGCCGTCCACTATGGTAGTGGTATGGGCTGCAAGGCTCCGGATCTTATTGAATATCGATATTCCTGCGTGAACGTCGCCGCCCACGGAGTTAATGTAAAAAGAGACATCATCCATGCCGGATAACGCCTCTATGTCTTTCAGGAATGATTCAAGCTCTATAAAGAGCCCTTCCAGTTTCTCGCCTGTCCACCAGTCCGTCGGTACGGACTCCACTATTTCGCCGTACAGGTTCACTTTTGCGCTTTTGCCGTCTTCAGCCTTATTTATCACGTAAGGCTTCAGATCCTTCATAAAGTTTTTAATCTGTGGCATTTTCACTCTCCTTATCTGTCGGGTGCATAGATTATCTGGTTACGTCTTATATCTTTCAAGATGTTTATCATCTCTTTAGCATCCGTTTCTTCTGTTTCCTGTTCAGGATCATCCGGGGCTTCTTCTGTAGGGGTCCCGCTGCCGGATTCCGTTTCTCCGGAAGCCGGAGCACTACTCATGTACTCCCTTACCTTATCGGCTTCCCGTGCCAGCTGTTCTATGTTGCTGTCATAATCAGAGCCGTTGAGCCGGAGGGCGCTGTCTGCATGGGTGCTGAATCCGTTCTCGCACGCCATCTGCTCCGCTTGTATCTCCTTCGTGGGATCAAGCATACCCTGTGAAGGTCCTATCCATTCACATTTAAGCCATGCGGCTCTTACTGCAGGATCAGAGAAATATCCGGGCGCGTCTACCCTGCCTATGGCCACGGCTTCATTAAGCCATAATTCATAGACGGGATTGCAGAAATCATTCACGAACCATGTGCGGTACATATTGAAAGATTTCCAGGCTTCAAGCAATGCCCCTCTCGATGCCGAATAGGAAGAGGTAAAGGCTTTCAGTAATATTTCTTTAGGCATTTCCAGTCCGGCGCCTATCTGCGTGGATATTGCGTCCACGAATCCCGCGAATCCGGATCCCGGTCTTTTGGGATCTGAAAATGTAACACTCTCTCCGGGGTTCATTACGTTTATGGTACCCGGTCCCATTTCGTACTCGTTCGGATCATAGCTCGCTTCCGCTTCTCCGTATCCTGCGCCCACTTCATTAAAGGGCATTTCCGAGCCGTCGCCGGTGGTGGTTACGAATGCGGTCAAGAAGGATTCGATAATTGCCGCCGTGATCTCTGCTTCGGTGTAGCGGTTTATCTGCAGGAGTTCTTCGATGACCGGTGCTAAGAAAGTCACGCCTCTGTACTGATCTGGGCGCTCTGCGTTCATTATCTGGATTATGTTCGGAAGTCCTGTATCTTTTCCCCGTGCTTCCACCCTTGTAAAGGTGGTCTGCTCCATTGAGTTTTCGCCGGGGTGTGTATTTCTGATCCAGTAGGCTACTGCCATGCCTTGCTTATCTATTTCCACTCCGTCGTATATGATATTGTTGTTCTTCGGATTCCGGCCCGTGGTTATATTTGTGAATATGGCCGCGCCTGCCTCTGCAGGGGTGGCTATCCTGTCCGCTTCCACGGCTCTTAACCTTAAGGTGTAAGGCTTTCCGGGCAGGGGATCCCTCGCCTGTACGAGGGTGAACACATCCCCGGACATAAGCCAGGAAATCAATAAGAGCTGCTGCAGCTCATAAAAATTATTTATCCCGGTTGCGTCGCAGGTATCTTTTTTGTCAGCCCATAGGGAGAATTCGCGCTTAACTTTTTTAACCCACTCTGCTGCCCGATCTGCATCAAGCCCGAGGAAGTCCATATCCGGACGGGGATTGAGCTGCAGCCCCAGCCCTATTGTATTTGTCCTGCTGGTCTTTACCGCACTGGTGGCGATAGGGGCGCCCATATACATAAGCCGTCCCCGCTGCCGCAATGTGTAATTATTCAGGTCTATATCTTCCCTGGTGCTTCCGGACATAGCCCTAAAGCCCTTCAGGGCTCTTTTGATGGTGGAAGCTCCGGCCGTTGCATAGCCTTTATTCTGATTTATGGGTATATTTCTCATGGTTTACCTCTTTATAGGGGCGGAGGAAAGGAGGGGTGCAGTACCCCGAAAAAGACTCCGCCCAGCATAACGCGTATACACGCGCCACACCCTTTTATTTACCAGTCGCGAAGGACAACTCCCACGGCTTTCCTTGCGCTTCTTCCCTCTTCCAGCTGTTTCTTCTTCGCCCACAGCTGATCCCATAATTTAAGGATCTCGGAAGCGCTTAAAGCCTGCCTTGATAATGACCTGGATCCTATCGTGTAGCTCGTTACGGATCCTCCGCCGCTCATGATGGTCTTTCTTGCTACCACAAGGCCGTCAAGATCATTTACTACGGTCTCATATTCAAAATTGCTTAAGTAAAGCGACGATACATAAGGCACGCCGTTTTCTGTCTTTGCGTCGCAGGTTACTCCTACCATATATCCTCTTCACTCCTTCGCTTTCTCTGTATCTTTTTCTGTACGGGTCTCTCCATGTTCGGGTGTTCAAGCCTCTGCTTTAAGTAATCAAGGTTCGGATGTAACACCCTGAAGGCTGCGTTTGCGTAATTCCTGCAGTCAAGGGGTTCATTCCTCTCGTGCCCCGGTATCTTTTCCCAGCGCATTTCCCCTTTTGAGTTCGGTACCAGTGTCTCGGATAAAAGCCCTCTGAAGTAATTCGTGTCGTATCCCTTATCCTTGTCTACAGGAAAGTGGCTCATCCTTGCACCGGGCTCCCTTATCTTAAGCCCGCTCATTATACGCATCTTTCCGGCATCAACACCGATATAATAAAGCCACACCTGCCCCACATGATGCTTCGGGGTTTCATACTTTACTTTTTTCGGTGGTGAAGTAAACGGTGTATCTATCCGGTTGGATCCCTTTATAGGGAATACCCTTCCGGCTCTTAATGCGCATTGCTCATATACGTCCTGCGTATAGTGTCCGCCCGAATCTATGAATGTTAATGATATCCGGAGCTTCCGGCCGTTCTTAAAGCTGTATGCGTGGTTAAGAACGGCGTCCAGTTTTATCCAGGTCTCTGGATCTGAAGGATAGCCGTCAATGATACCCTTCTCTATGCCCCAGTTTTCTTCAAAGAATCCGTAGCCCACCACTTCATACTCCAGGCGGTTGTCCTGGGTATCCACGCCGCAGGTTAAGCACAGCACACCGTCCGGCAGCTCTGCGCCGTAATCCTCCGCCCTGGATGCTATTTCGTCTTCGTCTTCGATCTCTCCGCGGTATTCCCATAATTGACCGAATAGGGTGTTATATACTACCTGCAGCTTCTCCGGATCCTTTCCGGCTTCCAAATATCTTGTAATAATACGCTCCCATGACAGCCAGGGAGAATAAAAGCCGTTAATCCAAAAAGACCGGCAGCCGTTTTGAATGGCTTCCGGGCTTTCCGCTACCCATTTCATGGGCTGATGTTTTATAGTGTTTTCATCATGGATCACGCCACACTTAGGGCACGCCCATCCGATGTCTTTAACTATGTACTGCTTATCCCGTCCGTGCTCTATAACCTCATGGCTGTAGCGGATGGTATTGAATGTTATATATGAATACTCGCCGCAATCCGGACACTGTACGCTCCAAAATTCACGGGTTCCGAGTTTGAAAAGGTTTTCTATCTTGCTGTTGCCGGATACTGTAGGAGTTGATACCGCTACCATCTTGGAATTATAAAATGTGGCTGTCCTCGCTTCCAATAATCCCCACGGATCTCCTTCTGTACCTGATGACTTCGCCCATCTGTCCAGCTCGTCGCCTAAAACGTATCTGGAAGGGACGCTCGCAAGCTCTCGGGGTGCGTTTGTACCCGTAAGAGTTAGCATTCCGCCGATAAACGCCTTTTTGAATATTGTGTTATTACTATCCCGGCTCTTTGCGTCCGCTACTTTCGTCCTGACTCTTTCAGTATCTCTTATCATTGCCGAAAGGCGGCGCTTTGAAAAGTCTTCCGCATCCTCTTTGACCGGAAGCGTGTACATGATCGGTCCGGGATCCTGATCGATGATATAGCCTAAAATGTTAAGGAGCATTTCGGTTTTTCCTACCTGTGAAGAGGCTACAACTACAAGCCTGTCCACGCGATCATCGGAAAAAGCGTCCATGATCTCTTTGAGGTAAGGGGTCCTTGATGTCTTCCACAGTCCGGCTTCTGCTGAATTCTCGCTGGATAGCCGTCTGTATTTATCCGCCCACTCGGAAACGGATATATTCTCCGGAGCCTTGAAGGTCATGCAGGCCCTCGAAATGACCGCCTGCAGCCTCTTCATTTCCGGAGTGAGCTGCTTTTTACTTGTCCTCTTCTGTTTCCGTTTCGTTTTCGCTCTCATTCATCCACTTTTCACGCTCCCTTACCAGCTTTTTATACTTATCAGGATTGTAATTGTAGGCGATAAGGCTGTTAAGTATATCATTGACCGCCGCTTTTATAAGTCCCGCTGCCTCTGCAGGGGTTTTGGCGTGTGCTACATCCACGGCAAGGGTTCCGGGAAGCGCTAAGAGTTCAGCACGCACCGCCATGACCAGATCGGCGGTGATTTTCTCCACATCTTCAGAGCGGTGCATGGTTGCTTCCAGCTCTGACTTCTTCAGCTGTTCAATGGCTGCTTTTGCTTCCTTCAGATCCGCTTCCGCCTTTATCTTCCGGGCTTCATCATCCAGAAGGTCGGAAGGTGTTGGCGCTTTTGCGTTCGCCTTCGTCTGCAGGTGTTTTATATACATCATGATCGTAGGGATCAGATCATATCTTCTTACCTTCCGGCCGTTCACGGTCTTAAGTGTCGGCTCTATGATCCCGTCCTGTACCAGTTGGTCTATGCGCCGCACTCCGTCAAAATTGAATATCTTCGCAAGCGTTTTAGGTTCTACAAAGTTTTCAGCCATCTTATGCCACTATTTCCCTGTTGCTGTATAAATACTCATTGACCTTTTTACCGTTTGTGTTGGCTCCGATCAGCGAGGCGACGGATTTTATTTTCTTCTTGTAGAAGCTCTTATCTGATATCTCGTATGATGAAAAGAATACCTGATACGGTTGCTCCTTCGCCCATTCATAAAAAGCAAAGCTGTCAAACTGTACCCCGTAATCGTCGCACTTTCCTTTATCGGCCTGCTCATAAGGTACATCGCAATATACTATATCGCCGTCCTGATACTGATAATCACGATAATCAATATTGCTAACCTCTAGGCGCTGTAGTGCCTCTAGGCGCTGTAGTGCCTCTAGGTGTTCTAATGACTGGAGCCGTTCTGGTGGCTCTAATCGCGCATCCCAGAAAGTTTTTTGCTGTCTGAAAAAAGCTCTGTATGCCAACCTTCTCTCGGACAGTGACGAATCCATTAACATGTGGCAAGCGGTGCATTTTATTTCTTCAATGTCTCTGCCCCACAAATAGGCAAGGCCGTTATTCCCGAAAGACCAGATATATTTTACATAGGCATCCGTATCTTTCAGCTGTTCAAAATCTTCCCGTGTGATCACGCGGTCTTCATTGTGATATTTGCCGTGTACGGCATCCATGAAAAGATCCGTGATCATATTATTCAGATCATTATACAGGTAACTTTCCCATTTACCGGAAAGCATGGCGCAGTGAGTAATCGCGCCACCCCCCCGAATAAATCCACGAGGCGACTGCCTTCCGGAAGGAGCTTGATAATGATATCAGCTATCCGGGATTTATTGCCCTGGTAGGGTACGCCGTAATGCTTTTCCAGTTTTTCTATGTCGCTGTACGGATCCTCTTCGGCTTCTTCGGGATCCAGTTTTATTTCTCCGAGCATCGCCTTAATCTCTTCCGTGTCGAATCCGGTTAAGGTGGCATCAAGGTCTGACAGGTCAATCTCTCCTATTAGCTCCTTCAGCTTTTCCATATCCCATTCGCCGCCGGTTTTATTAAGGGCGATATTAAGAGCCTTCTCTTTTGTCTTATCCAGATCGACCACGGACACTTCCGCTTCCGTTTTGCCTGCAGCAAGCAGGATCTTAAAACGCTGGTGGCCGCCGATGATGGTTCCATCCCGGTTTATGATAATCGGATCCACGTAGCCAAATTCCTCTATGCTCCGTCTGATCTTTTCATACTCCGGATCTCCGGGCTTCAGGTCCGCCCTCGGATTATAAGCCGCCGGATTAAGCTCTGACAGCTTCCGCTTTTCAATTTTCATTCTGCATTTTCCTTTTGCTTTTAAATAACGGGTGTGGTCTTTCGGTAACGAAAGCCCTGAAAAAAATTTTCAAAATCTAGTCACGTTTTGGGCTCGCCAGCAC
>Ga0326513_10000228_pt1 | contig 45216 bp, 60 predicted proteins | sample 2_2465_0518_D_FD_203654 | JGI IMG/M metagenome (GOLD analysis project Ga0326513, IMG submission 203654) | Bovine rumen microbial communities from UC Davis, California, United States - 2_2465_0518 | ecosystem: Host-associated > Mammals > Digestive system > Stomach > Rumen | place: USA... | reverse complement strand
AAGAAAGAGCAAGCTGCATAAACACGATTGAATTACTCAGGCGATTGGCATTTAATGTGCACGGAGTGATGGATGTAATCGACGCTGAGAACTGTGAAAAGATAAGCGCAATGCTGAAACAGCCAGATCAGAAGTGGATCCCATTCACATCAAGGCCACTGACAGATGAAGAAAAAGAAGAACATCCAGATTGGGATAGCATTCTTGAAGGCAAATTGCCGGAAGATGGTCAGAGAATCCTGGTAAGCATCTCCGGTTCAGGGAGAGAGCCTGTTCAGGAAGATATCTATTATGATGATGACGGAAGCTATCTGGATAGTGGATACGAGATAGGCACAGAGGCGACTGCGTGGAGGCCTATGCCAGAGCCGTATAAGGGAGAAAGTGAGGAATAAATATGCTGATTTTACCTATAAAGAAAAAATGGTATGACATGATTCTGTCTGGAGAGAAGAAGGAAGAATACAGAGAACTAAAGCCATATTACCAAAAGCGGTTTGTACATTTATGGCAAGGGAGTTTAATCGGATTTGATGCAAAAAGAAAAGTGATGTTTAGAAATGGTTATTCCAAGAAGTCTCCATCATTGATTGCAACGGTGTCACTCGATATTGGAACGGGAAAGACCGAATGGGGGGCAGATGAAGGAAAGAATTATTACATTCTGAAAATATGTGATATTGAGCCACAGGCAGAAAGTGAAGGATAGATGATAGAAATTATCAAAACAATAGGCAGACTAATAGCCGTGTTAGTTGATACAGGGATAATTGAGAGAAAAAAAGCCGTGTGGATTTTAGAACCATTAAAAGATAAAAAAGATAAAGCAGAAAGTGAGGAATAAAAATGAAGATAAAAACAACAGTAACAGAGATAGAATGTACAGCAAATGAAATCAGACAGAGTAACACAGTTGCAGATGGAATTTTAAATATATTAAGAGGCTGTTTTAATAATCTTCCATCGGATTGTGAAGAGGAAGATAACGAGGAAGAGGGGATAGAAAGTGAGGATAAGGAATGAGTGACTTAACTAAAAGAAGCCAGGCAGAACGCCTTGCGATAGCAGAGACGCTGATTACTTCGGTTTATACAGAGTACCAACAGGGAACCATTGACATAGAAAACTTACAGCTGGCAGTTAACATTCAAATATATGTAAACAGAATCGTTTCGATTCTCAATCGTGAAAGATGGAAACCAGAATGAAATTTAAAAACGATAAGCAGGCAAGAGCCTTCCTGGAAGGATACCATGATTGGACAATTCAAATAACTGACGACTTTTACGACAGAAGGACCTTTGTAAGCGAATTATTTGGCGCCTTGATCGTTATAAATGAGGTCCTGCACCTGTCACGATATTATGATGGAGAATACAATTTCGATAAAGAACCTAAAGAGACATGGGGGCTGCCGAGCATTTATATCCTTCCTGAGGGCAAAAAGCTGAAGCCAATGTATGAATACCGTGTTAAAATGACTGAAGCTGTAAAGTTGATCCGTCAGATAGATAAGGAAAGGAACGATGGCACACATTGATTGGCGCGGCGATGTAGCCCGCATAAGAGTATACAAAGGCAAGGACGCGGCCGGCAAGGCAATGTATGAATCAAAGTCTTACCGGCCAAAGGCCACAACTCCGGCAGAGCGTGAAAAGGAAGTCAGTCGCTTTGCTGCAGAATTCGAGGAGCTTGTCAAGAATGGAGGAATCCTGGAAGGCGAAAAGATGACTGTCCGGGAATTTGGCGACAGATACTGGACGGACTGGATGGACTTCCAGCGCGGGATGGAGATGACCAGGAAAAGTTATGAAGACATCCTGCGCCTCCATGTATATCCGTCCATCGGCCATCTGAAGATAGCATCCGTGACTTCCCTCCACATGCAGGAGATCATCAACAGCATGCACCGGGATGGTCTTTCCAGATCCGCCATGCATAATGCCATGGCGGCAGCTTCATCCCTCTTCTCCTGCGCCGTGAAGAAAAGGGTGATCAGCTCCAACCCATGTGAATCGGGAAGGATAGATTATCCAAAAGTCGTAAAGGAAGACAAGCTCCACTACTATACGGTCGAACAGGCCAACCGCTTCCTGGACGCGCTGGAACATGGGATCATGCTCCACACAGACGGCATGATCAGGAAGAACGGCCGGCCAATCCCGGAAAAGGATGAGCTGAAGACCTTTGACCAGCAATTCCTGGTCTACTTCTCTCTTGCCATCTTTGGCGGATTCAGGCGAGGGGAAATGGTTGCCCTCAGATGGCCTGATGTCAATTTCAAAGACCAGACCATCTCCATCCAGAGAGCTGCACGCCGGATCCGGAAAGAAATAATCATTAAGGAGCCGAAGACGGAATCCGGGAAAAGGACCATCGTGCTTCCGAAGATCTGCTTTGACAGGCTGAGGAACCTGCAGAAATCCAGGCGCGTCATGTCTCCAGATGGATGGATCTTTGTCCAGCGAGACGGCATCACCATGATGGATCCGGACACGCCTGGTAAATTCTTTAGGAATTTCTTGCAGACATACAACATGGCATATCCGGATAACCCTCTGCCGGTTATCCGTCTGCACGACTTAAGACACACGGCGGTTACTCTCCTGCTATCCAATGGAGTAGATATTTACACGGCTATGGAGAGAGTTGGCCATTCCAAGCCAACCACCACTATGGAAGTCTACGGACATGTCATGAAGGAATATGACCGCAAAGCATCTGATCTTCTGGAAAAACTATTTAAGGAAGGATGATGTCCAATATTCTTTTTAGGACATTTTTAGGACATTTTTTAGAAATGGCACTGTAACTCATGATAAGTAGTGATAACTCATAACATAACACTATAATAATTCGGTAGGAATCCGTGAAAAAACATGACAAATCATAACAAAAAAACCATGATTTTTCAATGAATAGAACTACGGATCAGAAGGCCGGGAGTTCGAATCTTCTATCGCACGCGCAGAAAACCCCTTGATAAATCAAGGGGTTTTCTTGTTTTTGTGAAAAATGCCGAAGGTTTCAAAAGCGACTGTCTGGACATTTTTTGGACATTTTTTAATTTAAAAACATTATTTTAACCCTTTTTCGGCCATCAGAATAAAATAAATCAAGAAATGGGATTATGACCTGGTTGGATTCTAAAAGTCACCCATAAATCAAAAAACAGGGGAGCCGAAAGGCTCCCCTTTGTCGTGCAATGCACTACGGATCAACAACTTAGCTTGCCCTATTTTAGTTGAGTTAAGCTGAGTTACAGCCGGTGTTCACCGTAATACACATATAAGTAATCTATATCAGAATATCCATCGGCAGGATATGTTCCAGAGAAGCCATTGAGATTGGTTGTCTTTCTTACAGGAACGAAATTCGCTCCATTCTTCTGATGGATCATGCCGGTCTTTACCTTGAGCTTCTGGCCATCTGTCAGCCATCCTAATTTCTTTTCTTTGTGCGGAGTCATCCAGATGTTAAGTGCGCTTTTTACATGCACCTTATAGCTTCTGGACTCCGGAATCAGGATTGTATATCCACAGCGATACTTCTTTGTGGTAGCGTCAATGTCCTTCGGTGCATAGAGCTTACCTGATCTGCGGTAAGTACGTGCTGCAGAGTAAGGGTCATTGACTGCAATCAGCCCATCTGCAGAAATTCCCACAAGAGCGATAAAGTGTCCACCTGTCGTAAAAAGACCTTTTCCCTGAATATTAAGAGCAGGATGTCCGAGCTTCAGATGTTCAATCACCAGATTGATGTCATTGGTTCTGATAGTATCAATACCCAGCTTCTTGGCCTCATGCCAAAGAATCGTATGGGTAGACCCCTGATTAACCATGAATTTATCAGTAAAATCCAGCGGATTGATAAATTTGCCGGTGGCCCATGTCAGAAGCATAGATGTGCAGCATAAGCCACAGCCATAGCGTTTCAGGGTATTACTGCCCTTGATGGTCTTATCTGGAAGGTCCTGCATCAGATATTTATCTGCAGAGAAGCTCCAGAGGCCATATCTCTGGTTTAAATAGGGCACATTCAAAAAGATATCATTCATCCTCATCTTCCTCCTCATCTTCTACATCTTCTGCATCTGCAACTCCGTCATAGATCTCATCATCCATAAGCTCTTCCAGGTCTTTAATTCCACACATATCCTTACCTCCTATAAGCTGCCAGTCTCTGGGTGATCCTGGCCATCTTGAATCGTTCTTCTTTTTCGATATCATCGGGTGACACGATCTCGTTCGCCCATACGGCATTAATGCAGATATTTACATCTGCTATCTCCTCTACAAGATTTTCAACCGCCTGCCCCCGCGTGATTGGTGTAGGGTTTTCGTTCCTGGTGTATCTGGCCAGCTTAAGAGCAGCCTTTGCCAGCTCTGTGCATTCTTCCGCAAGCCCTTTCCACATAAAAAGCCCAGATTTGCACCAAATATGCAAATCCGGACCTTTTAATGCTCATTAAATTAAAAAAATGCTCATTAATTTAAAAAAATGCTCATTTGCTCAGCTGCTTAATGATCTGGTTAATGCCGGTTGCAGCAAGCCCGGATACGATACCGACTGCGACAGCATCGATCATGTTGTCAGCAGGATATCCGGACATGGTCTGCAGGCCGACGATGCCGAGCAGAGCGCCTGCGATGCCTGCGATGCAGGGGATCCACTTATCATCAAGCGGCGACGTCTTAACGATCATGCCGAGAAGATAGCAGATCACAGTGATGCCGGCGACGCTAGCAATGCCAAGTTCAGATAACGCCATAATAATACACCTCCTAAATCTTGTGCTCTCGGGACAGCTCCGCATAGAGATCCCGGATAAACTTCGTGTCTTCTTCGATCACGCCGTTCTGGACAGCATGCTCCCGGCAGTAACTCTCATAGTATTTGCTCTGGTTGAGGGCATGAGTCCACTGCTCCTTGCTGTGCGTGACTCCGTCACGGCAGTCCTGGGCGAAGCTGAGGATGAACCAGCGCATGTTGGCCACATCACTCCTCACGGCCTCATCCCGGACTTCTGAGACCTTCTTGTTGACATGTTCTATATCCTTTTTCAGGTCATTTAGCTCATTTCTTAAAGACCCTGTCAGCTTCTGGCCGACCCATCCGAAAAACCATGCCCATGGGTTGATCTTGATAGGGGATATCTCTACCAGTGAGAGCAGGATGACCAGGATCGCCGCATTGGGGCCTGTAAGGATATACTGCTGTATGTATTCCCAGAGTTCAGCCAATGTCACGACAGCACCACTTCCTGCCATCCCGCAGGATAGGCTTCAGGGCTCCAGACATTGTTATCAATCAGGGATTCATAGATCTTCCCGTTAGTGTCAGGATAATAGACCCTGTCTCCCTTCATGTAAGGGTTTGTGCTGTCCGGTTGTGTCCACACGCCGATATCAGACCCATCCTGTCCCGGAAGGACTTCCGCAAAGAGCGATGGTGCAGCATCAGGGCTCCAGTTGTCCTGGGAAGTATGGTCCTGAAGGACTTTGTAGAGCTTTCCGTTATAGGAAACGCGTAATCCCGTTACATACTCCACTCCATTACCGGACCACACCTGGAAAAGCTCCGGGACATAGACCGCAACCTCATCGGTCATGGTCTCGGCATTCTCTTCAATGACCCTTCTGAGGGCACGTACTCTTTCAAGATCTACCATTTCTTACTCCTCCTCTCCCAGCAGGATCTTAGCTGCTGTTATATACGCCGCGTCCTCTTCTGTCAGCACGTTCTCCTCCGGAGCTGTGCCGGTCTCGTACATATAGATGTGCCCGGTCAATGTCCCGTCAGGATTGTTTACGGCCTGAATGCCGCTAATCTTACAGCCATAGTAAGAGCCGAGGGTATGATCATCATCGGAGATGACCAGGACATCAAGAGCGCCTTCAGCAGCAAACTGACCCCAGACCGTGAGCAGGTCATCCGGATCATCACACAAAAAGACCACATCCAGCGGGATGTGGTAAGACTGGATCGGGATCTGAGTCCCGTTAGCAAGAGTAGCTTTCATAGCATTCCTCCCAATAAAAAAAGCCCCGGAGGGCTTATCTCCCACGGCTCAGCCATGGTTTGATGAACAGTTCATTGTAAAGCCGGCTCATCCTCTGGACGGTCCTCCAGGAAGAAAAGCCTTTCGCATATTGGCGCCAGCTCTGCCAGCACTCATATACGTCTTTATATTTAAGTTTGCGCCGGTCCTGAAGTTTCTTCATCTTTTTCAGCTTCCTGCGCATCCTTGTAACGTTAGCCCGGTCGATCATACGTATGATCTTCCCGGAAGGAGTTATCCGGATACGTGTCTTGAGATACCTGAATCCGGATGTCAGTTTAACGATCCTGGTCTTTTTGGCATTCAGATGGATGCCATATACCCTGCAGATGGCCTCAATGTCCTTAAGGCACTTCTGCAGATATGACTTTGACCTGTGTATCAGATATCCGTCATCCATGTATCTGCCATAGCCCTTTATATGCAGGACCTCTTTGATATAATGGTCGAGCCTGTCAGGAACCTTAAGCGCAAATACCTGGCTGATGGGTGATCCGACACCCATGCCGACATCTCCGTATTTATTGACAAAATGCATGGTCAGACCCATTAGCCTGCGGTCCTTAAAACGCTTTCCCATCTCCCATCTGATGACCTTGTGGGACAGGTTATCGAAGAATCTGGAAAAATCAAACAGCAGGATATAGCCTTCATGGCCATACTTACGTATGTGCCTGCGGATATGCCCGCACATCCTGTCAACAGCAAACCTTGTCCCTTTTCCGGGCTGGCTTGCTGAATTATCATGGATAAAACCAGGGTAAAAAGCAGGTATAAGGGCATTATCGACAAGGCATCTCTGCACGATCATATCAGACATGCTGGATGCCAGTATCTTCCGCTCACGGCCTCTTTCACGGATTGTGAATTCGGTCATTGCTCCGGAGCGATATGTCCCATCATGGAGCTCATTATAGATCTTATTGATCAGCAAAGGCGCCTGAGTAATGAATCTCTGCACGCTTGCCTTCCATGAGCATCCCTTCCTGCATTCGCGGTAAGCTGCATAAAGGTTATCATAACTGAAGACCTTCTCGAAGTCGTCAAGCTCTTTGAGCCGTTCAGCCTTCCGCAGCTCCCGTTTTTTTCTGCGCCTCTGGTAGCGCAGCTCATGCCTCTCTTCGCTTGTCATATGTATCACCAAACACCCTGTACAGCTTGGATGGTACTACAGCTGCGTAGGATCAGGGCATGAAACGGGGAGAGCCATCATCATTCCCGCCATGCAAGCAGCGTCCGCCCGGATCCATCAGAGCGATAATTTACCGGGATCACTCCCGGATGGCCTTGTTCTCCTTCTCTCCTTTTCACACGGATTTCCTCATCACGACTACTTTGTCTCGCGAAAAGGGAAGCCGAGCGCCAGACCATACATTTGTTGCGAACCATTACCGGTTGATGATCCATACGGGTGGACAATCCCAGCCCTGCTACCATTACTTTCAGCACTCCGCAACCACCAGTAAGCGGCGCTGTTATAAACAGGAGCAAGCCGAGCGCCAGACTGTGCGTATCCTGGGCGGCCCATCCCTGGCTGTAACCCGAATCCCTGACGTACCTGGCGCTTGTGATGAGATGCGGCGTCCGCAACCACCAGTAAGCGGCGGCCACATCTAAAAGAATGAAGCCGAGCGCCAGACCTCCATAAGACTTTACCCCGTGAGAGTTTTTGTGTCAATATCTGGCACCACGAGGGTGCCAGATTAAAAGAGGCCAGATTTTAAAAACAGAAGCCGAGCGCCAGACCGTGCAGATCATGGGCGGCCCATCCCTGGCTGTCACCCGAATCCCTGACGTCCCCGGCGCTTGTGATGACTCGCGGCGTCCGCAACCACCAGTAAGCGGCGCCGCTGGCGCCGGTCTTATACTTTACTCTGGACGCCTGATCGGGGAAGAGCTCCGAATAGAAGGGCTGGCCCGTAGATGAGGCAGATCCAAAGATTTCAGTCTGCGAAGGAGCCCAGACATCAAGCTCGCTAGTCTGCGTGAAGGACTTTCCTTCCGTATCATATGCGGAATGGCACTTGATTACAGTCTTGATGCCGGCACGTACTTCCGAAGGGATCAGGTTATACAGGGTAGTGTTGTAGTAAGCACAAAGCTCTGAGGACTCCCAGCCGCCGATAGTACCGGTGCCTTCCTCATAGGAGTCGATATAGCCGGTAGAGCATGTCTCAGCGTTCATCGATACGGATATCGTTCCGGTCGATGAGAAGGCGATCTCGCCATAGTAGGTAAGCGTAGCGCTTGTCTGCGTATATTCGCCCACCACAGTGACGGTATCGCCTGCTGCACAGGTAACTGTATGCGTAGCCTGTGTCGTTGAGTGATATCCGGTAGCTACAGCTGTGCCGTTGACTGTGATGGACAGCGTATTTGTTGCTGCCGCATTGGACGTCTTGTATTTGACTGACAGCGTGCCGGCCGTAGAGGCTGTCACTGTCCATGTAGCCCTTGCCGTGGTCGTGTTATACACGTTCTGTGACCGGTATGTCTGGCCGCTCTGGACCTTCCATCCCGCCACATCTTTATAGGCGTAATTGGTGACCAGCGCCGGGTTCCAGCGATGTGAGGTCTTCAGGAGCTGCTGGCTGATCCATGTGATATGCGCCTTGCCTGTCTCATCTGCAAGGTCATCCATGTCTACGCCAGCTACCTGCATCAGCACATAGCCCTCGCTTCCAAGGTCAAGGAGTTTTGTATCACCAACATGGTAGCGTGACACATACTGGCCGTTGTTGACATTCCTGATGATATCCGCCCAGCTGTCCGTGATGGTTTCTTCCAGCAGGGTGAATTCGTACTGCGCATAGCAGGACATCGTTGCTGTGACATTTGTCGGCTGGGGCGACCATCCTGTGAATGTATACCATGTAGGGTTGGTCTCCGCCCTGGGAGTAGTCCCGGTATAAGTCGCACTGCTGCCGTAAGTGATCCCTTCCACGGTCTGCAGGAGCGTTCCCTCATTATTGTAGAAATAAACGGTAAATGTCCTGAGCGTCCGTGAATATGCAGCATACAGTTTCCTGTCTTCCGTTACGGTATCCTGGGCATCTTCTGATACGGAATACTGGTTCGGGGCCATGTTCCATCCGATGAATGTATAATCGTACATCGTATCGGAAGCCTTTGGAACGGCACGTGTATAACCGCCGCTCTCACCGGGATTGAGCTGCTTTGTGTAGATAAGCTCTGTCCCGTCATGGTTGTAATACCGGATGTATACATAGTAGGTATCTGCAGTGATGGTAACATCGGGATACCGCTCCTGGAATTCGTCAAATGCCGACTGGCTTCCTGCCGGCACATGGATCGTGCCTGCAAGCTGCGCATGAGGTGTATTGTTGCCGTTTTCATCAAGACCCCTCATAGTATCCAAGATATCATAAAGGGCATCAATATCCTCCATGTAATCAAGCTCCCAGTGGAAGCCGATAAGGCGCACACGGGAGTTTGCGTCGATATCCTGCAGGATCTCCGTAGCATCGATGAGGGCAGGTACGTTTTCAAGACGCAGAGTCGTGATGTTAGAATAATCAGGCATCACGAACTCGGCGATCCGTGTCTGGTTCCTGATCGTGAGGTTTGTTACAGTACCGGGAAGATGGAGCTTCCTGAGCACGCCGCCGTTAGGAAGTGTAAGGCCTGTGATCGCCGTACCGTCAAAGTAGACATGCTCGATATTGACGCATCCGGAGATATCAACCGCCTGTGTAAGGTTCGGGCAGTTCCGGACATCCAGAGTCTGCAGGAGCGTGTTGTTGCCAAGATACAGCTCTGTCAAATTGCCGTTTGAGTAGCTTGATGAGCTGTCACCAATCTTAAGGGTCTGCAGCTTGGTACCCATGGAGAACTCTGCATAGCCTACCATCAGGCCGGAGAGGTCACCGACTGAGGCAAGCTGGCTGGCGCTGTAGATATAGATCTCAGTATCATTTACGTTATCCAGCGGGCATACGAGCGTATAGCTCTGGTTCCTGGCTGCCCTGGTCTGCACAAGGTAGGAGCCGTATTTTACAGAAGCATATACATCAGCGTAAGGGGTTACGGTAATGTTCGCCTTGGCGTACCCTCTGACGGTTATGACATCTGTCAGTGCATCGCCGGCATTGTACTTGCTGTCCATGTATCTGAAGCGGTTATACAGCCACCATTTCCTCTGCTCTGCTTTGGAGCCCTGGAGCATGGACAGATAAGCGGCTGAGCCGTCATCAATGAGCGGCTGAAGGTATTTGAAATAAGCATCCTCATTAAAGATCGCTTCCGGCCACTTTGACTGGTGCTCCTCGAACATCCTCTCTACTACTGCGTATGACAGGACGCCGGAAGACCTCAGGCTCTGATACATGGCCTTGATCTCATCAAAGAATCCCTGACGCAGGTTGATCCATAAGACGGACTGCTGGCCGTTGAAGACGTCAGCCCCGCCGGATGTCTGGTCGATATCCTCAAGGTTGTACGAGAATGCCAGCGCACCTTCGTTATTGATACCTATTGCGGTATCAAAATCGTAAGGAAGAGAAAACCATTTGGACCCTCCGATGATGGACGGGAAGGCATTCTTGGCACGGGAGTCAACCATCAGGAAGAGCTCAGTGAAAAGGTAGTAGAATTCTACTGCCTGCCGCTCCATGTGGTCGTCAATCTCATCTACAAACTTCTGCAGCCTTGCGGCCTTTGCAGATGCACCGCTGACAGCTTCCTGGTCCGTTGACACCAGCCATGATGCCAGGGCGGCAAGGTTTGTGCTGTTGGTATTGTCTTCCGGATACCGGCCTTCAAAGTCGTTCAGCCAGTCTGTTCCGGAATAATCAGCATTCTTCCAGAGCACACGGGAGCTGGTATTGTTCTTGATTTCCCAGGACTCATCTCCTGCTGCAAAACCGAATACCTCTTCGGTGCCCTTGTCGTTATTGAAGTTGTACTTTCCGATAAAGGTCACATCACCGGTAGATGTGTTTTCCCAGAAGATTACAATGGGAAAACCATCAATACCCTGTCTGACCTTTGTATTTGACCTCTGAGGGACTGTCCTATATGGACATATATCATTATAAAGCCTTGCCAGCTCAACGTTATTTGCGCCTTCTGATGACGCCACATCGGCCTTGAAGGTGAATGTATTGGTCGGGATGGCATCTGCGTTCATTGCATAATCAGATGACTGTGTGCCATTGACGTTGAAGCCTCCCTTGAACTTGATCTTGTAATTCTTACGGGCATAGTACTGGGATGATGTACCCTGTACATCCGCCTGGGCTCCTGTGAAGGTAAAGGACCTGCTGCTGTCGTTCGGGTCAGTATAGGACCCAGACACCGTCTTCTTGTCGCCCTTGAACTGGGGCAGCTCCGCGCATGACAGGATCATGTAAGGCAGGTCCGCAGGGAGCTTGCTGATGACGATCTGGGAATACTGGTCGAACACGTTGTTCCTTGTATACCTGTCCAGAAGGTCTGTGATATTCTGCGTATCCGCGATCCAGTTATCAAGGATCTGGTAGCGGGTAAGGTCATTATCATACACACGGATGCAGTAGATATCCGTGGTGCAGTCAGAGGAACCGATAGAGATGTTAACCGGGCTTGCCTGGGAGAAGTCATCATCTGTCGGATACTGGACAGTTCCGGAGCAGATGCCGTTGATATATACGTAGATCAGACGGTTCTCCGTCCTCTTCTCAACCACGAAAGCGATACGGACATGCTCGTTCTCCTTGTACTGCGTATAAATGGAGCTCTGCTCAGATGCCAGCGTAGCGGCCTGGGCTGTCAAGGTAAATCCCCTGCCTCCGGACATGCAGGAAACGACTGAAGCGTCATAGTTCCGCACGTCCCTTGTCGCGAACTCGAATTCGATGGTCTTTCCGGTTGAACGGAAGTCATTTTGGAACATCTTGTAAGGGATAGTCACTCTTCCATCACCGGATACCCTGAGGACTGTGTTGCCATCCTCATCATGCTGCCATCCGTCAGACGTCCAGTTGAATCCGGAGAATGAAGCCGAGATATTCCCATACTTCCAGAAGGCAGGATTGCCCTCGTTATTGCTCCTGCCATAGGAAGACAGGTGGAGGGCAAGGTTCTCTGTCTCGGCCTCTACATCTACATCAGAAGCTGTGACAGTGAGCGTCCATGATTTGGTTACGGAACCGCACCGGATCGCCAGTGTCAGCGTGCCTGTATCTTCCGCCCTGTACGTCCATCTCTGCTCTGTACGGTCTACAGTCAGCGTAGATATCACCTGTCCATTTGCCAGCAGTGTGATATCCGCATACATGGATGCAGGGTTATATACATAGTAAGGGATGACTGCACTCTCATACTGTGTGATTGTCGTAGCATTGAAGGACGATGTGATGATGGGAGTTGTGTCCCCGTCAGCCACGCAGATGATCTCATAGTAGAGTTCATTGGACTCTACCGTGTTGCCATCGATCTCAGCGTCAAAATAGACTCTGAGCGTATGCCGGCCGGATGCCTGGGCGGGAAAGACATAGTTGAGCTGTCTGCCCGATGCAGGCGTTGTCACTGTATCGTACAGGCTCCCGTCAAGATAGAAGTAAACATTCTTCGATACCGCGCCGACAGGCGTATACGGGAACGTGAAGCTCCCTGAGTAGGGCACAGACGAATCGAAGGATGAAGAAATGCTCAGGCTTACTACCGTTACGGTAAAGGTAATGGTCCTTGAATTTGCATAGACATCGGATATCGTTACCTTGGCGGTATTGACGCCGGTGCCAAGATAAGGCTTGATATCCCTGGTCACATTGCCCTGAACGATATCCCATGTGGCCTTCTGGACGCCGTTGATAAAGAGCTTCATGCTTCCGTTACCGGTAGGCATGGAATCTTCCAGTGAAGACCAGGAAAAGCTCAGCTGGCAGGTTGAACCCTCGGATATTGTTTTTGATAACCATCCTGTTGTATTTGTAACGGTCAGCACAGCAGCATTTCCGCCACCGCCGCCGCCACTTCCGCCGCCGCCCGGAACATATACGGGATCAACGACATCGATGCCGTTATCATCGTAAAAATGCAGGTAATAGGTTGATGTATCATAAAAGCAGTACGAAAAGCCGACTCCGGAAGCAACCGGGCCGATCATCTGCATGAAAGTGCCGTTTGAATAGAAGTTGATATTGCCATTAATGAGTGTGGCAGAATCGAATTTAAGATCCAGATTGTCAGATATGCTCTGAAGCATGCTCTTCAGACCAGCATCCAGCTTTTGATATCCTACGGCATCATCCATGATATTAGCTTTGCTTACTGCGTTGAGAGCCATCTTATCATGTGTTACGGCCCCAGCAGCGATCTTATTAGATGTCACGGATCCATCGAGGAGCTTCTGTCCATCTACAACTTCAGAAACGATAGCAGGTTCATCTCCGTCAATGGCTCCTGGCCTTACATCAAAGCAGATAAGGCTGGAAGTGATGATCAGGTTGCCTGCGGCATCTTCTGCCCTGAGGCCAATAAAGACCTTTCCGGGCGTATAAAGCACATTTAGCGGGATGCCTGCACATCCATTGGCATCCAGATCAACTACAACAGGCCTGTTCACCGACTGATACATCGTAGCTGACAGAGTATAGCCGTCCCAGGATGCATCATGGGTAAAATATACCTTGTCAAAATTGTGAGACCCTTGCGCAAGGACCGGCTTTTCATCATTTGTGCACTCGATATCATGGCCGATCACATTCAGATAAATATTTGCCATAACGCCCTCTCCTTAAATCTTGATCACGAGCGGGCAGAAGACATGATTTACTGTCGTTCCTTCCGCCACAAATATGGACAGGCTGACCTGACCAGCACTGCCTGCGGTCAGCTTTGCGCCCGATCCGGTATCAAAGCCTGCTGCCGCGCCGGTAACGGTTATCTTGTAGGATCCATCCCCGCCTCCAGCGGGGCATCCTGAAACTGCATAATCTCCTGCTGCAGACTGGAATGACCCAACAGGAAAGCTGACATCTGACCCTGCTGTCCCGGAGGCCCTGACCGACCCATCAGAATTAACTGAAAAAATCACGCCACTCATAGTGCGGCTAGAAGCGGTCAAATTGAGAACTGACATCTGTCTCATGGCGTTATAAGCAGCAAAGCCAACGCTGGCCATATGATCAATGGATTCTATGATTGCATTAACTTCTGACCTTGTGTATGCAGTTCCATCCGCCAGAGCTGCGCTGGTAGGGCTGATGGCGCCTCGGTATACAGTAAAGCACATCAGCTTTGATGTTGCTATATTCCCGCTGCCATCAATCCCATAAAGCCCGATATACAGCTTATGTTCTTTCCCCAGGGCATTGATCGGAATGCCGCAGCTTCCGTTTGTCAGAGGCACAAGCACTGCGTCCTGTCCTGGCTGCTGCATATATGCAGACAGGGTATATCCGCTGCCCCAATTTGTCTCAAAAGAGACCGTATCGTAGTTGTGGGATCCCTGGGCGAATTCAGCAAGGTTGCTGCAGGAGATCTCATGATCTGTCACGGTAAAGCTTAATGCTGACATTACTTCCTAACCCTCCATCGCCTGGACAGGTTTATGGCTGTCACCAGGCTCATATATTCCATATTGTCAACCTGCCGACCGATAAGGCCGCTGGTTTCTTCTGATTCAGCAACTATGATCAGTTCGCGCCCTTCATCCGGAATGATCCTGTCTCCGATGGTAACTGGATCACCGTTTTTGTCAGTATACTCTTCCATGGTCATTCCTCCAAAAAAATGCCCGTTCACAGCTTTTGGCATGCGAACGGGCATTAAATCATGTGGTGTAATTAGCTCCATCAGTATGAGCGATCCAGTGGACAGTCCTTGTGGTGGTTGATGTACATGTCAGCCAGAGCTTAAAGCTCTTAGTCGTGACATCAGTCACGCCGCATCCAAGCACAGCTGTGCCCGGGACATCCGTATTGACGGTCGCCACAACATGAGGTACGGCGTTCATCTCCTGTTCAAAAGTGACCTTTACCGATGTGGGCGTCCTCTCAGCGGATGGCGTGATCGTCACCCTTCCGGACTGCAGGGACGGCCTTGCATGCAGACGGGATGTGATCACACCGCCGTATTTATCCATACGTGAAACATATTCCCATCCGGATGCGGAGGAAGGAGCGCCTGAAGACGCCTTGTACCGCCGCACATACAGGAAGTTGTTTGTTCCGGATTCATCATTTGCTGACTGCAGGCCTACCTGGTAGACATATTCAACTCCGTCCACAGTAAGAGTCGTATTACGATAGATCCTGTTTTGCTCAATGGCCCAGCCGCCGATAGTACCAGCTACGATATAGCCTGCCGTGATCAGGTTCGCATTGAGCGTCCCAGAATTGATGTAGGTGGCATTGATGTAGAGCTGTCCATTGGCCATTACGATGCCCTGCACAGCGCCGTTATTGGTGAGGCGGTTGAAGATCTCCGCCTGCGTAAGGGCTGCATCAAGGGAGTCCGTATAGGATTTTGCATTGGTAAGGATAGCGGTATCCTGAAGGTCCGCATACTGCTTTGAGCTTGCCAGGTTGGCAGCGTCCTTTGTATCAGCGTAGCTTTTTGCCGTACTCAGATTTGATGCATCATGAGAGTCAGCATAGGCTTCTGCATCTGCGACAGCATTATCATATGCTTCTGTTGCAGCACTGTCTGCAGCATTATCAGCATACGTTTCTGTCGCAAGCCCGGACAGATGGAATTCCCCGTTATCCAGGTTCCAATAGTTGTTTCCTGTCGCATCCTGTATCGTTCCTGTTACAAGCAGGTCAGCCAGGAGCGTGCCTGTGTTGATAAATGAGGCATTAATGTACAGCTGTCCGTTCTGCATCACGATTCCCTGAGCCGCCCCATTATTTGTCAGCCTGTTAAAGATCTCCAGCTGTGTGAGGGCATTGTTCAGGGCATCCGTATATGATCTGGAGCTTGACAGGGCATTTGAAGCTGTCCCGTCAGCGTATGTCTTTGCGGCAGCAAGGTTTGTAGCATCCTTTTCGTCAGCGTAGGCCTTGGCAGCCGTAAGTGTCTCATCAGAAATCTGTCCAGATGCCACGATAGAGATATCACCTGTGTCCAGGTTCCAGTAATTCCTGTGCTGGGCATCTGTGATGATGCCGGTCCGCAGGAGTCCTGCTGCCAGAGTGCCGGTATTAATGTACGAAGCATTGATATACAGCTGCCCGTTCTGCATGATCAGGCCCTGAACGGATCCGTTATTTGTAAGCCGGTCAAATATCTCAGACTGGTCCAGGGATCCATCAAGGGTATTTGCTGCGCTTGCCGCTGCGCTGTTGGCATATGCCTGTGTGGCGATACCTGTCATGGAGAAGTCGCCTGTATCAAGATCCCAGTAGTTATTACCTGTTACATCGGTGATCCGGCCTGCAGTGATCAGATCCGCATTAAGGGATCCGGTCGTGATATAGCCGGCATCGATGCCAACGGCATATATCATGTCCAGGATAGCCCGACCGTTGAAGTTTACGCCGTACCAGGTCGAACCGCCGTTGGCGGTCAAATGGATGCCTGCAGTAGACGCCTGGATGATCATGAGGCTGTCTTCCAGGACCGGAGCATTATGCCAGTAATGAATCACTGACCCATCCTGCTGGGTGACCGTCGTGCTGTAAAGGCCTTTCGCGTCCTTGATCTCTTCCTTGAGCTGATCCATATAGGACCTGCTCTCTTCCACCTTCTTTTCCAGGGCCTTTATCTCCTTTGTCCCTGAATTGGTAAAAGTCCTGATCTGGCCGCCTATGCTGAAGGTGGTCTCCCAGGGACGGAGGAGCGGGATGGTCATCTCTGAGATCATGAGATCCAAATCTCCATCCAGGTGTGGTCCGGATGAGATAGTGACCAGGCCCGGATGCAGGGATGCTACCGTTTCATCAGACAGTGAAAGGTCTTCTGCCGTTACAGTGATCTCATCCGTCATGGTCATCTGGCTCAGAGCCTTCATGGCCTTTGGATAGAGATTTGACGGAAGCGTCACATCATCCCAGGTATCATATGCGAATATGTATCCATATTCCGCAACAAGACCCTGATCATACACGTAATCATAGCCGTAATAATATGTCTCCGCCTGCCATGCAGGAGCCGTATCGCCTGTCACAAAGGTGTAAACACCATCAGAAAGCGTACAGTAATCGCGGAAACGCTCCTGCCAGTCCGCCGGCTCTGACGCCGGGCAGTAATGCAGGATGGATACCCTTTTCTCCGTCTCCGCACCAGATTCCTCATCTGCTTCGATCTCCAAGACAGCGCCTTCCGGGATGAGGGCTGTGTAGAAGCTGTCGCTGGTCTTGATCCGTTTGAAGTCGGTAAGGTTCAGGCCGAACCGGATCTTCTGCGTGTTATGCGGAAGGTTCTCCAGATAGTCGAGGTAAAGGACGCCTTCTTCCTCTTCGACACGAAGAAAGCCTCCCATCTCATTCACAGTCTTGTTCATGAGCTCATCCAGCGTCCTGGGATAGGCCGAGGATGCCCTCACGATATAATCATTGCTGTCCAGGACAGCAACAGCCCTGAGTGTGATCAGGTCTGCGCTGCTGCGGACATACGAGTTATGCGAATCGACCAGGGATGCGAAGTATCCTCTGGTCGTCCCAGAATAATCATACGGGCGGATCCTGGAGTCCAGCATGGTCGCCAGGATGCCCTCACAGGTCACCTTGCCGGTCAGCAGGAACTCATCCTCTCCCGTCACCGGCCGGCCTGTAAAAAGCCATTTCCTCTGTCCTGAGGACATGACGCGGTAAACCCTCACCCTTGACTTCAGCCGCTTGATATGGCCGAATGCCGGATGATTGGGATATATGGTAAAGGTAAAAGATCCTGTTTTATTGGCTCCCAGGGAGAGCCTTGGATCTTCCAGGGAGTGGATGGGGTTCCTGAGATCAAGGAGCGTATAAGTAACCCCATCAGTCACGCATTCGACATACCACATCAGACAGCCCCCTTCAGATATCTGACAGTAAGGCTACCGGATCCGGAGATAACCAGGGGGTTATCCCCTTCCTGCAGCTGGAAGTCATTTATATCATCGTATGTACCAGCATCAAGGGTCGCAGACTTGCCATTAACGCTGATAGTCATTCGACTGTCAACCGTGATTTCCGGTATCACAGGCATTCGGTATCCTTTGAGGATATAGGAGCCTTCGGCTAAAAAACTCCTTTCAACCGGCTCCATATCAATCTTATACGGATCCGCCTCGACATCGATCACGATAAGGCTGTGATGCTCATCCGATTTCCATTCGTTTATCCAGCATCTTGCCGGGTAATACCAGGTTGGCTCATCCAGGAGGACGACATTCAACCTCTTATTGTGCACTGCTGCCGAGATCTCATCATAAAGAGAGGCCCAGTCACGGAGCTTATCCGTGACCTGGAACTCAAAAGAAGCAGACCGGAGCCCCAAGGGGGAATCTCCGGTCCAAGGAGCAAAAATATCTGTATAATCCCGGACCGTGTTGGATCCCGGGATTACGCTGATCTCCGGATTTACCTCCGGCTTAGGCATCACCGGCCTGGAAGTTGGGATCAGAGACCAGTCATTATATGTATGATGATCACCAAAAAGCATGCTGTGATAGCGGTCACCATAAAAGATCCTTCTTCTGGCCATTACATGTACCTCCCATCGGCCACCGAAGCACGATACATGCGTCGGTTGACAGCTCTTGAGCCTTCATCTCCAATCACAACCTGGCGCTCGGACATGAGCGGATAATACTGTCTCATAAGGCCTATGACTTCCTGTCCAAGCATCCTTACGGCATCTGCAGCTTCTCCGGAACCGTTCGTCTTCCTGATCATATCAAGCAGGGAGCCGGTTCCAACGATGGTCTCCAGGCCGGACTCTCCTCCAGCAAGAAGTGAACTTCCGGACATTCCAAAGATGGTAGGCCCATCAAGGAACATGCCGTTCTTCATGGCCTTGTCGTACCATTCGATGCTCAGCTTCGGCACGCTAGGCGGGTTCAGTGAGAAGCTTCCGGACAGTTTAAAATGAGGAAGCGCAGGGAGCTTGATCTTCGGGATCGACAGATGCATATTGCGGAAGAAGGATTTGATCTTCTCCACAATACTGCTGATCTTGTCCTTCGCTGCATTCATCTTATCAACGATGCCGTTCTTGAGAGATTCAAATTTTTCTCTGGCTGAGGATGCTGCGGATGACAGCTTATCCGTGATGGTTGATTTGATTGATGAGAATCTGCTCTGGACAGAAGCAAGCGCATCTCCGGCCTTGCTGGAGATGCTGGATTTGATGTCATAGAATTTGCTGGAGACCGCAGAAGCGGCTCCTGAGACCTTGTCTGAGATGTTGGATCTGATCGATTCAAACTTCTCTCTTGCTGAAGCAAGGGCTTCACCGGCTTTGCCGGCTACGGATGACTTGATCTCGTTGAATTTGCTGCTGACCGCAGAAGCTGCGCCTGTGACCTTATCAGAGATGCTGGACCGGATCGATTCAAACTTCTCTTTGGCCGTGTTGAGCGTCTCAGATGCCCTGCTGGCCACTGCCGACTTGATCTCGGAGAATTTACTGCTGACTGCAGAAGCTGCGCCTGTGACCTTATCAGAGACGCTGGACCGGATCGATTCAAACTTCTCTTTGGCCGTGCTGAGCGTCTCAGATGCCCTGCTGGCCACTGCCGACTTGATCTCGGAGAATTTACTGCTGACCGCAGATGCGGCTCCAGTGACTTTGTCTGAGATGCTGCTTCTGATTGATTCGAACTTGTCTCTTGCGGACGCGAGTGCTTCACCGGCTTTGCCGGCTACGCTTGTCTTGATCTCGTTAAATTTACCGGAGACCGCAGAAGCGGCTCCAGTGACTTTATCAGCCACTCCTGACCTGATCGATTCAAACGTATCCCTCGCCGCAGTCAGAGCATCCTGGGACTTTGATGCAACTCCGTCCCTGATCTCAGTGAACTTATTCTTGACAGCCTCGGCAGCTCCTGAGACTTTATCTGTGACGCCTTGGCGCACAGCCTCGAATTTGCCTGTGACGGTCTCTACGATACCAGATATCGTTCCGGATATCGCTGACCTGATATCTTCAAATTTGGCAACTGCGGAATTGTAGATTCCTTCCGCAGTATTGACAACGGTATCCTTTACGTTATTCCATCCATCTACGAAGAAGGACTTGATTCCGTCCAGGATCCCGGACAGCTTGTCCGCAACGCCTTTGAAGAAGCTGCAGACCTTGTCCCAAGTATCCCCAAAGATATCATCGACATCCCCGAGGAATGCTTCCCAGTTGCCTGTGAAGAATCCAATGAACACATCTACGATCAGGAGGATGGCATCAAGAGCCCCGCCTACGATTCCTGAGAGGACAGCAAAAGCGCCTTCAAAGACAGGGGCCAGGAAACTGCAGAAGTCTTCCCAGAGGCTCTTGATCCCGGAGATGGTAACGTCAAAGTTGATTCCAAGGTCTTCAAAGTGGCCTGCGATCTTATCGATAAAGCCCTTGACCTTGCCTACAAGCCCGTTCCATATCGATATCATCTTATCCCGGAACTCTTTGTTTGTGTTCCAGAGATGAGCAAATGCGGCTATCAATGTGCCTACGACAGCAACTATGATCAGGACAGGAGCTGACAGGCCGGCTATGGCAGCCTTAACGCCTGCGAGGGCTGTCTTTGCCTTTTTAACCACAGGGACAATCTGTCCGATTGCCGATGTGATCTTACCGACAAATATCAAGGCATTGCCGATGACTACCAGGAGCGGGCCAATGGCAGCTATGATGGCTGCTATCCTTATGATCTGCTTTTTCTGGGCATCATCCATGTTGTTGAGAGCATCCACAACGCTTTGGACCTTCTGTATAAATGGAGCGAGGGCTTCCCCGATCAGCCGTCCCATGTTTGTCATGAAGACGTCTAATGAGGACTTCAGCTGTTCTATCGAGCCGCCAAAACCGTTCATCATGGTTTCTGCCATCTCTTCAGTGGTGCCAACCGTATTGTCCATGGCGCCCTGGAGGTCATCCAGGTCACCGCCAAGTGCATCAACGACATCCTGCATGGATGTCCCGCTCTCGGACGCCTCAAGAAGCCCTTCTGCAAAGAGCTCCGCAGACCCTTTGGAGTTTTTCAGGAACCAGTCAAAATCCTCGCTGCTGACGCCGAGTTTTTCCATCCTGTCCCGCATATCATCAAGGGACTGACCATTTGCTGACAGCTGGTCTGCAAAGTTATCAATGGAAAAAGAAGCCCCATTGATGTCTGCAGAAAGAGATATGACGTCATCCGGAGCTGTGTTGATCAGGGCAAGCCAGTTGGACATCTGGTTTTTGCCGAAAATAGCGGATGCCGCTGCAATCTGCTCCGATTCCGATAGACCTGCAAATGCATCGTGCAGCTCGCTCTGGATGGTGATGGAATCCTTCATAGTACCATCCGCGTTTGTGACGGAGATGCCGAGCTCTTCCAGCTTCTCAGCGCCTACCTTTGCCGGGGAGATAAGCCTTGCAAGGCCTGTCTTCAGGGAATTTGCCGCCACATTGGCGTCAATTCCCGCATTTGCCATGACTCCCATATAAAGCGCTGCGTCATTAACAGAATAACCGGCTGAAGCAAATACAGGGGCTGCCACTGACATTGAATTCGACAGGGAATCCACATCCAGGGCGGAGTTGTTGCATGCAGAAGCAAAGATATCAGCATACCTTCCAGCCTCTTCAAAGGATCCGTGGAAGCCGTTGATGGTTGCCACAAGGCCGGAAGAGACAGTATCAAGATTTCCGCCTTCACCTGCTGCCAGGTTCATGGCCGGCGCAAGCGCTGAAGCTGACTGTTCAGCGTTAAGGCCTGCCCTGGCGAAGTTGAGTGTCGCTGTTGCTGCATCTGACATGCCGTAGATGGAGCTTGCTGCCGCGTCAGACATGGCATCGTTCAGGAGCTTCGCCTCAGCTTCTGTGTTGCCCATGGTCTTATTGGCGAGCTGCATGGTCTTGTCAACCTCTGCGAACTTACCTGCCATTACTGTTCCCGCAGCAACGACAGGGGCAGTGACCTTTGTGGTCATGCTCATGCCGACATCAGCGATCTTTCCACCGACATCCTGGATCTTCTGGCCGGCCACCTGCATCTTCTGGGAGAAGACATTGCCAAAATCATCAGCCTGGTCTTTCAGGCCTTTAAGGGCCTGCTCTGTCTCTTCGATTTCCCTTTGCAGGGCATCGTACTTCTCCTGCCCAAGGTCGCCGCTCTCCAGCTGCTTCTTGGCCTGCGCCTGCGCCTCCTTCAGCGTATCCAGCTTCGCCTTCGTCTCAGATATCGCATCCTTGAGCAGCCTCTGCTTCTGCGTAAGGAGGTTTGTGTTGCTGGGATCCAGCTTAAGGAGCTTGTTCACATCCTTCAGGGCGCTCTGTGTGTTCCGGATGTGAGAATTGACATCCTTCAGGGCTTTCTGCAATCCGGTGGTATCGCCGCCGATCTCTACGGTAATGCCCTTGATATTCCTGGCCATGATCCCCCTCCTTTCCGTTAATTGTTAAAATTTATCCATATCATCCTGCGATGCAAGCACAGGATATTCATATTGGTCATTTCCTTTTTCCGTCCACATATCATGGACCATACCGATTGTGAGAAGATCAAGGTCGGCTATTGATATGCCGACCTCAACACATCTCAAAAGAAAAAGGGGAGTTGTCATCTCACGCTCGGTGCGGGAATGTTTTTTTTAGACTTGGCATCGGTGAGAAGATTTGTCTTCCACATGTCGATGATCTGCGGAAGGATCTCATAGATTGAGAACATTTCAAACTGATCGAGCCAGTCATCAATGTTCCCAGGGATCGAATGATCTGCATGGTATGCCATGATGTATGCGATGTTCTCAAAAAGCTCAAGATCATCGATATCGAGACTTGAGCTTTCTGGAGCACCGTCATTCCCCTTTTCCTGCTGCTGGTATGACTTTTCAAGCTTTGCGAAATCCCTGAAGATATCGCGTCCAAACTTGATCCTGTAGAGCCTTGGGATCGTTGCTGATGACCGGAATTTGACATCCTGGTCACCAATTCGTATAACTTTTTCCTGCATGATATGTCTCCTTATTTGCTTTTAACGTATGATCAATTCCCGCTTGATGGTGTTGCCTGCGGATTTGTTGCCTGCGGATTTGTAAGATCATCCGGAATGTATACAGCTTCGTACCAGCTGTTATAAGTTGAAGTGTCAACTGAATCACTGGTACGTGACTTTACAAGGCCGTCTTCCAGCGCATCTGCTGTCAGTGACAGTGTCTCGGTCTGAGGCTCGATAGTCTCCGTCTTTGTCTGTCCGGCTACGTCAGGACGGGATGCGGAGCATTTATACATGACGTGGCGGATCTTATTGGCATCACCGGTGAACTCGAAGAGCAGGGCAAAATACTGTGTGGTAGTCACAGTGCTGCGCTCAACCAGCACGCCCTTGCTGTCCAGGGTCTCACCAAGAAGGTTCTGGCGTACCCAGTCAGTGATCAGAGCCATCTCAAGATCGCCCTCATAACCATTGTTGCTTTTGCTTCTGTAGTAAACGATGTCATCAGCATAAAAAGGAGATACTTCGCCAACTGCAGAAAGGCTCATGGATACAGCTCCGGGCACAGCCACGGGAGTTGCATAGGAGTATGTGCCGTCATCTGCCTCGGTGAGCAGTGCTACATGCACATTTTTAAGTCCAAATTTAACCTTATTGCTCATAAAAAACCTCCATCTCAAAAGGTGTTACATACATTTTCTCCGAAGCGATCCATACCGCATCGGACACCTGGAAAAAGATCTCATGGCCATTCAGGACGTCCTTAACGGCTTTTTCCAGGTCTGGACGCTTTGTGTCCGTGTAAAGCTCTATGTCAAGCCCTACGATCTCTTTGTACACGACATCGTCAGCCCCGAAGTTATCGGATTCAGGGATCCTGAAAACGATGAACGGCGGGTCCTGGTTGTCGCCTTCTGCAAAATGGTCATATGCGAACGGGATCCCGATCTCATTGACCATGGATACGATCTCTGAATATCTCATTTTTCCAAAGCCTTTACGATATCTTCCTCCAGCATCCTGATGCCTGCCTGCTCGGCCGGAGCGATATGGGGCCTTGCAGCCACCCTGCCTCCGCCCCGTTTGGCATGCCCTTTTTCGAGAAGATGCGCGATCTGATAGCGGTTTTTTGAATGTACCGTAAAGTGGATGCTGTCAGTACTCTCAGAGTCTTTCTTTACCGCCCAGCTCGCCGCATAGCGGCCGGTCCTGACAGGGGCATTCGCGGAGATGCTCTCCTTCACAAACCTTGCCGTCTTCCTGCACGCCTTCTTGACGTCATCTGATGCCAGGCTGTTATATTCCATCAGGACCCTGTTGACCTCTTCGGCCAGCTGGTCAACGCGGACCTTAGGCATTGGCCGACCTCTCTTTCTCACACACGAGCTTCACACATACATGCTGGAAGCCCATGGGGTTAACATCGATGATGTTATAAACACAGCCGTCCAGAATCACGCGGTACTCTTTGGAATTCACAGCCGCAAGCTCGCTGCAGTACCTGCAGGTGAGTTCCAGGTTCTTGGCCTCCCATATGGAAGCTTCGCCCTGCTCAGACCCGCCGGTCACCTTGGCAGTCGCCCAGGGGCTGTAATAATCAGTCCATGCGGACACGCGGTTTTTATACTCATCATCTGTCACAGCCACCTTCTGTATGGTGATCCTGACATCAAGGGCACCTATGTTCATCAGAATCTCGCCTCTCTCACGGGAAAGAGGATAGACCTGAGGTCTTTCGCCAGCGCATTATGGTCTGCAGACTCCCTGTGCTCATACAGATATGCGGTGGCGTACTTCACAGCGGTGCTGAAAAGCGCTGCATGATCGCTGATCAGGGCCTCGCCTTCTGAAGTACCGGCCTCCACCCTTGCTGCAGACAGCACAAGATCTTCTGCTGAGGATTCCAGTGAGAGGATCACACGTTCCTCTTCCGGATCGGAAGTCGTGACCCTCATGTATTCCTTAAGCTCCTGGAGCGTGACCATCCTTATTCCTCCTTCCAGATACAGCTAATCGGGCCGGCCCCCTGAAAGGGACCGGCCCAGCCGTAGATTAACAGTCAGCCTGTGCTGCTTATGTGAGAGAGAGGATCTGTACAGCTTCCTGCAGAGTCAGGATGCCATCGACTCTCTGCTTGGATACAAAACCGACCATGCCATTGCCGGCGAAGAGTTCACGGAGGATCTGGAAGGATCTGCGGCCTCTGTCGCCAATGTTGTAGTAGCTGTAGTCACCAAATGCAACCTTGTTAGTAGGCGCATAAGGGGATGTGTACAGCGGATATCCGAGCAGTCTGTCAGGCTCTCCTGCCTGGTAGGAAGGCTGCCAGATGTATGCACCGTTAGTAGTGTCTTTCAGCTTTCTGACGGATGCCACGGTAGCATCTGCCATCAGGAAAGCTGCTTTCTTTCTGTAAGGTCTGCGAAGGGCATATTCCAGGTCAATGATCGCATTGCTGGACATTGCAACTGCATCGCCAACTGATGTACCGCCGCTGGTAGCATCAAAGATACCTGTAGGCTCGCCTGTGCCGTTACCTGTGAGGAATTTGTCCTCCTCAGCGTTTGCGATGGCCTGAGCGAACATAACGGGAATCCTTACTTCCAGGTTGTATGCGTTGTCATAGAGCAGCTCTTCTGTGATCTTGACAGCTACATGGAGTTTGTGGGCATCCAGGGTCTTCTGTCCGAATGTAGGCTGCTGAGGGAAGGTCAGGGCTTCGCCCTCATCGATCCATGCTGCCGCAGGCTTGGAAGCCACGATCGGGATCTTATGCTCGCCGCTGGTGGGGATCACTGTACCGAGACGTCTCATGATGTTCTCATCCTCAAGGGTCTCGATCAGACGTGCATCCCACTCATCAGGAACGAGATATCCGCCCTGGGAGTCTGTGCCTTCATTCAGTGCGTCGGTGATGTTTCTGAACTGTGTCCTGAAGGCCTGCAGCATATCAGCTGCATACTGTTTGGTTCCTGTGATGCTCTTGGGCTCCTCTTCGCCATTTGCGCCGGGCTGGCCAAGGATAGGGTTGTTGATGGGGTTGTTCAGTCTGCGCTCAGCGTCTTCAAGGCGCTGCTGGCGGTTGATCTGATCGGTCAGGGCCTGGATGTCCTGCTCCATGCGGTCATAGGTCTCTGCGTCAACTGCAGACATTGTTCCGTCTTCATTGGTTCTTGTGTCGAGGAATGTCTTCATCGCCTCGAATGCTTTGGCTCTCTTGTTCATGAGCTCCTGGATAGTCATGCTGCTACCTCCTTTATCGTGAATTCATAAGGCCGAAGAGCCGGTCATAGTACGGCTTTGCATCGACCCGTTTTTCAGGTTCTTTTTCCTCGCACTTGTCAATGACCTTGTTGATCACAGCTTGTGCGAAAGATCTGCTGCCGAAGAGCATTGCTGCAGGCAGGGCCTTGTCATCAATGCCGTCGTCATCGTCATCGTCGTCATCGTCTTCTTCCGGTTCGATGCCGCGGTACAGCTCTGTGCGCTCGATCACGCCATCAGCAAAACCCAGCTGGACAGCCTTCCTGGAGTCCATCCAGGTCTCATCTTCCATGAGCTGGGAGATCTTCTGGCGGCTCATGCCCGTGCGGAGCACGTAAGCGTCAATGATGGAGTCCTTGACAGCTTCCAGCATCTCTACAGCCTTCTGCATGTCGTTGTGGTCCCCCCAGGCAAATGTAGAGGGGTTATGGATCATCATCATCGCTACAGGCGACATCAGCACGGTATCGCCGGCCATGGCGATCACAGACGCAGCCGAAGCAGCAAGGCCATCGATCTTGATGGTCACCCTGCCCGGGTAATCCCTGAGCATGTTAAAGATCTGTGCTGCTGCTATGCAGTCCCCGCCGGGGGAATTGATCCACACAGTGACATCGCCTTCGCCTGCATAAAGATCTTCCCGGAATTCCCGAGGGGACACCTCATCGTCGAACCAGGATTCCTCAGCGATGACGCCATTCAGGGTGAGGACTCTGCTTCCGGATCCTGATCCGGGAGCCTGGTTTGTCCATTTCCAGAATTTGTTCATGGCTAAAACCTCCTGTGTTTTCTTTCTGCCTTATGGCATCCCGCTGTGACATAAGGCATCTGGTCACTCATCAGCGCCGCCGTTCTGCGTTCCGGCAAAAATGCCGGCGTCTTTGAGCTTTGTCATATTGCCGTTTATCAGATAGTCGTCTCCGCCCTCTGATGCCGGGATAGGGTCAAGGTTCTCCAGCCTCCGGATGTCGTTCGCACTCATCCAGCCGTTCTGCCGGCCGACTGCGTAGCCGTTCATCCGGCTCTCATAATCACCGCGGAGCAGTCCGTCTATATTGAACTTTGGATAGTACCCCTGTTTCCTCTCATCTCGTGTCAGGAGCTGAACTGTCACGGCCTGCTCCCACCTGCAGACCCATGGATTCAGGGTGTACTTCACGAATTCAAGCGACTGCTGCTCGATGTTGTTGAAGGAACTCTTCTCCAGATCCCCGATCATGTGCGGGGGGACGCCGAAGATCCTTGCGATCTCATCGATCTGGAACTTCCTGGTCTCCAGGAACTGGGCCTCATCCGGATTGACGGAGATCGGCGTGTACTTCATGCCCTCTTCCAGGACCGCAATCTTGTTCGCATTGTTCGATCCCCTGTAAGCCCTGTTCCATGCCTCGCGGACCTTTTCCGGATCCTTAAGGACGCCCGGATGTTCCAGGACACCTGAAGGAGATGCGCCGTTTGCGAAGAACTTTGAGCCATATTCTTCGGTCGCCAGGCTCATTCCAAGGGAGTTGCGGGCCATTGCGATGGGCGAGTAGCCCACAAGGCCATCAAATCCCATGCCGGGGATGTGGAAGACTTCATGCTTGGTCATGACGATCGTCTCCTTGTCGCCCTGGCCAGCCTCATCCGGCGTTTTTGTGTACACGTAATAGATCTTTCCGTCCATCCCTCTCTGGACGTCCATCTTCTGCGGCATGAGCGGATAAAGGGCGATCAGCTCACCCAGCCCGTTGTAGATCTTCTGCGCGTAGGCGTTGCCCCAGAGCAGGAGATGCTGCATCATGGTCTCCCGGAAGGAGAAAGAAGTCATCTCTTCGTTGGGGATGAGATACAGCAGGGAGTAAAGCGGGTGGTCAGTTGCCTTTTTCTTGCTGCCGGCATCCTCTTCCTGGTAAAGGTGGAGCGGCAGTGATGCGATGGATTCGCTCAGAATCTGGACGCAGCGCCTGACCGCTGTAAGCTGCATGGCCTCGCGCTGGTTGACGAACTTTCCGGAATCCGCTATGCCGGTGTAAAAAGGCAGATGTAAAGGTCCGGCTGTGTAATGGTCCTGGACAGCGGGCTTGTCACGGGACCTGAACAGGTCAAAGAAACCCATTTTTTGTTACCCTCCTAAAAAACAAAAATGCCGCGGGTGTCATAGACGCTGGCTGAATCCTGATGCCTTATGGCACGATCCAGCCCCATGACAAACGCGACAGCTCCATCGATCTTCTCGGTCGATTTGGCTTTATCCATCTTGATATTGCCGGCAGGATCCTGCCGGACATAAACGTTATCCATCATCCAGCGGAGGACGGGGTTTCCTCCGTGGTTGATCTTCTTTTCCATCACCAGCTGCATCAGCTCTTTGGTCGGCGGGGACATATCCTTAAAGCCCTGGCCGAAAGGCACGACGGTGAATCCCATATCCTCCAGGTTCTGGACAAGCTGCGTGGCGCCCCATCGGTCAAACGCGATCTCAACAATGTGATACCGCTCGTTGAGGTCCTCTATGAACTTCTCGATGAAGCCATAGTGGATCACATTGCCCTCAGTGGCATTGAGGAAGCCCTTTGCATACCACTGGTCATAGGGGACATGGTCCTTGTTCACACGTCTGTGCATGTTGTCCTCAGGGATCCAGAAGAAGGGGAGAACGATGTATCTTTCCTCATCGTCCCTGGGAGGGAACACGAGAACAAATGCCGTGATATCCGATGATGTGGAAAGGTCAAGGCCTGCATAGCAGTCCCGGCCGATCAGCGCATCCGGATCAACGCCGAAGTCACACTGATCCCACAGGTCCATCGGCATCCATCTCGTGCTCTGCTTGACCCACTGGTTAAGCCGGAGCTGGCGGAAGATATTCTCCTCAGAGGGGTTGCCTTTTGCGGAGAGATATGCAGCCCGGACCTTCTCGATATCGATCGTATAGCCGATGCTCGGGTTGGCCTGCAGCCACACAGCTTCATCCTCCCAATCATCATCATCCGCTGCCCCGAAGATCATCGCATAGTATGTCGGGTCGAATTTGCGGCCCTCCAGGATGTCCACAGCCTTCTGGTGCTGTTCATAGCAGATCGAATTACGGTCGGTCCCGGCCGTGGTGATCAGGTAGAAAAGCGGCTGCATCCTGACGTCACCGGAGCCCTTGGTCATGACGTCAAAAAGGTCCCGGTTGGGCTGTGCATGAAGCTCATCGAAGACGACTCCATGCACATTCAGGCCGTGCTTCGTGAAAGCCTCTGCTGACAGGACCTGGTAATATGAGTTGGTCGGGAGGTAGACCATCCTCTTCCGGCTCTCGATGAGCTTGATCCGCCTCGTGAGCTGCGGGCTCTGAGTGACCATGTCCTTTGCGACGTCAAAAACGATCGTTGCCTGTTCACGGTCAGCAGCGCATCCATAGACCTCGGCGGCCCACTCATTGTCAGCACACAAAAGTAAGAGCGCCACGGCCGCCGCAAGCTCTGACTTCCCGTTCTTTTTCGGGATCTCCGTGTAGGATGTGTTGTACTGCCTGTAACCATTGGCCTTGACAGTCCCGAACACATCAGAGATCTGCTTTTTCTGCCAGGGAAGGAGTTCGAACGGGTGCCCGTGCCATATGCCCTTTGTATGCTTCAGGTTCTCGATGAACCTTATGGCGTGCTGGGCTTTGCTTTCGTCAAACATCAGCTGAGCAGAGCCTCCATGTCATCTGCAGGCTCCCTGTCCTTTCCGGCCACGATCATCGCCCTTGCGGACGGTGTGAGGCCGAATTCGGCGGCTGCCTTCAGCATGATCGCCTGGTTGGCTTTCGAAATGCCGACCTGAGGCACCTGCATCAGATAGCCGCTCTTCGTCTCCATGACCGAGCCGTTTTTGGAGATGTACTCCTCAGCTTCCTTCCACCGGGCATATGCCTGGCAGTAGACAGCGAAAGGAGCCATGTCCAGGTCGGTCAGGAGCCCAAGATCATGAAGATTCCTTGCAAGCCTCTCCCACTCTTCCCTTGCTGCCGGTTCCAGCCATTCGGGCGGGAGCGGCAGGTCGGAGATAACAGGAATCGGCTCACGGTCATTCAGTTTACGCTTGCCCGGATTGCCTTCCAGCATCTTGATGGCTGTCGGCTTGGGCTTTGGTCCTCTTTTTCCCATCAGGTTCCCTCCTTTCTCCGAAACGGTCTAAGAAATAATGGTCTCGACAGCAATATTTGCGCCTGGCGTCTCCATACACGAAAAAAACCTGTCCGCAATATGGACAGGTCCTCTCATACATGGCCTTGCTGTTCGTTTTTCCTTCAGGATTGTGGATCTTCCAGTAACTTTTCCTGCAGATGTCTGAGCAGAAGCGTTTTTTCCGCCCATATGGGCTTTTCCTGGCGTTCCTGGGAGCCATGAGCGGGCCCCCGCAGTAAGGGCATGCCCTTCCCTTGGCCCTCCGGTTGTCCCGGTTCAGCTGAAACTCGAAGGCGTCCCCGCCGATCCCGGCGCTCCGGCAGTAGTCCCTCACAGAGTCATAAGGGATCGCAAGCTCAGAGGCGATAGCCTGGAAGCTCTCTCCACGGTCCCTCATGATCCGGATCCGGAGCGCGACCTGCTCAGTTATCCACAGTTTTTTCATGTTATCCACCCAATCACGTGACGAAATCAAAAAAAGACCCGCTGATCAGGTCTCTTCCTTATGCCGCGCGCAAAGAAACCGGCCTATGGTCCCCTTCCGGTTCAAACCCCGGCCGAAAAACTTGCGAAATCTTGCGCGAGGGGAGGGCGTCGGTCTTTCTAAGGCCCTTCTGTAGAGATTTCACACCCCCCTACCCCCGGCCCCATGCCCTGGGTATGCATAGGTCACATAGCGGTCTTCCGTGCCAGTCTTCTTGTCATGGCAGGGTTTGCACAGCGGCTGCCAGTTGGATCGGGACCAGAAGAGTTTCTGGTCGCCACGGTGCGGCACGATATGATCGACCACCGTTGCCCTGCGCCCACACATGGCGCACAGCGGCCTGGCACGCAGGAACATCTTTGATTCCCTCTGCCACTTGCTTCCGTATCCGCGTGCTGACGCTGATCGGACAGGCTCAGGATGGAGGCTCCTGTGCTTATCGCAGTATTTCTGGCCGTATTCCACCAGCTCCGGACATCCGGGATGCTGGCACGCGGTCTTTGGTCTTCTTGGCATCTTACCTCCTTACTGAACAACAGGTGCTGCATACGTACCTGCAACACCCGTCATCAGGAGACTCACGTATAAGGTCATCGACCCAACGTTCTACGCATAAAAGTGTATCATACAAAAAGTCAAACGGTTGTGCGGAATTGTGTTAATTTGTGTGATTTTGTGTTGTTTGATCTGAATTTTACCCACTTGCGCTCTGGAACCTTATGCCGAAAGGCTTCCAGGGCATCTCCATGCAGGTGCCTCACGTGGTCGTAGCTCCGGCCCGTGTCTGCTGCAAAGATCTTCAGCGTCGGATATTTTGAGTAGTGGACATACAGGGCGATGAGGATATCCCGCATCGGCTCTACATCCAGGCAGTCGATCTGCCTGCGCATCACTTCACGCATTGCGATATAATCATTCATCTTGTTCTGCAGGTCAACCTTGCGGATGGATGACGCCTCGAATGGAGCTTCCTGCCTGCGTGATGTCTGGACGCGCTCATCCATCCAGGACGTCCTTCTCTCCCCTCTCTCGATCTCGTCAAGCTCCGCTTCACAGGTCGCTATCCACCTGTCAAGCGTCTTGATCTTCTGCAGATAAATCTTTGCTTTGTTCATCTCTCTTATCCCCATATATCTTCTTCTGCTGTTCCTCTTTCCGCATAAGCCATTTATCCAGCTGTTCCAGCGTCCCCATCAGCTGTCTGATGCTGGACTCCGGCCCGCCTGCTTTCTGCAGCTTCCTGATCTTCTTCCACACTTCCTGCTTCCGGTCAATGAAGGCACCGACCTGCCTGTCCCAATACATCACATGCTCTTCATGCCCGCACACGGGACATGCCAGGACCAGCTCACTGACATGCGGATCGACAGGCTTAAGGATACGTTTAAAGTTCTCATACCAGAATATGCCCTGGCAGACAGGGCACCGGAACCTGGGCTTTGCATTCATGTCTGTCATAACCTGCTCCTCCTTCCCCTGACGGTCCTTGGCCTTCCCTTCGCCGCGCTGGCCTGTGCCGGCCCTGCGCATTCAGGACAGAGGATCTTGTTCTCCCTTGCTGTTCCGGTCACCTGCCAGCCCTCTTCCGTGTATGACCTTTTCAGATCAGCCCAGGAAGGAAGATCTGTCTTGCATCTGCGCCTGTATACAAATCCCGCCTGGCACTTATCGCACCTGAGTGTAGCCACATACTCAACCATCGCACCGCCCCTCCTGCTGCCGCTTCTCGATCCTGCTGATCACGTCCATGCTGTACTCAAGGTCACTCTTCATCTGCGTGACCATATCAAGCGCTTCGCTCATCAGACGCTGCATCTTTTCCAGGTCGCCTTCGTTTAGGCTTATCTGGATCTTTATGTTTGACTCCGCCAATTAACCCTCCTTTCCTGCCCATGCCGGGCCTCTTCATCTTCTCCGCGTCATACATGTCCTTCCAGTCCTTCCGGATCATCTCTATCCGGATGTACCAGGATTCATTGCAGTCATTCCAATATTTCTGGAATTCAATGACCTGGTATCCAGGGAAAGCCTTTTCAGCGATCTCCTTCACGGCCTGATCATCCTTTGCCATCTTCGATACTGACCGCTTAGAGAACCTGGAGTATGACTTTGTCGTCTCCGGCTGCTTAAGGCCTTTGGAAGAATTCCATCTCCGCTGGCCGGTCTTCCGGCTGTAATTGCCCTTGCCCATGTAGTTGGCCAGGCCCTTGAGCCATCCGTCTTCCCTTGGATCCAGATACTCGCTCTTTGTCCGGCTGCCGTTTGTCCAGAGTTCTTCCATCATGTCTCTCCCCAAGTCGCATGAGCAGATCATGTGATGGTGCACTCTTTTCTTCTTTCCGGTCTGTGGATCATCGTACTCTGTGACATAGACATAGCGGAGCTTGGGAAAGCCCAGCTTCTCCAGTCTCCTGTTCACCTTCCGGATGTAATTCCCGACCTTCTTCAGGGCATCATCCAAGGACTTTGGCAGATGCTCCTGATCATATTCCAGGGTGATCCAGATGTCCGCAGCCCCGAAATTGCAGTTGATGATCTGCTCCAGCTTCTCCAGGGCCTTCCTGGTGTTGAGCTTTTTCTGGGACGCAGAGGATTCCCTGCGGATGGGGCAGGGCGGAAGATCTGACCGCTTGGCAAATGAAGGATAGACATCCAGGGTCTTGCGGGGGCCATGCTTAACAGTCTGGGTCCGGTAAGCGCATTTCACCTTTCCGGACCTCAGCATGCGCTCTATGTCAGCCTCAGACATCTTGCTTATGTCTGTCTGATAAGCTGACTCGAAATCATACCTGTCATATCGTTTCTGCATGTCCACCACTCCTGATCAGATCTGTACGAAAAGTTAATAGGGCATTACAAGCCCGAAAAGGGGAACGAATCCCCTTTGGTTTTTATATGGTTTTATATAAGAAACAAACTAATCCTTACTCCAGCACGATGCGCTGGTTCTCGAATTTCTTATAAGCATCGAGATAAAACTCGTGCTTATCTCCATTAAATGTAATTTCGTAATACATTCCATCCGGAAGATTGCTGGACAGCAGCCACTTCCAGTTCTGCAATGTTTTACATTGCCATACGATAAAAACATCAATCTTCGGGACAGGGTCGCTCTTGTCCAGATGCTTCATGATGTAATCCAGGACAAGCTCTGTCGCCTTCATCGGCATATTGATTCCCTTCATGGGCTCCTCCTTAATCTTCTATTCCAACATATACAGATCCGTTAGGGATGATCCCAAGCGTTCCATTCCATTTCTCGGTCCATTCATGCTTCAGGACCTCCGGCGTCAGGGATTCGGCCATCGTCCGGTTGGCTTCAGCCTCAGCTGCTGCCCTGTTCTTTATGATCTCGTTTTCCGCATCAGCAGCGATCTTCTGCTTCTTGGCATCGGCTTCTGCCTTTTCGATCTCCTTCTGGTTCTTCAGCTGCGAAGTCTCCAGATCCAGCTGCGCCTGCGCCTTTGATTCAAGGGCAGCTTCATAATCTTCTGAAAAGCTGATATTTCCGATGGTGCAGGAGATGATCTCCAGGATATGTTCGCCATAACCTTTATCAAATGCCTCCTGGATGCATTCTGCTGCCGCCGGCTCAAGCTTGACCCTGTTTGTCACATGCGACTCATCAAAAGTCTGCGTCGCAGCCTTCAGGCCCGATTCCACATACTTCGTCTTCAGAAGCTTTGTATCCCATTCCTCAATATTGATCCATATCCATGTGACCTTTTCCGGCACGATCCGGTATACGACAGAGACATTCTCACAGGTCAAGGTCACGGCCCTGTTGGATGTCTCGCAGGAGAACTTTTCATCAAAATTCATTTCCTGCCTCTTCACGTTCGTATAATGTATGGATTCTATGAACGGCGTGTGCCAGTTGATGGCCCCGGCCTCGACAATGGCCTTCTCCTGGATCCTGCCATTCCTTGTCCGGATGCCCGCATGTCCAGAAGGGACGAAGGTAAAAGAAAAACTGATCACGCATATCGCCACTCCGATGATAAGCAATGCCGGATACCATTTCACCTTTTCCTCGTTGTAAACAGCCACGTACATAAGAATAATGCCGGCCCCGAACACGGCCAGTCCAAAAATAAGAGCAAGAATATTTAATGCCATAAATGCCTCCTTTATATGAGTTTTAACGCGTTAGGATTCGAGTCAACGCGTTAGGATTTGAGTCAACGCGTTAGGATTTGATTTAACGCGTTAGGATTAATGTTAATGCGTTAAAATCCAAGTATTGGGCTATTCCTTGCCCGCACCATACAGCAGGTCGATCACCTGCTGTTCCAGCTTTCTGATCCGGGCCCTGTCTGATTCTCCCAGCTGTTCAAGCCTCCGGATCTGGTCATCCTGTGTTTCAATGATGCCTGCCATCACATACAGGATCATAAAGATAACCCCGGCAATTATCATAAATATTGCGGTCATTTATTCACCTGCTTTCTCCAGAATCTCCATCACCTGGCTTGGGGTATAACGGACCGTGCCTCTCGTTCCATATTTTTTGTACATGGTGTCTGCTGCGTCGGTCAGAGCCTCGTAGACTTCCTCCGGGGTAAACCTTCGGCTGGCGTCTTCCATGGTCTTTATGGCAGCTTCCAGCGCTTCCAAAGCATCCCAGTCGCAGGCCATCTTGAATACATCAGCCAGGCGCCTGATGGTCTTTAATGTATCATCTTTTGTCATGACAGCACCTCAGACAGATCTTCTGCATCCGCCTTCTTATTGATTTCGTTCAGGATGAAGCCGAATACTTCATAGATGTAAGCTACCCTTTCTTCTTTAGGGACCGACTTATTCATGTCATCATACATGATCCCAGCGATAGCTGTAGCCATGACAGGGACAGACAGACTATCCGGGATGTTGCTTTTTACCTTGACGCCCTCTTTCAGGAGCCTCACTGTGATCTCCGGGTTGCTTTCAGTAATGTATTTTTCAAACAGCCTCATATCTTCATCGGTCGTATCAGGACCATCGGACAGATTCCCAATAAACCTCTCATACGCATCTTTATCAATCATCTTCTTTCACCTCCTGTGGGTTATCAATCTTCCAGCTCCGCTGTGCTTAAAAGCCGTATAGCCTCATTCAGGGATTTTCTCGAATCCTCGAAAAGCTCTCCCGGCTTCCGGATATACCATGCCGGCATACCCCATCTCTTATGAGTCTGTCTTTTCAGATAAGGGTCAAACCCGGTATATCTTCGGATCTCAACGTAAATATCATAGGTCTCGCCGCGCCTGATCATCTTTTTCCTGCTGACCAGATAACGGCGGTTGGTAAAAGGGTCAGTGTGATGCAGGCGGAAGGGGCCTTCCGGATCCAGATAGCTCTGGAGATATTCCTTGGCCTGCTGCTCATCCAGCTTCACGCTCCCCTCCAGTGTCTCCGGCATGAACGCCGGTCAATCATCATCAGAATCGCCGCTATCGCGAAAAACTTCAGAAGCGGCACGATAAACCGTCTCATCATCTTCATTCCTTACGACCAGCTCAATGCCGGTCAACTCCTCCACTTCTTTGATCACCCTGTGCAGGTTCTTGCCCTCGTTGATCTCATGGATCATGGCCTGGGAGAACTTCTGCAGGCGTCCATCCATCTTCCTGTTCGTCCGGAAGCCGAACTGCTGCCACAGGATCTTAAGGGCAGTCGCCAGGACAAGGTTCAGGCATGTCAGCTTCAGGTCATACAGCTGCCTTTCATAGTTGCCGCGGATCTCCGCAGCACATCCAGGGCATACAGAGCGCAGGAATTCAGCCTTCGCCTCAGCCCTCGCCTGCCTCCTGATCTGCTCGATCTGCTCGGCCGTATACTGGTAGGTAGCCTTCTTTCCATGTTTCTGGCGGCGGTATTCCGCCCTTGTCAGCTTCCCCTCCGCATTGACGCCAATGCCCTGGTCAGCCAGGAATCTGGCCGTAGCATCCCAGCTTCTTGCAACAGGGTCAGCGATAACCTTGATCTCGCCCATAAACACAACTCTCCTAACCAAAAAAACAGCCACAAAAAAATATACTGCAGGGGTTATATTCCCCGAAAAAAAGTAGTATACTTATTCATGGCTGATTTATTCTTGTCCGCCGGATGCGCTGCTCCTACCGTGTGTCCGGCGGACATTTCTTTTATTCCAGGAAGGATCACCATGGCTTGTTCCGTGATATCTTAATCCTTTGTATCCTTCCACAAGATCTGAATCGCATGCGACCATGGCATCCACGATGCTGTAACCGCATACCTTGTAACGTTCCCACAGCTCATAGTAATCAAGGCCGAATATCTCAGCCCACTCCTCAAAGCTGTGGATCTCTTCTCTGTCGATCTTAAGCCAGTCCAGAAGAGAATCATCCGTATACTTCTTCTGGACCGGCATCATCTTCTTCCTGTCACGGTCCGCGAGGGCATGGCGGGAAGCTATCAGGCATCTGTATGAGCAATACGGCTTTCCTCCCTTGTCCTTCAAAACCCACAGGTCTGCATCCATCGTGACAGGTTTTCTGCAATATGAACACCTCTTAACTCTCAATCAGCTGACCTGCTGAGATTCCGGCGCTTCAATATAGCCCATCTTATCCAGCAGAGCATATATGATCATACTCTGCTCCACACCTGTCTGCTCGGAATAGGCGTCCAGGAATTCCCCAAGCATATCAGAAAAAACGTCAATGCTTCCCTTGAAAGCTATCTCTACATGTCCATCCTTTTTTGTCATGGCAAGGACACCGTCCTGCTCTTCCTGGAACTCCCCGGTATCCACCAGGCTGTTGATCTCATCAATAATGTTATTCATGGCTGATTTTTCCTTTCTTTTGTTTGATTCCTGACCAGGCTTCTGACAGTAATCACAATAGGCCCAGCCAGGTATGGATCTTCGCACAGTCATAAGCTGCGCTCCCCATGTGATCAGCCCTGCGGGAATCGGACCCGCGTTAACCACTTGGTGGGTGTCCTGCCACTGGACGAAAGGCTGACTCGGAAGGCAGTAAAGGATCTGTGATGTTCCTGCCATCCGAGGTTGTTTGTACAAAGTTAATAATCGTCAATGAGTTACCCTGTCACCAAAAAGCGGGAAACGAAAGGCGTGCAGCCTATAATCGGTTATTGTGCTTTTATGCATCAGCAGATGACTGCAGTGTTATCTGCATGAATAAAAAACTATACGCACTTTCGGATGACAGTCTGCATGTCCAGGCAGTTATATCCAGAAGATTCATTATAAGATATTATATGGCAAAAGGGCATGCATAGATGGGTCACGGCATAGTCAGTCCGCCTGCCTAGGATTGGCAGAAAGCCACGCTGCCATCGAATCGGAACGTCGGGAATCGAACCCGGGTAAAACTGCTCCCATAAGCTACGTTCCGAAGTGCCGGTCTTTTCCCGGCTGTCACAGTGAGTTTATACGTACTTTTCCGCGCTACCTTGACACTGTCATTACGTCGCGCTCCCACTATAACGGGAGTGGGCGCACCCGTATTTGATCAAGCAGGTTTATCTGCTGCCGCTCTTCGACCGGCTGACGTGCTGCCAAAGTGCAATCGGTTTCAATTTCCGGTTCAAACATGACCGGACGGGCAATCGGAACGGCAGGAATCGAACCTGCGACACTGGCCGTCATGCAGCTCTGTCTCTAGCCTTCTGAGATACGCTCCGGTACTGCCGGTTTTGGTAACCCGGTCCGGCTCCCGGGTTATGGTAGTATGGAAAGTAGACAACTAGCTAATTATTAAATGGAGACCGGGTTTCAATGCCATTCATCCTTCTCCAGTCCTGAACCGTCTGCCCGGTATGCTCAACGAACACTTTTCGGATCGTTGGTTCGGATACACCAAATTCAATGGCAACATCCGTTACCGGCCATCCTGCCTTAAAAAGTGACATCATCATTGAGCGGTCAACCTTTGGCGCTGTCGGGGTCTTGCTTCTTGGCACCTTTTTCTTTTTCTCAATGGTTGCTGCCGGCTTTTCTTTCCTGCATTCTTCTGGATCCGGCTCACTGACCTGCTCCAGGACTTCATCAAAAGCATCTTTTTCCTGCTTTTTTGTTTTCTTTTTCTTGTATTCAGGTCTTTGAACGACCTCAAGAGCCTCGCCAAGAAAATCTATAACCTTGTTCCTTGAATTTCCAAGTATCTTTTTTGCAATCGCTGCTGACATGGCAGTCTCAAAACTCTCCTTGTCATCCGCATGGCATTTTACCCTTGTCACTGTACCGTCATCCCAGAAGACGACAGTGACTCTCCCTGAGCATATTATCTTCCTTACCTTAACCTTAAGCATGTGCACGAACCTTTCTTTCCGGAACATCCAGGATTATCTTGTATTTTTCAAAGAAGCATTTGCGGTCGATCATATAAAGCTTACGTTTCTCCCCCAAATATGACCCCCACTCCACTTCTCCTCTCTGGATCCGCTGCCTGATAACCTCAGGACTAACACCAAGCGCCTTGGCTGCGGGAACTATGAGCTTGTGTGAATATCTTGGATTAAACTCCGGATCCTGGTCCGTGATACTTGTGGAGAAAACGGCCTGCGTGATCCGTTCCAGAGTCTTGCTTGAAATATTCGCCTTCCCATTGAAAAATAGGGAAAGCGTCCCTTGTGAGACATTGGCCATCTGGGACAGCTGCTTCCTGCTGATCCCTCTGGCTTCCATCTCAGCCATAATCTCTTTACCTTTACTTGTCATTGGCTGATCATCCTTTCATATATCCTTTTTTTGAACGAAGCCGGATCGGCGGGAGTCGAACCCGCATAAAAGAACTTGAGGTTTTTAGCGAATGATTATTCTGTAGTCTGTTGCATTGCATTACCGCCATCTGCCACGATCCGATGAAGACCGGTTTTATTTCTGCCAGAACCGGCAACTGGCATATATAGTGGAGAAACTAATGTGCTATTTCTGTTTTTTTCGCCATTCTTTCATTTCCCTGGCGATGATCTCCTTATATCTCTTATTCCATACGCTGTCAGATTCGTATTCATATCCTTCCTGGTAGCGCATGATTGTCTTTTTATACTTCTGACAGCCCTGCCTTTTATTGGGCGGTTTAGCCATCACTTTTGTGTAGAAGTTATCGATCTGCTGCTCCGTTGCAAATCGATGCGTCCCCTCTCCGTGACCGTAATCCCACACGCTGGCCTTTTCGCCGTAGGAGTTAGGTCCGAAGCCCCAAAATATAAATGCTCCAATAGCTATCAGAACTGCAATTACCAGGATCGGTGAAGCACCGGATGAACTTGTTTTTTCCATATCGATTCACCTCAGTTCCTCGGGCGATACTCAATGAGCATCAGCAGGCCACCGATGATAAATCCGGCAACCACCAGTATCACAAAATTTGCCGGATCATCAGAAGTACAAAAGTGATTCCAGAATTTATCAAGGCTCTTGCTGAATTTATCAATGTCTACCATGTACAGGAATGCAAAAAAGCAAACCGTAAAAACTATTAACCCCACAAGCCCAGAATCGCTGTTTTTATTCATTTTTGTTCCTCCTCCTTATCTTATGTCTCCATGTCTATTCCTTTCACCTCATCGCATAGCTTTCTTCTCAGATCTATGCCGCCGCAGATCGAATCGTCACTATGACACTCTTCGCCGCAGCTCGGCTGAGCCACTCTGCTCTCTGCAGATGCATTTCTATGAATATTCCATTTCTCATCTTCGCCATACTGTGCCTATGCACCGCACTCCTTGCTACTCTTTGCCGTAGCCGCTCCATTCGTATCGTCGGCTTTCCATGCCATCGCGTTCCAAAGCAGCTCTTTGCCGAAGCGTTTCTATCCATGTAGCATCTGCGCCATCGCATATCTTTACTTTTCATTTCCTGCGCCTATCGCTTCATTACTATCCCGCCGATTGATTCGCCCTGGATCGCACTTCCAACGCTCATCATTTCAGTACTTTTCATTTCGGCACTTTTCAATTCCGCTGCTATGCTTCTCATTTCCACACTTTTCAATTCCGCTGCTGTGCTGCTCATTTCTACGCCTAAGCAATAATTCGCTACTCTTTTCCTTTGCTAATCAATCTCCCTGCTCCGGCGTTCCGGACGGAAGCTGACCTTGGAAATCTCCGTTTCTACCGAGAACCTTCCTTTTCCGGAATTCCTCCACTGGCCAAGTCCTTTATACTGGCCATAATCGAGCATATCCAGGATCCACTCTACGTAGCTGTCATCGCACAGGATCTCAAATTCGAATGTCGTGCCTGCAGGCACCTCTTCGCTGGCGGCCAGGGCTACTCTCTCTCCCTGAGGAGTCTCTGCCCTCAAAGGCCTCTCACATACTGTGATCTCCTCATCTTCAGGAATGTTAAGGAAGATCTTCCTCGGGAAAACGGCGATGCTGCTGTCAATGATCTTCTTGTAGGCCTTGACCTTCAAAGAGGTTTTTGCCAGGTCTTCTGAAGGCATCCTGCGCAGGGCTCCGCAGATCTCCTTGAAAAATCCCTTGATGTGGTAATCCCACATGAAGACGTTGTTGCCCGATCTGGAGAAGATGCACATGGCCTTATCGACCACATCATCCACGCCCCTGGAAGCGACCTCTTCCTGGAAGGAAGGGGCATCCGGGGCTTTGCTTGCCACATATTTTGAGTAGATCTCATCATTCGCCGGCCTCGTTGCCAGCATTCCGTCCATCAGGACGGCTTTTACACTTATTCTTTTGCTCATGGCTGATTTTTCCTTTTTGTGTTATGATAAATTTTGTGATTGAAGGGCCTGCTTTAGATAGCGGGCTTTTCTTTTGGTCCATAGATCGCTCTGATCAGTCTTCCGAACATGGGCTCCAGCGGATCCCAGCCGGCATCTTCCAGAGCCTGCTTTGTTCCACATTTAGGACAGATCGCTTTGCCATCCTTCCGGCTGATCGCCGGTCTGTCTTTATATTCCTCACCGCACTCCGGACAAGTCCGGCTGTCCATGGTCAGCTTCGATGCGCACTCTTCACACATGAGCTGATATCCTGGGCTTTTTGCGATAAGCTCCTTTTGCTGGTTCAACCAGCACTTACGCCAGCAGATCGGGCAGTCCGCCTTCTTCCATCCACGTCCAGGCGGATCCGGATGCTGGTGGACAAGCATCATGCTAACGACTTCCATTAGTTTCTCCTCCTTTCTTGAGATATAAGAACATTCTGGCTGCTTTAGAATCCTCAGCCTCTCCATTGATGGAGTGCATATCGAATTCATCGATCAGCCCCGGCCTGCAGGCGCAGCTGAGCCCAACAGATCTCAGGAACTGTCTGTCCTTCCGGACCCACTTGCCGCAGCTCCACATCCGGCAGATCTTCGGCCGGACCGGATAAATGCTGCAGGATGTCTCTCCTTGTTCCGGAGCAACCAGGAAGGGACAGAGCATGTCAATGTCACATTCCCCATGTCTGATCAGAGGGATATGCTTCTTGCTGATGTATCTCCGGATATCATCAGCCTCGCTCCTGGTGATCGGCAGGAACCGTGTACAGCACCCGCCGCACCTGGAGCATGTCCCGTCTGCCTTTTCAAAGGCTGCTTCCTTATCAACGAGAGCTTCCTGCAGATTCTCGCATCTAGTAATGTTAGCCATCGTGTCTCCTTTGTGATGGCTCCTCTATATCAGAGGAGCCTCCACTTATCTTCGTGTAGATTCAGAACTGCCAGCAATATCATAACTTCCTGACAGCTTTCCGATTTGAAGGCCTTCGGCAAAAGCCTTGGCAATCAGAGCAATAAAACTCTCAACCTCTCCGCACTGCATCAGACGCTCAGATAGTATCAGAGTCTTATCAGCTTGCTTTTCAGTATCATTGATGTTCATATCTGTCACGTGCTTTCACCTCCTCCGTGTTGAATCTAAAACAAACATACGTCATATTAAAACATTTGTCAATAGATTTTGACACTTTTTTGATTTTTTTTGTTGACGATAAAACATTCATGCATTATACTTCGATTATCAGGAGGTGAGAAATCAATGAATACACGCATCAAAGCAGTGCGGAACGCACTTGGAATGACCCAGGAAGAGTTTGCAAAAAGAATTGGCGTAAAGAGGAATACGATAGCCACTTATGAGATGGGACGCAGTACTCCAAGCGATGCTGGTATCACTCTGATCTGCAGAGAGTTCAATATTAACGAGACCTGGTTAAGGACTGGATCCGGAGATATGTTCCTTCCTAAATCAGATAACGCAATCGACGCCCTAGTAAAAGAGTATCATTTAAGTGAAGCATCAAAAGCACTGCTAATAACCTTCTGTGAGCTCGATGAAGCTGATCAGGACCTAATCCTTAACTTCGTCACAAAGGCTGCTCAAAATATAAAGACCATGTCCGGAATAGCTGCTGCAGAAGCAGCATACATGGAAGCCTTAGGTTTTGTGCGGAGCACGGAATCATCTGCCTTGAGTTCCACAGAAGAAACAGAGACATCAAAAAAAGACCTCCTGAATGATGCGGAGGCCTGAATATTTGCCAAAGCTGGCATGATGTAAGGCAAAGGTTTATGCGAAAACGGGGATTGCGGTTTGCGCCGTAGCCTGCAGGAACAAAAAACATCTTACTCAAACATGAAAGAAGGTTTTAAGTTTTAGCCATGAAAGATCGTATTAAAAAATTGAGAAAAGATCTTGGATTAACTCAGCAGGAAATGGCTGATAAGCTAGGCATTAAAAGGACATCAATTTCTAATTATGAAATCGGCCGAAATACCCCTCCAGACGCCGTCATTTCTCTTTTACGTAGAGAATTTGGTGCTTCTGAAGAGTGGCTTAAAACTGGAGAGGGGGATATGTATGAGCAAAAACATGAAGATTTCTTCGATGAATTAGTTGAAAAATATCACCTTGATCGCGACTCCAGAGCATTGCTTGAATCATTCTGCCAGCTTCGATCAGAAGACCGAAAGGCTATCCGTAGGTTCGTCAAGCTTGCATCAGAATACAAAAAAATTTCCCCAGATGGTGAAACTTAAATGAACGCTCGCATTAAGCAACTCAGACTAAAATACGGATTGACTCAGGAAGAATTTGCAGATGCAATCGGTGTGAAACAGAATACTGTGGCAAGTTATGAATCGGGCAGAATAACACCAAGTCCTTCTGTTGTCTCATTAATTTGCAGGGAATTCAATGTTAACGAAGACTGGATCCGTTCAGGTCAAGGAGATATGTTTGCAGAAAAAAACAATCTGGCACTTAAAGCACTCTCAGAACAATACGAGTTATCAGATTCAGCAACTGAATTTATTGCTGATTTTTGCGGGCTCAATCCAGATGCGCAGGAACTGATCATTAACTTTGTTTATCGAAACTTATTAACAAAAAAAGAGCCTTCAAAATGAAGGCTCCGAGATACGATATTTTACGTGGAAGCGGGACTGCAGTTGGCGCTGCAGCCCGCCGAAGCTAAGATATAGATCCTCCGAAGAGATATGCTATCATCTCAACCCACAAAGTAGATTATAGCATACTCTCCGGTGGATTGTCAAAACAATCGAATACCGGGAGGGATGTTATATGGCTAAAAAACGTTCATATATTCCTATCTACGAGGATATCCTTCCGAGGGTCAATGCCCTGCCTTATGACCAGGCCGGCATGATCCTCTTTTTGATGGGAAGGATATCCTCTTCATCTTCGGCAGAGCTGCAGGCTCTTGCCGATTCCATTCCCCTCTCTCCGGATGCGGAGGCTCTCTGGCAGGAGATCTGCCGTGATGCGATCGCATTCCAGGAGGCTAAAAAAAACCGCTGCAGAAAGAACAGGCAGAATGCCCTGAAGCGCTGGAACAACCAGTGCGATGGTCAGAAGAACATCGTCTTCGAGGTATCACCAGCTTCTGATCCGAAGGATCCGGAGCTGATAGCCAAGGTTCCAGGACTCAAACAGGATGCAATCGCACTTCACTCAGATAAAGTGCAATCGCATACCGATGCGACCGCATCCGACAGTATATATATATCTAATAATATTAATACTAATAATACTTCCACTAACACTTCCACTAACACTTCCATTACTCAAAAAGAGTATGAGGATGCAATCGCATCAGTGAATGCAATCGTACCCGACCAGGATATCTGCATCCGCCTCTTCAGGATGAACGGATGCTATGACGAACATGAAGCCATCAAGTTTTTCCTTCACTACTCCAAGCGCGGGTGGACCACCAAGGAAGGCCGTAAGCTGAAGGACATCCAGATGGCTGTCAGGCTA
>Ga0326513_10000227_pt1 | contig 45324 bp, 54 predicted proteins | sample 2_2465_0518_D_FD_203654 | JGI IMG/M metagenome (GOLD analysis project Ga0326513, IMG submission 203654) | Bovine rumen microbial communities from UC Davis, California, United States - 2_2465_0518 | ecosystem: Host-associated > Mammals > Digestive system > Stomach > Rumen | place: USA... | reverse complement strand
TCATCGCAAAGCTGTCTATAATACGAAATATCAACAATGTCAAGACCACCGTTCTCACGAGCTATCTCAGACTCAAGCCAACGATATCCAGTAGAACCAGTGACATTAACATACTTATCACCGCGTTTGCAGACAAGTACACCTCCGCCAGCGCCAGACTTAACAGGTGTGAACTGACCAACGTTTCCAATGAAGATGTAGTTATGACCCTTGGAAATATCTTTCTCAAGTTTAAGCAACTCTTCTTCTGAAGCGCCTTTCTTGACAAGTTTCTTATACTCTTTCTCCAAATCAGAAACATCAGGCAAGTCTTCGTTCATATCCAAGTATATCGGACCCGTTCTTGAAGACTTAATCTCACAACAATCATTGAAGTTGATAGGTTTGTCAGCGAAGAGAGTCTTAAAAACATAAGGAACTGCAAACTGAGTACCGGTCGCAGTCCATGGTGTTAATATCTTTTCGCCAGTATTGAGTTCGTACTCGTGTTCTCCGTCAGCGTACTTAGCAATATAAACTGCATCGTTCACGAGACACATACGTTCATATGTTGCCTCATGCTCGAACTCGTAACCGTACTGACGTGCGAAGTCAAATATAAACTCCTGAAGTTCTGGTGTTGCGTCAGGAACCTTTATACTATCAGTCTTGATGTGCGCAACATCATAACCCTTCTTCTTTATCTGGTCTACGAGTGTAATCATGAACAAAGCACCACGTTTCGCAACGATGTTGTCGACGTTACGCGGGTCTCTGCAACGGTTATCGAACTTTGCGCTTGTCAGGCCGTACACCGCATTTATCGGTACCTTCAGAGCCTTACTGAGTTTCTTGAGCGGAATACCAAGCTTGTCAGCAATCTCACCAATGCGTCCGTCGAACATAGCTCTTGCTCTTTCTTCGTCTCCGTGCTTGATGTAAACTCTTGTATCAACGAGACTGAAATATCTTTTAGTGTATCTATCACCAAAGATGTTAAGAGCCTTAGCGCTATGAGGATGCATCGATGTGATATCGTCCAAGAAAGCATTAAGCCATATACCTGGTTCACCATGAGCCCAGCCACCTTCTCCAACCTCGATACCCATGTAGGTTGACTTACCATCCTTGAACTCATATCCGGGGAACAGCTCACTCAGGTCTGTGTATACGAACTCGTCCTGAGGGTGTTTGTCATCCCCAAATATAATTTGCATGGTATGTGCGTTTGTGCTATGGTTTACAGTAAGACCTGACAACTCAGCAAGAACACGTCTCGCATTCCAGTCGTCTTCGAGATAGTAGAAGCACTTCTTAGTAGCCTTAACATCCCATTTGCAGTAAGCAACGACCTTCTCTATTAAGTTCTTCGGGACAGGCGTATCCCAATCCAAACCTAATTCAAGATGGTGCATGCCCATTGCTATTTCGAACTTCTTCAGACTCTGCTTCGTATTACTAAAGTCATAAATATCTGTGTAAGACAGGTTGTATGCTTGTCCAAACTTCGCAGTACGGTCACCACTGATGATACGCTTAGAGAGCTGATACAGACCTTCTACAGAATATCCCATCATCGCTGCGTAACAGATGTGGTTGTCGTAGTTAAGGTTGTTGAAACCTATCAGTCTGAATGAATCAATAAGCCATTCAACGTCGCTCGGTGATGGATTGACCATTGCGTTGACTTCGTCTGAGTCGTCACGCATGTAGCAGATTACGAACAGGTTTGGGAATATCTCAATGTCGTAAAAGGCAATTGGTCTGTCATCAGTTTGAGTCAAGTAGTTCTCAGTTATTATCTGAGTTTCTTCTTCCTCAAAAAGTTTACACTTCCACTTAATATCTTTTACTAACTTGATACACTTCTCTGCCTGGTTTGTGCTTCCGTTTGCAAATGCTAGGACTAAAGACCGCATGTCGGTACAATCGTATGTAACGCCACTATCGTAAGCTTTCTGAAGCTCTGATGCTATGAACTGAACTTCTGGAGCCGTCTTACCGTGATGCTCCTTACGCAATGCACGTTTGATAAACGCATGCAGTCTCTTGTCATCCCATACGAATTCTGAGGATATCAATTTAACATCATCTCCTTTAAGAGGCAGCCCGCTATTTATATGGGCTATAGGTAGTTCATTGCAGTAACTTAATCTACGTCTTAAAGAAGAATTCCCATTAAATATCTTTACCTCAATATTGTTATCAAAGATTCTTGAAAGTTTGTCAACGTCTCCATCGTAAATATAATGCAAATGTAAACCGTTTCCTGATTTACTGTATTCTGCGTATGTCTGTGGAAATTGTTTCGCTGCTTCCAGACACAAGTTGATGTCCTTTTCTCCAGACTCATTCGGAATATCAAAGTCTATTGCAATGTGTTGTAACGGAACTTTAACATAATGAACTTTGTCTGTCTGAATATCTTTCAACTTAGTTTTAACATTCACCCATTTGTATGTAGGTGTGCCTTCGTCTGTAGCATACTGAGCCGGCATATCAACCATTTCTTTATCAAATATACTAACAGTCGAATTCAGTTTAAGCCAGTCTGGTAAATCTTTTATTTCAGTCTTAACTTCTAAAACTTTTTCAGATAAAGGATTTATTGTATCCGACTTAAAAGGATTTGTTAATCCAAACTTCTCAAACTTAAAACCTTTGAAATATCCATAACATCTCTTACCTGTTTCTGGTATGATGTACTCGTTATATACCTCGTCGAAGTATGCTCTCAGTTCCTTACGAAGCTCTGTACGATTGTGTGGATACTGGAGCTTTGCCATTTCAACGTACGCCTGGTATGCAAGCCAAATATCTTGTAACTTTGCGTCTGGTGATTCAGCGAAAAGATTATACAAGTTTTCCTCAAGAAACGCATACACATAGTTTGTGTTACGTAACATTCGTACCGGAACGTAGTCATCATACTTTGTCTTGTTATGGTTATACACCTGAAGACAATGATACGCGATACCTCCGAGTTCGAAGTCAATTTGTTTCATGAGTTCATTGTATCTCTCGGTTGGTACTGTTCTGCCCGATGGTTCAACGTCTATCAACCTTCTAAGTATACCAGATTGCGAATCCGTTATTCGACAATCATAGTTACTACCAGCAAATATCATTGTTTGAAAACTTTGTGTAAACAAATTTGTATACTTTTTATTAACAACAAGTGGTTCGTGAGATATCAACGAATTCAAATCAGTGTTGTCTATGCATTTGCTAAGGTCTGTATCATCTGTTACTGCAACGAGTGGATTATTAGCAATGGATTCAAGCGCGAAATCATTTCTACCAGTCACTATTCTTTTTAAATCTATAGTGCCACAATAATTCTGAAAGAGTTTTCTAACTATTTTCAGAAATGTAGACTTTCCTGATTTAGGTGGACCAGATATCAATATCATCTTTTGAATCCAGACACTATCGCCAGCGATGATGCTCCCTATGGCCCATTCTATTTTTTTCAGTTCGTCAGGGTCATATAGCGTTTCCATTAACTCTGTGTATGCCGGAATATCACTCTTTGACATTGCATAATTAAGAGACATGGTCGAATAATCTTCACGCTTTGGAATCTGATTGGCAAATATTAATTTACTGTCGAGGGTTTTGTAGTTGTCATACCTTTGCTTCTCGACGTATTTTATCCAGCTATCAACCACACCAGTATCCACATAATACATCAACAAAGGCTTGTATGCTGTGTCTTCTCCTTGATGTTCGCGACAATACTTTCGAACTTCGTCGTCTATAATATCAACGACATCATCAGGGTCAGTAGACCATTTTCCTTTCTCAGGAATATAAATAGCATAAAACTTTTTTCCTTTAATCATCAAATCTTTCGATTTAATCGACAAAAACCTTGGTTTAACATAATAGATTCCTTTTGTTAATGTTTTGGAAATCTCAAAGAAATCTAATTTAGACAACTACACCACCTCCTTTCTGTATTATTCGTACGGGTTATTCTTCATCCTCTTCGCCCCGCATACCTTCCACACAACCGCGAAGTTTCTCAAGCAGCTCTTCGTCAGCTGGAAACTTTTCAGTAACACTTTCGATAAGAGCTTCTTTAGAATCAGCGAGGTCTTTCCAAGCCTGCTCCTTCAAAACTTCCAGTTGCATAAATTCTGTTATGGCATCCGACAACTTTCTCATAGCAGCTCTCTGCTTAATCATAATATCAAGGACCTTCTCGTCAGCCTCTAATGATTCAGGCGGGGCTATGCCCATGAGTGTTATGATGCGAGACATAGCGACACCCTGCTTCATGTTCGCAATCGACGCAGACAGGTTATTGTCCATTTTTGCTGTGGCAATATTTAACTTAACAAGCCATTCTTTATTATTGAAATCGTTACTCATCAATATCTTCCTCCAAATTATCAAATTCATACTCAAAGTTTTCGTTTACGTAATAGTTGACCTGATACCAGTAATCAACTTTTCTCATGTTTTTGGGCGGGTGCTTCAAAGGAAACGGCCCGCCTTCGCCGGTAACACGGTAACGTCGATTATTGAAAATATCAACAATGGTTATTACTGCGTTTTCGTCATATGCAGGATTCGTATACATGGTCAGACCCATGTTTTCAAGCATAAGCCAGAACCATTCGCGGAGTCTGCTGTCATGCTTACTATCATAGAGAATATCATCCATATTGCGGGCAATACAAATGAGTATCTCAAGAACGGTTGGCGGAGAAGTTACAGGCCAATCACATTTCTCACGCAAATATCTTACATCCTGAATTAAGTTTACATCAGTCTTAACTTTAACAATAAACTCTTCAGAATATAAATGCCTGAGAAGGTTTTCGTAACCATAGCCATCTACTATCTCCACCAACTTATTGAAGTATTTACTATCCTTCAAATATCAATCACCTCCGAGGATTTGCGGTTGCGATATCGTGCTCAATTATTCCTTCCATTTCTCCTTTAGAACAGTTATTCCAAAGTTCTGAATCATAGAAAGGAATCAGAACGAGGTCTTCGTCAGCGCATCCCTTGTCGTACGGATAGAGGAACATTGAGTGAGGTAGCGTTGTGTATGCGATGAGATAATATTCTTTACCTGATTTAGACTTATGCCTAACAAGTCCAACCTCAATGTTAGTATATCCATAATACTCAGCGCCTTCCTTCGTCCAGCCGGCGTCGTCTATGGCGTCGTCTTCGTCACAGCCCAAGAACTGCAACCACTGGTTGAAGCCAGCCATACCATACTCGTGGAACGCTCCATTGATAGCGTATGCCGACGCCCAGAAGTTGCTCTTTGTTCCAGTGAACCACTGTCCTGTAATGCTCTCGCAGAATATCACTTCATTCTCAAGATGCGGAATGTCCGGTACATGGTCGTTAAGATTGTTTGATTCACTAACAGCCGCATCGTACTTAGCAAGTTCCTCAACCTTACCTATCCTCTTCTGTTCCTGAGAGCGATACGTCTGGAATGTCTGAAGCGTGGTCATAGCGAGTGTGAGAAGCGCTGCCTGCTTCTTTCTACCAAACACATACATTGCTGCGAGTGCTGTATATGTCAGAGCTGTAGCACCAACAGCAGGAGCAACAGGCATTACTGACTTCTTTACTTTCTCTTTCTTTGTCAATGTGTCATCATGGACAATATCATTAACCTTGAGAGTAGCCTTCGCTGTCGTGAAGATTGTGAGACCGACGCCAACAGCCGCAGCACCCATAGCGATTTCGACTGAATGTTTACTGCAAAACTTAACAGCTGACTTAAATATCTTATCGAATACAGGTGTCATCTAGATACAACCTCCTTTGTAATATTGAAGTCAATCATGAGGAACGGATTGCGCACCCAGATTTCATCTACGTCGGGGTCTGATGCGAATTCCTCAAATATCTTTTTGCCGATGCACTCGTCTGGGTCTACGAGTATGCCGTCTGAACCGGCTACATCACCTGCGTCAGGATGATAGAACAGGTAATTCAGGTCGAAACCCTGTCCGTCGTAATGCTCATCTTCAAGGATTATGTATGGGTTATCCTGCTCTATATGCGTGCGTTCGATTGCTTCACGGAACTCATCTGAATTCGGGTCGAGCTGGGCAAACGGATGAGGGTCTGCCGTCTGATACTTCTTGGCCATTTCCCTCATTTCACGTCTTTGTTCACGGACTTCTTCACAATACTCATCGACGGCATCCTTACGAATATCTTCCTCGTGAGTTGTTACTACGTCCCACTTCTCGCGCATTGCTTTGCGGTCCTCGTCGAGCTGTTTCTGAATATAAATCTCAGCCTTGGCTCTTTCGATTTTCTTTGTAATGAAATACGTAGCAACACCAGAGATTGCAGCACCTGCTACGAATGAAATTGCTGATAATAATTTAGTATTCATGTGATAACTCCTTTCTTAAATATCAACCACGTATAAACTCAGGACAGTCATTTACGTGGTATGATGTGTATTCGCCTCTGTTTGTTGGGTCTGCGTCCCAGTGTTCAACCGGCTGACGTTTGTCAATCCAGTTGCATCCTCCGGTAATACCTTTCTTGCAACACCAACAGAGTGTATGAGTCGCAAGATGCGGTGATACACAATCACGTATATGCTTTTCCTTGCTCATTGTCACCTCAGCATCGTGGATATCATCACACTGCTGGCAATGCTTAGGGCAAGTCATACATTTCGATACGTTTGTGTATCTTGCTTTTGTTTCTGATACCTGAACTTTCATTTCTTCACTCATCTTTGCCATAATATTCCTCCTTATTTCAAAAACGTTTAAGAGATGATAATAATGGGAATCATAAACCCAACGATTCATATGCAGAGAACTGCATGGTCGTTTACTTACTGTATAGGTCTATACGTTATTACCCCGTATATCTACCTTTATTATCATCTCTCTACATAAGCCATGTTTTTCTTGAAGCTTGCGCATTTCGTGCCAATACAGTCAAAGCCTGTTAACTCACAAAAATATCCATTGGTATTGTAATGCTCACATTCTTCATGCGATTCAAAACTTTTCCTAAGAATATCATTCTTGCATTTAGTGCATAACGGAGACTCATCAGGTGTGAACTCTCCGCAGCACGTACATATACCGTTCATAAAATATCACTCCTCTAATAGTCCACTCCTCTGTTTGTCTGCTGATGAGAACTTATTATAGCATTTCATACATATAAGTCCGAAATCACTCTCACCTTTCGGTTTCCCACACAGCAGACAAATATCCGAGGTTTTCACTTGTAACCGTTCCGACTTCAGTTCCTCAAATCGTGATGTTGCCATCAATATTCACCGGGATGTAGGCAACATACTCGCCGTTTTCCTTGACTATGCGTGTCTCGCTTGTAATATCAATACCTGTTCGCTCAGGATTCTGTATCTCGCTAAATCCCTTGCCAGAATATCTCTGTTCACGAGGCATTCCCATGGCGTCGATGAGCTCCATGAGATACAGATGCTTTGTGGAGCGAGTCTGGTAGATAATATCACAATTCCTCTGAACAATGTCGAGATACTGCTTTATATATGACGGGTCGTTACGCCATTCGCGGCATGTTGCATCGAACACAAGAACAATCTCCTCCTGAATAGGGTTGAGTGTTTCGTGCTCCTCTGCGGTGATGTTGCCGTTTTCATCCACATTCTCAACAACTTCAGTAGAACGTCCGAGGTAAATATCACGTTCTGCTTCCTCGCCATACTTATCGACAACCCTCTTACGGTACGTACGGAATGCTGCAACTGAAGCGTTGTATGATGCTGTCATAGCGAGGAGGGCACGGCACTTCATCTTATAACCGAGTAATATCATTGATGCTGAAAGAAGTCCCATGCCGATGGGGAGTGCATATGCTCGCACAGTGTGTCCTACCATATGTTTTACGAGTTCCTTACGGTCTGCCTCTGCAACATCTTCATCGTACGATGCGTAGAGAGTCGGTTCATCGTCTGTTGCACCCTGCTCTACAACAATCTTTGCAGACGGGTCCTGAACCATCTCATCTATTTCCTTCATCTTTTCCTTATCCTCACGATAAATTTCATGAAGAGCGGGAGTCTTCTTTACCGCGATTACAGCAGCAGCGACACCAACGCCGATGCCGCCAACAACCAGTGCTGTTGGGATATGCTTAGAAGCCTTAACTCCTAAATCAAATATGAATGACTTGATACTCATTATTGAGTCCTCCTTAATTATTTATGCCATCCGTGTTAGGGATGATGTTTATGCGTGTAATGTTGCAAATCGGGTATCCTATCTGTCGCCCGTTGCTGAGTGTGACTGTCACGAAAATATCATCTATTCGTACAGAAACATTCTTGTATTCATCCTTAATACCCTCGCGAGCATTGATAAAGACATCGTACTTAATTCCCTTCTTAATATCCATCAATCAAGCCTCCTCGCTCTCGGGAATTCGATAATATATCCACCACGAACGGAGTCGACATATGCTCTATCGAGGTTAGACCAGCCCCAGTTATTGTCGATTGACTGGCTATCTTCACCTACGAGCTGATAGAATATTGAGACAGACACCGCACCGTAATCCTCGATATAATCCTTCATATCATTGAGCACAGCAACAGCATCGGCACGACTCGTCATGACAATATCACTGAAATCATCATAGCGATTGCGCGGTCTGCGTCTGGGTTCGTCATCGTCGCGCCTATATATGCCACTTCCTCGTGTGGCATAACGACCGCGGTCATTGCTTCCGCTTCTGCTACGAGCCTCACCGAATAACAACATGTGTGTTCCGTTGCATATGATGTCATCAATGAGGTTCTTTATCGCAGGAAGGATTACTTCACCGAGAATATAATCCTTTACGTAGGACGGTTCCTCTTTGACAAATTCGCCAACGATAGAAGGATTCTGCTTACGCTTAACAATATCACCCTTAACCACCTTATCGACCTTATCAGGCTTGGGCTCAGATGTATTGTTTATCGGCATTTTCACTTCAGCCATCAAATATCACTCCTTCCTTAAAGCTTTTCCGTGGGATTAATATTGAATCCCATTATTAGATACGTTCGTCCATCCCGTTGCAACGTATCTATGATTTTGTATTCAAGTTCGACTGGTCCCTTCCACGTGGTCCATCCATAAATGTCGCCGTATCTGCGGACTGTTACCTCATCGCCATAACCTTTTACTCGGATGAAATCGAAGAAATCATTTATGGACAGCTCATCGTTACGACGGATAGCCGCATTTGCTTTACCAACACCTTCGATTATTCGTGTTGGTGTGGTTTCGAATTCATAACCTGTCCAAGCGTCATGATACACGGTGTCACCCTGAATATCATTGTTCGGGAGTGGTTTCTTTTCTTCTGTCTTCTGAGGCTGATTGTTAATTCGGTCTTTGGCTACTGCGCCCTGAATTTGTTCGAGAGCAGGCTTGCCATACTTCTCAACAATCTTTTCAGACTGCGATGTGAGGGCGTTTGTTGTGAGTGCAAGTGCCGCTTCGAGTGCAGCACGCTTCTTTGCGCCAACTGCTGCACCGCCAACTATTGCGGCGCCTGACACGAAGCCTACTGTTATGGGTTTCCAGTAGGCCTTAGCATAGACCTTCGCCTTTTCAAGTACAGTGAGGTCCTCGCCCTTATCAGTTGTCGCTCTGTCAATAGCTAGGTTTGCCTTTGGTGTGGCCTTTACAGCCATTACGCCTGCAAGCACCATACCAGCGATGCCTGCTCCTGTGAGGATACCTGGTGAGCGCTTTACGATTGCGGCACCAATTTTTGCAATTAATCCAACTGCCATTGTGATAACTCCTTTCTGAATTTGAAAAACGTAAGAGAGGTGCTCATATTCCTCTCTGTCTAGGACGTGTTTTTTCTCAAATATCAAACGATGTCATTGTCTGAGTATGCTTTGGCCGCCTTTAACTTCTCCTGCTCTGAAATATAAAGACGGAGTGCAGTGTTTTCGTTTATAAGCTCAAGACATTCGTTTCTGAGTGTTCTAAGTTCGTCATCGTACAGCGCTATCTGAGCGCATTCAGACCAATGCTTGTCTTCGAGCTCATGTTTCTCGTTAGCAAGTCTCTGCGCAGTCTCGGTCATTCCATTAACGAAGCTTTTATCGTACATATGTTATACCTCCTTATTCAAAAATCTTTCAACACATTCAGCACAATCCTTTGGATACGCCGTCTGCCAGCAGCGGTATTTGTTTTCGTCATAAATATCTTCTCCTGTTATGTTCTCAATAATACACGCGTTTTCATACGGATTGTTTATTGATAAAAGAAAGTCATAGAGATTTGTCTTTAGAATCTTTTCTCTATTATTCATATGTCATACCTCCTTAATCAGTCATATTCATTATTGCATTAATCACATCATTATCAGGGATGATGGCAAAGTATTCGGCATCATCAATGAAAAATATTCCTGTTCCGGCATAGTCTCCGTATTCTTCATAAGTTTCCCTTACGTATACAACAAACTCGACTTTCTTTAAATAGTCAGAAACTTCTTCGTTAGAAAGTTCTTTAAACTCTGTTATACCGGTATAGTATTCCACCCATGTTTTGTCTAAATACTCCTTAGCGAATATATCAGAATATGATAAATAGCCGACAACAATCTTACCTGTTGCTCTTTTTATAAGCACACAACCACTTTCTTCAAGCGTTTCTAAAGTTTCAACAGGGATGCAATAAGAGCTTATCCAATTGATTTCAATAATATCTGTCATAATATTTCCTCCTTAATATTTCAAAGAATCGGAGGACCTGTTCAAAATATAAACAAGCCCTCCTTGTTGTTAGATTAAATTCATATCACGAAGTATGGCCCCTGCATCTTCACCTTCTGTACGGCGTGAAGCATACGTCCACTTCTCCGTCGTTGTCATAGGTCTGTTAAGGTAGTACCAAATACCATTTCTTCTGTCGTAAACTTGCAGTTCCTTGCTTTCCTCTCTGTCCATCTCTCTCGCATGAGTGTTTGCGTTTTTAACATGAGCATAGGCATTCGCGCCTGCTGTCATGATTTTAATTCCGCTGCTCACGATGAGCAAGGTAGCCAGAGGATGGTCAGCGACAAAGGTGCCGATTTCCTTTACAGCAGAAACAGTTTTGTCTTTTACTTTTCTGTAACCATCCTTTACTTTCTCACTGAACGGAGTCTTAGTTATTACTATCTCCTTCACCTGATTGCCGTCCTTGTCGGTGTAAATGTTTGTGATTTTTGCCATTGTTTTATCCTCCTAAATATAAATTTATTTGAACGGTCTCCCGCTCTACTTAAGCCATGTTTTTCTTCAAATCCTCATCGAGAGCAGCTTTTACAGCAGATGGTATCTTAACCTTGTCACTGACGCCAGCTCTCTTCTCAACTTCCTTGCGCATCATGTATGCACGGAGCTGATTTTCGTTGAAATCCTTCATTTCTCCTGTGTAATATATCTCGCCGTCTTTGTGACATCTGAAGAACTTTTCTTTCAAAGTGAATTCCTCGCCGTCAAGTTTGTACTTCTGGTCTTCGAACTCAACCTCGTATGTATGCTCTCCGCACATTGGGCATATTGGACGTGATTCGTTGACTGGCACATTATGGTATTTGTCAACCTTCATTCTGCGTTTCATCAGTATCCTCCTTTAAAACATCAGGAATGTCGCACTTGATTAGCAGCTCTGTTTTCGTCAGTATAGACGGTTTGTCGTAAATATCCAGCTTTAAATCTGTACTGTCGTCACTCATTGTCTGGATGTAGATAACTCCATCGTACTTGGTTTTATTTAAACCAAATATCCAGCACACAACATCTGGTATACCCCAGAACACAAGTGACATAAGCGCTACGAATGCGAATATGTATTCAATAGGATGTTCGCCGTTAATGTAGAATACAACCGCGAGTATGATTATGCCTAAAAGTCTTAATGCTGTTTTCATAAATATCACTCTCCTTTAAACAAGTTGATAATGTCCTCGCTTGATATGGAACCACTAAGGTCAAGTTTATCCTGAATTAACTTAGCAACTTTCTCTATTTCTTCTTTCGATGACGTGAAAACCAGATTTGTAGTTGCGTCAATAAATTTCATAAAAATATCCTCCTTAATAATTCAAAAAGATTAGGAGGCGTGCTCTAAATGAGTTTGCCTCCTGTTTGTTTCACTTAATGTCGATGTTCATGTGATATCTCATAAATTCTTTGTATAAAAATTCCTGATGCTCTCTTTTTTCTTTAAGGAAACTTTTTACTTCAACTGTAAAAAATGCTCCTATAAAAAAGAATACACCAAATATTATTATGAACATATGAAATGTTGACATAATATCATCTCCTTTCTATATAAGACGTGTTTTTTATAGAAAAGAAAAGGAAGGGAGCCATGTCTGACTCCCATTGTCCTTTAGCCCTCTTCAGCCGGGGCTTCTGGCTCCTGCTCTCCAGCAGGTTCTGTGGTGTAGGTCTCTTCGTTTCCATTGTTCGCACAGAAATTGTCAAATTCCTTATCGAACTCGTTGTTGGCAGTTGTTACCTTGTCGTCCTTGCCCTTAGCGAGCGAACCTGCTATCGCAGCTCCAACTCCTAATACGCCCATAACGATTCCAGCAATTCCTGCTGCCTTAGTTGTGTTCTTCATAAAATTTTCCTCCTGTTTAAATATAATAGTGTAGAGACCTTCTCTACCTATATAGACCGTGTTTTTTCTGAAAACGCAGGAGGCGTGCTCTAAATGAGTTTGCCTCCTTTGTTTAGAAATTAGTCTTCTTTTTCCTCCTTTATCATATCCGATTCCATTCTCACGGAAGTTATTAAGCTTGGTATCTGCTTGTAGAAAATGAACATAGCTCTCGCGGCTTCACAATTCCTTGTTGTCACAGTCAGAACGCTATCTGTCATAACAGAATCTAAATCGATTTTGCTATCACCGAAAGCCTTTGCCATAACTTTCTTGAACTTTTTTGAGCCAGCTTCGGAGCTCCATTTTTTCAAGCTTTTCTCGTAAGCTTTTGGATTTTCTTCCTTAAATTTTTTGTTTTCGTCGATTGTAATTATGAATTTCATAGAATTCACTCCTTTCTATATAGGACGTGTTTTTATTGAAAAAAGTGAGGGGAGGTTTACTTTTCATTTATCTTTTGTCGCAAAAATGACACCCCACATATTTGCAAGGCTGATTATTGCAATAATAGAAATAATGATAATAGTAATCACCTCCTCTATATAAACCGTGTTTTTATTGAAAAGAAAAAGGAGAGACGATGCTCTCCTTAATTGAACTTAATGTTGTGCTCTTTATAAAAGTCTTCCGCTGCTTCGTCGACGCATTTCTTGCATCCTTTAACTTCGGTAGTTCCCATTGTAAATATATATGTTCCACGTTCATGCATGATTGCATGACATTTCTCACAATATTCAATTGGTGTTCCTCCGTTATAGTAACAAAGTTTGCCATCGACTATTGTAGCATAAACTGTTTTTCCTTCACAGTCAATAACTTCAATTTTGTTATCGTCTTTCCTTCCACAGCTCGCTAAGGCGGTTGCTGCAAGTACCAGTGTAGCTAATGTAATTAAAACTTTTTTCATAAAATTACCTCCTTAAAATATAAAAGCTTAATTGGTTTGCTTCCTATATAGGAGGTGTTTTTCCTGAAAAATAACGGGAACTGCGAAAAAAGAGGAGGCCTGTACGATTTGTACAAACCCCCTGATAGGTCACTTCTTCCTCATAAAGAGGTCAAGTGATTTGTTGAATATGTTTCTTTCACAGCTTTCCTCGCTTGCTGAATACTTCATTTCCTCTTTAGAATGAGCCGCAATATTCATTCCGTTAATGAATATCATGGCTCCAGCGCCGACCACAGTCCCAACACCTGTCAGGACAAGACTGCCTACCTTACAGATTCTGTCAACTTTGCTTGTTTTTGTCTCCGCTTTGACCTTCTCAGTCTCAGCTTCAACCTTCACAAGTTCAGCTTTCGCTTTCTGTAATTCTACAGTCTTAATATCCTTTTCAATGCCAGACTTTTCGGCGCAGTCAGCCATTTCCATCATTTGAAATGCTTCAGCTGCATCCTTTTTAGAAACGAGTTCGTTCAGCTTATCGAGCTGTGCTTTTCTAAATGTTTCAAAGTCCATCCTCTTTTCCTCCTTTCCTTAAAATTGGGAATAAGCTCCCTGTATAGGAGGTGTTTTTTATGTTACGGTACCACAAAATATACAAGGTTCACAATAAATGTATTCTGGTCGCCAAGTATTTCGTCGTATGCGTTGAATATCTTAAGTTCGTTGTCACTATCGGTTATAGACACGTATGGAACATCAAGCTGGTCTGGAAAATATCCTGGGAACATTGCCTTTGCAGCGCAATTAGAAGGAATCAGGTCGCTCGGAAGTGTGGCTAGCACAATACCTGTGTCGGGAACATCCGGGTCGTAACCTGTTCTTCCATTTGCTTTCTGAATACTAACAGTAACCGTCGCGAGCATACCGTTATAATACGCTTTAATTTCGTACGCGTATTCAGTATTTGGCGTGAAACCACTATTTGAATAATCACCAATTATGAGTGACGTCGTATCATTATTAACCTTCTCAATAGCGTCGTGTATTGCTGTACGCATCTCGCTACCATATATAGCCGTCGCTATAGTCTGAAGTTCGTTAGCTATATCAGCCATAAATATCACCCTCCTTTATTCATTCGATTGTTCGGTCTGGTCTGTTTCCGTTCTGACAAGCAAACCATCTTGGAAATAGTAAGTCGTATTGTCAACCTTAAAATGTGCGGTTGGATATGTTTGTCCTTCGCCAGCGTCAGATACGCCCTCAAGTATTCCGTTATGAAAATGGAAATTCTTATTACCAGCTCTGTATGTATGACTACCTGGGTCGTACAAATGTACCTCATTACCATCATACCAAGCAAGCCCCTGTGTCTGCATGATTATATAACCCGGAGCAAACATTGATATAGATGTATAATATCCAACATCAGCAACCGATGAACCTCCGTATATACACGGTCTTGTGTTCCAATTTAAGTTATCATCAACACCGTTGTTCGTAGCGTGACCGAAATACAAATGTCCATCTCTTATACACATCCAAGAACCACTAGCTTGAGACTGTCCAGAGGGTGTCAACGGCCATATTTCAACACCGTCAACTCTTCCTTCTGTATCTGGGTCATTAGGGCTACCTATTCTGACAATGTTTTGTCCGTGGTCGTCCTTAATAACCATTCTACCTGACAAATATCCTCCGCCATCCAGCGCCACATAGCCAAGGTCAAGAGTACCACCTCTAATGCGGTCTGCCAACATTGTGCCAGTCGTAATATAGTCAGCAACAATTTTACCGTCTTTGGTTAAAGCAACAGCGGCGTCTGTGTAGTCCTCAGCTTCGCTATGACCCGCTCTCACATAACCGATACCATGGTCACCAAATATCCAGTAACCATTTTCTGACTGAGTGTAGTCTTCGGAATCGGACACAATGATTGCCTGAGTCTCTCCGTTGGGACCATACCTGTATGTAACGTAACTGTTACGTGTGTCAGTGATGTACTCAGCAGCGGAACGTTTCGCGGCGGTAAGTACCGCTGATACGGACGGTTTCTCTGCTATCATCGAGAGAAGTTCAGAGTTGGTTGATGAATTTACAGATGTAAGATTCTGCTGTCGCTTATCTCCTACTGTAAACTTTGTTTCTTCTGGTTTATCAAGGGGTATCTTTATCTGCTGAATCGGCATCTGTTTAGCAAGGCCATAGGGTTCTGCTATAACCATAACACTTTCGCCAACTCTGAGGTTGTTTGCCTTAACGCCAAGTAATGACATGTCAAGAGCTGTGAGACTTACCTGCATACCATCGAACTGGTCTGACTTAAGGTATTGAATAGCGTTATTGTACAGCGTCTGAGCGTCCTTAACGTTGCTCCATTCGACTTTACGTTCAATTCGTCCGTAAATATCAATGGTGTTAGAATCATGGTCGATAACCCAGTATCCATCGTTATGCCGCTCGTTATTAGAGTCATACCAGTAGTTAACGGATTCAACGGTTGTGTAGTCTTCCATGCCTTCATCAACGACTTTAGATTCATATACAGCTATGCCTGTCGGAACTCCAGTTGTACTTGTGCTATCATAACCGCCTACATAAATCGTTATCTCGGCATCATCGGGAAGCATGTTATACCAAGCAGGGTATTTCGTCTCGGTCCAAACAGTCATTGACGACCCATTCTTAGCTTTCTTTAAATAGTATGTCGTTGTGTGCTGCTGACTGTCTGTGTATTTAACACAAGCCATGGCAAAACCAAGATTATTCTGGTCTGTAATGAACACGGTTGCCTTGTCTTTTGTTACAGTATACTGATAAACGAAATATCTAGCACCTTCTTCAACGCTTCCAACGTAAACAATATCGCCAGCGTTATGGTTATCATCGTCGGCCGGCCAAATGACGAATCCTCTACCGTGGTTCTCGGGTGCACCATATGGCGTAGGGGCCATTTCTATCGGTAATCCCTGCGAATTCTTCGCGATAACGGTCTTTCCCGCCTTATCTGACTTTGCGCCAAGAGGAAGGACCGCCGTTACAAGCGAGGAGAAATTATATGACTTAGCGTAATCAACAAGGTTTGTACCAAAGACAATCTTCTGGGTGTTGTTTTCGCCACGGGGAACGGTTTCACCGGTAAATATCAATGTACGAACACCGTCGTGTTTCTCAACATAAACGTGTAAACCATATTCTTTACAAATATTATTTATAACATTTAATGTAGAGTCAAAAGGAATCACAAATGTTAGTGTATCTGTCTCGTATTTCGGTGCGGTAATATAACCAACATCGAACCTTCTGTTTTCAGCGGCTCTCTGGTTATATCCCTTGGTAATATCAATACCATTCTCGTTTACACCTATAACAGCCCATATTAACTGAGTAAGTGTTACATTTTCAAGCTTTGTCTGAACCTGATAAACATCGTTAAGATAAGCAAGTTCTCCTTCACAAGTAACATTATGATTAAGCCACATGTCCTCCTTGAATGAAACCGGGCGACCTTCCCATATCTCTTCACCGTTCTTTTCAACGCGTATCGTCGACGCAACCATCAGCATTTTGTTATACATCACATTGAACGGAGGAAGTGAGAACTCAAGTGAACCAGCCGCGGAGTCTTGCAGGTCAAGGATAGGTTCTATAACCTTATATGCTTCCTCGCCAACGATTGACGAATGCATAAGCTTATCATCGCAGTAAATATCATACTGAACAATAATAGGTTCCTCTGCTTCCGGCTCGGGCGGAGGGGGTGGTTCTGGGATATGGCGCATGATACCAGGCATCATAGGTTCGTATGGTGCGTTTGGTTCAAGACCATTCATCTGCCACATACCTCTTGCAAACGGTTTATAGAAGTTTTTTCCTAACTCTCTTCCTGAAATACTTCCCAATTTAAGTTCATTATCTTCAACTTTGAACCACGTTTTTCCAGTTGGGTTTCTAAGACCATGCTGAACGAAATGCGGACTGTTATCAGGAACAGGATTAGTGCCTTCCATATGCCACGACGCACCATACTCGTATTCGACGCATAGTGTAGCAGATTTTGGAGGAGTGATACCGTTTGTGTCATGAAGTTCAATACGTACTTTTGAAACATTATAAGATGAAACATCTATTATAGTTCCAGAATCCTTGTATCCCAATGACGCAGATATATTAACAAAATTGCCACTATCATTAAAGCAAACAAAAGACCACTGATAAGGAGCGCAATTTACAGTTAGTTCTCTTATTGTTCCGGTTTCTTCAAAAGGTGTGACTATCGAAGCTCGAATCTCAGTTGACGAATCATAATCGCTATAATTTCCAACGTAGAATCCGCCCTGTTCGAAATCCGATACTACAACTTCGGTATAATTGACCATACTTAATCAACTCCTATCGGGAAACCTGTAGCGGCTATGTCCTCCGCGCTTTCCAGCGATTCTGTTGAAATTCCCGTGAAGCCAGTTACATCATTTTTTAAAGAAAGTTTATCACTATTATACAAACTATTTGTATTATTCGTATAATAGGGTGCAAACACACGACCATCATCAACAGTTTTTATATCGGCGTCTATTATACAATTATTAAAAGAGCGACCAATCAGATGAAATATACCACTATTGGTGTACTGAAGTGCTTCTATTTTGCCTACAATTTTTGTATTAATATAGTAACCGCAATTATAACTACTTAATTGAGTAACCTGTAAATCATAATTTATAATACTATCATATATTTCGCACTCATATGAAGTGGTACCAGCCGAATCAAACATTTTAAAATAATTGCATACTCCACTAATATCAATTGTTGTTCTTTTTATTCCTTTCCCATCTCCACTACCAGTGGTTGGGAACACGGTTATAGTATAATTATAACTAAGAGCTTGGGCCGCCGAGAGATTCAATTGTATGCATGAATCCTTTATATAAAATAAGTTCGCAACAACATCCGCCGAAGAGGTGGTGAGTTCAAATACAAAATTGGTTATTATAACCCCTTCAGTTTTATAAAAATCCAAAGGACTATAAGCGTTAATGAACCTAATATTTGTAAGAGTCCATCCATTGAAATTAGTAACACCATAAAGCAATAATTTTGTAACATCGTCTCTATCTAAATATTCTTCAAGGTCTATTGTAGTAGGAGTGCGTACATGTTTGGCATACTTATCGGTTTTTGAATTATAATAGACTTTCATCTTATCTGTTTCTTCACAATCATCATAAATATCAGCTTGCCAAATCTTATTACAGCCCAAAGTAATACAAACTTCTTCAAATGTGTTACAAATATAAGGGTCGTTTCTGGTTCCAGAACCAGAACCAGTAAATTCCCCATTTTCAATATTTTTATTACCAAATTTTATAAAAGTTTCAGTGGTTCTTGACGATGGTCTAACCTCCAAATACTCGTCCCAACTTGAAACTATATAAGGGTCTGCACTTGTGCCACTTCCTGGTACTGCCATCCTTAAAGCCTCCCTTCTCTGTATCGTATACTGAATGTTATGTCTGCTGTCTGGTCATCTGTTGTGATTTGCAAAAGAGTACAGTCGTCATACATGACAAACAGTGGTAATACTATCTCGTCGTCGAATGTTGGTGTCTGGTCATCTGGGTTGTTACGCATATCAGCACGGTTGAGAATATAATCGCGTTTCTTAACCTTACCGTTTTTATACGTGAACTCACCATGAAATATAAGTTTGGAAACCATTGGCGCATCCGATGTCCAGTTGCTTACAACTATAGTAGGAGAAACAGGCATCTGACCAATCTTTCCTGCTAAGTCTGTAAGTTCAACACCTTCCGCTGCTGTTACATTCATGTCTCTGAGTTCGTTTGTGGGTATTACACCGTTTTCAAAGTTGAATGTATCCCAAACCCAATCAGTATCAGACAACATACGATTCATCTTATACGGCTGAAGTTCATAGTCAATTGTTATGGTTGAGTTATACTCACCAGAAGAGAACTCATTTACTGAGAAAACACCTGAATAGTAATACTCAGGTTCATCTTCAAGCACCATACAAAGTTCTCTTCCATGCAAGTATTCTGATACTTCGTTGTAAATATCAATCCAGCGCTTAGCATCTGGTTTGTTGAAAGAGTTCAGAACAATAAACTCCAGTGAGCCTGCTCTACTCTCATATGTTGGATACCCTGTTATAGATTCCGACATATTAACAAACTTATTAGCGCCAAATATCTTTACAATGTTTGTAACTGGTTTAGCAGGAGCGATGGTGGGGCGAGATGATGCCACCAGGCCCCAGTCATCGTAAGTATTAATCTTTGAACCCACCTCGTTTGTAAGGGGGTCAATGAAGAAAAAATCAATAGAATGATACATTATGCATAAACGCCCCTTCCTGCGAGTATCTGTTTTTCACCGAGCTTCTCATCAATACCGTTATACAACGCACCAACAAGAGCTCCAGTATCCATACGTACTTCGATTTTATCAAGTCTTGCAGCAATGTTCTGAACATCAGCTCTGAGACCGGAAATATCAGTCGAGCCACTACCATAAAGACCAGTAGAACCAGCAGAAGAGCCCGCTACATCATAAGCAAGGTCTGAAGAATATCCACCGAAAGATGAGCCAAATGTTGTGTTGCCGTACTTGGACTGAAGGTCTGAATATCCAGAATCTACCTCAGATGTGTCAAGTACAGGCGTTATTGAAAAGTCATCATTATCAGTATTTATACCAAGAAGACCCATGAGGCTGTCAATAAGATTGGTTCCACTTCCTTCAGCGCTGTCTCCACCAATAGAACCAACAAAAGTATCTGTTATCTTTTTGCCTATGGTTTTTGCTTGTGTTAATGCTCCACCAAGGGCGTCTTTCATACCAACTATAGGACCAGTAGCCATGTCTTTACCTGCGTCAACTGTTTCCGGAGGAGGAGAATTTACATTAAGTCCGTCATGGACAAATACATCAAGTATCTTTTCACCGATACCAGACACATTGCCGAACTGTTCTTTAGCAGCTTCAACAAGACCTCCAGCAAAACCGTTTACGAAATTCTTGCCTGCAGTAACCGCTCTGTCTATCATGTCTTCTATTCCAATAATGAAATCTTCCATGATTGTTTTACCTATCTTATACAAAACAGAGCCAGCGGTGTCACCGTTTTCTATACCGAAGTGTTTCTTGAAAGCGTCAACATACTTCTTAACGACATCATACAGGTCCTGACCTGCTTGCTCACTCTTTTCGATAATGCCACCGAGTACATCAGTTAAAATCTCGCCACCTATTTTAATAAACTCTTCATTTAAACGTTCTGATGCTTCCCGCAGCCAATGTAACAACGAGCCAAGAGCATTCACCATTGCTTCTGTCAGTTCATCGCCACGTTCATCAAGGGCCTTAGATACAGCATTCAGCACTGCTATTATGAAATTGACAGTAGCCATCGCCGCTGGTTCTGCCCATTTTGCAAGCTGGTTCAAACCATCAACAAAGGCTACACCAATAATATCAATGATTCTTGTAAAGAGACTGTTTCCTTCATCATCTTTCTCAAATACTTTTTCGACAAGACCAACAATAGCATTTATGATTGCGTATATAGCAACGGCTAACATACTTACAACTTTTTCTATATATATTCCGACAAGGTTTACAAGCATTCCTAACAATTTCTCAGCTAGTGTCGGAATGGCTTCGTCCATAAGCTTTGAAATAACATCAATTACAGCGTTAATAGCTTTTCCTATTGTCGGCGCTACTTCAACTATACCACTCGCAAATATCTCTATCGCCTTTATCAGCTGTCTAGCATTCTCTTTAAGCTTTTCTCCATCGAGATTTGCAAAGGTATCAATAGCTAATGATATCTTAAGTACCGCAGTAGCAATAGCAGCAGCGGCAAATCCTATTGAAAAGATTATCGCAGATATCATATAGCCTATCGAGAAAAATGTAGCAGCTAGAGCGGCCATTACAAGGACAACACCTTCAGCAAGAGCATCATTAGCAATTGCCAAGACGGTTATTAATGCACCAAACAGAACTGTAATAATGCTTATTGCAACAAGTGCTCTACTCAATGCCTCTTTTGGTATCGCGGCGAGTACACCTATAGCAGGAAGCAGTGCGTTAAGCGACGCAAATATCAATGCCATGCCAGCAGCACCAGCGATAAGAGAAGCGAAATTTGGTGACTGACCAAATGCAATCTCAAGCAATCCGACAACACCAACAAGTGCTATAACGGTTTTAACGGCGCTTCCTACAGCATCTGAATTGATTGCAAATCCAGCAACTAATGCTGCTATTGACGGTAAAACGAGATTGAGCGACGCGAACACTATAGCCATACCAGCGGCACCGGTAACGGCTGCGGCAGTATTCGGTACATTACCCAAAGCGCCAACAGCAAGACCAACTGCTGCTATAACGCCAACGAACTCAGCCATAGCAACTGCTGTTCCACCAGGGTCAAGCTTGCTTATGACATAGAAGAACGGAATTACAAGGTTTACAGAAGCTGATAGTATAGCAATAGCGGAACTGAATATAACAGCCTTTGTTGGATTGAAATTATCAGCTACATAACCTATAGCCATCGAAACACCAGCAAGAGTTCCGAGCACAACAAGCAAAGCAGCAACGCCTTGAACAGCAGAACCAAACTTCATATTACCTATTGTTTTAACAAACGGAATGATAGCAAATATTGCAGCGCCGAGAGAAGCAATTGTAACAGCCATCTGCCAAGAACCCTTTGACGGGAGTTTGTTTGAAAGAACTGTTAACGCTCCGAATATAGCAGATATAAATGTTACAGCTATCATCGCCTTAGCTAGCTTTTCATAAGAAAGATTACCAAGAACAACCATAGTAGCAGCAATCATACCAATTGATATACCGAGCTGAACTATTTGGGTGTTGAGGAACGCCGTCTTACCTTCGCCAACGGTCTTATTGTAAAGGACTATTGATGTCGTAAGCATAGCCATTACAGCAATGAGCGCAAGCAGACCTTTAGCAAGAGACTCAGTGTCTATAAGACCAAGCACAGCAATTGACGCAGCAAGTATACCAACACCAACAGCATATTTGATAAACACATCAGCTTCAAGGTCTTTCTTGATTGCACCGGATACTTCTTCTACTGAACCCTGAATGGTATCTATAAAGCCTGTTATCTTTCCGACAATACCCTTAATAGATTCCATCGGTTCCTGTATAGTTTTTATAAGTTTATTAATATTTAAACCTACAACTATAGAAGTTATAAGAGCTACTATAGCACCTATTGACTTAGCTTTACCAAGTAAATCGTCAATATCAAGTGTATATATGAAGCCGAAGAAATCCTCTAGAACAGACCTAACCAGACCCATGATTCCTCCGGTGATATATGACAATCCTTCTGTTTTAATACCACTAAATGCATTCTCAAACCAATGCTTTATTGTTTCAAGAACTTCGGCAGGTTTCTTAAACGGTTCAAGTAGAGCATTCTTAACCTCATTTGCCCAGTTTTCAATAGCAGTAGCACCATTGTCTTCTACAACAAATGGGTCATGCATAACGTCGAAGAATTTCTTTACAACATTTATTATCTTCTCAATAGCTCCAACAATATCAACGCCAGTAACATTCTTAACTTTGTTATTAAGATTATCTATACCATCAGATATAAATTCAAACACTGGTTTAAGTTTTGCTGGGAGTTCTCCTATAAAACTTATTCCGCGTTTAATTATAGAAACTATTGATTCAAATATTTTAATAAATATCTTACTATCTTTAATAATTTGTGCAAGTTTCTCAGCGCCATCTGCTATCTTATCAGTAAGTTTGCTGACTGGAGCATCACCAAGTTTTACTTCTTTAAACGCTGACGCTAAAACTTTTATTAAAGAATAAACAACGGTTCCGACAATAGAAGCAACAGACTTGAATACTCTGTATGCACTATTTGCAATTTTGAAAAGTTCATTAAAGAAATTCTTTAATTTACTGTTGTTCTTAGTAACATTAATCAAAGAGTTTGCAAAAGTATGAACTCTATATGTAAGGTTTTCGAAATCCTTAAATATCTTATTAAATTCAAAAGTTTCAAGGAAAGAATGAAGAATAATATCAGCTACATTCCATATAACTTTACCAAGGTCTTCAACAGTCATCTTTATGTTAGAGAATATGTTTCTTGCACTAATGAGTGTCTGAAGAATCTTAGCTCTAACAATGTTTGCCGTGAATTCTTTCGTTGTTTCAGAAACTTTTTCGCCATTGGTCGCTATCTGATTCTCAACCTCAGACCATTTATAACCATCAGCTATAAACTGGTCTATAGCAGCCTGAGTACGTTTAACCTCATCTTCGCTGAACCCAGCAGCCATAAGGTTATCAATTCGAGCCTGACCATTTCCATATGTTCCTTTTTCCCAGATGTCTTTGGCTGCCTGGAGTTCTTTCTGAGTTAGCTTATCAAGACTAGCACCAAGTTTCTCATTCTCTTCGATAGCTTTATCAGTTTTAAATATTCCTAAAACTTTTTCAAAACCTTCTCCGACATCAATTAAGAAATCAAGAACAGTATTAAGACCAGATGCTATGTCTTTGAAGAAACGAAGGTCTGCTGATTCGGTAAAGAACGTAAATATCCGTGAAACAATGTCCATTAATTTCGTAAGACGTGACTTAAAATCTTCAGTAGCATCATTTCCGTCATCGAATTCTTTCTTTACCTTGTTTATAGCAACTCGTATAGCATTTAGAGGTTTGATAGCAGCATTATAGAAAGGACCATACCAAATCTCACCGATTCGTGAGAGTGCTGCCCTAACGTTTGACATCGCGCCTTGGAACGTGTCGTTCGCCTTAGCCGCCTGGTCTCCGAATGCGTCGTTCATGGCCTCAGCAAACATTGCGAAACTTATCTCGCCCTTACGCTGCATTTCCTGAATCTCATCAGTTGTTTTATTTAACTGTTTAGCGAGAACCTGGGTAACGTTAATACCCCTCGTACTGATTTGCATTGCATCCTGGCCCATTAGTCTGCCAGCAGATGCAATCTGCGAGAAAATATAACCAATCTCTTCGTACGATGAGTTAGTCATTGCCGCTATACCAGAGATAGCCTTAAGCGAATGGGCCATTCCGCCGTACGACTCACCTAACTTTATGCCAGCGGTTGACAACTGAGCGGCAGCTGTCGCCGCAGCATCAAAGCCATAAGCAGTGCCATCAACGGCTGCTGAAATATCTTTCGAAGCCTCGTCCCAAGCAACACCTAATCCTTCGAGTTTAAACTTAGAATTAGCAATATTGAGGGCTCTTGAAGAACCGCCCGAAGTGATTTGGCCTATTGTGTTGTTCCAAATCTGTTTTCCATATCTAACAGCATCGTCAGCAATATTCTTAATAACACCAGCTGAGAACTTGCCAGAAACACCCATCTTTTTATTAAGAGCGTCGATACCGTCTTCAAGTGGTTTAAACACATTTGGATTTATTGATGCCTCAATACGCTGGAAACCGTCTTCGGCACCATCCATTTTAAGCGCTTTCTTAAGTTTGTCTATAGTGTTTATAGACACTTGCGCATTTTTTTCAAAGTTTTTATTATTGAGTTCTAACTCAACTATTCTTTTGTCACGTGACTTGCTCATTTTATCACCTCATCGAGTATGTTATCGGCAATTTTTTGAAATACTGGTGATAAAGCGGGGTTTATGTAATCAACGCCCCTAACATATGTACCAGCCTTGGTAGCATGACCATACTGTAAGAGTATAGCGATTGGCATTCCTGGCTCAGCCATATTCGAGTTATTCCAGACAAGATTATAACCATCATCAGTAGTCTCTATCTCATAAGACCATGACGAAGCGGTTTTGCCTGTGTCTTTAGGCGTTGCTAATTCCAGAGCTTCGACGCCTTCTTTTCCGTATCGCCGAAGCATACGTTTGATGTTCATGTCTCTGAAACTGTCTATGAATGGTAAGCCGTCGGACCATCCTTTAGTTTTAATGCCGAAGCCCATGGAATCAGCACCTCCTTTACGTTTTATACCTTCTTAACGTACTTGCTATCAACAAAGCCTGTTACAGAACCCTGCTGAATAAGCAGCCATTTTGAATTTGCCTTCTGAGTATAGTAGCCCCAGCAACGAACTCTTTCGCCGTTGTAAAGAACCTTAACAACATTGCTGTCTGTGAGAAGTCCTGGAACAAATCTAAGGTTGAGCGCTGATGCAGAAACAACATACTCACCAGAAAGAGTCTCGTCATGAGACTGAGCCGGAGAAACCTTAGAAGAAAAACTTTTTTGAGGATTAACTTTAGAAAGTTTTTTATTTACTTCATCCTGAACTTCCTTATAAACATAGCCAGCTGCTTCGAGTTTGGTTTTGCGTTCATCGCCGTTACCATAATCACCTCTGATTACAGCGTCAACAACATCCTCTGTAACCTTCTTTACAGGTTTGGCTATAGGAAGAGCAGCATTGACAAGCGCCTGAATTGCATCGTAGTTGTAACCAGCCTCAGTGAGCTTGTCTTTACGCTCCTGTCCATTACCCCAAAGTCCCTGAATTACTTCCTTGGCGATAACAGAATCTGGTTTGAGAACAGGAGTCTCGACAGGTTCAGTCTTTTCGCCGGTTCCTTCAGAATGCTTGAGAGTCTTGTAATCGAAGAGAGCATAGTCCATATCAACGTTGGTAGTTATGCCAGTAACTCTTCCGGTATGACTATGCTGATGGAAGTCACACTTGTAGTTCGGTTCGCCCTCAAGGTCTGCAAGCCATCTGAAATAGTCAGGTTTGAATGAACTTCCGTAATTGTATACATTGACAAAGTAATCCTGATTGTAGTAAACGCCTGTTAAATATCCAAGAGACTTAACCTTTTCGCAGAACGCGGTCGTCATCTTCTGAACAGTGGCAGGCGTTGGCTTTATTCCATTCTGTTTATTGAAATAATCAGACGAGTCGTATTCGAAGTCGTAAAATATAATAGTTGTTTTGGGAAGATTATACTTCTTTGCAAGAGATACAGCAAACTCAGCTTCCTTCTCAGCATCAGCAGCGGAACAAGCATAAGAGAAATGGTATACAGCAGGAATATCAATGTTGTTCTTTTTGCATCCCTGTACAGCAACCTTCAGAAACTTGTCCTCAGTATGGAGACCGAATCCGGTTCTAAGAATAGCAAAGTCTATTCCTGAATTCTTTACTCTAGACCAATTTGCTCCAGCCTGAAATTCAGAAACGTCTATACCTTTGTAAAAAATTTTTGACATAAATATCAACTCCTTTTAATGAGTTTATCCTGTTGTGCCCCATGCTTTCTTTCGAGCTTCGTTCAATGCTCTATTGCTAGCCATTGTTTCAGCTCTTGATTGTTTCTGAGGACCTTTGTTTTCCTCATTAGCGACCTTAATCAAAGTGAGTAATCTGTTAAGGTTCCATTGTTCGCATGGAGTGTATGGTATGTTATAAGTCGACATCCAAAAGTAAATCAATTCCGCAGTAATGAATTTACCACCGCCTGGCGTTTGCTTCTTTTGTACAAACGTTGTAGCGGTTTTGGTGTCGTTTAGATAGTCTTGTACTTCTTTTAAATGAGCAGGGGTGATGGCTGACCACACATTCGGGTCAAGCACATCAATGTTTTGTGTCATACACTTTATGTAATCAACATACTGCTCAAAAGTTTTCTTTCTCTTATCTAAAAAAGGAATTTTCCATTTACCTTCCCAATCAGATAGAGAAAGAAGAGTATGTTTCAGTATCAGGACCTGTGGAGGCATGATGATGAAACGTTCATTCTTCTCGTCCCACAAGTCCTGTCCCGAAACTTTCAGTATGTACTCGTCATACATTTGTCATGAGCTGCGGATTCTGAGCAAGAGCCTGCTCTCTGAGTGACTTGGGGAGAATACCGTAGAAGAAGTCTACAAACTCCTTTTCATTTGTAAGAAGTGTGTATACGAGTTCGTCAAATGCAGGAGACTTAGCGAATGCGTCTTTAGCCTCATCAGACTTGTCGAATACCTCAGGGTCATTCTCATCACGTCTGCCATAAGCGGAGAGCACGAGTTCCTCAACGAAGTCGATAAGCTTCTCGTTGTCCTTCTTATCTGCTACCTCCTGAAGGTATGTGTCCATTCCGCCGTGTCCATTGACGAGTCTCATTGCTTCTGTCTTAGAGAGGTTGAAATATCTCTTGACAGTAACCTCCTCGTCATTGAAGTTTGTGTAAGTGATTTCCTTTGCTAACATTGTGATAACTTCCTTTCTATAAAAAGTTTTTAAATATATACATAAAGCGAGACACTGAGAGGGTTAAGTAGTGTGATGTAGTGTGAGAATATTAGTACGAGTATCTCGCTTTACGCCAAATATAAATAGTTTAGAGTCTTTGCGGACTAGATGAAATTACCTTTTTATTGATTTGAAAGCTGAGCCTGCAAAGTCTTAACCATTTCGTAAAGCTCCTGATAGGAAGGTCGATACGGCTGATATTCATGCGAAATGTCCCAAGCGGCTTTGGTGCATATCATAGGATATATAGTGCAGTCTGGAACGGTCTGTCCGGGATACACTCTAAATCGGAACGCATAATCCGTTCCGGTTGATAGTGCTGTTTCTGCGTATGTGTTGTCAAAAAGCCCAACAACATTTGCCATCGAGGGATATAATGCAATCTGCGCCTTATATGTTTCAGCCCCACCGCCCAGCGCGCCGCCTGTTAGTACATATGTACCGGAAGTGTTGACAGAAAATGGTATAACAATATCTGCGTTAGCTGTTGCTGTGCCGCCTTTTATCGTGATTGACTTATCTGTATTAACTGTGTATGAAATATTACCGTAAGGTATTGTGCCAGAAGTTAGTGTATTATTGATATGATTCTTCGCTCCTCCGTCCACAAGCTCCACGAGACTTGTTCTATCTTTTGCTGATAAAACTGTCAACTCCACATTCGAGAGGGCGTAAGGCTGATAGGACTGTGATATATCCCAGTCAGCTTTCGTACATATCATAGGGCTGAAAATTACATTAGTATAAGTTCCAGCAGCGAATCTAATATTAAGAGCATACCCAGTCCCGTTCATTGTGAAAACGTCAGAACCGTTTCCAGTATCTACTGAACCGGTTACCTGACTTCCTGACTTAGTAATTCTAAGTAAGTAAGTGTTATTACCGCCACCTTCAGGACAACCAGAAAGAACTAAGTCTCCTTCTATCGCATTAATGCTAAAGGAAATTGAATTAGCTGTTGCCAGAGTGCCAGATACTGTGTATGTGCCGTCAGTATTCCTTGTACAAGTAAGTCCCGTCGGTACAGATGTCGGAGTACCTATTGAGAGTTTATTCTTCGCTCCGGCATCTACAAGTTCAACGAGCGCAGCCTCGTCTTTTGAAATATTGTTTTTATTAGTCGTAATCTGAGTGACATCAGCGGAATCTATTCCAGAGTTCACCGCCGCGAGCTGTGCTGTTGTGAGAGAGGCCTGCTTGCCGTCGAGTGCTGACTTTACAACCTTGTTCTGAACAGGGTTAGTGGATGTTCCACTAAGAGCAGAATCGACTGTTGTCTTATTAGCCTGTGCTTCTATACCAGCAAGCTTCGATTTCTCATCGTTAGTGTAGTCATTAGTGGAAAGACCCTTGCCAGAAACCGGCTGAACCGCTGTAGCGCCGAGAGCAGCACCGCTTCGGATGGTTGAGAGGTCAGAAATGGTATTCTGCTTTGAACTGAGTGCTGTATCAACCTCGGTTTTTGTGTAAGTGGTGGTCTTGTCAGCCTTAGCCGTGAGTGCCGTGTCAACAGCAGACTTATTGTACACGTCTGATGAATTAGCCTTTGCACCAAGTGCTGTATAAACGCCACCACTAGTTACAGGGTTTGTTGAACTCTCCGTAGGAGCAGAATCGAATGTGAGTTTTGTCTGGAGACCCAAATTAGAACTTGAGTTATTGCCAGCCTGAAGTGTGTGGTTGTCTATCTTCGGCTTTTCGGTGAGAGGTGAGTATGATGTGACACCACCACCTCCACCACCGCCCTCGATGGCTTCTTTGAGTTCCTTGAGGAGATACTCTATACGGCTTCTCGCGGGTTCATCGTATTCGGTTCCGTCGAGGATTGACTGTATAATCTCCTCTGAACGACTCAAGTTTGGAGAATTTGCATAATCATTTGTAGGCATTTTGAATTCCTCCTTTGTTTATAAGTATGAATGTAATGAATAGAGTGACCTATTAACAGAATCATTCGTGAATGGTGTTCTTAATAAGTCACTCAACCCCTCAGCAATAGTACCAAGGGGCATTGTGACTTCGCTTGAAGTTATTAGAGAAGCATAATTTAATGAAATATAATTTAGTGTCTTATCAGCCGTTTGTTGCTGTAAGGATTGTGTAGATGTCCTTGGGAAGCAGAAGCTGAGGAACAGTCTCTGTGATAGGAGGGGTTACTGTAGAGTCTGCCTCACGACCGTAAAGGAATTCCTCGATTGTAGCAATCTTCTCAAGAAGAGCTATCCTGTGAGTATCGGTGGACTGAAGCTTAGCAATCTGAGATACATCAATCTCAATGTGTGCCGTAGGCTTGAGTACCTTGCCACCAACAGTAATCTCGGGGTCGAGAGGTGTTGTGGAAACTTCCCAGCTCATCTCGTTTGCCGACGGTGACTCGTTTACAGTGCTGTTAGCTCTCTCAGAGGGAGATGTTGTGCATCCGTAGATGATGTGGAGCTTGTAAGCATAGTCGTTACCGAGAAGGTCGTTACCTACAAGAGTTCTGTAAGAGAGACCAAATGTCTTTCTGGGCTGCTGTGAGAGTGACATAATGCCAGCCACTGTCTCGGCAGTAATAGCATAAGAACCGTCACACTCCTCCCACTCAACAGGGTATGTGTAAGCGGTTACAGTTGCGCCGAAGTCCTCTGCAGAACGAAGTGAGAGATACTTGATGTTATCAGCCCAGAGCTTTGTCTCCTCACCACCTGAGGGCTTCTGAGTGATACCTGTGATACCGTTCCAAGCAACACCTGCGAGATATCCATTTGCTCTCGGGCCACCAGTGGGGGTATCAGCTGCGGGATAGAGAACAACGTGGTCTACACCTGTCTCGTACAGATGCTCACCGAGCTGGTCCCATTTAATTATACGTCCCATACGTTTTTCCTCCTTGTAAAAAGTTTTTATAGATTAACTTTAAAAAAGTTTTTATTCAACAATATTGTAAACAGACATTTGCAACGAATAATATGCCATGACATGAACAGACATAATTCAGGAGACAATTTACTATTCATATGCGTTAAAGAAGGCTTTTCACCTCCGTTAATAATAAATTGAGAACACGTCATGATGCAGACCATCTGCTACAAAATGTCTGTTATACAATATCGAAGGTAGAGACATCGCTAACTTAGCATTGATTGGTTCATCAGCATGTCTCGATATGACTGTCAGGGTGTATCGCATCTGAAACCGATAAGGCATATTATTCGCGAAATCAGTGTCGCCGGCACTTCGTTCGTATACAATACACGGGTATGACAGTTTAACGGTCTCTGGCGGCTGGAAGTAGACTTTCCCTTTGCCTGCAATTTCTTCGAGCTTTGATTGTAACTCGGCGCGTTTGTTAGAAATGAAGTCATCGGTACTCATTCATCTTCCACCTCCGGTCCGTTGTATACTTTACCGACAGTGATGTTAAGTCTTGGGAAGTTAGGTACAACCGACGTAACCTCCCACTTAACACCTCTATAAGTAACATATCGAATGTAAGCGAGGTGGTCGTAGCAGTACGCATCAGCCACCAGGCTAAATTGAGCATTGATATGGTAGTCAGGATTAACATTATCGCCGAGTTCAGTACGACGCGTATCGCTAGTGATGTCGCCATACATGAAACGTTCTTCGACAATATCATCATAAATACCAGTACCAAGGTCAGCAGATTGGACAAATCCTACTTTACCGGCATACTTCATACGAGTTCACCTCACTCCATTTTGAATCTCAAACTCATTTACTGGGTAAGAGATTAAGTGTTTGCCTGTTATCAGCCTGCTGCGTCCTCAACGAGCTCTACGCTGAATGCAGAGTAAGGTCTTACGAGCATACCGGAGCATCTTGTCTCCATGAGGTAAATCATCTGGTTGTAGTTGATGTCGAAGTCGTCGAACATTGATACAGCGCCGCCCTTGTCTGCACCGAAACGGTAGTCAGTCGGGTTAACGATAATACCAGCGAGCTTACGAGTCTCGGAGCCGCCGCCCTCGACAACAACTGTACGAGTTACGTTCTCCATAACCTCAACGTCTACGAGCTTCTTGAGACGCATTGCCTTAGCAGCATCCGCAGGAGTATCGTACTTAGTGCGACCCTGAGAATCCTCGATGAGAGTGAAGTTGGTTGTCCACTCGCCGCTGAAGTAACCTGTGGGATTGCCGGAGCCCTTGTAATGACGGAATTCCTTCTTTACAGCCTTGATGATCTTATCAGCCTTAGCCTCGTCAGTATCGTTAGCGTTAACATGTACAACGACAGGAATTGTGAAGAGTTCGTCGTCGCCCCAGATAGGAATGATCTTTGTGTGGTCGATGTGGTCAGGTGATGCTGTAGAACGACCATCGCCGATGAGAGCTGCTCTTGCGATTTCCTCGTTGAGCATCATTCTCATTTCCATCTTAATCCATACAACTACATCGAAATCTGTGATGTCGATTACGTCGTCACGGTCAAACTTCTGCTTCTTGTAAATGGTTGTGGGGTCAGTAGAACGGTGAGAGAGTGTGATAACCTCTTCAGCCTTTCTGTTCTTCTTTGTGTAACCCTTAGCACGAGCCTCGTCAGCAGTGATGTTTGCGAAAGTTGTCTTAACTCTGCTGAAAGGAGCATGCTTAGCGCCGTTCATGAAGTCGTCAACCCAGCTGTCGTCTCTCTTGATGAACTCAGGGGGAATGTTGAGCTCACGAGCGTCAGGGAAGAGCCACTCGATGTTGTCGATACCATACTCTGCTGCGTGAGAGAGCACGAAGTCCTTCATAGAACCTACCTTACCCATCTTGATCTTCTCCTTATCGAAAAGACCGTCTGAAATGATTGCATCACGGCAATCAGCGTGTGCGAGTACCTCTGTGGAAGTCTCGTTGTCGAAAAGATTGTGCTTCATAACATCGTCATCTCCTTCATAAAAATCTGAATGTTCGGCTGTATCGCCTTTACCCTCTGCTGCCTTTGCAACGAGGAAATATAAAACGTTCTTCTGCTCCTCAGTCATGGAGTTTATAACGTCTTCAACTGTTTTATCCTTTGTATCGGGCATTTCCTTATCCTCCTTATCGGTTGATTTTGAATCTGATTCCTGAGTACCCTCGTCAGCATGTGCCACGTCTGTAGCAATGTTGAAGGGTTCATAGAAGTTGATTATAGCTTCGTCATCGTACTCTGTTGTGGTGCCGTCAGCGTGTGCGAAGTATGTGTTAACAATCTTAGCACCCTTGTTAGCGCCCGCAAGTACGAGACTTACCTCTTTGATTGAGCCATGGATGACGTCGCCGCCATTCTGCTTGAGCTCATTAGCCCAAATAGACATTGAGTTAAGGTCGCCGTGTCTTACGAGTTCCTTAACTTCCTGAGACCTGGGGTTATTGTTGAATGAACCGTATGCATACATGCCCTTGCCAGGAATGTACTCAAGGTCACAATGCCCAAGGACTGATTCCGGATTGCCATGGTCGTGCTGGTATACGAGCGGAACTCTTACGCCGTTCTGAGCAGCGAATGCGCCATCCTTGATAGTGCGTCCATCAGTACAGAGTATGTCGTTCTTGGTAGCCCAACCATCGAAATCCCACTTAGCCGGTTTCGACATTAGTATCATCCTCCTTTTCTAAACTTATAGGTTCTCCTTCTGGAGTTGGTGTATTTCCTTCTCCTTTCTTGTTAATATTCGGGTTAGAGAGTTCATCAGCTGCGGGGTCATCAGACGGTTTGAATCCGATAAGACCTCTTACTTCGTTCTTCGTGAGAACTTCTGCTGTAATAAGCTTTCCTCCAACTTCTGCTATCTTTGAAGCAGGCATTAACCTGAAAGGATTCCTGAAATACATAATCGACTGGCCTCTCGTCCTTGCTGTCTTGGTAAGGAACTTACGTTTCATCTCATCGACTATGGCTGAGACAATTGGTTCAATCGTACTGTCGTAATAGTTATTGTAAGTCTGCTCATCTGCGGTACCGTCAAGGATTGACTGCGTTATACCCAGCTGTGAGAATAGCATATCAGTCAGATACTGGACCTGAGCCATGAGATTGTTCTCAGCAGGCCTGTTCAGCTGTGTGATGTGCTCCGTGCCGTCGGTATAAGCGATGCCGTATTTTGAATTTGTGAGCTGTCTTTCAATCTCTTTACGACGTTTCTCTGCTTCAGCCCTCTTCGTAGCACCTTTCACTACATACGGGAGCTGAATAATAATATCAAGCTTACCTGAAGAAGTTAATTCATCAACCTCATCAAGCATGTTAAGCTTTCTTGTCAGTCGTCTAAGTGTTGAGTTTGGTTCGTTCATTATCGCATAGAACGGATTCTCAATAATCGCGACTGATTCCTTTGGAACGGTGCGCTGTTCACGCTTTCCGTTTCGGTCATTGTATAATTCGATACGAACGTGGTCTGGATACCATTCAACAATCTTAGCTACTCTCATAGTAAGAATCTTGAAAAGGTTTCCATCGTGAATATCATCGTCAGTATCAACCGGAACGACAGCTATGCAACCTTCGTCGATGATTGACATTGCGATGTCCTGTCTGAACGCTCTTCCTGTCTGGTCTTTGTTGGCCTGAACGGCAAGACATTCATTGAGGTCTGAGTCAATGTCCTCGATGTAGCGCTTCTGGTCATCCAGTTTAACGTGGCGAATGTCAAGCTGAGCTACGTCCGTAGCAATACGGTTTGTAACTGCCGCTATAATAGACCTTTCATTTATAGGAGCGAGCTTAACTCGGTCTGGTCTTGTGTAAGACGCCATACCAAGGTCAGTTCTCCTGTATTCTGTGGGGTCTCTGTTAGAGAACAAGTTCCATGCTCTCTGTAATCTGTCTCTCAGACCCATTGGGTTACCTCCTTAGGGTTAGTTAAAGAACCTGCTTTTTACCGTTATAAGTCTTTTTGGTATCTTTCTTTACAGCTCTCTGAATATCGCGTCCGTAATCCTTTCTGTTCTTCGGAATATAAACGGCGGTCACTGACATACCAGCAGCAGGCATCATCATCGCTGTAAGAGCGGCCGACATTGTCACGCTAACCGCCGTTGACTTAACCCAGTCTCTTCCACGTCGAACCTTTTCATTAACAAGACCGTTTTTGTCATATACGATATTATTAACAGAACTTTTACCAAACTCTTTGACAAGCGAGTTATAATGTTTTTTCATTTCATTAACTGACTTGTCTCTGAGTTTGCGTGTTTCCTTTTCGGTTCCTCTGAGAATACCGAGTTTCCTAGATTCTTTCTCAGTTAATTCGTTCTTACGTCTGCCGCTCTTTGCGAGCTTATTACCGAGTTTTTCCTCATATTTGGAAAGTTGTTTCTGAGCTCGCGAATGCGCGTAGTCATAAGAAGATGCTCTCTTGCCAAGCAGGAAAGCACGCTCCTGTTCACTTTTTATGTGCTTTTTAAGACCTTTCTTGGAACCATATCTATGGATTCCTTCCGATGTTAAAGACCCATCCTGATTCTGGTAACGTCTGATACCCCATTTCATACCTTTGATACCGTAATGACAAAGGTAATTATGCTCGTTGAAATCATTCATTTTGAATTTTCACCTCGTTTACTCAGAACGCTTCTTTGTTGTTCTTGTAAGCAATGTAAGCGTCCATTGTTGCGGCGACAGCATCAATCTTTGCGTCACTTCTCTTCTTCATAAGTTTACGGTTACCATTTGTGTCTTCAAGAGTTATACAGTTTCCCATACAAAACGACATTAGCTCTTGGTCAAACAAAAGCTTTCTGTCCTCAGCAAGAATCTTTATCTCACCAAGAGGTACTGACTCGGTACGAGAACCCTGAGGAACATTCTCAACACCATACTTGGTGTTTTCAGAGCACCAACGTTTAACGAATTCTTCAGCATTGTAGGGGTCGAAACCGAAGCAATTCACATCGTATTCGTTTTTGTTAATGAATCTATCAACATCATCGTAAACTTCCATCATGTCCAGAACAGAACCATTCATAACTATCAGACTTCCTTCGTTTAAGAATTCTTCATACTTAACTCTTAATGCAAGAGGAAGTTTGTTTAACGTTCTTTCTGTTATGTAACAGCGAACCTTTAATCCGAATGTATCTCCAGACAATGGAAACAGAAAAGCAAACGCACAGAAGTCATCGCCTTGTGACATATCAGCGCCCATAGCGCATGGCATCTGCCAAAAGCTACGTTTGCGCTCATGCGGTATTGTCTCGTCATAAGTAAAGAAGTATGTGAAACCCTCCATCGGTAAGCCGAAACGTTTTGCAAGAATGTCGTTTCGTGCTGATGGGTTGTGTTCAGCTCTATCAACCTCTATCTGGTAATCGTCATACTGAACAGTTTTACCTAAATTCGGTTGAGCTTTAATCCACATTCTAGGGTCTGCTACTTCACTTATGTCATCAAGCTTATACCACCATATAGATGTGTGTGGGTCATAGAAATCTCCTTTGAGAATATCCATGAGCTCCATCTTTATTGTATCACCAGCGCCATTTCGAACGGTTCCTTCCGAAGAGATTGCTACCAGAACCCAGTCCTTAAGTTTCTTAGCACCCTGCTCTGCCGCACCAACAACGTCCTCACGAATATCACCAGAAAGCCATTCGTCTATAGTTGTGACAAATGACCTTAATCCTTGGAATTTATCAATAGACATTGCTCGAATCTCAAGTAAAGAACCTGTTAAGAAGTTTTCAATACCTTTCTTCGTTGCTGCAAGTTTGGGTCTATTGATTCGTGAACCTGTAGTATTTTGGAGAGAGCCTTGTGTCAAGAATCTGAAGTATGGACCTCGTGCACGAGTTATAGCAGTGCGTATTGGTGAGAGCACCTCTTCGGCCTGTTTCATAGTAGGCGCTGTTGTGACCTGATGAGTTGTCGCCGTGTTAATGTTCAGAAAATAATTCTGTATACACGACGCGTACATTGATTTAGCACCACCTCTTGCTAGGATTAGGTACTGTTTATTGCGGAGTCTTTTCTTTACGTTTTTTATTACGTAACGGACTCTACCGTCGGGCAGTACAACCGGGACAGAACGTTCAACGAACTCAAACCATCCCAAAAGGTCTTCAGCCCATAACTTGAACGTGTCAAGCAAATGCAAATCAGAACCATCTGTTAGAGTTAATTCTGATTCACAAAAATCAACAAAACCTTCAATGGCTCTGTCGTCATAGTAGTACCGGGTATCTTTGATTAAATCGTCTATGAGACACATCTGCATTGAGACTAACTCATTAACGATTATTTCATGTCTTAATACCTTTTCCCTAAACTCCGCATAGTATCTGGGTGTAGCGGTATTACTTAACATTTAATGTCCATCCTTTTAGAACTTTTTATTAGGGTCGTAAGGTAATCCAAGAAGGGGCTGAACTATATCAGAGCCCTTAGTGAATGTTTCTCTTGAACGACCAGCCCATTCCTTGTATCCAAGCGACTTGAAACTATTTCCAACGCCTTCAACGCTTCCGCTGATAATTTCGTTGGTTGTTTTCTTTCCGGAAGAAACTGAATTGAAGAACGAATTAATTCTGTCAGTGTTCTGCGAAGCTTTTGCGTTATTGAAGAAAGAGTTAACCCTATCAGTGTTCTGCGAAGCTTTTGCATTATTGACAGTATTAAAGAAAGAGTTAACAGACTTTGTGTTAAGGTCGGACCTTGGGCCGTTAGCAGCAGGCGTGTTCCAAACGGTTTTACTGGTCTGCTGAGGTTTCTGTCTTGAAGCAACAGCTTTTCCAAAATCTTTCAAATAGTTTCCGTCTTTGTCGTCTTTATAATAACTTTCGTATTGTTTGCTAAGGTCATCTATGCTAATATTATACCCTTTATTTTCCTCTTTTTTCTTAAAGAGTTTTGTTACATTCGCAGGACTAATGTCAATGCCAGCAGCAGCGGCGATACCAGAAACGTTCTTATATAACGTGTAAATTGTACCGGTGACAGCAGCGGCCTTAGCAAGGGTTGTCATGAAATCTCTAGACTTAACATTCTGCTTAGCATTTTGTTCTGCTATCTTTTTGGCATTAGCCATTTCTTTCTTAGTAAGTTTCGCCTGCTTCTTTTCAGCCTTTTCAGCAGCTCTGGCTTCCTGTTTCTCACGCTTTGCAGCATTAGCATTATACCTAAGAGCATCTGTCTTAGCGACTCTAGCCATTGCCGTATCAAACTCTTCGTCAGTAAGATTCTTCCTGAACTTTAGAATTTTCTTAGCATCACCAGACTGCATAACACGCTGCTTCTTACGTTCATACTTAGCATAACGTCTCTTTCCAGCTTCAGTGAGACTTCCATCTGGATTCTGGTACTTACGAATACCCCACTTCATTCCGAGGATACCGTAGTGTTCAAGGTCATCTTCTGAATATCCATTGATCGCCATTAACTCTTCGTTAGTTAGCATTCTCAGTATCCTCCTTTCTTTCGGATTCACTTGGATTATCAATTTTATCCTTGGCATTACGTAACGCTGAAGTTACAAACTTAGGCATTGGTACTCCCATCTTGTCGAGGTTTTCGATTATACTTATCAATTCCATAAATATAACATAACCTGAGACAGCATGTATAAACACGGCAGGGAGCTGCATACCATAAGTAAACAATTCGCCTATAAGTAACACACAGAGTTCTCCAGCTTTATGATTCAAACCTTCTCGCATCTTATACGATTTGAGATGCCCGGTTGCCCACGCATGGATTACACCGGTGAGAATATCAAGCACCATTAAAACTGACGGTATGATTATTACCCAGTAATTGTCTCTGAATGATGCTTTATTAAGAATATCACTAAACTCCATAGCAATCCTCCTTTCTTAAAAAGAAGGACGGCCTGTTAAGACCGCCCCATTCTTCTTTAGTCTTTACGCTCACGAATCATACGAATCTGCTCGTATATGCGCTGCTTCTCGACTTCTGTCATGTCAGGAGTGATTGTTCTCTCAAGAGACTGAACCATCATGTCATTAACACTGTGCCCGCTATAGCCGTTGCCATAACCAGCGTTGTAAGACGGTCCCATCTCTCTACTTGTGAACTGTCCAAGAGAATTTCGTCCGCGTCTCATGGATTCCTGCATCCAGTAGGGTTCTGTGTATGAGTTGCCGTATGATATACGTCTAGACTCTTCATCAGTCCACTGCGCACGTTCCATAGCCTCGATTGTAGCAATCTCTGTCAGAATCTTAACTGCATCCTTCGCACAACAAAGGTCTGCGGGGTTGTTCAGTCCCTTAGATACTATTTCGCCAAGTGCCTTTTCAGCCTCTTCACGAGTTTTGTAAAGTACGTCCTTCATTTACCAATCACTCCTTTCAACCTATTCTTGACACAACGACATTTGCATTGCATACGAGTATCGGTTCTGCCGTATCTGATGTGTTCTCAAGAGCTATTGTGTAACAGCATCCACGAGGAACATCAACCTGAGTAGAACCGGATACACTATTGAACTGTTCAACAGCAGCGGGCGTGGATGCTCCAAGGGAAGCACCGTCAGCCTCGCCCTGAATGGCAACAGCAAGAGAGATTTCGCCAACAGTACCGCCTGTAGGAACCGCAACGTTAGCCTGGTATGTAACCTCGTAACGAGCAGCCGGCGCGCAAGGATTGTTGACGATTCCTCTGAGAGTTATAATTCCAGCGCCTTCTCTGTGAAGCACATATCCTTTATTACAAGGACGTCTTGCTGAGAGCGTAGTAGCCTGATTGTAAGCTACTGTCTGTTCTGGAATACTAATAAACTCAGCCATTTTGAATCCTCCTCTCGACTACTCAGCCTGCGCAACCGTAGCCGTATCCATAGTTGTTGCAATTGCAACCATTAGGATTAGGAACGATGTAAGCAGGGTTGGCCTGAGGACGAAGGTACTGTTCGAGCATAGCGGTCTGAGCAGCGTTGTCTGCAAGGATAACAGCTCTGTCGTTTGCTCTTGCTGCTGCGTTCTCAAGAGCAACAATTCTTGTGTTAGCAGCGTCAAGCTCTCTCTTGTATCCGTCGAGTTCAAGCTGGCAAAGCTTATTATCGAGTCTGTCGAAACCAGCATTCATGGTATCAACGAGCCTCTGTGTATTGTTGTTGCCATTGATGAGAATATCTCTTACGCCGTTGTTGAGAGCGTTGCGGTCTTCGCAATTCTCAGAAAGGACGAGCGCACGTGTCTCAGCAGTAGCAAGACGATTATCGCAACAGCACTGTGCAAGCTGCTGAGAAAGGCCAAACATCTGCTGCATGTTAGCCATCTGTCTGTTTGTAGCACCTGCTTCAACACCTGCGAAACCGCTGCAAAGAGCCTGCTGGTTTGCTGCATTGCCGTTGATAACCGCGCTCTGAACACCATTGATACCACTGATGATGGCCTGTTGGTCGAAGCCACGCTGAATCGCAGAATCACAATTCGTAGCGTTTGTATTATTGTTGTTCATCATAAGGTAGGGAAGCATATCGGAGTTGTTGTTTCCTCTGTTGTTACCCCATCCGCCCATAGCGAAGAGAAGAACCAGAAGCCACCAAGCGCCCATACCGCCGCCCATGCCAAATCCATCATTGCCCATACCATACATAGGCTGTACAGGCATTGTGAATCCGCTATTTTCATTACCGAAACCCATAAGAGTACCTCCATTAGTGTGATGTAGTAGTAAGACTATTGCTAAAACTCTAAACGCGCAAAGGAGTCTCAGTAACTGAAAAAGTGATTAGTATTTTGTGCCCATTACAGCATTCGCCATCTGACGAGCCCATTCGTATCTTTCCTGAGTCACGGTGCCATTTGTCATAGCCTGCTCAAGATACTGCTGGGGTGTCATATTCATCTGCTGTAACTGTTGCTGTAATGCCGCGGACGCCTGCTGAAGTTGTCCCATTGTGTTTTGGTCGAACTGGGGCTGTCTGTTATTGTTAGGTATGTTCATTTGTTAATCCTCTTTTACAAACTCAAGACCAGATATGTCGAAAGTCTGTAAGATTGTTTGCCTTTCCTGTTACTCCGAGGTTGTCAGTAACCTTCTGAACTGCTGTAAGAATAGACATTAGTTTTTTCCTCCTTTGTTTTTATTGAAGTTTTGCTGTGGTGTATTGTTCTGCTGCGATGAAACGAGAGCCTGGACCATCTGTTTAAGTTCGTTCATCTCTGTTTGCATTGCAGAGAACTTTTCTTCATTTTGATTCTGAGGACCGTTTACCGGAAGCACCGACTGAGGTTGCGGTGTCTCATCGCTCAGACCAAAAATTCGAATCGGTTTAAGTATGTTGTTAGGGTCTCTTTCCTTAACATACAACTTCATGTTTGTGAAGTCCGCTAGAAAAGCTGTAACATTGGTTCCAACAAGGAAATTATCAACAGCCTGCCTACCTTCTATAATAGAGAACGTTATAGTCGGAGGAGGTGGATTGTACTGCTGGTTGTAACCACCATAAGGAGGCTGCCCAACCATTTGCTGCTGTAAGTTTGGTACGTTTGGGTTTGTGTTAAATGGTAAATTAGTCATTGGTCCACTCCTTTCCAGTAATATAATACAACCTTTCTACCAGAATCCCACGTGTCGTAGTAATACCCATCCACGACTGCTACGACATGCTCGAATAGAGCCAGGAGGTATTTACCAGTTTGATGCTCATGGCAAAAGTCATCAACGGTGTAGCAGTCGGGACAGGTGTTTGGCATTGGCGTTCTTATGTATCCTAGTTTACTTAGGTATGAAGACCAGACAGCATTTGATGATGGCATGTTATGCATTAGTTTTCCTTCAGCACAAACTCCATCGTAAACTTCTTCCCAAGTCTTTCCTGTTAAAACAGTTATAGCTCGGATAGTGCAATCTGGAACTAGGATTCTGTCTGGATTAACGTTTAAGTAACGGAATCTACTCATACTTTGTTCTTAACATAAACGACGCGTTTTAATGCTTCTAAGTATTCTTTAGTGTTTATTAAAAGGGGATACTCTTCTATCTTAAGATTTGCTTTTTGAGTAAAATATATACAATCCATCAAATCGCCAGCATTAGAAGACACTAATATTATGTATTTGGTTTTGGCATCTAATATTTTTTCAACATTCAAATCTTTATACTTTTTGTCAAAAGTTTCCAGTATGTTTTGAATTTTTGCAATCATGAAACACCACTCCTATCCTAAAAAACGGTAACGCTTTCCCCAGTTGAATGTAATGTTACCATCACCTCGATTTTCGGTCACAGTTCCAAGCGCTAAATTATCATAAGTTTCCCCAGGATTCAAAAAGTTTACAACTGAATCTTCACCCATATGCATCCAGTTTGGATTTGCGTCATTAAGCTTGGTTTTTCGAATAACACCATCGCCATCAAATGCAGTGTCATTACCAAATATCTGCGAAAAAGCGTCTGCGGCAGAAGACCCTTCATACTTCTTCGCAACTTGGCCATCGTATATGTTTAAACTGTCACCAACTTTTTCGTAAACCATCATATGACCTGACGAATGGTTTCCTTTATGACGCACGTCTATAGTTCCATATTCACCATCTTCGGCGTCATCAAATGCTGACAACGCGTCATTACTGTTATCATATGTCGTACGTTCTCCGCCATCAAACCAATAATCCATACATCCATCATAACCGCGATTTGATCGTCCAGCCATAAAATCATATCCTTTTTTAGCTAAAATCATCGCCGCCGAACATTTTGTACAATTATTAGTTGTACCAGGTTCTTGTCCGTATTTAGGATTGACAGTGTTTAAAACCGTATTAAACGCTTCCGAATTATTGTCTATAAGATCTTGCCTGAATCGTTCGTCCCTGAATTGTATTGGCACCCCCCAATGGTCACCATCTGCAAACCTGCCCCAATGCATTTCTACGAAATTGTCCTGTAAGTTTTCATCTTCCGTAAACCTGTCACCCATGCCGGCAAACTTGCTCATTCCAATATTAGCTTTTGCGTATCGTTTTCTACCTAAATCGGTCAGCGAGCCGTCTTTATTCTGGTATCTACGAACGCCCCATTTCATTCCTTTTATACCGTAATGACAAAGGTAATTGTATTCATTAAAATCATTCATACTCCGGGTCAACCTCCACATTCAGGAGCCATTCGGCCCTGTCGATTCTGTCTTTGAGAGCATTTGTGTGATAGGAGTTCTGAGGAGGGTCAAAGGCAAGCTTAACCGAGTCCTGAACATACTGTATCACCATTGCCACATTGCGTTCGTCGGTTCCCATGAAGTCTGCCCATGTCTCTGTTTCATCAGTGATACGGAATCCGCGGGTTCCAACGTTAAGCTGGTTCAAACGCCATAAAGCAGCGTTCGTATGGTCTATGAGTTGAGGGTCAAACGCAGGATTTGCAGCATCGTAACCCACAACATGCTGACGTATTGTCTTGAGGATACTATCCATTGTATCACTCCTTTCGTTATGAAATTTGCATGGGCTATTTTTTTTTAGCGAAGAAACTCACTCAACGCTAATCCCTCCTGTTATTACGTATGTCGGGAAGTCCATACCAATATCACAAAGGTAATACTGATTGTCGTAGGAATCCCAGTATGTGTGAGAGGTGTCAACAGACAAGGTTTCTCCTTTTTTCAACCTCTGCACAATGTTTGATTCATCCATAGCAGGGTTCTCTATGTCTCGTATGACCGAAACTTCATGAGAACCGGTGACCTTAACCTTTGTCATGCTTTCACCTCCACTCGTCTTCTTCGATTCTTCCGAGGTCTATTCCCTGCTTTTTCCAATCTTTAGACTTTTTATTATAAGCTTCGGCAATGTCTTTAGCCATGAGTTCTTTAGCTTCAACAAGCTGTATAACTTCTGCTGGTTCTATAATTATCATTGGCTTTCTTGTAATTTCGCCAGCGTCGTTATCGTCAACTATAGCATTGAAACCGTATCCTTTTAAAATATCGAAATACTTGTTTCGAATCTCTTCTGAATTGTTAAGAGAAGCAGAGAACAACTGAAATGCTCGTTTGTCCTTTTGTATGTCAGAAAGTTTTACATCTTTTGTTATTGTTAAAACTTTATTAATTTCTTCTCTTTGTTCAGGATTCTTTCCAAAGTATTTGTCTCTAATTAAATCGTCATGAATTTTCTTAACAAGGTCAGGGTCATTCTCTATCATTTCAGAGAACACCTTTACTCTAGTCTTTTTATTAGGTGAAACTATGTCTCTCTTAGCCTCGTATGTGAGTTCATATAAATTATAACCGCTCTTTTTGTAATCGTCAACAACATCTTTAAGTTTTGCTTTTGCGTAACTTTCAGGAGTGTATTTGTTAGGGTCAAACATTATGTCTTGAGCATAGATTCCTTTGTAATAGTTTCTATCTGTTTCAAGTTTAGAAACGTACTTGTAGTTATTCTTCTCAGTCTCTTCTTTTTGAGTGCTTATTCTATAAAACTTACTGCCCTTAGAATATATAGACGCATTCGAGCCATAATGTTTCCTACCTTCAGCAGTAAGAGTGCCGTCCTTATTCTGATACCGTCTAATGCCCCATTTCATTCCTTTGATACCGTAGTGCGATAAATAGTCAGACAATTGACTCACCTCCAAGGTATTGTGTCGTTGGCGTAGCGTGGTGTCCAAATCTCTGGCAAACCACTCTCATCGCCGTAGTGTATTGCGTTATGTACTTTGTGAGAACAGCATACGACATTCTCAGGGTCAAAGATGCAAGGGTCTCTGTTTAGCACCTGTTCCTTAGTTAAAGGATTGAGGTGATGAACATAGATTTGTCCTCGTATAGCGTAGTTATCGTCATCGAAGAAAGCAAGTTCATAGCCTTCATCTCTTGCAATAATATCAGAACGAAACTCAAGCCAATCCTTACCGTGATACAGCATCTGGTTAAGCCATCTAGCTCCTGCAAAGGTTGCTATACCTACATCAGAGTGACACTGTAAATATCGAAACCTTTCTTTAAAGTCTCGTATAGAAAGTAACTCAGTATAAGTCCTCTTCATCTACATCACCAGAATATCGTTTGAACGCAGCAATTGCTTCGGTCATGAGTTCTTCCATCTTCTGAGCCTGAGCTATTGCATCTGATTTAGAACGAGTCAATTCTACCTCCGCCTGTAGCTTCTCTCGTTCGAGTCTTTCACGCATTGTACCGAGTTTGAGTATTGCGGTTGTCTCTGACGCTGATGCAGAACCGTCTGCGAGTCTTTTCTCGACTAAATCGTACGCCATAGAGACTAACCGTTTCTCTCTACCTTCATCAGTAATGGCTGGAGGCGGAGTAGTAGAGAGTTTTGCCGTAGGTTCTTTGACTTTCGGCATACTTAACACCTCCATAATATCAGTTTAGTTGTTGTTCGTATGAGTTTTCACATACTTCTTAGGGCTGGCGAGGATGGACATGACTGTTAAACCCGGTGAAAAATACAGAAAGGAGTCATCACAATGAGCCAAATGCGGAACGGCACGAGTGAAAGGTCGGTAACCAGCCCTAAGAAGTATGTGAAAGGTGGACCCCCGAGGTAAAACTTTCTCCAAAAATCTCCTCCGGGGAAAATATCAAG